>Ga0070735_10000152_pt1 | contig 84489 bp, 60 predicted proteins | sample Coa_R1_FD_66443 | JGI IMG/M metagenome (GOLD analysis project Ga0070735, IMG submission 66443) | Surface soil microbial communities from Centralia Pennsylvania, which are recovering from an underground coalmine fire - Coalmine... | ecosystem: Environmental > Terrestrial > Soil > Unclassified ...
ATTTGAGGATTACGTCGGACCGGACTATTTCCAAGTCGTAGGAATTCCAATCCTGGCCGGCCGCGGAATCGAAGCCCAGGACACAGCGACATCGAACCGTGCCGCGGTTGTCAACGAAGCCATGGTCAAGCAATTTTTCCATGGCCAGAATCCCATTGGCCGACAGTTCACGATCGACGACATCAAGTGGCGCGACAAGCCGCTAACTATCGTCGGCGTTTCGCATAATGCCAAAGATCACGGCAACGGGATGCGGGAAGGTGTTAAACCGCGCTTTTATATGGCATATCTGCAGGTGCCGGAGCCGGAACAGTTGGTGATCGAAGCACAGGTTTCCGGAGCTGCATCGGCCGCTGCTAGCACCGTGCTGAGTCAACTCAAGGCCGTCGATCCCCATGTGCCCATTTCATTCACCAAGGCGCTGGATACCTTGGTGAACGAAAGCGCGGCAAATGAGATCGCGCTCGCCAAGCTAACCGTGTTTTTCGCTGGACTTGCTTTGTTGCTCGCCTGCATCGGTCTTTACGGCGTCATTTCCTACACCGTGGCAGGCCGTACTCGCGAAATTGGAGTTCGCATGGCGCTCGGCGCCGCTCGCAGTGATGTGCTCCAGCTCGTACTTCGTGAAGGCATGTTGCTGGTCGCGACTGGCATCCTGATCGGCGTCCCGCTCTCGCTCGCCAGCGGCCAAATCCTGGAGACATTTCTGTTCGGACTGAAACCAACCGACCCGCTCTCGTTATTGGCCGTTGCCATTCTGCTCGGGCTTGTCGCGGCCTTCGCAGCATTCATCCCGGCGCGTCGTGCCAGCAAAGTCGATCCCATTGTGGCTCTGAGGTACGAATAATTATGGCAGGAACCTCTCACGATTTCCGTTACGCCTGGCGCAGTTTACGCAAGAGCCCCGGCTTCGTGATCGTTGCGACCGTCACGCTTGCTCTCGGAATTGGCGCGAACGTCGCCGTGTTTAGCGTGATGAACGCGATCCTGCTGAACCCAAGCGGTATCCCCCACCCCGACCGCGTTGTTGCTGTGCGCGCCAAATACGCATTGGCGGACCTGAGTAACATCAGCGTATCAGCGCCAGATTTCGGCGACGCTGTGACCGGGAAAGACACTTTCACTTCCGCCGCCATGATGCAGGTAGCAAGCTTCAACTATAGCCAGAATGGAACAGCACCAGAACGGCTCGTCGGCGCGCAGGTTACGTGGCAATGGTTCGACGTCTTTTGGGCCAGCCCCTATCTTGGCCGGGTTTTTCACCCAGAAGAAGATCAGCCGAACGCGAATCATGAAGTCGTCCTCTCCTATCACACCTGGCAAAAGCGTTTCGGTGGAGACCCCGCGATCATCGGCAAGTCCCTTCTGCTGAATCAGGAGTCTTATCAGATCATCGGTGTCATGCGGCCCGACTTTGACTGGCCCAACGCGACTGAATTGTGGGCTCCTCTCGGCCTCCCTTCAAGCCAATACTTCGATCGCAACTTTCGCTTCAACGAGCAGTACTTTGCCGTGGCTCGTCTGCGCCCCGGAGTATCGCTGCAGCAGGCGAATGCATTCTTGGAATTAAAGAGGTCGCAGGAGATTGCCGCTGAAGGCCAAAACGGTTTCGCTCAGGGAGGGGGGTGGGGCACGTTTGCAATGCCGCTCATCGACTTCGTTGCTGGAAACCTGCGCAAACCATTGACGATTCTCTTGGCCGCGGTTGCCACCGTTTTGCTGATCGCGTGCGCCAACATCGCCGGCTTACTGCTGGCCCGGGCGACTGGCCGCCAGCACGAGGTCTCCATCCAGATCGCTCTCGGCGCCGGCAATGGCCGTCTTGTTCAACAGGCCTTGCTGGAGAGCCTGGTCCTCGGAGTAGGAGGTGTCATTCTCGGTCTCTTGCTCGGGAATTACGTCATACCCCTCCTGCTTTTGCTGGCTCCTCCGAGTCTCGCCAGCAATCTCTCGGTTCACATGAGTGGAACTCTTCTCGGATTCGTAGCCGCGATCGGAGTGGGTTGTGTTCTGCTTTGCGGAACGCTGCCTGCTTGGCACATCACTCACAGTCGATGGTTCCAAGTCTTACAAGAGGGCGGTCGTGGTGGGACAACGGGCAGCGTACGACAGCGCATGCGTTCCGTCTTGGTGGTCGCTGAGATCGCTATGGCGATGTTGTTATTGGTTGCAGCAGGTTTGCTGGTCCGCAGTCTCGATCAGGTCGAGAGACTGAATACGGGATTTGATCCACAGGGCGTGATGTCAGCCGCTTTCGCTTTGCCTCCCACCACGTACCCAAAAAATCCCGAGCAGGCATCTTTCGCGCTAGCCGCTGAGCTGGAATTGAAGAACATCCCCGGCGTCACGGGAGCAGTCATCAGCGACGGTCTGCCGTTCGCGAATGCGGGTGGAATGTCTTCGTTCAGCATAAAGGGTCGAACCGTTCCGCCCAATGATCCGGGTCCGCACGGCAGCATTCGCTCGATTTCGCCGGACTATTTCTCGACGCTGCACGTTCCCTTGTTGCGAGGACGTACCTTTACCCAGGGCGACCGTGACAAAACTGAACCGGTCGCAATCATCGACGAGGTGCTGGCTCGCCAGTACTGGCCCCATCAAGATCCCCTCGGCCAACAAATCAACTTTGGACAAAATACGCCATGGATGACCATTGTCGGCGTGGTCGCGCACGCGAAAAGCTCATCGCTCGAAGCCGATGTCAAAGAGGGATTCTACTTTCTCCCGATTGCCCAGTCGCCAATTTCCGCAGGTCAGATCGCGGTGCGTACCCAGAGCTCGCATCCTGAAAGCATCTCCTCTGCGATGCAGGCAGCGGTTCGCCGCGTCGATCCCAGCATTCCCCTCTACGACCTCAAAACCATGGAACAGCGGGTGGACGATTCGCTGATCAGCCGGCGTTTTCTGGTGGTCTTACTTTCCATTTTCGCAGGCCTTGCATTGTTGCTGGCAGCAATCGGTCTCTACGGAGTCATCAGCTATTCGGTGCGCTTGCGCACGCGCGAGATTGGAATCCGCGTAGCTCTGGGTGCGGAGCGCGGAGACGTGCTGCACATGATTCTCGGACAGGGCACGCGTCTCGCCGCATTCGGGCTGGGGTTGGGGCTGGTGGCGACATTCATCACTGGACGCGCTCTCTCCAGTTTGCTTTATAACGTGAGCCTCTACAACCCACTGACCTTGATCCTGACATCGGCGTTGCTGATCGTAATCGTTTTGCTGGCGAGCTATTTGCCGGCGTACGCCGCTACCAAAGTCGAACCGCTCATCGCGTTGCGGGATGAATAAGATGCTGAGGTGCGAGTGACATGGAAACCATATTTCAAGACGTTCGCTACGGACTTCGCCAGTTACGAAAGAGCCCCGGCTTCACCGCTGTGGCCGTCATTACCGTTGCACTCGGCATCGGTGCGAATACTACGATCTTCAGCATTGTGAACTCGTTTCTCCTCCGCCCGCTTCCAGTTCCCGAAGCTAACCAGATCATGATGCTGGCGGAGCAGCGGAAGAACACTCCCGCGTTTCCAATCTTTTCCATCGCCGATTACCGCGATCTCCGAAACCAGACCGCCGATGCGTTTTCCGCACTCTTCACCTACCAGTTCGGCATGGACGGCATGACCGTGAACGGCAAGACCGATCGCATTCTCACGAATTATGTGAGCGGAAATTTCTTCTCTGCCTTGGGCATCAAGCCTTTTGCAGGCCGATTCATTCTGCCCAGCGAAGGCGAAACTGTCGGCGCCGATCCTGTCATGGTTCTTGACTACAGCTATTGGAAAGGCCATTTCGCCGGCGACCCAAACGTGGTCGGCAAAACGGTCTCTATGAACGGCCGCCTCGTCACGATTGTGGGCATCGCTCCTGAAACCTTCCACGGTCTAAATGCATTAGTTTCCACGCAAGCCTATCTGCCGCAGGGGATGAGTGTCATCGAAGGCGAACCTGCCGACTTCATGACGAATCATTTGCAGAAGAATGTCTTTATCTATGGACGCCTGAAGGCCGGAATCTCTCTCGAACAGGCGCGAGCCTCGATCAATGTCGTCGCCCACCGCTTGTCTGAGCAGTATCCCGACTCGAATAAAGATCTCGGATTCATCGTCTATCCCGAGGTTCGCTCCCGCCCCAACCCCGATCCCACGAACACCATCCTCATTATTTCGACTCTGTTCCTGGCGCTCGCTTCCATGGTGCTGTTGCTGGCTTGCGTCAATGTTGCAAACATTCTGCTGGTTCGTGCCACGGTTCGCGCTCGTGAGATGGCGATCCGCGCGGCCCTCGGTGCAGCTCGTGTGCGTCTGATTCGTCAATTGCTCACCGAAAGCATTGTGCTTGCGCTTGCCGGCGGCATCACAGGAATGGCCCTGGGCTGGTGGGGCAGTCGCGCACTCAGTTCCATTCACCTTCAGTTTGACGTTCCGGTACGCCTCGATTTCAGCTTTGATTGGCGTTTGTTTGCCTACGCGTTTTCCATTGCCCTGCTCACCGGGTTGATCGTCGGCGTAGTTCCAGCCATTCGAGCCTCGCGCGAGGATCTAAGCACCGTTTTGCACGAGGGTGGTCGCGGTGTAGTTTCTGGCCGCCATGCCTTCCGTGACGTGCTGGTTATTGTTCAGGTCGCGGGCTCGCTCATGCTGCTCATCATCGCTGGCCTTTTCATGCGTAGCCTCGGCAAGGCGCAGCAAACCACCCTCGGCTTCGATCCTCGCCACGTTCTCAATCTCAGCATGGATCCCACCGAGATCGGTTACAGCGATCCGCAGGGCCGGCAGTTCTACAAGAACCTTCTCGAACGAGTGCGGGCCATCCCCGGTATCGAATCCGCCAGCGTTGCGAATTCAGTGCCCATGGGTTACTACGGCAATTTTGACCTGGTCAAAGTCAATGGCTACGAGTCCGCCCCTGGAAAGCCCGAGTACCCCGTTTCCTACAACACGATTTCCGCCCAATACTTTGACACGATGAGAATCGCACTGCTTCGCGGCCGTGCCATCAACGAGCAGGATGCCGAGAACAGTCAATACGTCGCCGTTATTAACGAAGCGATGGCGCAGAAATACTGGCCCGATCAGGATCCCATCGGCCATGAATTCAAGCTCGGCACCGACCCACAGCACCCGATTCAAGTAATCGGAGTGGCAAAAAACTCCCGCTTCGTAAGTCTGACCGGCACGATTACTCCCTTCTTCTTTGTGCCTTTTACCCAGCATTACACCGGCAACTCACTCGCGACCCTCCAGCTCCGCACTGCGACCGCACCAGAGTCAGTGATCCCGGAAATCGAGCGCCTCATCGATCAGCTCGCGCCGACAATGCCCGTCTTCGACGTGAAAACCATGTCGGAAGCGCTGGACACGATTAACGGCATGCTGCTCTTCGAGGTCGGTGCGGTCCTCGCGGCGTCGCTCGGAATCCTGGGACTAATCCTCGCCGTTATCGGTGTTTACGGCGTCGTTTCCTACGCCGCAAGTCAGAAGACGCGCGAGATCGGCATTCGGATGGCCCTGGGCGCACAACCCCTGCAAGTTCTGAAGATGATTTTCCGCCAGGGACTTCTGATCGTGGGCATCGGCCTGGCCTTGGGAATCGTCGCTGCCTTCGCCAGTGCACGCTTGATGGCTCGTTTCCTGGTTGTGCAGCCCAGCGATCCCGTGACTTACATCTCCGTCGGCTCGATCCTTGCCTTCATCGCGCTTGCCGCTTGCTTCATTCCAGCGCGAAGAGCCATGCGGGTCGACCCAGTCGTCGCTTTGAGGTACGAGTGATGCAGTCGATTCTGCAAGATGTCCGCTACGGCCTCCGCCAGTTCCGCAAGAGTCCGGGATTCACCGCCGTCGCTGTCTTCACGCTAGCCCTTGGCATCGGCGCGAATACAGCAATGTTCAGCGTGCTCGATGCAGTTTTGTTGCGCCAATTGCCGTTCCGAGAGCCAAATCGTCTCGTCCGCGGTTTCGGCAAGTTTCCCGCAAATGATCGTGCATCCGTATCGCCGCCTGATTTTGTGGATCTCCGGGCGCAGAGCCACAGCTTCGAACAACTCGCGGCAATGGGAACTCAAGATGGAACGTCCAACCTGGCGAATGGCGACAAACCCGAGCAGGTGCTGAGCGACGTCGTGTCATGGAATTTTTTCGACGCTCTCGGGGTGCGTACGAAGATCGGCAGAAGTTTCCTTCCCGTTGAAGAGCAGGTCAACCGCCCCCAGGTTGCCATTCTCGGATACAGCCTATGGCAGAGGGACTTCGGCGGCGATCCCACGGTGATCGGCCGCTCACTTAACGTTGACGGATTCCCGATGACCGTGGTTGGAGTGCTGCCATCAGATATTCCTTTAATCTCTTCTGCCCAGATCTGGTTTCCTATGCCGATGCTTGACGGTGGAATGAAGCACCGCGAGTGGCATTTTCTGGGCGTCGTCGGGCGGCTGCGGAGCGGAGTGAGTCGCGCCGATGCGCAGAACGAGACCGATGCAATTTCTCGCGCACTGGCGCGCGAATATCCGAAGAGTAATACCGATTGGAGCCTGAATCTCGTTGACTTGCGCGAAGTGCTCGTCGGACCGGTTCGTCCAGCGCTGTGGCTTCTGTTCGGTGCCGTGGGCTTGTTGCTGCTGATTGCCTGCGCGAATGTTTCGAATCTCCTGCTGGCTCGGTCAACCGCTCGACGCAAAGAGATTGCGGTTCGGGCCGCATTGGGCGCGAGTCGTTGGCGCATTGCACGGCAAGTGATTACTGAGAGCACTTTGCTGGCTGGTGCTGGAGGAACGCTGGCAATGGCGTCTGCCTTCTGGGGAGTTTCGCTGTTGCGGGCAATGGCTCCCGCAGACCTGCCGCGCCTTGAGGAAGTGCACGTAGACTCCAGCGTTCTGATATTCACAGCGGTTGTCTCTTTCCTGATCGGCCTGTTGTTCGGATCCGCGCCAGCCCTCCAGCTTTCTGCCGAGGACATCGATCAGAACCTCAAACTCGGCGGCCGCACCTCAGGTGGCCTGTCCCGCCATCGTTTGGGCCGGGCCCTCATGGTGTTTGAGGTTGCGATCTCTTTCGCTTTGCTGGTGGGAGCCGGCCTGCTGGTGAAGAGCATGTGGCGACTCATCCACGTGGATCCCGGATTTCGCACCGAGCATGTCGCGACAGCGCGAATCAACCTCAGTGGCGCGAACTATAAGGAGATGGATCGGCGCGCCGAATTTATTCGACAACTCGAACAACGATTGACCAATCTTCCGGGTGTTGTCAGTGTCGGCGCGATCTCCGAGTTGCCCCTCAGCGGGCAACAGAACGATGACTATTTCCGTATTCAGGGGCGCGAATACGGTCCCAATCAGACCGATGACGCGGATCTTCGCGTCGCTACACCCGGCTATCTCAAGGCCATGGGCATTCCACTGTTGCGAGGACGCTGGTTCAAAGAGAGCGACGGCGCTCAATCACCAATGGTGGTCGTCGTTAATGAGCCTTTCGTAAGGAAGTATTTCAAAGGTGCAGACCCGCTGGGCAAGGTTCTGATGATCGAAGCCGGATCGGGAGCACCACCAAGCCAAATCGTCGGAGTGGTCGGAGGCGTCAGCCACTTCGCGCTCTCTGAACCACAGCCTCCTGAAATGTACTTTGCCCAATCACAGGCAGGCGTGGGCAGCATGAATGTGGTGGTGCGCGCCACCGGAAATCCGGTATCGCTTTCTTCAGCCATGCACGAAGTGGTTGCGGGGTTAGACCGGGGTGAAAGCCTTTCAGCAGTCCGCCCCATGGATGACGTCGTGCAGGATTCGATCGCGCAGCCGCGATTTTCGGCGGAGCTACTGGCCATGTTCTCGATAGTCGCTTTGCTGCTTGCTGCCGTAGGGCTGTATGGCGTGGTTGCGTATCTGGTAAATCAACGCACCCAAGAGATTGGAATTCGCATTTCACTGGGAGCACAAACCAGCCAGGTGATGCGCCTGATTATGGGCGAGGGTATTCGCCTGGCGGCGATCGGCTCCGCAGTCGGTTTGGTCGTTGCCCTCGGGCTCACTAGGTTGCTAGCCGGTTTGCTGTACGCGGTGGCTCCGACAGACCCGGCCACGCTCATTACAGTATGTGGGACCCTCGCTGCAGTGATGCTGCTGGCCTGTTATCTGCCGGCGCGGCGGGCTGCGCAAGTTGATCCGATGGTCGCGCTGCGAAGCGAATAACTACAAGAATCGGGGTTTTACGAGGAATCATGGACACGTTGTTGCAGGACATCCGCTACGGCCTCCGCCAACTCCGCAAGAGTCCGGGCTTTACTGTCATTGCGGTTTTCACGCTCGCTCTTGGCATCGGCGCGACCACCGCCGTCTTCAGCGTCGTCGATCTCGCGCTCTTCCGCAGTCTGCCGTATCCGCATCAGGAGCAACTTGTTTCTTTTGGATTCGTCGCGCCGATCGAGCACGAAGAGTTCATGCTGGGAACCGACTACGTCGAATGGCGCACACACCAGACACCATTCGCATCCGTCACGTCGATGATGCCGGGCATCGACAACTGCGACCTCACTCAGCAGAATCCTGCGCGCCTGAGTTGCGCCCAAGTCGAATCATCGTTTCTGCCGACATTCGGCGTTCAGCCGCTTCTCGGGCGCAATTTTACCCGCGATGAAGATCAACCCAACGCTCCGGCCACCGCTCTGCTCTCCTATGGCACATGGCGAGGCCGCTTCGGCGGCGATCCCAACATAGTCGGTAAAACGATTTCTCTCGATACAAAGCCTGTCAGGATCGTCGGCGTCATGCCAGCTGATTTCGAATTCCCTACGCTTGCCCGGCCCGACATCATCGTTCCCCAAGCTCTGCCGGAAGCCGAGCAGGTGCGCCCGAAAACCGGACGCGTGCTCCGCGCCTTTGGCCGCCTGAAGCCCGGCGTCAGCATCGCTCAGGCTCAAGCCGCGCTGCAGCCGCTGTTTCAGCAGTCACTAAATTTCGTTCCGCCCCAATTCCGCCAGGAAGTCTCGCTACGCCTGCGTTCTTTGCGCGATCGCCAGATCTCCGACGTCCGCCTCGCTTTCTGGGTTTTGCTCGCCGCGGTGATCTCCGTGCTCTTGATCGCGTGTGCCAACGTCGCTAATCTTCTGCTCGCTCGTGCCGCTGGACGACAACGGGAGCTCGCCGTTCGTTCGGCCCTCGGTGCTGCGCGCGTCCGATTGATCCAGCAAACTCTGATCGAAAGTCTGCTCCTCAGCATCATTGGCGCGGTCGCTGGGTGCTTACTTGGGCATTTCCTTCTGCGATTCTTCATTGCGATCGGCCCCGAAAGTGTCCCACGCCTTCAGCAGGCGCACTTGGATTCGCGAATTCTGCTTTTCGCGCTAGCCGTCTCTGTGATTTCGGGAATTCTCTTCGGACTCGCGCCTGCCCTGCAGAATCCTCGCCCCGAGGCCCTCACCGGACGCCTCGCCATCGGCGCCCCTCCGGGATGGTTCCGTCAGACTCTTGTCGCAGGCCAGGTTGCGATTTCTCTCGTCCTGCTTGCCGGCGCAACTCTTCTGCTGCGCAGCTTATGGAATCTCGAGAACCAGCCGCTTGGCATGCGCTACGACAGCGTACTCACAGCCAGCATCGATCTCGGTGCGAACTACTCCAAGCCCGCGCAGCAACTCGCCTTCTTCGATCAGCTGGAAGATCGCCTGCAACGGCTTCCTGGAGTGGGTTCAGTTGCTTTGAGCGATTCACTTCCTCCCGGTGGTCAGCAACATTTCACGTTGTTTGCGGCTATCCGTGTCGATGGCCGTCCGCTGCTAGCCGAAGGCACTGGTGGCACCGTGTCCTGGCGCTCAGTCACGCAGAATTACTTTTCGGCGCTAGACATTCCCATCGTCCGTGGACGCGGCTTCACCGAGGCCGACCGTAGTCCCGATCAGCATTCCGTGGTTCTGAGCGACGCACTCGCGCGCCGCATCTTCCCCGGAGAAGATCCGATTGGCAAACGGCTCCAGCCCGGACTCGATGGTCCCTGGTACACCGTCGTTGGCGTCGCGTCTGATGTCAGAAATAGCGGCATCAACGCTCCCGCGGCACCCGAGTTCTACTACGCGCGCCGTCACGCCGAAGACGACCTCTGGCTGACTCGCAATGGCCCGTCGTCGAGCGTGATCATTCGGACTTCAACCAAGCCCGCAGCCATGGCGGCCTGGGTTCGCTCAGAAATCTCCGCTCTCGATCCAAACCTGCCCGTGACGCTCGAAACTATGAGCCAGCGCGTCAACGGCTTCGCCGAGCGCCCGCGGTTCGACGCCGTTCTGCTCAGCATGTTTGCCGCAATGGGTATTCTGCTTGCGGCCATTGGCATTTATGGCGTCATTTCTTTCCTCGTTACGCAACGGACACAGGAAATCGGAGTCCGCATGGCTCTGGGTGCGCAGGCGAAAGACATTCTGCGCTGGGCCACCATAAACGGCGTGCGGCCTGTCATTGCCGGAGGCGCGGCAGGACTCATTCTCGCCATCCTTGCATCCCGATTGCTCGCCTCGCTCTTGTTCGGCGTGACTCCCCACGACCCTTCAACTTTCATCCTTGCCGCTGTGAGCTTGTTAGTGGTCGGGGTGATGGCGAGCTATTTCCCGGCGCGCCGCGCTGCAAAAGTCGATCCCATCGTCGCCCTGAGGTATGAGTAGATGGACACGCTGATGCAGGATCTCCGCTACGGCGCTCGTCAGATTCTCAAGAGTCCCGGTTTCACTGCCGTCGCCGTGATCACGCTCGCGCTGGGCATTGGCGCCAACACTGCCATGTTCAGCGTGATCAATTCCGTTCTTCTCCGTTCGCAACCATTTCGCGACCCCAGTCGCGTGATGATCGTTTGGAAGGTTATGTCGAATGGCAGCCCCAACGCGTTCTCGACTCCTGCGTTCCTCGAGTGGGAGCAACAGGGCGATTTCACTGAGCATATGGGCGCGTTTTCTGCCGTCGGCAAGAATCTCTCGAACAATGATCTGCCTGAGCGGGTCAATGGTGGCCGCGTCAACTACGATCTTTTCCCCATCCTCGGCGTGCAGCCCGTCCTGGGCAGAATGTTTTCGCGAGCAGAAGATCATCCCGGCGCAGGCAACGTTGTGATCTTGAGTAACGCTTTGTGGAAGACGCGCTTCGGGTCCCGAACCGACATTCTGGGCCGCCCTATCAGCATGGATGGCGTTCCTCACACCGTCGTGGGCGTGATGCCGGCCGGGTTCCATATTCTTACGGACAAAGAACTCTTCTGGGTTCCCTTGCAACTTGAGTCGGCGAGTGCGCAGGCAGCTTCGCGCAGCGTGCATTGGCTGTTCGCGTTCATCCGATTGCCTGAAGGCAAAACCAGAAAACAGGCGGAGGCCGTGTTGACCACCATGGCCGGTCGGTTGCAACATCAGGATCCAACGGGCGAAGGCGGCTTCGGCACGCAACTCATGCCGATCGGTGAGTTTATTCTCGGGAACGTCAAACCCGCCCTCCTATTGCTCTTCGGCGCGGTTGCGTTTGTCCTGTTGATCGCATGCTCCAACGTCGCCAATCTGCTCCTGGCACGCGGGACCATCCGGCGGCGCGAGATGTCGATCCGCACCGCTCTCGGCGCAGCCCGTTTCCGCATGATCCGGCAACTTCTCACCGAGAGCCTTCTCCTGTCATCGGTCGGAGGGGTTCTCGGCTTGGCGCTGGCTTTCGCTGCCGTTCGAGTCATTCTCGCGATCCATCCTGCGAGTATTCCCAATGTTGACAACATCACCATCGACGCTTCTGTGCTTGGCTATACAGTCCTTCTGTGCGGCGCCGTCGGGATTCTCTTCGGCATCGCCCCCGCCTGGGAATCGTCGCGCGTCAACGTCAGTGAAGCTTTAAAGGAAGGCGCGCGTGGCAGCAGTTCCGGCTTCGGCAAGCACCGAGTCGTCCTCGTTGTCACCGAAACCGCTCTCGCATCGATTCTGCTGATTGGCGCCGGTCTTTCTCTCAAGAGCCTGTGGGCGATCGAGCGCATCGATCCCGGATTCAATCCCACCGATGAGATGACGTTCCGCATCTCTTCGCCGCCGCAATTCGCCGGTGACCGCATTCCGCTTTTCTATCAGCAAGTCATGGATCGCATTAAGGCCGTGCCCGGGGTCGAGTCGGCTGTCCTCGCCCGCAACCTGCCTATGAGCGGAACCGACCCGTCCATGCCGATCTCGATTGAAGGTACACCTCCACCACCATCCCAGGTGCCCATCGTCACCCGTTTCCGCGCTGTCGGCCCCGACTATTTCAGCAGCCTGCAGATTTCTTTGCTCAGCGGCCGCGAATTCAATCAGCACGACACCGCCGCGTCACCAAACGTAGCGGTCGTCAGTGAGAGCCTCGCCAAACTCTACTGGCCCAAGGAAAATGCGCTAGGGAAACGCCTGAAGCCTGAATTACCTGGCGGTGACTGGTATACCGTGGTCGGCATCGCATCCGACGTTCGCCATTGGGCCGCTGACATCACCGATGTCGAGCCTACGGCCTACTATCCCTACACGCAGGTTCCACCGGCTTTTCTGCCATTGCTCGAAGGGACAATGATGGTTGCCGTGCGAAGCCACAATAACGCTGGGCTTCTTGCTTCGCTGCGTGCCGCCGTCGCCGATGTCGACAAGTCCGTTCCCCTTTACGAAGTCAAGAGCATGGACGAAATGGTCTCCGACTCCGGCTCGCTCCGCCGATTCGACATGTGGCTGATCGGGACCTTCGCAGTTCTGGCGCTGACCCTCGCGGCTGTGGGCATCTATGGCGTCATGGCTTATTCAGTTTCGCAGCGCACTCGCGAAATCGGGATTCGCGTCGCTCTTGGCGCGCAACGAGGCAACGTACTCTCGTTGATCATGGGCCAGGGCGCTCGTCTGGCTGCTGCCGGAGTCGTCCTCGGCCTGATCGGTTCTTTCGCTCTTACGCGGCTGATGGAGAGTCTGCTGTTCCAGGTCGGCGCACGCGATTTCAAGACATTTTCCATCGTTCCGCCGATTGTTCTTGCGCTTATCCTTGTGGGCTGCTTTGTGCCCGCCTATCGCGCCACCAAACTCGATCCGGTGGAGGCCCTCCGTGACGAATAGTCCCAGCCTCTGCCATCTCAAAGGGCGAAAGGGTTTTCTTCGCGATCTTCGCGGCTTCCTTAGCGCCCTTGGCGGTTAAAGGCTTTTCCGAAACTGGTGAATGACATGATTCAACTTCGCAATATCGAACGCACGTACAAGGCCGGTGCCGGCGTCACTTATGTTCTGCGCCGCATCAACCTCGACGTTCAGGAAGGCGAGTTCATCACTGTGATGGGCCCGTCCGGCTCCGGCAAATCCACGCTTCTCAGCATTGTCGGCATGCTCGACGACAGTTGGAGCGGCGAGTACATGCTGCTCGAGCACGAAGTCCACAAACTCGACCGCAAGAAGCGCTCTGAACTCAACCGCAAATACATCGGGTTCGTCTTCCAGAGCTATCACCTTCTCGACAACCTCACGGTCTATGAAAACCTCGATGTCCCGCTCTCCTATCGCAACATCTCGCGCTCGCAGCGCCAGAGTATGGTGGGCGAAATTCTGGACCGTTTCCAGATCGTTGGCAAGAAGGACCTGTTCCCAAGTCAGCTCTCCGGTGGACAGCAGCAATTGGTCGGCGTGGCCCGTGCTGTGGTCGGCAACCCCAAGCTTATCCTTGCCGACGAACCCACCGGCAATCTGCACTCCAGCCAGGCCAAAGAAATCATGGAGCTGTTTAAACGGCTGAATGAGCAGGGAACCACGATCATTCAAGTTACCCACTCGGAAGTAAACGCCTCTTACGGCAATCGCACCATTCAACTCTTCGATGGCTGGATCACTACCGATCCCGCTAATCCGCAAGCCCGAAACACCGCCGAGGTCGCGCCCTAAAGGTGGAAAACTTATTCCAAGATGTTCGCTATGGACTGCGCATGTTGCGCAAGAGCGCCGGGTTCAGTGTGATCGCTGTGATCGTGACCGCGCTCGGCATCGCCAGTACAACCGCGATTTTCACCGTTGTCGATGCGGTCCTCCTTCATCCGCTCCCGTATCCGGATTCCAATCGTATCTTCAGTATCTCGGAGGCCCAGCGCAGCACAGGCGAGGTCGGATACGACGCTTCCCCTGCCAACTTCCTCGATTGGACCGCCCAGAACCACGTCTTCTCACATATGGCGGCTTCACGCGGCTGGTCGGTGAATCTCACCGAGGGCGATCATCCCGAGCGTCTGCGCGGCACCATGACCTCTTCTGACTTCTTTCCATTATTTGAGGTCCAACCCATCCTCGGGCGCACATTGCTTCCACAGGACAACCAGGCCGGCAATGACCACGTTGTTGTCCTCAGCTATGGCCTCTGGAAACGCCGTTTCGGCGCAAGCCCTTCGGTTCTCAATCACCCGATCTCGATCAACGGTGAGCCCTACACCGTCGTCGGTGTGATGCCGCCAACCTTCAATCCCGATCAGTACGGCGAAGCCTGGCTGCCTTCGCGATGGGGCGTTCCGGCTCATCCACTCACACCAAATGACGATCCTCGCGCCGCGCGAGACAGTCGCTATCTCGACGTTTGGGGACGTCTCAAGCCAGGGGTTACGCTGCTGCAGGCCCGCGCAGATATGGACGCCATCGCGCTGAGCCTCGAAAAGCAATATCCGAATGCCGATAAAGATGTCGCCATCAGCCTCATCGGCATGCAAGACAACATGGTCAGCGACATTCGCCCGATCCTCCTCGTTCTGCTCGCCGCTGTCGCCTTCGTGCTCCTGATTGGTTGCGCCAATATCGCCAACCTGCTCCTGGCTCGCGCGACAACACGCTCCCGCGAAGTCTCCATTCGTGCCGCATTGGGTGCGGGTCGGCTGCGGCTGATTCGCCAACTGCTCACCGAAAGCACATTGCTCGCTCTGATGGGAGGCTTTGCCGGTGTAGTCCTTGCCGCTTGGGCGGTTCCCACGCTCCTGAGAATCAGTCCGCCCGACATTCGCGCCTTTTCCTACGTTGGCGTCAATCGCGACGTGCTCGCCTTCAGCCTGGCGATTTCAATCTTCAGCGGAATTCTCTTCGGCCTGGCCCCAGCCCTTCACGCTTCGCGGAGCGATCTGAATGAGTCCCTGAAAGAAGGAGGGCGGGGCAGCACTGCCAGCCACGGCCGGACCCGTTCCGCGCTCGTCGTAGCCGAAGTCGGTCTTTCTCTCATTCTTCTGATCGGCGCGGGTTTGCTGGTAAAGAGTTTCATCCGCCTGATGCAAGTCGATCCGGGTTTTGACGCGTCTCATTTGCTGGTCTTCAACGTTGGATTGCCTCCCTACAGCACCCCTGCCCAACAGGACGACTTTTACCATCAAGTCGTCGAACGCTTGCAAACTCTCCCTGGCGTCGAATCCGCGGGCGCTGTCAGCCGTTTGCCACTGACCGGTGGTAACAGCACTCGCAGCTATAGCGTTCCTGGCTCGGACAAAGACCACATCGCCGACATTCGAGTCAGTTCACCGGATTATTTCAAGGCCATGGGCATCCCATTGCTGAAAGGCCGCAGCCTTACCGAACGAGACGCTAACACCTCCTCCGCTCAGGTTGCGGTAATCAACGAGGCCTTGGCCCACAGTGTGTTTCCCGGCGAAGACCCGGTAGGAAAGTACATCGTCAATTTCGGTCCGTTCAACGAAAAGATTCAGATTGTAGGCATTGTTGGTAATGTCCATCACGTGGGACTGGAATCATCCCCACGCCCCGAGGTCTATCTATCCTTTGGCCAGGCGCACTGGTCCTCGGCGTACATGGTTGTTCGCACCAAAACCTCTGATCCGCTGGCGCTCACCACCGCGGCTCAAAATGCAGTCGCCAGCGTGAATCGAGATATTCCGCTCGCCAATCTGCGCACCATGCAGGACGTCATCGCCGACTCACTTGTCCGTCGCCGCTTTGCCATGTTCCTGCTCTCGGTCTTCGCCGGTCTCGCGATGTTGCTGGCCGCCGTCGGCCTCTATGGAGTGATGTCCTATACCGTCTCTCAAAGGACCCACGAAGTCGGCATCCGCATGGCACTCGGCGCGCAGAAAGGCGATGTTCTGAGGCTGATCGTAGGGCAGGGAATGACACTCGTTGTCGCAGGTCTCTTAGTCGGCGTCATCATCTCGCTTGCTCTGACTCGGCTGATGACGGGACTCCTGTTCGGCGTGCGGGCTCGCGATCCGCTGACTTTTGCAGCATTCGCGATCTTGTTGGCTGCAGTTGCCCTGCTGGCCAATCTGCTTCCAGCGCGCCGTGCCACCAAAATCGATCCCATGGTTGCGCTGAGGTATGAATAATATGGAGACACTCAAACAAGATATGCGTTACGGCTGGCGCATGATGGCAAAGAGTCCCGGCTTCACTCTCACCGTCGTGCTGATGCTCGCCCTTGGCATCGGCGCCACCACTGCCGTCTTCACAATCTTCAACGCGACGCTGCTGCGGCCGTTGCCTTATCGAAACCCGGACAAGTTGGTGCAAGTCATGGAGACCCGCACATCGGGCAGCTTCCAGCAGATGGAAGCCTCCTACCCCGACTACCTCGATATGCGCGACCGCAATCAGGTCTTCTCAGAGATGGGGGGCTATTCCAAAACCACGGCAACTCTTTTGGGCAAAGATGGCGCGGAACAGGTCCCCATCGCGGTCGCCAGTTCTGGCTTCTTCGAAACCCTCGGTATTCAACCAATCTTGGGGCGAACCTTCCGGCGTTCCGAGGATGACGACCACAAAGCCGCTTCCGTCATTCTGACTTATGGTGGTTGGCAGCGCCGCTTCGGAGGAGATCCGCACATAATCGGCAAAACCCTTGTGCTGGATGACACCGTCTGTCCCATCGTCGGCGTGTTACCGGCAAGCTTCCAGTTTGGGCCCAGCAACTCCACGGATATTTGGCGATCTTTGCAAATGCCACAGGTCTTTCTTCGCCGCAATCTGCATTGGTTCTATCCAGTCGGACGGGTTAGGCCGGAAGTGAGCGTTCAACAGGCGCAGCTGGGGATGGATCTGCTGGCGCGACAATTGGAAGCCGAGTACGCCACTTCCAACAAGGGCGTCGGCGTGCGAGTGATTCCCCTGCGCGAGCAAATCGTGGGTTCCCTGCGCCCGGTGTTGCTTGTCGTTTTGGCCACCGTCGCATTCGTCCTTTTGATCACCTGTGCAAACGTCGCAGGACTTTTGCTTGCCCGCTCCGTTCCTCGACGACGCGAGATCGCAGTCCGAATGGCCCTTGGCGCAGCTCGTGGCCGAATTGTGCGGCAAGTGCTGACCGAGAGTTTGCTATTGGCATTGATAGGCGGCCTTGCGGGAGTGGGTGCAGCTGTCTGGGCGGTTCCGCTGATCATCTCAGCTGTTCCAAAAAATCAGCTTCTTGCCATGCCTTTCCTGCAGGACCTTGGAGTCGATTGGAGTGTGTTGTTGGTTTCACTTTGCCTCTCGGTCTTCACCGGGATCTTTTTCGGAATGTTTCCGGCTCTTCAAACGTTCAGAGGAGACACGCGAGAAGCACTGGAAGCAGGCGGCCGCAGTTCCGGCAGCGTGCCGCATTCCCGAGTTCGCAATGCTCTGGTCGTCGCCGAAATTGCCGTCGCAGTAGTTCTACTCGCCGGCGGTGGACTGATGCTGAAGAGCCTGCGCCAGGTACTGCGCGTCGACCCCGGTTTCCAAACCGATCATTTGCTAACTTTCGGTCTGTCGCTTCCCGACAAGAGTTACCCGAAGGACCCGGACCAGCGAGCATTCCTCCACGAACTTCTGCAAAAAGAAAGCGTTCTCCCCGGAGTCAATCAAGCTGCTGCCGTCACGGTCGTGCCACTTTCTGGCAATGGCAACACCTCCCGTTTCGATGTTGAAGGTCATCCCAAAGCCGGTGGCGAGGAAGAATACGAGGCCAATAGTCGCACCATCAGCCCGAACTATTTCAGCACTATGGGCATTCCCCTGCGTGCCGGACGTCTCTTCACGGCGCAAGACAACGATAAGTCTGCCCACGTAGTCGTGGTAAACCAGGCGCTCGTAAATCAAGTCTTTCCTCATCAGAACCCGATCGGCAAGCGCATTAATTTCACCTATACCGGCACGCCCAATCTCTGGGAAATCATTGGCGTCGTCGCCAACGAGAATGTCGATCGCCTGGACTCGCCTCCAACCCCGATTGTGTACGACAACTTTGAACAAGATGCCAATGGCTTTTTCAATCTCGTAATTCGTACGAGCGTAGACCCGACATCTTTGGCCGGCACTGCGCGAAACGTCGTACGCCAGATCGATGTCGGCGTGCCTGTGTTTGGCATCGCCAGCATGGAACAGATCATCTGGAGCAGCCCTACCATGCTTCTCAGGGCCTACCCCGCGTACCTGGTTGGAATCTTCGCAGCCATCGCGGTCTCATTAGCTGCCCTCGGTATCTACGGCCTGCTCGCTTACTCTGTTGCGCAGCGCACTCGCGAACTGGGATTGCGCATGGCCCTGGGCGCCCAACCACGCGATCTGTTGCGCCTCGTTGTACGCAACGGTATCCGCCTGACCGTCATTGGCTCCGCCCTCGGACTCGTCGCTGCCCTCGCCGCGTCGAGCTTGATTTCTACTCTATTGTTTGGGGTGAAGCCGACCGATCTTACGACACTCCTTGCGGTCTGCGGCGTGTTGATCTTATCGGTCGCGCCCGCCACGTATTTTCCAGCGCGCCGCGCCACAAAAGTGGATCCGATGGTCGCATTGCGTTATGAGTGACCAGAATTTTCTCGGCGTTCTCCGCCCTCCCGGCGGTAAATGCCTCAGTAAGTTTTCAAGGAGACTCATGAAGCACGAAAATCGCAGCTTTGATAGAAGATTTATTATCAATCATTTCAGGACATGGCTTAATGTTTTACTTGTCGGTCTATTGCTGTTGTCGGCGGTTGCCGTAGGCCAGAACTTTGCCGATTACGCCAAGCCTGCGGGCCATTTTCCCAACCCGCTTCGGCCTTACGTTGCCCGTGACGTCCCGCCGCCCCGGTTCGGCAACACGACCCGCATCGAAGATGTCCTGAAAGACGGCAAGCTTCGACTTTCCTTGAGCGACGCCGTCGCGCTCGCGCTCGAGAACAATCTTGACCTCGCCATCGCGCGCTTCAATCTGTCTATTGCCGACACCGATTTGCTCCGGGCGAAATCCGGCCAGTCAGTCCGCGGCGTCGCTACAGGCTTGGTTCAGGGAACCCCAGGCGGTGGCGTCGGAGGCTTCGGCACGGGTGCGCCAGGCGCTGGTGCTGGCGGCACCTCGGGCGGCGCAGGTGGTGCCGGTACCGGAGCCTCCGGTCTCGTGCAATCCACACTCGGTATCGGCACTAACATCGATAGCTTTGATCCCATCATCAGCGGCGGGCTTAATCTCGATCACGCTACCTTCCCGCAAGCTAGCGAAATCCTTTATGGCGTTCCATCCCTCAAGCAGAACCTCGGGGTTGCAAACTTTAATTACACCCAGGGCTTTGGTTCGGGCACACTGATGAGCCTCAATTTCAACAACGACCGCATCACCACCAACAGTGCTTTCAGTATCCTCTCCCCGGAAGTAGACAGCAGTTTTCGTGTCTCTTTGCGTCAGCATCTTCTCGCTGGTTTTGGTTTTGCTCCCAACATGCGTTTCATCCGCATTGCTCGCAACAACCGCGAGATCTCAGACGTCGCTTTTCGCGGCCAAGTCATCGCCACCGTTTCGCAAATCCAGAACATCTATTGGGATCTGGTCAACGCCTACGAAGATGTAAAAGTGAAGGAACGCTCTCTGGAATTAGCGGAAAAGACCCTCTCCGACGATCGCGAGCAGGTAAAGATCGGTGCCATTGCACCCATGGAAGTCATGAAAGCTGAAAGCCAGGAATCTACTGCCAACCAGGACCTGCTGCTCTCTCAGAACGAACTTCAGTTGCAGGAGCTTTTGATCAAGAATGCTATCACCCGCGATTTGAGCGATCCGGTACTTGCCTCTTCCTCAGTCATTCCTACCGATACGATGAGCGTTCCGGAGAAGGAGCCGGTCACGCCGATTCAAGACCTCATCGGTGACGCACAAAACCATCGTCCGGAACTGGCCGAGGCCCGCATCGACCTGACTAATCGTGATCTAACTCGAAAAACCGCTGCGAACGCGCTTAAGCCGACGCTCGATCTTGTTGCGTGGTACGGCACATACGGCCTCGCTGGTGTGCAAACTCCTCCTACCCAATACCAGGGACCGCCGATTCCTCCAGTAGCCACCACTGGCTACTCCAACGCTTTTAACGACCTGTTCAAGAACAATTCTCCTGATTACGCGGTCGGCCTGAACCTGAACATTCCCCTCCGCAACCGCGCTGCCCAGGCCGACCAGATCCGGTCCCAGCTGGAATATCGCCAGGCCCAACTTCACTTGCAGCAACTCCAGAATCAGATCGCCATCGAAGTCCGGAACGCCCAGTTCGCCTTGTTGCAGAATCGCTCCCGCGTCGATGCCGCCCGCAAGGCCCGCGACCTGGCCCAACAAACCTTCGACGTCGAGCAGAAGAAGAAGGTCCTGGGTGCATCTACTAGTAATCTGGTATTGCAGGCTGAACGCGATCTGGCGCAAGCCGAATCGAACTTTGTCGCTGCCATGTCCACTTATGAAAAATCGCGAGTCGAACTTGATCGCGCCACCGGCCTTACCTTGGCCCATACCGGCATCGAGATCGAAGACGCTGAAAACGGCTCGGTCCACCAGTTGCCTCACTTCTCTGGGGTTGCGCCGCGAACCGACATCTCTCAGGAAATGAGGATTGAGCGAAATTGAATCCTGTCTCACCCGCCAACGTCGAAAAGGATAGAATGCCTTCGCGTTCTTCCTCAATGCCATCCTCTCAATCAGGCGCGCGCCTGCTAATTGCCGACGACCAGCGGGACGTGCTTGAAGCGCTCCGCCTTCTGCTCAAGCCGGAAGGCTTCGCGGTAGAGGCTGCCACCTCGCCGGCAGGTGTGCTCGATGCCTTGGGAATTCGCGAGTTCGACGCCGTCCTGATCGACCTCAACTATGCCCGCGACACGACTTCCGGTCAGGAAGGCCTTGACTTGCTCTCGCGGATTCAAGCGATCGATAGCACGCTTCCGGTCATTGTCATGACTGCATGGGGAAGTGTCGAAGTCGCGGTTGAAGCTATGCGACGCGGCGCTCGCGATTTCGTCCAGAAACCCTGGGAAAACGCCCGCCTGCTCGCGGTTTTGCGCACCCAGATCGAACTCGGCAGCGCCCTTCGACGCAGCCAGCGCCTCGAAGCTGAGAATCGCCTGCTTCGTGCCGAAGGCTTGCCAAAGTTCATCGCCAACGCTGACTCGATGCAGCCCGTGCTACGCCTCATCAGTAATGTCGGACCATCCGATGCCAACGTACTTGTGACGGGCGAACACGGCAGCGGCAAAGAAGTCGTCGCTCGCACCCTGCATGCGCTTTCCAACCGCGCCTCGCGCCCATTGGTTGCGGTCAATACCGGCGGACTTCCTGAGGGCGTTTTCGAAAGCGAGCTGTTCGGCCACGTCAAGGGGGCATTTACCGACGCTAAGACCGATCGCATCGGCCGGTTCGAATTAGCTCATGGAGGCACGCTCTTCCTCGATGAGATTGCCAATATCCCGCTCTCTCAGCAGGCTAAACTTCTTCGGGTACTCGAGAGCGGGGAGATGGAGCGCGTCGGGTCTTCCCAAACGCGCCGCGTGGACGTCCGCGTCATCTCCGCGACCAACGCAATCCTCGACGACGAAGTCGCCGCCGGTCGCTTCCGCCAGGATCTCCTCTTCCGCCTGAACACCGTCGAAATCGAGCTTCCACCCCTGCGCGAGCGCCGTCAGGACATCCCGGCGCTGGGTACACACTTCCTGGCTCGTTACGCCGAACGCTACCGCAAGCCGGCCAAGACCTTCGATCCTTCCGCGATGCAGGCCATGCTGGAGTACACATGGCCGGGCAACGTCCGCGAACTTGACCATGCCATCGAGCGCGCCGTCCTCCTGTCTTCGGGGGAATCCATTAAAGTGAGCGATCTCAGCCTCCGTGCGCCTCGCGAAAGCACGCAGCGCCTGGAAGAACTTAGCCTCGAGGAGGTCGAATCCCTCTTGATCCGCAAAGCAATCGACCGTTATGGTGGCAATATCAGCCAGGCCGCTGAGGCTCTCGGTTTGAGCCGTAGCGCTCTCTATCGGCGGTTGCAGAAATATGGCATCGGAAGCAGCTAACGAGACTCAGGCCACGACCACGGGGTCGCACCCGCGAATCATTGCGCGCCCGCAACGCAAGCGCCGCCTGAATCACGAGGATCGCGTTTTGCTGTTGGCGCTGGTCTCCGGGGCTGCCGGAGTTTTGCTTTCGCTCGTCCTTCTCTGGACCAGCGACCACGATCCCGGCACTCGCTGGAGCCTCGCCTTCCTGGTAACCCTGATCTGGCTCGGCTTCGCCTTCGCGGTCCGCTCTGCCGTCGTCCACCCCTTGCAAACCCTTTCCAACATGCAGTCTGCCTTGCGCGAAGGGGACTTCTCATTCCGCGTCCGTGGCGCCAAGAGTGGCGATGCCCTGGGCGAACTCATGCTCGAGGTCAACACGCTTTCGGAGATGTTGCGTGAACAGCGTCTCGGAGCCATGGAGGCCAGCGCCCTGCTGACCACCGTCATGACCGAGATCGACGTGGCGGTGTTTGCTTTCGACGGTGAGCAGCGTTTGCGGCTGGTCAATCGCGCCGGCGAACGGCTAATGGCCCAGAATGCCGAACGCCTCATCGGCAAGAGCGCTATCGAATTGGGCTTGCTCGAATGCCTGCAGGGCGAATCCGCCCGCACTCTTCAAAAAACTTTCCCGGGAGGCTCTGGCCGCTGGGGATTTCGCAGATCGATATTTCGCCAGGGTGGCAAACCGCACTCGCTCCTCGTTCTGGCCGATCTCAGCCGCGCCCTGCGTGAAGAAGAACGCCAAGCTTGGCAGCGTCTGGTCCGCGTCCTCGGCCATGAACTCAACAATTCGTTGGCACCCATCTGCTCAATCGCTGGCAGCCTCGAAGACATCATGAAACGCGAAGCTCGCGCCGCCGATTGGGAGGACGACCTTCGCCGCGGCCTCCGCGTCATCGCCGAACGTTCCGACGCGCTCAGCCGCTTCATGCGAGATTATTCCCGCCTCGCTCGTCTTCCGAAGCCTCAGCTGCGCGAAGTCAATGCGGAGACCCTGGTCCGTACCGCCGCTGGTCTTGAGCGCCGCACACCCGTCGAAATCGTTCCTGGACCTGGCGTGGTGCTCAACGTCGATCCCGACCAACTCCAGCAAGCCATCATCAACCTGATTCGTAATGCCGTCGATGCTTCGCTCGAAACGCAAGGCAAGGTAAGAGTTGGCTGGACCAGAAACGGCGCTTCCCTGAACCTGTTTGTTCAGGACGAAGGCCCGGGTATTGCCAACCCCACAAATCTTTTTGTCCCCTTCTTCACCACCAAACCGGGAGGCTCTGGAATTGGCCTTGCCCTGAGCCGCCAAATCGCCGAAGGCCACGGCGGCACCCTCTCGCTCAGGAATCGCGACGAGGCCAAAGGCTGCGAAGCGATTCTCACGCTACCCTTATACAGCTTGCCATCCTGAGCGAAGGAATCGTAGCGCCGGCGTCTCGCCGGCTGTCGGGGGCGTCCCGCCCTCGCTCATCGCTCCACAATTCCTTCCTGCGTTACAATGTCCGTCCCCCAACTCCGCACCAAAACAGGGAGCCACAATGAAGCATTTCTTGCTGTACGCATTCTTATGCGCGCTGCTAACCGCCCCGGCATGGGCGCAAACCAAAGACGCCGAGATCATGCAAGACTCCGACCGGTTCTTCCTCCCGAAGGACACACTCTGGGGATACGCACAGTTCGACCTCGCTCCCCCGCACAACGAGATCGATCCTAATCTCTGCGCGTCGACCGCCGCTTCTTTCGGAGGTGTCAATGCGCCCTGTAGCGAGTTCGCCCGCTACATGTTTTCTGGTCTGCTTGAGGTTCGGCCTTTCGGCAAAGGACAGCTCCGCCGCTTCATGCTTTTCGGAGAACCCTCCTTCCTATTCGGAAAGAATATTCCCAAGACCCTTTACACCTGGTCGTGGGACGCCATCGGCATCGAGCATTCGTGGGGACTTGGTGTCTATATCAAAGACGGTTTTGAATTCCGCGTTACCCAGCATTTCTTGTTTGATCGCCTCGGCTCCCGTAACACGAACCTGGGCCCGGCCGATCTCGGCAATAATGGCCCATGGGGACGTTACAACGCCATTGGCATCAGAAAATACTTCGGCACGCGGCGGTGGTGAGCGCTCTATTTTCCCGACGTAAACCTCACCTCTATGTATGCCAACCTCTGTCGTGGTGGGCCATCTCGTAGCGGAGCATACTCTGTACGCGTTACCAGCGAGAGCGCGGCTTCACTCAAAGACACATCCGAAGTCGGTGGTGTTTCCGCTTCTTCCACCTTTCCCTTGTTGTCTATCGTAGCGATCACAATGGTGGGCTGAATTACCCCGGAGCGCCCTGGGGCCGGCACGACTTGTGAGAAGCGAAACACACCGCTGATCGTCGCCTGCGGGCCGGCTCGCAACATCTGTGGCGACGGCGTGAAGAAATTCGGATCTGCGACGTGCGGATCTTCAACGCTGTCCAACTGTATCTGCAAAACCGTAACTCCTCCTTCCACCACGCTGACCTCGCGGGCCAGCGAACGGCCATGAAAATGGATCGTCGCATCGTTGTAGTTATAGACCGTATAAATGCCCGGTGCCTCCGAGTAAGTACGTAACAACCCCGTCTTTGCATCGATGCAATATTCCCGCTCTCCCCACCTTCGTCCCTGGCTGTTTACTGCACCGGCGTCTTGTTCAGAACTCACTTCGCCTTCCTCCGGCCCGTGTGAACGCAACACGCACATCACATCAGCGCCATCCCACTTCGCGGTCGCAACCCGCAGATAGGCAGGCGCAAAGCTTCCACTCACCGGCCAGAAAACTGCCGCTCGTACCATATGAATTCTCAACGGCACCCGTCCTGCTGATTTCTCATCAAACGCCGATCCTTGGTAGAAGATCCGATCGATCGAATAATCGCCAAGATGTGCGGTCCAACGCCACGTTCGGCCGTTAATCCACGTTTCCTCGAGATCGCCGCGCCCGACGTAACGGCTTTTCCCGCTTGAAGTAAACGTAGCTTTCAGATCAAAAGATGCGCCGCCAAGCATATGCATTCCGTTGTTTTGCCGTGCTTGCTCGACCAATCCCAGTACCGTCGCCCGCAACTGTGGCGTGTCCAACACTTTCGTCGGACCTGTCGCCAGTTCGAGGGGATCGTTAGGTAGCGGCGCAACGGTGGGGCGGCTCTTTGCGAAGACCAGCGTGCCTAGCAGAAGGGAAGTAACAACTGAAAACCATGCTCGGCGGACAGTCATAGTCGTTCCTCCGGGAGCCCAAACATTCTACAACGCCGCCGGGATATCTCGTTCAGCTTCGGGATGTTCGAAGGTTGGGTTGCGACCAGCATGCTATGCTGACCCGAGTGCAGCATCTTGCGCCCTAGAAAACCAATAGAGCAGCCTTCCGATCGATCCTTCACCGATCGTCTCTCACACTTTCGCATCTCCCCAACGCTTTCTTCCGCGCTGACACTCGCCCTCCAGGAATCTCCCGATCCTGACTCTGCTTTGGCATTACTGGATCGTTTTCTCTCCGAGTCCTCGCCTGAGACGGTTGGGCTCCTCGAAAAACACCCCCAGTTGGCTCACTACCTCCTCATCATCTTCGGTCAAAGTCGTTTTTTGAGCGAGACCCTGATCAGAAACACCGACCTGCTGCAAACCTTCCTTCAAGATAAAAATCTCGATCAGAGTTTTTCTCGCGAAGAGTTCCAGGAGAATCTCGCTCGCTTTCGCTCGCGCAGCTTCGAAACCGACCCCGCACTTCTGCTCACGCGATTCAAACGCCGCGAGTACGTTCGTATCCTTCTTCGAGACGCCCTGAGAATTGCTCCTCTGGCCGAAACCACCGCAGAAATTTCTGCCCTGTCCGACACTCTGATTGAAGAAGCTCTGCGCGAAGCCCGCAGTGCTCTCGAACGCCGATATGGTACTCCTCAGCATGTGAACTCTGAAGGCCGTCTCGAGCCCGCACCTTTTTGCGTCCTCTCCCTCGGCAAACTTGGCGGAAATGAGCTGAACTACGCTTCCGACGTCGATCTCATGTATCTCTTCGGCGACGGCGACGATCCGCCCGATGCTCTAATCTCCAGTCGCGAATACTTCATCCGCCTCGCCCAACAGGTCACGAACATACTTTCGCGCATGACCCCCGATGGCGTGGTCTTCCGCATCGATCTGCGCCTTCGTCCGCAAGGCAATGAAGGTGAATTAGTGATCACCCTCACCCAAGCCTTGCACTACTATGCCAACCTTGCCCACGACTGGGAGTTACAAGCTCTTATCAAGGTCCGCCATTCTGCTGGGGACGCAAACCTCGCACGTCAGTTCATTCGGGGTGTGCAGCCTCGCGTCTATACCAAGGAGCTTAACTTCGCGGCCATCAAGACGGCTCTCGTCGCCCGCGAAAAAATGCAGAAAGGCCGCTCTCGCAATCAACATTCTTTCCGCGGGATTGACGTGAAAATCGATCGTGGCGGCATTCGCGACATCGAGTTCCTGGTTCAGTGCCTGCAACGCGTCTACGGCGGAGCTGAGCCCTGGCTACGCTCCGGTGGCACTCTGTTCTCGCTGCAGAAACTGCATGATAACCGTCATATCAGCAGCAGGGAATTTCGTGAACTGACCGCCGCTTATGAATTTCTTCGCGATCTCGAGCACCGTCTTCAACTTCGTGACGGCCAACAAACGCATCGGCTTCCGTCATCCGACGCTGAGCTTGCCTTTTTGCAGCGCGCCATCGATCCAAATTCCAATGATGTTCCCCATCCACAATCCTTTCTGAACTTAGTTCAGCAGCTCATGGCGTCTGTCGCCGAGATATACCCGCGCATCATTTACCAGCAGCAAGATCGTGCTAAATACGAAGGCGCCGGTCGCCATTTCCAACTTCACGCTGGTCCCGAATCGAGTCTTGCGGATCAATCGAACCGCCAGATCCTCGAGCGCTTGTCCCGCGATGCTCCCCAACTGCACCAGCTCGCTTCCCGCGACGATTTAACGATCTCGGCTCGCAAAAATCTGTTTCGTTTTCTCACCGCGTCGCTTACCAGCTCTGAGCGCTATGCCGCCGTCCTCCGCCACATCGATATGATCCCTCGAGCCCTCGTACTGCTCGAAACCAGCGAATATCTTGCTGACATTCTCGTTCGCCATCCCGAGGAAGTCGGCACTCTCGGCGATCTGGGCGAGATTCGTTCCCGTGTCGGCACGGGTTATTTGTTTGAAAGCTCGCTTTTGCAAGTGCGTGCCACTGATCCCGTCTTTAGCTACGTCGCCGACTCGCATGTCGTTTACAGTGAGAAGCTTTCGCTTCTGCGACGGCATTTCCGTCACCGTGTTTTCAGTGCTGGCGCCAAAGATGTCATCGAACGCCGCGCTGTCTATGAGTCTTTTGCTGACACGACCGCAGCCGCCGAGGATGCGATCGCAGCCGCCTTCCAGATCGCGGGCGCGCCAGATGGTCTTGCGATCTTGGCGCTTGGTCGCTTGGGAAGTGGCGAGTTCGATCTCCTTTCCGATGCGGATCTCCTTTTCGTGTGCGAAGACGGCGCGCAACGGGAAGCCCTGACCAAGCCTGTAGCCCAGATCGTTCAGGTCCTCGCCGTCTATACGAGCGAAGGCATGATTTTCCCGGTGGATACCCGGCTTCGCCCACACGGTACCGAAGGAGAGTTGCTGGTTACTCCGTCTCAGCTGTCCGCATATTTCGAGCAGGAAGCCCACGCTTGGGAGGCTCTCAGCTACACCAAGCTGCGGATCCTTGCCGGCAACCGCACCCTTTCTAACCGCGTAATGCTCGCCGCAAACGCGCTCTTTAGCCGCTTTTCTCGAGATGCGGGCTTCTCGCAAGCCGTGCGTGACATGCGGTCAAAGCTCGAGGGCGCTGAGGTCACCGAGAGTTTCAAAACCTCACCTGGAGCAATCTACGATATCGATTTTCTGTGCAGCTTTCTTCTGGTGAAGCACAGCATTGCCGATAAGGGTGGTACCCTTCGCGATCGCTTGTGGAGATGTGTCAGCGCTGGCCTGATCGAAAAACCTCAAGCCGCTGCGCTTGATCATGCCGCTGAACTTCTCCGTACCGTCGATCATGTCGTTCGGTTGGTTGCAGGCCGCGCGGAAAGGTGGTTACCGGCCAACGAACACGCCCGCGGAGTCGCCGCCAGATTAACGGCGCAGATCTTGCAACGTGAATTTCCAGATGGGTTAGAAGCAGAACTGGAGAAAATCGGTGCGATCGTCCGCAATATTTACGATAGGCAGATAAACCCGCTTCAGTGAGCGTTCGAGGACATGTCCCAACAATGCAGATAGGCTTGTGTTACGACTGAGGGAATCATTCTGTTCTGATATCGCTGCTTATAGTTCGCAGCCGCTACATCGGAAGCTTTCTCCAATTCGAAACTGAAATTCTTAAGCTCGCCATCACGATCTATAGCTAATGTCATCTTTGCTGGCTTAGGGCTGCTGAACAGTTGTTCCAGTTCGGCCATCGACTTTCCACGCGGATCGATCCCGTTGACGGAGAGGATGCTGTCGCCATAGTGAACCCCGGCTTTCGCTCCCGGCCCATCTTCAATCCCACCCACCGTCATTGTGAGGGGAGCCTTCCAGACAAAGATTTCGAAGCCCGGGTAAAACAGGTCTAGATTGGAAGGGTAGTGCCCAATCGGGAAAACTTTTTCACTTGCGGGCGGCTCTGCGGTGATCTGGCTTATCCGCCGCATCTCGGTCGCGGTTGCGTCTTTGGGGTAGATTCCACCATCCGGTCCGAGTTTCAAGCCCTCTTTTTCATACAACACTGACTCTTTGACGCGTCCGACCGTAACCGTATATTCGCCGCCGTCGCCCTCGAGTGTGAGCGTCACTGGCCGCGGATCATTCGCGTGGAGCAACGGCCATGCCTGTTCGACATCCATATGGTGGCCCTCAATCGCCACCAACCGATCGCCCCGCTTTATCCCTGCTTTTGCAGCCGGAGAATCTGATCTTACCCGCCACACAATCGGTGGACAGGAAGAAGCGGCGCCTACCTTCCCAACGATAAGCATCCCGGTTACGTACTCCTCTTTGTCGGAGTCTTGTGCCTGCAAGAATACGCTCACTAAGACAATAGCGAGCCAGGTTAGTCGAGCCATACCCATGGAGGTAATCACCCGACGGGTGTGTTCGGTGGTGGATATCCCGTCACGGCCGGCCGTCGGCTTCGCTGAATCAGCCAGATGATGAAAGCGATAAATACTCCCAACATCATCAGCGGGATCACGAAGATCAGCAGAATCCATCCAGCCCCGGCCCGCGAGGTAACTTCGCCGCCCACCGTTGCCGTCGGATCGCGACGTACCCTTCCCGCCATGGCGACGGCATCGCCACCAACCCGAGCATTTGCGTCCAGTTGAATATGCCCCGCCACGACGACCGTGTCCCCCCCAATTGCCGCGTTCGGTTCGATCGTAATGCTGCCGGCAATCGCAACCGCATCGCCGCTCGTCACTCCCCGAACGCGGATCGAGCATGCGATACACACGAGATCCCCGGCCTTTTCCCCTTCATCCACCAGAATGTTCTTCGCAATTTGGACGCGGTCGGGCTCTGATTCCGCCATCGTGAACGCCGGAAGTGCTACCCAAAAGATGCAGGCCGCCAGTAGCAGGGAAGTTCTGCTCATACCTTCATCTTAGTACTTCTGTTAAGGTCCAGTATTCGGGATATGCGGATGGTGAGTCTTCAAACAATAATTCCGTACATCCCCGAATGACGTCACCCCGATGTGGCCGATCGAGAGCCATCGCTCCAGCGAGTGATGCCCTGTGCGATGCAAAATATACGAGATCCCCACCGAGGTCATTACTCCCGCCGCCTCCAGGCTCGCGAATCCCGCAGAATTATTGACCACGTCATTGGGGAGCAGAATCTCCTGCCTGCCGCGCGCCTGAAAGTTTCTCGTCGAGGCGTAGTCCATGCCGCGCACCACCACGATTCCGGTGAAGAGATAAATATTTTCCCGGTCCCAGAAAGGGTGTACCTCGGGTATTGGGAGCTGGGGCGTCGGCGCCTCAGTTGCCGTGGGGTGATTGTCGCTTGACCTTGAGGCTTGCTGCGCGACACACGTCGCCCCAATCAACAAGACACCTAGAAAATAGCTGAGATACCTGCACCCCACGTTGGCATTTTATCGGAACCCAAACCGAAGCCGAGTTACGAAGCATGGACATCGAATCATTTATTCTGTCGCATTCTCCGCATACAATGCTCTCCGATTACCTCCGGCATTTCCCGCCTCTCGCTCTTACCCTTTATAATTACGAGTTTGCCCAGCATTCCGGAGGACGTTGTAATGTCGCAGTCATTCAATAATCTCGCCGTGCCCGCCGACGGTGTGCGCATCACGTACAGCGACGGCCGCTATCACATCCCTGACAATCCCATCCTTCCGTTCATTGAGGGCGATGGCACCGGCCGCGACATCTGGAAAGCCTCCGTTCGTGTTTTCGACGCCGCCGTCCAGAAAGCGTATAAAGGCAAACGCCGCGTGGCTTGGTATGAAGTCTATGCTGGCGAGAAGGCGTTTTCGAAATTCAGTAATTGGCTCCCCGATGACACGGTCGACGCAATCCGCGAATTCCGCGTCGCCATCAAAGGCCCGCTAACAACGCCTGTAGGCGGCGGCATCCGCTCTTTGAACGTCACCCTCCGCCAGACCCTTGATCTTTACGCCTGCGTCCGCCCGGTCCGCTACTACAAGGGGACTCCATCGCCTGTGAAAAACCCCGAGCGCATGGATCTGGTCATCTACCGCGAGAATACTGAAGACGTTTACGCCGGCATCGAGTGGGAGCAGGGAACTGCCGACGCCGCGAAAGTCATCGAGTTCATCAATAAAGAAATGCTCAAGGGCGGAAAGAAGCAGGTTCGCCTTGACTCTGGCGTCGGCATCAAGCCAATTTCGGTCACGGGCACCAAACGCCTCGTTCGCATGGCCATTCAGTTCGCCCTGGAAAGCGGACGAAAGAGCGTCACCCTTGTTCACAAGGGAAACATCCAAAAATTCACCGAAGGCGCATTCCGCAAGTGGGGTTACGAACTAGCTACCCAGGAGTTTCGCAGCCAGGTTGTCACTGAACGCGAAAGCTGGATCCTCGACAATAAAGACCGCAACCCGAATATCACCGTGGAAGACAACGCTCATCAGATCGAGCCAGGGCTGGAATTCGCTAGTCCCGACTTCCAGAAGTCAGTCTTCACCGAAGTCCGCGGCGTTGTCGATTCCATCTACCCAACCCATGGCCACGGCGCATGGAAGAAGAAGTTGATGATCAACGACCGCATCGCCGACTCGATCTTCCAGCAGGTCGTCACCCGCGCGGACGAATATGCCGTGCTGGCTACTCCGAACCTGAACGGGGATTACATCTCCGATGCCTGTGCCGCTCAGGTCGGGGGTCTTGGCATCGCGCCCGGCGCCAACATCGGTGACGGCCATGCCATCTTCGAAGCCACCCATGGCACCGCGCCCAAGTACGCCGACAAAGATGTCATCAATCCCGGTTCCGTCATCCTGTCCGGCGTCATGATGTTCCGTTTTATGGGATGGAACGAAGCGGCGGACCTGATAGAACACGGTATGGAAAGTACCATCGAGAACAAAACCGTCACTTATGATTTCGAGCGCCTGATGCCCGGCGCGACGAAGGTCAAGACCAGCGAATTTGCGGATTACATTATCCAGAACATGGATGCCGCTGTGCTCAGCGCAGCCCGCTAGCAATTACCGCCGAGTACGCAGAGTTGAACATTTACCCGGTTTTCCTCTGCGATCTCTGCGTCCAGCGTGTTGAAAGAATCTGAATTTGCTCGAAAGGACTCGAATGCGGAAAAAAGTCACGATTGTGGGTTCCGGCAATGTGGGCGCCACGGCCGCTCACTGGATTGCTTCGAAAGAACTCGCCGATGTCGTTCTCATCGACATCGTTGAAGGCATCCCGCAAGGCAAAGGCCTCGACCTGCTCGAAGCCATGCCCATCGAAAAGCGCGACTCGCACGTCGTCGGCACCCAGGACTACGCTGACACCGCGAACTCCGACATCGTTGTGATCACCGCCGGTATTCCCCGCAAGCCGGGCATGAGTCGCGATGATCTTCTTCACACCAACCACAAGATCATGAAAGATGTGGTCGCCAAGGCGACCCAGTTCTCGCCCAATTGCATTCTGATTATCGTCTCGAACCCCCTCGACGCCATGGCGCAAGCCGCCTACAAGATGTCTGGCTTCCCGCGCGAGCGCGTCATCGGGATGGCTGGCGTCCTCGATTCCGCCCGATTTCGCACCTTCATCGCCGATCACTTGAAAGTCAGCGTCGAGAACGTCACCGCCTTCGTCCTTGGCGGCCACGGCGATACCATGGTCCCGCTCCCTCGCTACTCGACCGTTGCCGGCATCCCCATCACCGAACTGATGGATGCTCACTCCATCGAGCGCCTCGTGCAGCGCACGCGCGACGGTGGCGCCGAAATCGTGAAGTATCTCAAGACCGGCAGCGCCTACTACGCGCCATCGGCCGCCGTGACTGAGATGGTCGAAGCGATCCTGAAGGACAAGAAGAAGATTTTGCCCTGCGCTGCTTATCTGGAAGGGGAATACGGGGTCAAAGGCCTGTATGTAGGCGTGCCGGTAAAATTAGGCGCGAAGGGAATCGAGCAAATCATCGAAATCAAGCTGACCGACCACGAGCAGACCGAACTCAACCGCAGCGCCGAGGCGGTCAAAGAACTCGTGGCCGTGATTGGCGTTTAGGCACAGTGGCCAGTTCAGATAACCTTGTCATTCTGACTGAAATGAGACGATTCGCTCGCGGAGATGGTGCCAGGAAACACGACGGCTCCGCGAAGTAGCTTCTACACTCTCTCTATCTTTACAGCCTTCACCACCACGTCCTTATTTGGCTTGTCCTGGCGGTTCCGCGGTGCGTTCACAATCTTTTCTACTACGTCTTGTCCCTCAACGACGTCTCCAAAGATCGTGTGTTTCCCGGTCAGCCAGGTCGTCGGCGCAACTGTGATGAAGAACTGAGACCCATTCGTGTTCGGGCCTGCATTTGCCATGGCTAGCTTGCCCGGTTTGTCGAATTTGTGCGGTGAGCCCTTGGTCTCATCCTCAAACTGATATCCCGGACCGCCAAACCCGGTTCCTGCCGGGTCACCGCCCTGGATCATGAAATTCGGAATCACCCGGTGGAAGATGGTGCCGTCATACAGCCGGTCTTTGCTCTTCTTGTGGCTCACCGGATGCGTCCACTCGCGGTTTCCCTCCGCAAGCTCTACAAAATTCTGCACTGTCTTCGGTGCCTCTTTTTCAAAAAGGCGGCAAACAATGTCGCCTTCTGACGTACTGAAGATGGCGTAAGTACCCGCGGGTCGGGTCATAGGAGTCCTTTCAGAAAATCGTACTTACTTCGATGCGCTACTTCGCGTTATGAATGGTGATGTGCTCGATCTTGACCGGCTTGTAGGGGCGATCACCCGAATCCCGGCCCATACGTGCGATTTGTTTTACCAGAGCCACGGTAGCATCGTCGCACTGCCCAAAAATCGTGTACCCGCCGTTCAAACTCGGGTAGGGAACCTCTGTAATGAAAAATTGCGAGCCATTCGTATCTGGACCGGCATTCGCATAAGCCAGTCTACCTGGGCGATCAAACTTCAGATCGGGTGAGGTCTCGTTCTTAAACGCATATCCCGGATCTCCGGTGCCATTGCCCGCCGGATCTCCGCCCTGGATCATGAAATTCGGAATCACGCGATGAAAGATCGTGCCGTCATACAAAGGCACGCCGTGTTTTTTTTGATGTGTGACCGGGCTGGTCCAGTCCTTAGTTCCATCAGCCAGTCCGACAAAGTTGGCCACGCCAATCGGCGCTTTGTCGGGAAAAAGCGTGCAGTTCAGCTTTCCCGCCGACGTTTCAATCGTCGCCGACGGCTGCGCACCAGCTGCCGCGTATGCCTGCGAAATCATCAACAAGGTCAATATTGCAATAAGAGCAAGTTTGGTCATGAGTTTCTCCAAGTAAGTACCGTCATTCCGAGCGTCGCAGAATCGTTCGCCTTGGGAACGATTCTGCAAAGTCTAGGAATCTGTTTTTGCCGCAAATCAAGGTGAAGGTTGCATTGTACGACAGCCGCAATTTACTTGACCAATGAAGACGCCCCCATCTCCCGGCTTACTCGCTCCACTTCCCGAAAAACCCTCAGCACATTGCCGCCAAGAATCTTGTGGATGTCCTCCGCACTATATCCACGATCCAGTAGCCCCTGCGTGATTCTCGGCAGATCCGCCGCCGAATCCATTCCCGCGGGCGTAGCCCCGCTCACACCGTCAAAGTCCGACCCCAGACCCACGTGATCTACGCCGGCCACCTTTGCAATATGGTCAATTTGATCGATCAGGACACTGAATGGCGGTCGCGGAATCTTCCCCACCCACTGCCGTTGTATCAATTCGGTCGCCATGTAGGTCACGGGTTTGCCCTCGGCGCGAAGCTTCGCGCTGTACGTATCAACCGCCGCCTGCCTGTCTTTGTTCTGTGCCTGCGCAGCTTCCCAGAACTGCTGATCATCAAATCCCGAAAAAAAGTTTACGTCCACCACGCCCCCGTTCTTGGCAACGGCTCGCAACATGTCGTCCGTCATGTTTCTCGGCGCATTAACTAGCGCCCTTGACGAAGAATGCGAAGCAATGACCGGTGCTTTGGTCACGGCAATTGCGTCCCAGAACGTCTTATCGGCAACATGGGAGATATCAACCATCATCCCCAGCCGGTTCATCTCCAGGACCACTCGCTTGCCAAAATCGGTTAGACCGTTGTGATGCTGAACCTTCGGATTGTCAATGTCTCCCGAAGAGTCAGCCCACTCATTGGTGTTCGACCACGTTAGCGTCATGTAGCGCACGCCCAGCCGATAGTAGTCGCGCAACAAACGCATATCGTTTTCGATCGAGTGTCCGCCCTCGATACCCATCAGGGCTGCCAGTTCTTTTTCCTTGTGCGCCCGCTCAATGTCAGCTACAGAAAACGCCATCATCATCCGATCTGGATGTCGCTCCGCCTGCTCATACACCGAGTCGATCAGATCAAACGTGTGCTGGGCAAAGTGACCTTCATTCGTCGCCGGATCCACCCAGATCGAAAAGAACTCAGCCCCAAGATTCCCGGCCCGTGCCTTGTCCAGGCTGACATGACCAATATCGTTGAGGCTTGTGTTGCCAATATCGAAGTTGTCATCCAGAAAGCGCTGCGGCGTATCCGCATGCGTGTCAACGATAATGGCCGAGTCGTGAATGCTTCGGGCACGAGGGGAGACAGTCGTTTGCGTTTTCGCGATGCTCGAAGACAACAGTAATAGAAAAAGCAGGCAGAGAAACCTCTTCGGAGGCATAGGCGAAGATTCTATAACGTCACTCGTTTGTAAAAGAACAATCACGGAAGGAAAACATGGGTGGAAACCAATATCTCAATATCCTTCTGCTCAGCTTTCACCCGCAGTGAGTGCAAATTGCGGTCCGACGCTTGTTCGGGGACGACCGTCAACACGATTTGAGCGTCAATCGCGTGAAGCAACTGCGGAACACCGTCCATCTGATTATCCGCAGCCATGCCGCCCGTGTTCCGGCTGATTTCTTTTAAGGTCTCTCTTCCACGCGAAGCGGAACCAAAGCGGCCATGAGATGCGGACTCCGAGTGGATAACCAGCGAGAACACGGGGACACCTTCTTGCTCCGCCACTAACTCCGCATCGGCATGGCCAATGTGGCTCGCATTATCGTCCCCATCGGAGATCACGATAATCGTACGCCGCTGCATGCCTGTATTCTCCGATCTACTCAATTGCCGCGTGCAGGTTTCCCTAATCGCATCGTATACCGCCGTGCCACCTTGAAACGTCGCAGCGTCCAAGGTCTTCTTTGTCTGGACCACATCAAACGGCCTCCTACTGATCGCAACCGTATCGCTAAAAAGGACGAGGTAACCCTGATTATGGTCGCCAGCTAAACCTTCAAAAACCTTAACAACGGCGTTTCGTATCGCGTCGGCATTCCCGGCATTTGAGCCGCTAAGATCAACCAGGACTGCGAACAGCAGGGGATCATTCTTTGCAGACCGTACGCTCTGGACTTGCGCGACTTCCTTATCTATATGGACGGTAATGCTCGACGCGGTTGGTGTTGCGGGCGATCCGTCCTTTTGGTACGCGCTTACGAGAATGTCAACTGTGGCCTTTGAGGGCGTAGCTGGGGAAGATTGCGCTGGTAGTTCAATGCAACTCAGAACCAGAATGAACAGCGCGATGATCCACAGCTGACATATCCGAGGGGCAAGCATGCCGCATTCTCTCACGATCTGACAGAAACGTTTGTAATGTGGAGCAGGCGGGCGAGACGTCTACTGCGGATACTTCTCTAGAAGTGAAGCGGTTGGCTGGTTCCGATCGTCAGCGGATCGGGTGCCTGGATGTCCTCATTCCGGTCGCTGGCTTCCTCGCGCGGTTCCTGCCCGTATTGCGATTCGCGGTAGCTTGAGTAGCGCGCCGAAACTGCGATGTGGAAGCACCAGTGGCGTCGTTCTTCTTCCGGCTCTACCAGGCCCAGATCACGTAAAGGCATCAGGTAGGTTTCCACCCACTTGATTTCATCGCGGTTCATGCCCCGGCGCTGAATGTCCACTGTGATGCCAGCTAAGTGCGACGACGCGGTATCGCCTTCATAGGGCGCTGCATTGCGATTGTGCCGGCGCAGCTTCTTCTGCACTTGCACGGTGCGCACGGCCGAGTTCACCTGAATCTGCTGGTGAAACGCGTTGTAGTAGTCCGTGCTCAGGTCTTCCAGAAATGCTCGTGTCCAGGGACGACAATAACGGCGATTCGGATCCAGACTTGGTTCGATCTTCAAAGCCTCAGTGGCGTTGATCGGCACGAGTTCGTTGCGGGCGATCAAGTCGTCGAGCTCAGCCTGATTCTTGATTCGGGGCAGGTCCAAGCGGTCGATTTCCGCGTTCTGGCGCAACAGGGAATCGCGCGAAGGGCGAAACAAGGGATTCCACAACATCCGGCGAAAACGCGAATGGTGTTTGCGAATGGCGCGATGGTGTTGCGGCGGCACATAGGAGCTCAGTCCCCATGCCGGTGCGCACACGCCGACGGCCAGGATCAAACCCCAGAAAATTCGCTGTGCTCCAGCTTTCACGAAGTGACTAACTCCCGCGGCGTAGGCCGTTATTTTAAAACACCGAACCGCGAACCAAGCCTCGAAATCGGGCCTAAGGTTACCAAAGATTAACACGGTAAGTCACTATTACTAACTGCCCGAACGGAGCTTCCAGCAGAAGTAAGTAGCAGCTTCGATGCCGTTTTCAGCCTCGCTTTTGCCCCTGTTAAGTCTCGCGCCTGGTGATAGATAGGATTGGACCACTCGAGGGACGGCAACTAATCCGGACCCAAATTGGCAACTCACTTCCGAAAAAGGTCACCGATGGCTTGTTTCATCACGGCGCCACCAACCTCGGAAATCGACTTCGTCAACGGAATATCTTTCGGGCAGACTTCAACGCAATTCTGTGCGTAACCGCACTCCTGAATCCCGCCATCGCCCATCAACGCCGCCAGTCGCTCGCGTTTCAATGCCGCTCCGGTCGGATGCGTGTTAAACAAACGAACCTGCGAAATGGTCGCCGCGCCCACGAAGCCAGTCTCGTCGTTGAACTGCGGGCAGACTTCCATGCAGCAGCAGCACGAAATGCAACGCGACAGCGGATATGCCTGCTCTTGCTCCTGCATGGTCACACGCGGGCCGGAACCGAGGTCGTAGGTGCCGTCGACGGGAACCCAGGCTTTCACTGCCTTAAGATTTTCAAACAGCACCTGACGGTCGACCGCTAGATCGCGGACGATGGGAAACTTCGAGAATGGTTCCAGCCGCACTGGCTGCTCCAGCTTATCGATCAGCGCCGAACATGCCATCCGCGCACGCCCATTGATCAGCATCGCGCACGATCCGCAGACTTCTTCCAGGCAATTCGAGTCATACGTGATCGGCGTAGTCTTCTTCCCGTCGCGTGTGACTGGATTGGCCGCAATCTCCATGAGGCAGGAAATCACGTTCATGTTCGGCTTGTACGGCAGCTCGAACTCTTCCCATCGCGCCTGCTCTTTGGGATTGCCCTGACGCTTGATTTTGATGATTACAGATTTTTTATCAGCCATTATTTGTTTCTTCTCGATATACGTAGGCCCAGACGTCCCGTCTGGGCGAGCAAAGCTCGCCAATTACGATGCTCTGCTCGGCGGCCAGGTGAGTACACCTGCCCCTACGTGTGTCATCTAATACTTCCTCGGTCTTGGCGGAAGCAACGAAATATCCACCGGCTCGAACTCGAACTTCGGTTCATCGGCATCCGGCGCGAAATACGCTTTCGTCGTCTTCAACCAGTTCTTGTCATCACGATCCGGGAAGTCTGGCTTGTAATGCGCTCCGCGAGACTCGTCCCTCATCGCGGCGCCCTGCGCAATCACTCGCGACAGTTGCAGCATGTTGTATAGCTGTCGTGCGAAGACAACGCTCGTATTCGCCCACTGCGACCGATCGCTCAAATTAATCCGCCGGAACCGCTCCAGCATCTCGACCAGCTTCGCATCCGTTTGCTGCAGGTTTTTGTTGTAGCGGATGACCGTGCAGTCCTTCGTCATCAATTCGCCAAGTTCGCGCCATAACCTGAACGGATTCTCATCGCCCTCCGACTTCATCATGAGCGCGTTATTTTCTTCCTGGTGCTTGCGCTCCGTATCAAAGTGCCCGTTGCTCGCGGCCGCCGAGTTGTTCCGCGCATACTCCACCGCTGCCGGGCCCGCGACAAATCCGCCAAAAATACACGAAACGAGTGAGTTTGCCCCCAGCCGGTTCGCACCGTGGTACTGGTATTCGCATTCGCCTGCCGCAAAAACGCCGGGAATGTTGGTCGCCTGCTTGAAATCGACCCACAGACCACCCATCGTGTAATGCATGCCGGGGAATATCTTCATGGGCGTATCGCGTGGGTCGTCGCCGACAAATTTCTCGTAGATTTCGAGAATGCCTTCCAGTTTACGATCGAGAATCTTGCGATCGATATGCGTCAGGTCCAGATAGACCATCGGCTTGCCATCGATCCCCAGATGGTGCTCGTACACCACCTTGAAAATCGCACGCGTCGCCACGTCGCGTGGCACCAAATTGCCGTATTTCGGATACCATTCCTCGAGGAAGTACCAGCGCTCGCTTGCCGGAATCGATTTCGGATCGCGCTTGTCTCCCGGCGTCTTTGGCACCCACACGCGTCCACCCTCGCCGCGCGCCGACTCCGACATCAATCGCAGCTTGTCTTCGCCCGGAATCGACGTCGGATGCACCTGAATGAACTCGCCGTTCGCGTAGAAGCATCCCTGCTGATACAGCGCCGACTGCGCCGAGCCCGTACATACAACCGAATTCGTCGACTTCCCGAAGATCGCGCCAATCCCGCCGGTCGCGATAATGATGGCGTCGGCAGGGAAGGCGCGCACTTCCATCGACCGCAAATCCATCGCGCATACGCCACGACACACACGATTCCCGTCGAGCACCGCCGACAAGAATTCCCAATGCTCGTACTTCTTGACCTTGCCCTCGGACTCGTACCGCCGCACCTGCTCGTCGAGAGCGTAAAGCAATTGCTGCCCGGTCGTGGCTCCCGCGAATGCCGTGCGGTTATACAACGTTCCACCGAAGCGCCGGAAATCTAACAACCCCTCTGGAGTTCGGTTGAACGGCACTCCCATGCGGTCGAGCAGGTCGATAATTCCAGGCGCCGCCTCGCACATGGTTTTCACGGGAGGCTGATTGGCAAGGAAGTCGCCGCCGTAAATTGTGTCGTCAAAATGCTTCCAGGAGGAATCGCCTTCGCCCTTCAGGTTTTTGGCGGCATTAATTCCGCCTTGGGCGCACACCGAATGTGACCGCTTTACCGGGACGATCGAAAACAGGTCAACCTGTCCGCCCATTTCGGCGATTTTAATCACCGCCGCCAGGCCCGCGAGACCACCACCGATCACGACAATTCTTGGATTTGATGCCATCGATTTCCAATCAGCCGGGACAACGCCCGCCTTGCTTATAAAGACGTTATCGCATCACAAAGGATTCCACCCCGTTCGCGTCCATCGGTTGCAACGGTGTGGTCAAGAACGAGTACATCGTGGCAGCACCCACCGAGACGAACAGAATTCCGATCAACACGCAGACGTAGCCGAACTTTCGCCTCGCGCCATCGCCCGGCGTGATCCCCCACTTCGCGGCAAACAGCCAAAGTCCATAAGCGAAGTGCCAGGATGCACAGAGAATTCCAAGCGCGTAGAACGCGACCGCCCACGGGCTCATAAATTCCGTCTGTACCTTTCCGAATGCCGCCGCGGGATGGCTGAGAATGTGAACGCCACTGAACCGCAGGTGCCAGGTGTGCCAGACCATGTAGAAGAACGCGATCGCGCCTGTCCAGCGTTGCGCCGAGTACATCCAGTTTCCCGCCCACGGATACTCTGTCACGTTGCTTTCGCCGCGATACCAGATATAGAAGCCATACAGCGCGTGATAAAGAATGGGTAACCAGATACCGAACAGTTCCAATCCAACTACGAATGGGAAACTGCTCAGCAATTCGACTTGCTTTGTGTATGCCGCTGGTCCGCGTGTGGCAAACGCATTAGATACGAAGTGCTCGACTAAGAATGCGCCCACGGGAATGATCCCGCTTAGCGAATGCAGGCGGCGCAGCACGAACGAATATCCCTGCCCGGCCCGCAGTGGAGCTACGCCTCCCTGGATCGGCATTGCAGGATTGCTGCTCGCCACGGAACGCTCCTTATGAGTTCAGATATGAGAGAAGAACCTTTTATTATCTTGGTCAGAGAGAAGGGAAGTCAAGAAAGGCAACTCAAGATTTCTTGATACAGCACAGCATCACTACTATGAATTGTCATCCTGAGCGAAGCCTGGCGCTTCGCTTGCGGGGGAATTACAGGTTTGTGGAGCAGAGTAGTTCGTTCTTCTCTGCCCCACTCACAGTGCCTTTACGCCGCTTGGCTCAGTCCATCCGATCCGTGCTGTTTCACCATTTTGTTGTAGTTCCCTATGATCAGGAACGGTGCGGCCCACTGTCCGACAAACAACGCCCAGTCATCCTTGCCGATAATCTTTAGAACTAGCGAGGCGGCCATGGAGCCGATCGCACACCCCAGGTAAACGCTTGACGGCGCTTGCGCTGTGTATCGCTCGATACCCCCAGTTACTTGATCCTCAGAAACATCTCCACGTTCAACTCTGGTTTGCATTGCAACTCCTATCGGAAAATTTAGAGTTTCGATGTGGAGACCTATGAGCCTGTTGCACGCTTCGAGGAATTTATCGCGGGTCGCCGTGCAGAGCAGATTCGTTGAGCGTTCAGCGCCCCTCATACCACGTCAGGAACTCCCGGAAGGCCGCGCCCCGATGACTATGTTGCGCCTTCTCCTCAGGTGCCAATTCAGCGAAGCTTTTCCCGATTCCCGGGAAATAGAACAGCGGATCATATCCGAAGCCATTGCTTCCCCGAGGCGCATCCAGAATCACGCCCTCCGCTTGTCCGCGAAAGACAGCCAACGTTTTACCGTCGCGGGCAGCAGCCAACAGACACACAAACCGCCCTGTTCGTTTTTCGCTCGGAGCATGCCTCAACTCCCGAAGCAAGCGTGCGTTATTGGCCTCGTCATCGGTGTTGCTGTCGACAAGGTGCGGAGCTTCGGCGGCGTATCGCGCCGAATGCACGCCCGGTGCGCCCCCGAGGGCATCGACTTCCAGCCCTGAGTCGTCGGCCAGAACGATCTCTCCGGGCACATAGCGGCTGTAGCCCTCGGCTTTTTTGCGCGCATTTTCGTCGAACGTCGCGCCATCTTCCACGACGGGCGTCAAAGACGAAAAGCCGGGAATCTCCGCTATCTCCACACCATGGGCCCTAGCCGCGCCTGCGAAGTCCCGTAACTTGCCGGCGTTTGAGGTCGCAATAAACACGCGCTTCATTCGACGCGATTTTACAGAAAATTCATCGTCCTGAAATGTTTACGTCATTTGTCTTGCTTAGACTCTCAAGCATTCGAGGTGGAATACCCGGCGCTTAGGGGGCGGGCACGAGAGACGGCGTGCCAGCCCCCTAACGTTTTTGCCGCAGAGATGTAAGGGAAAGTATTACGCCGGCGCCACTTCGGAGCTGCGTTGCTGCTGCAGTTGCTGCAGGAAGTCTTCCTGACTGAGGGAATCGGCGCGGCCCAATAAATCGAGCAGAGGGTCTTCCAACTCTTCACCACTAGTCGAAATTGAATTCTCGGGCTGTTCTGCCGCAGTGAACGCCCGCGGAGTGATCAGCAGTTCCGGCATCGTCCCTGGGCGGCTGCTAAGGAAGCCGATGAAGCTTGCAACCTGGCCTCGTTCTTCGGTCGTGTGCGAGGGAAACTCAATTCCCATCCCAAATGTCGGATGCATCACTCGGACCGTGCCGTTGACCTGCGTCTCCATTCCATCCGCCTTCAGGCATAACGTGATCGCCGACCGTTCCGGAAACGGTGACTCAGTCTGCACATAACATCCACCGAGGCTTAGATCGGTCAGCTTGCATTGCGTGACCGGCTCCGGATCTTGTGGAGGAAGCTCGGGAGAATGAGCCGCAATCCACGATTTCAAGGTCGTGGAAACATTTTCGCTGACCCCGGTGAACCGCGTGCCGGCTTGGCCGTTTGGATTCGCCCACGCTATTTCGCCGCGGACCTGAATTTCACTTTCGCCATCGGGCAGCATGAACCGTGCCTCGATCGAAGTGCCGGGACACAGCGGTTGCGCCGCCAGTATATCCATTCCGCCTTCACTCAAATCGAGCAGAATGCCTTCCATCTGGACGTCTTGAACAGTTAGTTGGACCGGAACCTGAACCGGTACGCGGTATGCGATGCGCCGCTCCCGCTTGATCAGCGCCGTGGCCGCTCGCAACCCAGCTTCCGCCTGCTCCGCTGTCACCGGCTTGTACAAAATGAAATTGGCGCCCTCGCCAAATACCTTGCGAACACTTGCCTTGTCACTGAGTAGCGCTACCGTGACAATGTGCCCGCCGGAAGACGACTGCTGCACATTCTGCAGCACAAGTTCGCCGCTATGGGGATCGTCGAAATCCACGATGACCGCGTCAAATTTTTGTTCAGTTAGCTTGCAGATTGCGTCGGGATAACTGCAACACAATGCGGTGATGCCAAAGCCCGAGAGGACCGGCGTGAGTACCGCTGCTGCTTCGTCGTCTTTGGAAGCCAGGAGTGCTTGAAACGTCATACACAGCTCGTCGTGCGGTTACGGCCAGCGTGGAGCCGCGGCCCGTGTTTTTGCTGGTGCGCCGGCACCGGCGGCCGCTGCCTTCGCTGCCTGTGGTTCGTCCACTTCGGCCAGAATCGCGCTATCGTCTTCTTCATTCTCGGCTAGCAATGGCGCGACTTCCCGCAGCTTCTCCGCCGCTTGCTGAAGCATTTCGATCTGCTTTCCTAGTTGGGCGTACTTGGCCTGCTTGCGCCGCAGAACCTCATGAATGTCCTTCATACAACCCCCTGTGGCGACTTTATTGGCGCATCTGAACTAGGTCAATTGCAATCCCCGCTGGTCAGATTACCGGAGTAATCGCGGTTACCCAGACCTGTCCGGTTAGCCATCTCGTGCCACTAGGTGGCACCAATGTCCGATTTACAGTTTCAACTACTCCACGTACTCTCATTTTCGAGCAGTTCTGGGGGAGGGCTGTTCGGGCGTCCCACGGTCTTACCGGACCATGGGGCGCTTCTTATTGTTGGCTGGATTTGTACTTCGGTTTCCACGTCACGGCGAAGCGTGACAAATAACCTAACCCTGCTCTCTCCTTTCCAGTACACTGACCCACTTTGACTGGATTCCGATAAGATGAACTCTTCAGCCATATGAGTGCGACTTCAACTCTTGAAACCGAGTCACTGGATACCAAAATTAGTGTCGCTTCGAGCTGCCGTCCCTTATTGGGAATTAAGCAAGTAGCACTACTTCTGCTGCTGACTTTGGTGGCGCTCTTAGTGGCGGGCTTCCATCCTTACGCCGAAGATGCGGAGATCTATCTCCCGGCTGTGGAAAAAGCCCTTCATCCCGAACTCTTTCCTTTTGACGCTAAGTTCTTTCTCGCACACGGGCACTCGACTTTATTTCCGCAGCTGATTGCATACTCAGTACGGCTGACTCGCCTTTCGCTCGAGCAAACGTTATTTGCGTGGCAACTCATCACCATCTTCCTTTTTCTGCTCGCTTGTCTAGAACTCAGCCGCAGATGTTTCGACGATTCCAGAGCTTGTTGGGCGGGTGTCACGCTCATCGCCGCCTTGTTGACCTTGCCGGTGGCCGGTACCGCTCTATACATCCTCGATCAATATCCCAACCCGCGAAACTTCGCCGCATTCCTTTCAATTTTCGCGATCATCAAAGCGCTGGATCGGAAATACATCCAGACGGCATTCCTCCTGATACTTACCGCTGCCATCCATCCTCTGATGTCGGCATTTGCCATTCTTTACTGCGGACTATTGCCCTTTATCGCCAGGCTGAATTTTCGTGGCGCATCGTTCGCCGCGCTTTTGCCTTTCGGCCTTTCTTTGGATCCACCGTCTGCTGCCTACCACGCGGCTGCACTCAGGGAACGGTTTCATTACGTCACAAATTGGCATTGGTACGAACTTCTAGGCGCATTCGCACCCTTGGCAGTTCTCTGGGGATTCAGTCGTTTGGCCCAGAAGCGCAATATGCAAAATCTTGATTTCACATGCCGTGCACTCATCGTGTACGAACTGGTCTGCCTGCCGCCGGCTTTTGCGCTTTCTGTCGTACCTCGCTTCGCCAGTCTGGCCCGCCTCCAGCCGATGCGTTGTCTGTTCCTGCTCTACATCATGATGTTTCTCCTCGGCGGCTGCCTTCTTGGCGAGTACCTCTTAAAGAACCGTGCCTGGCGCTGGACCGCACTTTTCCTTCCTTTGTGTGGTGGGATGTTTATGGCCCAGCGGACCTTGTTCCCGGCGAGTGCCCACATTGAGTGGCCCGGGAGCCGGCCACGAAACGGATGGGTACAAGCCTTCGAATGGATCCGCGACAACACTCCTGATGACGCCTACTTCGTCCTGAACCCCGATTACATGCAAGTGCCCGGCGAAGATGAACAAGGTTTTCGAGCCATCGCGCAGCGCAGTATGTTGGCCGATTCCCGCGATGGCGGCGCGGTGTCAATGTTTCCCACTCTGGCGGACGCGTGGTTCCGGCAGTTCCAGTCGCGAAGCAACTGGACCAGCTTTCAGGCGAAAGACTTCCAGCGACTGTCTACTGAGTACGGTGTGAATTGGGTCGTTATCGAACATCCTGACCCCAGTGGGCTTGATTGCCCTTACCAGAATTCGACCGTTCTGGTTTGCCGTTTACGCCCACCTGCAATATCCCCCACTGGCGGCAACGGCACTCGCCAATCTGGCTTCTAAAACTCAAAACGAGAGGATTTTTCGTGAACAGGGTTCTATTGATAGAATTGGCTCACTCCGAAATCTAACGTGGATCAGAGCTGCCCGTTCTTATTAAGATTTCTGCTTGGGATGTTGTTGTTTTTCCAGGGTTCCTAATACACTTGGAGCAACCAATAAACTTGCGACGATTGCCCGGATTCGGGAGAATGGATGGAATTTGTGGGCGCTCCGCTTGGCGGGCCTGGCAATCGAATGAGGGTAAGATCTAATGTCCTGTTTGCAGACCGTTGTGCAATCAGCCCCACCGTTCGACTACCCGAAATGGAACGCGCAACTACCAGAACTGGCAAAACAATACGCAGAAAATGAGCCCCTGCCCCATATTTTCCTCCCCGGTTTGCTCGATGAAAAGGTCGCGCTGAGCGTTTCCGATGAGTTTCCCGCTGCCGACTCCAACGCTTGGATTCAATACAAGCATCACAACGAAAATAAGCTAGGCCTCAGCAAGCGCGCACTCTTCTCTTCCGGGCTTGGCCAGGTTGCCGACGAATTGAACTCGCCAGAGTTCGTGCACTGGTTGTCGCAGCTCACCGGCATTCCAAACTTGATGTCGGATCCCAGCCTTGAAGGCGGTGGCCTGCATCAGTCAGGTCGCGGAGGTTTTCTCAACCTTCATACCGACTTCTCTCATCATCACTATCAGAAGAATTGGCGAAGGCGTGTGAACTTGATCTTGTATCTCAATCGAGAGTGGCAGCCTGAATGGGGAGGAAGCATCGAGATATGGGATTCCGCCATGAAAGAGTGCAACGTGAAATACCCCCCGCTACTCAATCATGCGATGATTTTCAACACCGACGAGCGCTGCTTTCACGGCTTCCCTGAGCCTTTGGCGTGCCCTGAAGGCACGACGCGAAAGAGCCTGGCGTTCTACTACTACACGCTCGATACGAATCTGAAGGTCACTCCACGATCCACCGATTACCGCGCAAGGCCTCAGGACGGGATTGCACAATCGGCTCTCATTTGGCTGGATAAGCAGGCCGTCAGCCTATACTCTCGCGCCAAAGAGCGCTTCGGGTTCTCTGATGATCTCGCCAGCCGCGTGCTGGGCTTGATCTCAAGAAAGAAATAACTTCGTGCAGACCACAAAGGCGCGCCACCTTCACAAGCGCCACTGCCCTAACGCATTTGCCTCCGTTTCAGATTCGAAAATCCGCCGTCGCCCGCGCCAATAGAAATGCTCTTAAGGGTCGCGTATGATACGGCAGTGATCAGAGTTTTCCGCTTGCTCTTTGTGCTTGTCGCGATTTCTCCCCTCGCCTTCGCCACCACCCGCCACTACTACATTGCAGCCGAGGATGTCACCTGGGATTACGCTCCGAGTGGTCGAGACTTGCTCGGCGGTCGTGCCATTCCCACGCCTTGGGCCGGGCACACGCAGTGGAAGAAAACCCGTTACATCGAGTACAGCGATGACACATTCACCAAGCCCAAACCGCAACCCCAATGGCTTGGAATTCTGGGACCCATTATTCGCGCCGAGGTGGGCGACGAGATCGTAGTGCATTTCCTGAATCGTAGCCGCACTCCCACCGACATCCACCCGCACGGGTTGCGCTACGACAAAGACAGTGAAGGCGCGTTCTACCTGCCTTGGGGCCGTGGTGCCCGGCTTTCTACGAATCGGGATTTTACCTACCACTGGTTCGCTGACCCCGGTAGCGGACCTGGCCCCGGTCAACTGAGTTCTGTCGTGTGGTGGTATCACCCTCACATCGATGAGGGTGCGCAAGCCAACGCCGGTTTGATTGGCCCAATCATCATCACCGCCAAAGGAATGGCTAAGCCCGACGGCTCTCCCAAGGACGTGGATCGCGAGTTCGTAGCATCTTTCATGATCTTCGACGAACTCGCCGGGAAAAACGAAGGTCAATTCCATGCAATCAACGGCTACATTTTCGGAAACCTTCTTGGCCTCACGATGAAGCAGGGAGAGCGAGTTCGCTGGTACCTCATGGGGATGGGTAACGAAAAAGACATCCACACGCCTCACTGGCACGGGAAAACTTTAACCGATCGGCATCGTAATCTCGATGTCCTCGAACTCCTGCCTGCCAGCACTACTGCCGCTGACATGATTGCCGACAATCCTGGAACTTGGCTGTTCCATTGCCAGGTCTCCGATCACATGGAGGCCGGCATGTTCACGACTTATACGATCTATCAGCCTTCAAAACGTGCTTGCCCGCTTCAATTCGTGAGTGGAACTTTTTGGGGTGAGATCCCCGATTACTCGCTTAACGTCAAGAACACATCCGGCAAGCCGATCCGGAGTTTTGTTCTACGCTACGACCAATTTCTTGGGCCCGGATATCTCGTTGCACCCTTCAATAATCAATGGCATTCCACTGGAGAAATCGCGCCGGGCGCAGAGCAGACTGTCTCCATGAAGTCCTATTTGCAAGGTAGCTCTTCAATCATCGCCTGGGCCATCTCGCCTTCGCGAATTGCATATTCCGATGGCACTTCTTGGGCCCCGCAACAAGCGAATGAGTGTTTCGCCACCTTCTGGAAAGACAAGAATCCTCCCACCCTCGTAGTCCTGCCACCCGAGCAGATTCCCATGGCTCAGGAAGACTAAAGCCCGACAGGCTCGCTGCCGGGCTTTTCTGATCGTGATTTCCTGGCCTCCAGATCAGGGTAAGTGATCCAGATAGCACTGACCACTGCGATTCTGCTTCGGCGGACCCGGCGGAGTTAGCCACGGTGGGTTGTTGAAGTCAAAAAATTCCGTCATGTCGATCTGTGCCGCATCGCGCTGCGTCAGGCTGGGCAGCCCATAGCGTGTCTCAATCATCTTCAAGACCGCGGTCGTGTCAGCGATCGTGTGCGACACATAATTTTTCTTGGTATAGGGCGATATTACGATCAGCGGAACACGGTAACCAGTCCACCCGAAATTGCACGTGAGTCCGGTAACCTGCGTGCATACATCCCCGGGGTGAAGATCGATAGGCGGGTTCTGCGTGCCATCAGGGCTCGGCATCGGTTGCGGTTGCACGTGATCGTAAAATCCACCGAATTCATCGTAGGTCAGAATAAAAGCCGAGTCGTGCCACGAGGAACTCGTCATCAGAGCGTTAATCAACGAGGAAGCATAATTCGCGCCCGCTTGAATGCTGCAGCAGGGCGGAGTCGTATCGAAATCAGCGGCATGTTCGTCCAGTCCAGCAGCCGAGGCCGGCTCGATCCAGGCCACCTGCGGGAGCGTGCCGTTCTGCAGGTCCGTGAAGTACTGCGAGATCGGCACCAGATTCTGCGGGTAGTCGGCAATGATCGTCTGCCCGTACTTGAAGGTGTGCACGTAACTGAGATTGTCGTAGAAGCACAGGGGTGTCTGGTTATTCTCGCAACTGCTGCCTTTGGGATTCACGTAAATCTTCCAGGAGATCCCCGCGTTCTGCAGTAATTCAAAAATAACCGGCGAATCGATCTGCTGGGAGTCCTCCGGATCGGACCCCTCCGGGTATGCATACCCTCCCGAGGTTGCGCCGATCATGAAATCCCGATTCAGTTCCGTGCGCGACATCACCGGTGAAAACCAACGGTCCGAGGTCGCAAACTGTGTCGCCATGTAGTAGTAGTAGTTCAAATCGTCGCCGGTGTAATACCCGATGGCTCGAATGCCATTGGTGTCGTACTGCAGGGTATTGTCGAAGAAATAGAGGTTCCTCGAATCGTGGGCGTTCGTCCACACATTGCCGTTCCCAACATAGTCACTATTGATGTCGGTCGGATCGTTGTAATTCCAATCGACGTGGCTCTCATTCCACGACGGGCTCGGATTCTCCACACATTGCGTGATCAAGTGATAGGAAGTTACCGGAGCGCTTGTATCGAACACACAATCCTGGAACACGGCGCCAGGACCCGGCGGTTGGAATGGGAAATTCGGATCACAACCTGGATTTGTCGGCGCTGGCCCGGGCTGCGGGTTGAACTGCGGCAGGCCGTCGAATGGCTGATCGGCATACCCATTGTCCTTCCAATACTTGCGCAACTCCCCGAAGTAGTGGTCCATCGACCGGTTTTCTTGGGACAAGAAAACGATGTGATTGATCTGGCTCAGTCCAGTTCCCGCCGCAAAGGTCGCGGAAACACTCTGATTTGCACTCATCGTGACATTACAAGCGCCTTGTCCGCTGCACGCTCCGCCCCATCCACTGAAAAAGTTCTTCGTCCCCGGGTTTGCAGTCAACGACACCACGGTTCCCGCAGGGAATGTGGCATTGCACGTGGTCGTGCAATTGTTGATGCCCACGGGGGAGCTGCTCACTGTGCCTGTTCCTGTCACGGTTACGGTTAAAGTAGGCGGACTGAGAATGAAGGTGGCTGTCACCGAACTTGCCTTGTTGAGGGTGACCACACACGATCCGCTGCCGCTGCACGCGCCACCCCATCCACCGAACGTCGAGCCGCTATTCGGCGTCTCGTTCAGAGTGACTTGCGTTCCGTCACTGAAACTGGCGCTGCAGGTGGTGCCACAATTAATGCCCGCGGGGGAACTAGTGACTACGCCCGATCCGGTTCCCGCCAAGCTCACTGTCAGAGTTCCCGGTGCCGTGCTAAACGTCGCCGTTACCGATGCGTCTGCGCTAAGCGTGACAGTGCAAGTGCTTGTTCCACTGCAGGCGCCAGTCCATCCCGTGAAAACAGACCCTGCGCTCGCGGCCGCTGTCAGGCTGATAGGGCTATTTGTGTTGAAACTGCCCGAGCAAGTAGACCCGCAACTGATGCCCGATGGAGCGCTTGTAACCGTACCTTCGCCGTTGCCAGCCTTTTGTACGCTGAGTTTTGCGGTGCTCGGTGGATTTGGCGGGCTCGGTGGCGTTGAAAGTCCGCTGCAACCTGCAAGAAAAATCAGCAGGGCGGCGGTAGACACACTTAGAAGCGTCGGTCTAAGCATGGACATTAGGCGCGCACTCCTTCCCCTACGGCGACATGGCCAGAAGCGAAACTTGGATGGCAAATCGCATGCTTGTGTTGTACGAATTCCGCGCCCAACGGGCCATGCGCGACATCTTGATGTGCTATTTATTGGGAAAACTTGGACTTACAAGGCAGAGAAATCGGAGGCTGTATATTTGAAGAAACTCTCTCGCCGCAAAAGGGTCTCGATACCTTGAACCACTTCGTTTCCCGTGCTTTTAGAGACCGCACCCAAAAAGCCCGCGCTCTTCGCCTCACGCACCAACTCCGGTGAGACGTCTTGAACTGTCAGCAGCAGCATGGGCAGACGGGGCGACGTCCTGCCTATCTGACGTGCCGCCTCCAGGCCGTTCATTTGCGGCATCGCGAGATCAAGGATTGCCACGTCCGGCGTTAACTGCTCTGCCTGCGCGACGGCTTCCGGCCCGCTCCCGGCTTCTCCACAAACATGCCAATCCGCGTGGTCTTCCACAATCCGGCGCAAGAGCCGTCGAATGGAGTCGTCATCGTCTGCGATGAGAATGCGAATGGACATGCACCCGGTCGGACGCTAATCAATTCGATCCGTCACTTTCAGGGATCGTCTGAGAAAATCTTCCCGAACACCTCTGGCGACATTCTCCCCGCGACATACCTTATAGCGCAATACAGCGCTTACCCGATAACCTGATTGAGTACCGGGAGTCCGCCGCGATGATTGTAAGGATTTGTAAAGAACGATAACTACTTTTCGGAGATGGTGAAGTTGACGTTTGCGTCCGTGCTCGCGCCTACAGTGACGTGTTTCTCCCACGTCTTCGGCGGACCGAATACGGGACGTTGCACTTTCTTCTCCGTCAAGACATCGAACGTCGATTCGTGTTTCTCGACGCTCCATCCCTCGTGCCAGGCGACAACTTCGTATTCGCCGGCGGGCACATTGGTAAGCTCAAACTTTCCACTCTCGTCCGTCACAGCGAAGTATGGATGGGGCGCTACAAACATTTCCGCGTTCATCCACACGTGGCCGCCGTTGCACTTCAAGTTGACCAGCCCAGGGGATGGCAGATCGCGAGAGACGGTCTGGTTTGGGAACGGAAAAGGTAGGTTGTAACTCGCTGCCCCGTCCATGTGAATCGTGTGCAGGGTCGCATCCGAGCTCTTCATCTGCAACTGTCCGGCTTCGGGCACTAAAAGGATGTGCGGTTCATAACGGCAGTGTCTCTGATCCAGAGACCGTCGCGCCGGCGGAAGGTCAAAAGCCTTTCCGCGCGAAATGTTCTTGATGTATACGACGGTGTTGGCGACTCCGCCCTGCGAGCCGATGATTAGGCGCTCTAGGTCCCGTGTCTTCTCTGCGTCAGGATCGCAGACTTGCGGATCTTTTGTGATGGGAAATTTCGCCAGATGCGGCTCCGGCCCAGACCACTTTACGGTACCTCGAATCGTGCCCCCATCACTGACGGACATTACCTGGTAGCTGCTCTGCGCCGTCGCGTTCACGGTCAGGAGCAGCGCGCCGAGCAGCGCCACTGACGGAAGTTTATGCATCCTCACCACGTTGTTACGAATCGTAACGATGTGGCTAGACCCCCGCAAGTGACTGATGTAACGACACTTTCGTGTGGGTAATAGAGGTAGCTACCTTAGCCTGTTCTGCGGCGACATCTGAACGAAGGAAGAACGTTAATCCGCGTGGCTCGCGGCTGGCGACACCGGTCCCGGGAACTCGCTCGGTTTGCGTCCGCGCCAGCGCAACTTGTCCATATAGAGATAGACCACAGGCGTCGTAAATAGCGTTAGCGCCTGGCTTACAATCAGCCCGCCGACGATTGTCAGGCCTAGTGGTTTGCGCAACTCCGATCCCGTTCCTGTCCCTAAGGCCAGCGGTAATCCACCAAGCAGTGCTGCCATCGTCGTCATCATAATTGGCCGGAAGCGCAGCACGCATGCCTCATAGATCGCGTCGAGCGGGGCTTTGCCCTCGCGCCGTTCGGCGTCCAGTGCAAAGTCAATCATCATGATCGCGTTCTTTTTGACCAGCCCGATCAGCAGAATAATTCCGATCATCCCAATCACGTTCAGTTCGTTGTGGGTAATCTGCAGTGCCAGGAATGCGCCCACGCCCGCCGAAGGGATGGTCGAGAGAATTGTGATGGGATGGATAAAGCTCTCATACAAAATACCGAGGACGATATAAACCGCGGCTAGCGCCGTTAAGAGCAAAATCCATTCATTCGCCAGAGAGTCTTTGAACGCCGCCGCCGTTCCCTGAAAACTGGCATGAATTGTCGCTGGAAAACTGATGGATCTCTGTGCATTTTCGATCGCCGCTGTGGCCTGGCCAAGCGAAACCCCTGGCGCCAGGTTGAAGGAAATTGTCACCGCCGGCCACTGCCCCTGGTGGGCCACGGCCAGCGAAGTATTGTCGGGGCCGAAATGGGTAAACGCTGAAAGTGGCACCATGGCGCCGGTCGAGGAGCGCACATACGTGTCTTGTAGTGTGTCTGGACTCTGCTGAAACTGTGGAGCCACTTCCATCACTACGTGATATTGGTTCAGCGATTCATAGATCGTCGAAACCTGGCGTTGGCCAAAAGCGTCATACAAGACCGCGTCAATATCCGATGCAGCTACTCCCAGCCGGGAAGCTGTATCGCGGTCGATAATCACGCTCAATTCCAGTCCCTTGTCCTGTTGGTCCGTGTTCACCTGTTGCAACAGCGGGATTGCGCGCATCTTTTTCAATAGTTGTGGCGCCCATTCATTCAGCTCGTTAAGGTCCTCGCCCTGCAGCGTGTACTGGTACTGCGCTTGGCTCACGCGGCCGCCGATGTTCAGGTCCTGCTGCGCCTGCATGTAGAGCGTAGCTCCCGGTACTTCAGCAAATTTTCGGCTGAGTTCCACGATCACTTGGTCTGCTGACAACTTCCGCTGCTTGCCCAGAGGTTTCAAGGTGATGAACATGCGGCCCTGGTTCATGGCCGTCGTCCCGCCGCAGAAGCCGATCATGTTGTCAACGTTGGGATCGGCCATACCGATCTGCACATAGCGCCGCATCTTGCGGCTCATGGCATCGAAAGAAATGTCCTGGGCCGCCTGCACTGATCCCGAAATTCGTCCAGTGTCCTGCTGTGGGAAGAAGCCCTTCGGCGTTTTGCCGAATAAGTAAACGCTGAAACACGCGGTCGCGATTGTGATCAGCAAAACCGCAAACTGATGTCGCAGGACCCATCGCAAGCAGCCACTGTAAAACGCCAAAAGCCCATCGAACATTTTCTGACTGGCGTTGAAAAGGTGACCGTGCTTTTCCTCCGTAACTGGTTTCAAAAGTTGAGCGCACATCGTCGGCGTGGTGGTCAATGAAACTACCAGCGACACACCAATTGCGATGCTCAACGTCATCGCGAATTCGCGAAACAGCCGTCCTACAATCCCGCCCATCATCAAAATCGGGATGAACACCGCCACTAGCGACGTGCTCATCGACAGCACTGTAAACCCAATCTCCCTGGCTCCGCGGAAAGCGGCTGCCACCGGCTTCATGCCCTGTTCCAGGTAGCGGGTGATGTTTTCCAGCACCACGATCGCGTCGTCAACCACGAAGCCCGTCGAGATCGCCAGCGCCATCAGAGAAAGATTGTCCAGGCTGTACCCGCATAGGTACATCACCCCGAAGGTTCCGATCAGCGAGAGCGGTACGGCGATACTGGGAATGATGGTCGCCCGAACCGTGCGCAGAAATACGAATACAACCAGGATGACCAGGACCACCGAGATCGCGAGGGTTATCTCGATGTCATGCAACGATGCCCGCACCGTTGTCGTTCGGTCGGAAACTACATCCAGGTGAATCGCCGGGGAAATCGAGGCTTGCAGTTGGGGCAGCGTTCCGAGCACGTTATCGACGGTCTGAATGATGTTCGCGCCCGGTTGCCGCCAGATCAGAATGATGACTGCGCGCTTCCCGTTCGAGAGCCCGTAAATATGGGCGTCCTCGACCGAGTCCTGCACATCTCCCACGTCTCCCAGTCGCACCGGTGAGCCAGTTTGCGGGTTGTAAGCGACGATTAGAGGTCGGTACTGGTCCGCCAAGCTAATCTGGTCGTTGTCGGCCACGGTCCAGGAGTTGGTTCCGTTGGAAACCGATCCCTTGGGTTTATTCGCGTTGGCCGCGGATAGCGAGGTTCGGACGGCCTCCAAACCCACTCCGAACTTGTTCAGCAAATTCGGATCCAGTTCCGCTCGTACTGCCGGGTTCGCTCCTCCGCCAACGTAGACCTGCCCGACTCCACCCACTTGCGCCAGTTTCTGCGACAGGATGGAGTTCGCCTGGTCATAGATATCCGGGAGCGTCATGCTGTCTGACCACATCGAGAGAATCAGAATTGGCGCGTCTGCCGGATTCACTTTTCGGTACCACGGATTTCCCGGCAAATAAGAGGGAAGCTGGCTGCGCGCCGCGTTGATCGCCGCTTGAACGTCGCGGGCAGCAGCGTCAATGTTGCGGTTCAGGTCAAACTGCAGCACGATACCCGTCGAGCCCAGTTGGCTCGTCGACGTCATCTGGTTCACACCCGCAATCCGTCCGAATTGCCGTTCCAATGGAGTTGCTACCGCCGACGCCATCGTCTCCGGGCTCGCTCCCGGCAAGCTCGCCGATACCTGAATGACGGGGAACTCGACTTGCGGAAGCGGCGCTACCGGCAGGTATGTGAAGGCCAACGCGCCCGACATCAGCAATGCCAATGTCAGCAGCGATGTCCCAATCGGACGACGAATAAAGGGAGCGGAGATGTTCATCGTCTAGTCTCCTGCAGCAGGCTCCTCAATCGGGTTAAATAATCCGTAACGTTCAAATTTCTTGGCTAGCCGGTCGAACCACAGATAAACCACCGGAGTCGTATAAAGAGTCAACGCCTGACTCACCAGCAATCCTCCGACGATCGTGATTCCCAGCGGATGCCGCAACTCCGATCCAGTCCCCCTGCCTAACGCCAGTGGCAATCCGCCCAGCAGCGCCGCCATCGTTGTCATCATGATCGGGCGAAAACGCAGTAGGGAAGCCTGAAAGATAGCCTCCTCCGGCGGTTTATGCTCGACTCGCTCCGCCTCTAGCGCAAAGTCAATCATCATGATCGCGTTCTTCTTCACGATGCCGATCAGAAGAATGATGCCGATAATCGAAACCACGCCCAGATCGTTACCGGTTACAAGCAGCGCAAGGATCGCGCCGACGCCGGCCGAGGGCAGCGTGGAAAGAATCGTAATCGGATGAATGTAGCTCTCATAGAGAACTCCGAGCACGATGTAAACGGTGATGATGGCCGCTACGATCAGCCAAGGCTCCGTAGAAAGTGAGTTCTGAAACGCGGCTGCCGTGCCTTGGAATGCGGTGTGCACGCTCTGCGGCAACCCAATCTCCTTCTCCGCCTCCGCGATCGCCTTGGTTGCATCTCCCAGCGATTTTCCCGGAGCAAGGTTGAACGAAAGCGTGACGACCGGGAATTGACCCTGGTGATTCACCGCCAATGACGTATTCGAAGTGTGCACCTGCGTGAATGCCGATAACGGGACCTGAGTGCCGTTCGACGACTTTACGTACAAATCCTTGAACGATCCCGGACTCTGCTGGAATTGCTGGTTCACCTCAAGCACCACGTGATACTGGTTCAGTTGTGTGAAGATCGTCGAGACCTGCCGCTGTCCAAACGCGTCATACAGGGTGCTGTCAATCGCGGATGGCAGAATTCCAAGGCGCGACGCGGTGTCACGATCGATGACCACATCCGCCTGCATGGCCCCAGTCTGCTTATCGCTGGCCACGTCGCGAACCTCCGGCAGCGTTTTTAGCTTGTCCACCAGTTTTGTCGAGAGCTCGTCCAGTTCCTTCGCGTCCGCGTCTTCCATCGTGTACTGGAATTGCGTGCGGCTGACCCGGTCTTCCACAGTCAAGTCCTGCACCGGTTGCATGTACAACGTGATGCCTTCGACCTGCGCCAGCTTGGTTTGCAGACGGCGAATGATGTCCGTGGCCGTTGCTTTGCGTTCGTCGCGTGGTTTCAAGTTGATCTGGATCCTGCCGCTGTTCGGCGTCAGATTCGTGCCGTCCACGCCGATGAAGGATGACAGGCTCGCCACATCGGGATCTTGCAGGATCACCCCCGCGAGTGCCTGCTGATGCTCCGACAGGGACTCGAAAGAGATGCTCTGGGGTGCATCCGAAATTCCCAGAATTACGCCCGTATCCTGCACCGGGAAGAATCCTTTGGGCACGACCACGTACATGAAAAGCGTCAGCAACAGGGTGCCAAACGTCACCAGCAAGGTCGTGGTCTGGTGCCTCAAAACAAACTTCAACGTCCGCCCGTAAAAATCGATGATTCGGTTATAGAAGTCTTCTGAGGCCCTATAAAAGCGGGTTTGTTTGGAAGCATCTTTGGGCTTGAGCAGCTTGGCGCACATCATTGGTGTCAGGCTCAACGACACCGCAGCCGACACCAGGATGGTCACTGCCAGTGTCACGGCGAACTCGCGGAACAACCGCCCAACGATATCGCCCATAAACAGCAGCGGGATCAACACCGCAATCAGGGAAACCGTCAGCGAAACGATGGTGAATCCGATTTGCCCCGCGCCTTTCAAGGCGGCATCAAGTGGCGAATCCCCTTCTTCAAGGAAACGATCGATGTTCTCGATCATCACGATTGCGTCGTCCACTACGAAGCCGGTAGAAATCGTCAGCGCCATCAATGTCAGGTTGTTCAGGCTGTAATTCAGCAGGTACATCACGCCGAACGTTCCCACGATCGACAGCGGCACTGTCACGGCAGGAATCGATGTCGCCCACAAATTGCGCAGGAAGAGGAAAATCACCATGACCACCAGCGCCACGGTAAGCATCAGTTCGAATTGCACGTCCTTGACGGACGCGCGTATGGTCTCGGTTCGGTCGGTGAGAATCGCCACGTTCACCGCTGCCGGCAGGCCCGCCTGCAGTTGTGGCAGCAGTTTCTTGATCCGGTCAACTGTCTGGATGATGTTTTGGCCCGGCTGCCGCTGGATATTAATGATGACGGCTGGGTCCTGATTCATCCACGCCGCCTGAAACACGTTTTCAATCCCGTCAGTCACCGTGGCAACATCGGACAGCCGCACCGGCGATCCATTCTTATACGCAATGACAATTGGCCGGTATTGGTCCCCGGAAAGCAACTGATCGTTCGCGCCGATGGTGAACGATTGCCGCGGCCCGTTTAGCGTTCCCTTTGCCTGATCGACGTTAGCCGCCGCGAGCGCCGTCCGCACATCTTCGAGACTTAATCCGTAAGAAGCGAGCGCCGTCGGGTTAGCCTGAATCCGCACCGCAGGCTTTTGTCCGCCGCTGATCGAAACCAGGCCAACGCCCGTCACCTGCGAAATCTTCTGCGCCATCGCTGTGTCTGCCAGATCTTCAACTTTCGAAAGCGGCAATGACTTCGACGTTAGAGCCAATGTCATGACCGGCGCATCAGCAGGATTGACTTTGCTGTAAATCGGCGGGTTTGGCAGGTCAGAGGGCAGGTATGTCTGCGCGGCGTTAATCGCTGCCTGCACCTGTTGCTCTTCCACGTCGATATTCTGATCGAGCGCAAATTGCAACGTGATGATCGACGCTCCAAAGGAACTGGTCGAAGTCATCTGTGTCAGACCTGGCACTTGGCCGAACTGCCGTTCCAGCGGCGCAGTAACTGAGGACGCCATCACGTCCGGATTGCCGCCCGGATAAAACGTCATCACCTGGATTGTCGGGTAATCAACCTCAGGCAATGCGGAGACAGGAAGCTGGCGGTAAGCGACAAATCCCACCAGCATGATTGCGAACATCAGCAGCGCCGTGGCCACCGGCCGCAAAATAAAAAGGCGAGACGGGTTCATTGGGTCGGTTTTCCCTGACGCTTCGGCGCCGGCACGTTGTTCGGTGCGGGTGAAGTCTGAGTGCCCGAAGCTGCCTGTTGATTCCCGCTCGAACTCGGTGCGCGGATTTCAATCTTCGTTCCAGCCTGCAGCTTGTCTTGCCCGTCAGTCACCACGTTTTCATTCGGCGAGATTCCACTCGCGATGTTCGCCACATTGTCCTGAATGAACGCCACCTGCACCGGACGGATGTCGACAGTCTTGTCGTCCTTCGCTACGAAGACGTATGTTCCCTGGGGCCCGCGCTGAATTGCCGCCGCTGGAATCGTGGTGCTGTGCTTCCGGACCTCTAGTAGCAGCCGAATGTTCACAAACTGGTTGGGCCAAAGCGCGTTATCTTTATTTTCAAAGACCGCCTTCAGTTTTCCAGTTCCAGTGCTCGTATCAATCTGGTTGTCGATGGTCAGCAGCTTCCCGGTGGCCAGCTTTGTTTGATTGTCGCGGCTGTAGGCGTCGACTTCCAGAGTAGCTTTGGCCATGTGACTTGCAACCTCAGGAAGCTGGTCTTCCGGGATCGTAAACAGGATCGCGATAGGCTGCAGTTGCGTGATCACCAGCAGGGGATTGGTGTCGCTGGCGTGAACGATGTTCCCGGGATCCACCAGCCTCAAACCCACTCGCCCGCTGATGGGCGAAGTGATGTGGCAATAAGTCAGGTTGAGTTTTGCGCTATCGATGGCTGCCTGGTCGGTCCGCACTGTTCCCTCGAGTTGGTCCGCCAGGGCGGCTTGCGTGTCCACCTGCTGTTGCGACATCGCGCCTGAGTTCTGCAGCAGTCCTTTGAATCGTTCCAGGTTCAGCTTGGCGTCACGTAAACTCGCTTGGTCCTTAAATAGAGTCGCTTGCGCCTGCTCGAGCGCAACCTGATACGGCCGGGGATCGATGATCACCAGCAGTTCGCCTTTGTTGACGAACTGACCTTCCTTGAAGTTCACCTGCACCAGTTCGCCATCCACGCGGGTCTTGATGCTGTCCGTATAGAAAGCGGAAACGCCGCCGAGTCCGGTCAGGTAATAAGGCATGTCCTGCAACTGAGCTGCTGAAGTGGAAACGGGAACCGCCTGCGCGACGTTCGCGCGCGCTGACGCCGGTTTGGGATCGCTCCCACCGCAGCTTGCGAGTTCGACGGTCAGGAACACGCCAACCGCTGCCGCTAAAATGAACTTGTAAACCCGGCCAGACCGCCCGGCCATCCGTCCCCGTTGAACTGAAGGAGTTGTCATTCGACGCCTCATATAGAAGAACTTAAGATAGAAGATGATTTCGAACTACTTACCTGCACCCTATCGACCCAATTGTTGGACGTATCCGCGCCGGCTTGGGTTGCGGTATTTTGCGCTCATCGACACCCGGTATAAACCCAGTAACCCTTGCAGAATCAATCTTATTCCAAATCATCTACCGACTGGAGTCATTTACAAAGATTTACGCGAACCTGCCCCATCTTTACCATCATTCCGCAACTGACACGACCGCGCCTTCTCGCGTATGCTGATCGATCTCCAGCATTCCTCCCAAATGCCCGAGGCGAAATCCAAACCGGCAGTCACGATCCGCGAATTGTCGTGCTTCGATGACCTCAAGAAGGTCGAATCTATCGAGAAAGAAGTCTGGCAAGCCTCCGATCTGGACGTGATGCCATTGACCCTGACCATCGCCTGTGCCGCCGCCGGCAGCCTTTGGCTGGGTGCATTTGATGGCGGCAACATGGTCGGTTTTGCCTTTGGTCTGCTCGCTCACGAGCACGGGCGCCTCAGCATTCACTCGCACATGCTGGCGGTTCGCGAACCTTATCGAAACTCAGACCTCGGTTACCGGCTGAAGCTTGCCCAGCGCGAACGCGTCCTGGCGCTTCGTATTGCTGAGTCGCGAATCAACGAAATCACCTGGACCTTCGATCCGCTACAGAGCAAAAATGCTCACCTCAACTTCGCCAAGCTCGGCGTGATTTCCGACACCTACAAAGTTGATTTCTATGGGCCGGAGACTTCAAGCGCTCTGCATCGCAACAGCACGGACCGCTTGTGGGTCCGATGGCCGATCGCGAGCCGCCGCGTCAGCGATCGATTACAGGGCAAGAACAACCGCCCCGAAATGCTCGACGCGTTGCGGACCGTGACCCCCCTGGTTCGCTTCGATGGCGATGGCAGGCCCATCCGAAGCGAGTTGGAAGCCGCGCTGCAACGACATCGCATCGCAATTGAAATTCCGAGTGACATCGGCTTCGTCGAACAAAAAGACGTGGTTCTCGCTCGCCAGTGGCGGCTCGATACACGGTGGGCATTCACCGAGGCGCTGAAGTCCGGCTTCTTGGTCGCCGAATTCTGCCGGACCGTCCGCGGCCAACAGGGACCCGGTGTTTATTTGCTTGAAAAAGAAAAAGCGGAAGGCTACATTCCCGAGCTGCAATATTAAGCCAGAATGCCCCAGGTCCACGACCCTTGTTTGCGAGCTAGCCTGGGAAAGTAGCGCCGCCCATCTCGGCGGCTGTAGGAGCGGCGTCCCGACGCTCCGAAGAGAGTGTCAATCCGCGCTGTGCGCTCTTCGCGCAACCTTCGCGTTCTTTGCGGTTAAAGTCTTTTCCGAACCTAATCCCCCGTCAATATTCTCCACGCCTCGCGGCTTGTCACCATCACGTGCTGCACGCTCTTCACGGCCTTCATGTATTGCGCCCTCTCGAACGCCGAAGGATCCGGGCAGTGGATCTGGCTCATGCTCCCGATCATTTGCCGCGCCGATTCGTATTCGTTGCGGTCGATCCAGTCCTTGAGTCCGTCTTCGATAAAGCGCAGGTGGCTGATGCCATTTCGCAGCAGTGTCGAGCACACCATGGTCACATCCGCCCCAACCATCAGCAGCTTGATCACGTCTTCCGCGCCATGCACGCCGCTGGTCGCAGCGAGGCTTAATCGCAGGCGGCCATACAAGATGCCCACCCAGGTCAGCGGCAGGCGCAACGCCTGCGGTGTGCTGAGCAGAACGTTCGGCTGGATTTCCAGCTCATCGAGATCAATATCCGGCTGGTAGAAGCGATTGAACAGCACCAGTCCGTTTGCGCCCGCTTCCTCGAACCGCTTCGCCATGTTTGCCATGTTGCTGAAGAACGGGCTCAACTTCACCGCGACCGGGATTGTCACCACGGATCGCACTGCCTTTACAACGTCGATGTAGGTCTGCTCGATCTCCGCCCCGTTCGGTCCATGTCGCTCGGGATGCTGTAAAGGTTGCACTCGATCGCGTCGGCGCCGGCTTGCTCGATCTGCTTGGCATACTGCGTCCAGCCGCCTACCGTGCTGCCGTTCAGGCTGCCAATGATCGGAATTGTGACTCGCTCCTTTGCCTTGCGAATGTGATTCAGATAGCCGTCGGGTCCGAGCCGGAATTCTTGCGGCTCGGGAAGATAACTCAGCGCCTCCGCCGAGCTTTCGGTGTTGGCCGCCAGATGATGGTCGAGTTCTGCGCTCTCCTGCCGCAACTGCTCTTCAAACAGGGAATAAAGAACGACCGCCGACGCTCCCGCATCTTCCAGCCGGCAGATGCCGTCGATCTCCTGCGAGAGCGGTGACGCCGACGCCACCAGCGGCGTGCGAAGCTTCAGACCAAGATAATTCGTCGTCAGATCGGCCATACTTGTCTCCTCAGAACCTCGTCAGCACTACCCCACCGTTTCCTTTTCGAATTTCCGTTGCGACAGGTACTCATACAGCCGGTAGCGGACTTCGGTATCATGCTGTGCCTCGGCCCACAGCCGCTTCGCATCTTCCGGCTTGCTCTTCGTCAGCATCTTGAATCGCGTTTCCATCGACAGAAAGTCCTGAATTTTCCTGGTCGGTGTGCGCGAATCGAGCGTCAACGGATTCTCTCCCTGGGTTGCGCGTTCCGGGTTGTAGCGATACAGGAGCCACTGGCCCGAATCGACCGCCATCTTCTGGTTCTGCATGCCTCGAGTCATATCAATGCCGTGCGCGATGCAATGCGAGTAGGCGATGATCAGGCTCGGCCCGTTGTAGGCTTCGGCTTCCAGAAACGCTTTCAACGTGTGCTCGTCTTTCGCGCCCATGGCCACGCTCGCAACGTACACGTTGCCGTAGCTCATTGCGATCAATCCCAGATCTTTCTTCGATCCGGATTTCCCCCCTGCAGCAAACTTTGCTACCGCCGCCCGCGGCGTCGACTTCGATGCCTGCCCGCCGGTATTTGAGTAAACTTCCGTGTCCAGCACCAGCAGATTCACGTTGCGGCCGCTCGCAATCACGTGGTCGAGGCCGCCGTATCCAATGTCATAGGCCCAGCCATCGCCGCCTACAATCCACACGCTCTTCTTCACCAGCATGTCGGCCAGCGAAAGTAGTTGCTTCGCGTCCGGTAAATGGACCTTCGCCAGCCGCTCTTTCAGAATGTCCACGCGTTGCCGCTGCTCAAAAATTTCTGCTTCATCTTTTTGGGGGCATGCCAGTAACGCCTCGGTCAGCTCTCCGCCGATTTGCACACTCAGGCTCTTCAACAACTCGCGGGCAAACTCCGTTTGCTTGTCGATCGAAAGCCGGAACCCCAAACCGAACTCGGCATTGTCTTCAAACAGCGAGTTCGACCACGCCGGTCCACGCCCGTCTGCATTCTTCGTCCAAGGCGTCGTCGGCAAGTTGCCGCCGTAGATCGACGAACATCCGGTGGCATTCGCAATGACCGCGCGATCTCCGAACAACTGCGACATCAGCTTCAGATACGGTGTCTCGCCGCACCCTGCGCACGCGCCGGAGAACTCAAACAGCGGCTCCTGAATCTGTTGTTGCCGAATCGCGCCCGCCTTGATGTTGCGCCGGTCCATCTCTGGGATATTGAGAAAGAAGTCCCAGTTCTCGCTTTCGGACTTGCGCAGTGCTGGCTGCGGCACCATGTTGATCGCCTTCAGCCGTGTCTCCGCTTTGTTCTTGGCGGGACAGATATCCACGCAAATTCCGCAACCGGTGCAATCTTCGGGCGCGACCTGGATCGTGTACTTCATCCCTTGCCATTCTTTGTCGCGCGCGTCAGTCGATTTGAACGTGGCTGGGGCCGTTGCCAGTTCCTTCGAGTCATAGACCTTGATCCGAATGACCGCGTGCGGGCAGACCATCGCGCACTTGCCGCACTGAATGCAGACTTTGCTGTCCCACGCTGGAATCTCGAGCGCCAGGTTCCGTTTCTCCCACTTCGCCGTGCCGGTGGGGAAAGTGCCGTCCACCGGAAAAGCGCTGACCGGCAATTCGTCGCCGCGCCCGGCATAAATGGTTCCCAGAACATCCCGCTCAAACTTCGGAGCGGATGTCGAAAACGGCGGCGGCAACTCGACTTTGCTCGTGACCTCGCTTGGCACTTTCACTTCGTGGAGGTGCGCCAGCGTCTCTTCCACTGCCTTCATGTTCTTCTGAACGATCTCGTCACCTTTTTTCCCGTACGTATCGCGAATCGACTTCCGGATCGCATCGATCGCCTGTTCGCCCGGCAGCACTGCAGAAATCGCAAAGAAGCAGACCTGCAGGATGGTGTTCATGCGGCTGCCCATTCCCGTGTCGCGTGCCACCTGGTAGGCATCGATGACAAACAACCTGGCCTTCTTGGCGATGATCTGCTCCTGCACCGGCCGCGGCAGATGCTCCCACACCTCTTCCGCGCTGAACGGACTGTTCAGCAGGAACGTTCCGCCCGGGACCAGTGCGCTGAGCATGTCGTAACGCTCTAAGAAGATCCACTGATGGCATGCTACGAAATTCGCTTTCGATACCAGGTAGCTCGATCGGATCGGCTGCGGTCCGAAGCGCAAGTGAGACACCGTCATCGCTCCCGATTTCTTCGAGTCGTAAACGAAGTATCCTTGCGCATAGTTGCTCGTGTTTTCGCCGATGATTTTGATGGAATTCTTATTGGCGCCGACCGTCCCGTCTGCGCCCAGGCCATAAAACAACGCCCGCACCACGTTGTCTGGCTCGGTTGAGAACTCGGCATCGTACGGCAGGCTGGTATGCGTCACATCGTCGTTGATGCCGATGGTGAAATGATCCGATGGTTCATCCAGCTTGAGGTTGTCATACACCGCCTTCACCATCGCCGGAGTAAATTCCTTCGAAGACAGGCCGTAACGGCCTCCCACCACGCTCGCGGTAATGTTTTTGCCTTGCTTGATTCCTTCGTTGAGCGCTGCAACCACATCCAGGTAGAGCGGCTCGCCGATCGCTCCCGATTCCTTCGTCCGATCGAGCACCGCGATCTTTTTCACGCTGGCCGGCAGCGCATCCAGGAAATGCTTCACTGAAAACGGTCGATAAAGACGAACTTTGAGCAGCCCGACTTTTTCGCCTTTTGCTACGAGAGCTTCAGCGGTCTCATGCGCCACTTCCGCGCCCGATCCCATCATCACGATCACGCGCTCCGCGTCCTGTGGCCCGACATAATCAAACAACCGGTAAGCCCGGCCAACGGTATGCGCAAACTTGTCCATCGCCGCTTGAACTTTTTGCGGGCACGCCTCGTAATAGCCATTCGCCGTTTCTCGAATCTGGAAAAATACGTCGGGATTTTGTGCCGTTCCGCGCAGCACTGGATGATCCGGCGAGAGCGCCCGCCGCCGATGTTCAATAATGCAGTCGTCGTTGATCAGCGTCCGGATGTCATCATCGGTCACCAGTTCGATCTTGTTCACTTCGTGCGAGGTGCGGAAGCCATCGAAGAAATGCAGAAAGGGAATTCGGCTTTCCAGCGTCGCCGAGTGCGCGATCAGCGCCAGGTCCATCGCCTCCTGCACCGAGTTCGAACAAAGCATCGCCCAACCCGTTGGACGGCAATGCATGACGTCGCTGTGATCGCCAAAAATTGACAGCGCGTGCGTGGCCAGCGTCCGAGCCGAAACGTGAAATACTGCCGGCGTCAGTTCACCGGCGATCTTGTTCATGTTCGGGACCATCAGCAACAGCCCTTGCGACGCCGTAAACGTGGTGGCAAGCGCCCCGGTCTGCAGCGCCCCGTGGACGGCTCCTGCGGCGCCGCCTTCGCTTTGCATCTCGGCCACGTGTGGAATCGTTCCCCAAACGTTCGGCACGTTTTCTGAGGCCCATTGATCTGCCCACTCGCCCATCGGAGAAGACGGCGTAATGGGATAAATCGCGATCACTTCATTGACGCGATAGGCGACATGTGCAACCGCCTCGTTCGCATCCATGGTCTTGCATTTACGCTTCATGGTCATCCTTCGTACGGCAGGCGGAAATGCTCCTCACCGTGGCTAAATGATGGCCTGTCTGGGGGTTTCACGTCGGGGGGCAAGATCACATCCGGATGTGACGTACATCACACCCGCAGTGTGCAATTAGCTGGATGTCGCGCCAGGGCCTGGACTTGGCGTCCTTACTTGGGAGGTTGTTGGTTAACGATTTCTAACCGGGTGTCTTCGCGCGTGGTCTCTGAGACTCAGAGTACCCAATTTTAAATTGCCAATCGCAAATTCAGAGGGCTGGAGGCTCAACTCCATCGGCAGACCTACTCGTCTCCTCTTACCTTCCACCAATCCATCTGCTCGAATTCCGCCCTCTTGTCAGCCCCGTGTTTCTCATACCAATCCTGCCACGCCGAGGCCGTCGAGGGCAGAGACTCGTCCGTAATCTCGCGCAGTGCCATAAACGACCAATTCCGCATCTGCGCCGAAGTCTGCTCGTCGGCCGCCAATTCGATCAGCTTGGGAACCATCTTCATCCGCTGCTTCCGCATGAAGTTGCCGCAATCGGAGATGTTGCAGCCCGCGCGGTTACGCACTTGAGTGGAAGGATCATGCGTAAAAATCTCAAACAGCTCTTCCAATGCTTCATCGCTTCCTAGATACCGCATTCCCTCGACTGCCCACACTCGCACGTTCGGGTCGCGGTCGCTGGTTGCAAACCGCACCAGCTCAGGATAGATCTGCGCATACCCCACGCCGCGTCCCGCCATCATCCCCATGAAGTACACGGCCGCTTGCCGATACCCAAGGTCAGACTGCGCTTTTGCCACCAGCAAATCTGCCGAGTTTTCTGTCTTTGCCCATCCATCCATCGCCAGGTTCAGATCGGCGTTCGCATAGCGCACGCGCAGATCCGACGAGAACCGCGAGCGCTGTTCCAGTTGCTTCATGTTGTCCGTCAACTTGATATCGCCTAGCCAGATCCCGATATTCTGCTCGAACAAGTCGAGCGCCCGCTGATCATGCTGGATGGCGCGCTCCATCAACTCTTCCGCCTGCGCCTGCTCCGATAGCGTTTTCAACCGATCCTCATCCTTGTCGGTCATCGGCGCGTAGCTGATTCGCTGAACCGGTTGCGTTCGCGACGTAGTTTTCCGATTGATCCCGCGGTTCGCGGGCCTCGGTCTGGCAGCCATGCGGAATGCAAAAAATCCAGCCATTCCCATGAACATCGCGATGCCGATCGCCAGGGCCGCGGCTGGCCTCTGCATGTTTGCAGTATTCGGGTAGCCCTGTCCGCGCTGGGGCGGCGCTGTCGCCATTCCCACCGCCTCGATCGTCACGTGCGTATCGAGTTTCAAACCAGCGAACTTCTCCAGTTGTGCTACCACCCAGCGCGCTTCATCGCGATTGCTGATGCTGTCCGCCAGCGTGACTCGCTTTCCATCCTTGGTCAGCAGGCGGATCGCGAAGGAACTGGAACTGCCGCCCGAGTTCTGTCCACTCTGGGTCGTCTGAATCATGGCGATGTTGCTGAAGAGGACCTCGCTTGTCTTGCCGATTCCCAGTAGTGCGCGTCGGAGGAATAATCGGTCGCTCGCCACTTCGATCCGGAACGAACCGAGCGCCACATGGACCAACGCACCCAGCAACAGCAGGTGAAACAAGCCAAACACTACTGGGAAGATCCCAGGCGCCGTTGAGCGGTGCAGGAAGTACACCACCGCGCCGAGGATCGTCGTTATCACCAGCAGAGTGAAAACCATCAGCGGGTTGCGGAATGGCGGGAAGTAGTACTCCGTTCCGCCGTGGAATCCCGTTGAAACCACGACCTTCGGATTCTCTGGCGCCGCCACATCGCTGCTGTCTGTCAGAAAGCTGGGCCCGGCAACTGCACTGGCACTGTCAGATTTGTTATCGGGCGCCGGAGTGCCCGGTGTCAGGCGAAATACCGGAACCTCGAAATCGTCGGCGTAATCGACGCCGGGCACGTCGGCCTTCGCGTGCAACATCCAGATCACCTGATCGCTCAGCTGCTCATGGTTCGTTTCATACGCGTCACTCGGAATCATGAACTCTACGGGAATTACCGCGTCGCCCATCGGGCCCGGCGTCAGCGACTGCGCCGGAACGTTCTTCGTAGTTTCCCACAACACAATCTTCTGCGTGCTGCGGTTGTTGCCCGACCCCGTCGTCACCTGTCGGAAGCAGGCCAGCTTCAGGTCGATCCCATGCGGCGCGTCTGTCGTAAACCGCAGGTGAATCGATCCCTTCAACGCCCGGCCTGGAGAAAAGGGCAGGGAAGTAAAATCGAAATATGTCTGCCCGAAGCGTTCGCGCCGGATCGTGGCCCGCACCGCAAAGACGGTCAGAATGATTCCGAAAACAAAGAAGACCAGCGGCACAAGCGTCGCCGGATTCCCGTCGCTCAAGAACTTCGGTATGACCGCCGCCGCGATCACGGCCGAAATCATGTCCACCAGGCCAGCCGCAATCCACAATCCCACAGCGCTGTTGCGGTTCTTGCTTTCGGCACGGCTCTCCGCCCAATCTTTGCGCCACAGCCAGGGCGAATCCGGACTGTTTTGCTGGCGCGCGTACTGATCTTTCACCAGGCGGTTGCCGAAGACCGCGGCCGCCATGATGGCGAATCCGATCAGAATAAAGATCCCGCTGATCACGAGTCCGACCATGGGATTGCCCTTCACCTTGGTCGGATCGCTGATGTAGAAAGTCGTCGTGGCGAAAATGCCGAATCCTGCAAACACCGCGCCAAACAGAATCAGGAAAACCGCGCCAGATTTGGACGGCTGTGTCACAGCGGAATTATAGAAGTGAGGACTGGGCCCGGTGCCCCTCGAACGCCGGCTTCACATTACTCCGGTAATTCGCAGTTGTAGTAAGGACTAGGCTCGACCGTCTGCGAAGCGGGTCGACGGACTAGTATCCTGAGCCGGTTTTCGACCTCTGCTGCGCTTCGTTCGCTTTGGCGGTGATCTGGTTGCGAACGTCCCAAAGATCTTTATAGAAAAGGTGTTCCATGCGCTGATGCAGCACTTCCACCGGAGTGCCCATGGTTCCAATGACCCCGCCACCGATGATTCGCTGTGCCAGCTTCAAGTGATGGAAGCGGAACAGGTGCACGCGCTCATCGAAATCGAGCAGGCGCTCAGCGACATCGTGCAGGCCGAAAAACTCATCATGTCTCCGATAAACATCGTCCACGCTCACATCCGCGTTTATCAGTTTTGCGTGAAAAGCCTCTCCCAGCCTCGGCCCAATGTGCAGGAGTGCCAGAAACCCGGGTGAATCCAATCCACTCCCGTGTCCCAGCCCAGCCCGGATAATGTGATAGTCGTATGGCGTGATCGTTTCGAGCACGTGCAGCATGCTGATCGGATAATCGAGCATCTGATTGGCGCGGCGCAGAAGCCGCGCGGCATTGCCGAGGTCGTCTTCTTCAATCAACCCTCGCGCTCGTCCTAATTCCCATGCCGCCCCCTTCAGCAGCAACTCCGAGGCCTGGTGGATGACCTGAAAGGTCATCTCGTCTTTATGCAGGAAGTCTTCCGGCGACTTCTGCAGCGACAGCAATTCATCCGTACGCAAATACCGCTCGTAGTCTGAGTTTCCCTTGCCGGGCAGTATCGGTTTTTTCAGATCATCCATAAGAACAATTTCAGATTGAAGATTTAGATTTCTGATTGAAAACAAATCCAGCGTTCTGATCCAGCGCCCGACAATTCTGCATTCTGCAATCTAAAATCTGCAATTAAGACTTCTGTCCTCTCCACTGCGGATCGAGGTCGGCGGCCACGATCTCGCCATCTCTCATGTGAATCACGCGATCTCCATACGATGCTGCTTCAGGGTTGTGTGTGATCATGAGCACGGTCTGGCCCAACTCCTTGTTGGAATGGCGCAGCATATCGAGAACAACCTCGGAATTCTTCGAATCGAGGTTCCCGGTCGGTTCGTCTGCCAGCACGATTGTCGGTTTGTTGATCAGCGCCCGCGCCAGCGCGACTCGTTGCTGCTCGCCACCCGACAGTTCGGCAGGCCGGTGAATCAAACGCTTCTCGATCCCCAGCAGGCTGACGATCTTGTCGAAATAAGCGGCATCCCTTTTCCCGTTCGCACCGGCGATGTCGAGAGCAATATTAATGTTAGATCGCGCATCCAGCGTCGGCAGCAAATTAAATTTCTGGAACACGAACCCAATCTTGCGCTTGCGCATCCGGGTGCGTTCCGCGTCAGAGAGCTTGCTGAAGTCATCGCCGTCCACCAGCACGCGGCCGGAATCAGCCCGGGTCAATCCCCCGAGAAGATAAAAAAGGGTCGATTTACCGCTTCCCGAAGGTCCCACGACGGTAACAAACTCGCCCTTTTGAATGGAGAACGAGACGCCGCGGAGCGCAGCAACGTCGATTTTGCCAACGTGGTAGGTTTTCCGCAGGTCAACGGCTTCGATTAATGGCGCCATCCCAAGCTATCGATATTACACGAACGCGCGTGTAGGCCGACATGCCTGTCCGTACCCGGTGTAGGGAAGACGATCTCGTGCCTTACGCTACCGAGGTTTGTGTCGGCTGGCGGAATTGGCTTCGTTTCGGTCCCCGCTTGCGAACCAGCAGCAACCGGATTCGTTCCAGCAACTCGACGGGGCTGTATGTGCCTTTGGGCAGAAAGAGGTCCGCCCGGGTGTCCTGACTGTAGAGTTTTACTTTTCCTGAGAGAAGGATAGCGGGCGTTTGCGGTGAGATGGTCTTGATCTCTTCAATCAGCTTATTGCCGTCCACGTCCGGCATCACGAGATCGGTTAACACCAGATCCACTCCGCCCCGTTTGAAAGCTTCCAGGGCTTCTTGCGCGCTGACGCAGGACAGGACTCGGTAACCACGGGTCTCAAGCATGACTTTGCGGATAGAAAGTGACTGTTCATTGTCATCAACACAAAGAATCGTTCTTTTGGGCTTCATTCCTGCTTCCGAAGTGGCACGCCTGACGCGCCGCAAGTCCGCTATCAAAATTTACGATGACGAAGATCTCAGAGCGAATGGAATCGTATTCGTGACGATGCCGCGATGTAAAGTGACGCCGATGCTAATGGGCAAGTCTGACTATTGAAAAAATATTGGGATTGTGTATCAGTCATTTTTCCGGCGAAAAAACGAGTGCGCGTTCAGAAACAAACTTCGCCGCGAATCGTCTCGATAACATTTCCACCGACACGCACATTAACCACTCGGTCATCCTTGCGCGACGCCTGAACAAAGAGTCGACTCAGCCTCTGCATTTCAACGCCCTGCTCGATCAGCGAGCGTTGGTCTGGCGGTATGACGCGGTTGGCCACCATCCATGCGGCAGCGCACCCGGCTGCAGACCCGGTCGCCGGGTCTTCGCCGTTGTAAAAAATCATGCGGGCGTGCAGCGACGCTTTCGGATCCACGGTTTCCCGCGTAACGAAGTAAAAAAACTTTCCTCCGCTCCGCTCCAGATATTCCGCTGAGCTCTTCAGATCTACACTCAATTCCCGCATGTTTTCCAGCCCTCGCAAAGGCACAATCGTAAACGGCAGGCCAGTCGAGATGGTCTGGATCGGCAGGGAAGGATCGATTGCGCCGTCTCGCAATCCTGAGGCTCGCACCACGGCCTCGCGGTCATGCCGCGTGCCAAACTTCGGATCCGCTTGCGTCATCTCGCCGAACGCTGCTTCCCCAGCCGCCTGCTCGAATCGCACCGGGACCTTGCCGACGTTCAGATCAAGGCTCACCTCCTTCGCCGCGGTCTTATGATGTAGATGAAACGCTGTTCCCAGTGTCGGATGTCCCGCAAAGGGAAGTTCCTCTTGAACGGTGAAAATCCTCACTCGGACTCCGCGCACCCGTTCCGTGTCAGCATCTCGCGGCAGGATGAATGTCGTTTCCGAGAGGTTCATCTCGCGGGCGATCGCCTGCATCTCCTGATCGCTGAGCCCATTGGCGTCAGGAAAAACTGCCAGTGAATTCCCCTCAAATGCTTTCGTCGTAAACACATCGAGCTGTACGAAAGAATATTTACGAAGCTGTTTGGACATGACGTTTCATTTTACTTGATGAATTGCATCGCAATGCCTCAGGCGCGTAAAGAGAGGCTCGCATGGCGATGCTGGGAACCTGTGCCCTCTGTTGTGAAAGATTGTTTACTGAAACCTTCGAAGACCCGCGCCGTCGTTTGACGCTATTTTTACCCCCGCGTATCCTAACTCAGAGAATGTTTCTTTCTACCCGCTTTGCCCAACTGCGCGGGTTCCCGAGCGCTGCCATTTTATCGGAGGATGATTATGACTACTGCGACTGAAACCGCTTATAGCATTCCTCGCATTAACGATACTGCTCCCGACTTCACCGCCGACACCACTCAGGGCCACATCAATTTTCACGAATGGATCGGCAACGGCTGGGCGATTCTGTTCTCCCACCCCAAGGACTTCACTCCGGTCTGCACCACCGAACTCGGCTACATGGCTGGCATGCAGTCGGAATTTGCCAAGCGCAATTGCAAGATCATTGGACTCAGCGTTGATCCTGTCGCCAATCATGGCAAATGGGCAGCCGACATCGAAGAGACTCAGGGCCACAAGGTGAATTATCCGATGATTGGCGATACCGATTTGAAGATCGCGAAACTCTACGGCATGTTGCCCGCCGCATCCGGTACGACTTCGGAAGGTCGCACCGCCGCCGACAATGCCACCGTGCGCAACGTTTATATGATTGGTCCTGACAAGAAGATCAAGCTCATGCTGATCTACCCGATGAGCGTCGGCCGCAACTTCGACGAAGTCCTGCGTGCCCTCGACGCCTTGCAGCTCACTGCCAAACATAGCGTCGCGACGCCCGTAAACTGGAAGCCGGGCAACGACGTCATTATTCCGACCTCGGTTTCAAACGAAGATGCGCAGAAAAAATATCCAGGCGGCTTCAAGACTTTGAAGCCCTATCTTCGGACCGTGAAACAACCGAATTAGCAATAACGCCGCGGATTAACGCTGGTCTTCGCGGATCAGACTTCAAGGTTTTAATCCGTGTCAATCTGCGGCGCTTTACCTCCAACTGGGAACGCCGGGAAAATCCGTAGTCGTTTATGGAGTTATTTCGAAAACGACTCCTTCGTTGTGCATTCCACCCTCGTACGCTGTGCCGAAAAGGTGGCCTGCATGGTCGGATAGTAATAAGCCGCCTTGGTAGGGCCCTTTGCCGTCTTGGCAACTGGGCAGTGAACAGAAGTTGTGCAGCACCGTTTCGCCCGCGCTTGTTATCTTAAAGACCGTCCCCGAATTCTGGCTACCACCGTTATATGTGGTTCCGTAGACCACTCCGTCCTCTGCGATAACACCCGCGAGTGGCGTTTGTCCGCCTTCGTCGTTGTTATTGAAGATGAAGGATTCTGCTTTCCAATTGGCGGCACGCGTCAGTTTGAATACGCCGCCAGCCGAGATAAACGTGCCGCCCTCGGTAGTACCGTACAGATTTCCTTGAGAATCCAGGGACAAATCGCAAAATGGGTTCACCTGCTTACCCTGACCTTTTGCGATCACCTTCTCCGTCCAACCACCACCGACGTTCGGCGAAAGCTGGTACACGGTCCCGCAGCCACCTTGACATTCGGTGTTATCGCCACCAAACTCCGTGGCCCCGTATAAGTTTCCTTCAAGGTCGAAAATAAGGCCGGCTCGCGGGTCTGATCCATCAGGAGAGCCACCAAACGAGTACAGAATATTCTCTGTCCAACTGCCATCGGGGTTCGCGGCCAGCTCGAATACAATTCCACCATTGTTCGGGCCCCCGAACGGCGTCGTGCCGTAGAGATTTCCAGAGGAGTCTTGCACAAGCTTACCTTGTGGCTTAATTCCATCGTAGTTGCAAGTGCCGCCGTTGCTACAGAAACTCCACAACACCTTCTCGCTCCACTCTGCACCCGGCACTGATGGTGGCGACAGCTCAAAAACTGTACCGAGTTGGCCTGCGCCGCCGAACAGCGTGGTGCCATAAAGATTCCCATTTATCCAGATCAGCCCCGCTAGTGGCGTAATTCCATCCAGACAGTTCGCGACGGAGCAGAAATTGTACAGAATGTTCTCTTTCCAACGTCCGGTCGGTTGCAGAGCTAGTTGGAACACCACTCCACCATATAGTCCACCGCTGGCGGTCCCATACAGATTTCCTCGTTCGTCAGCTATCAGGCCAGCATTTGGATAGATGGCGTCAGTCGGACCGCCAGCTCCGAAGTCATATAACACCCGATATTTCGCTTGGGCCTGCGCCAAGCCGCAACTCAGCACCAGCGCAGTCGACATCAACCAACTCCTCATACCCGCCTCCCCGCCACGCAGAGTATCACCAGCGGGAGCACGTGCCATAGAGACACATGACTCTAACTTTGCAGCTAGAACCAACTGAACCGCCGCTGTGATATTCATTTCATTAGAATCATTTATTGGAAGCGCATGCGGTCCGGTGATCGTCCCGGTCTTCAAAACCGGCGGGAGGCGGGTTTGCCCCGTCTCCGGTGCGTTCGACTCGCACACGCTTCCGCCATTGTTATCACCATATCCGCCTGGAGCGAGCATTGAAACTTCATTTCCTGCTGCTTGTTGCGTGCTATGTCGCATTAGCGACAGCCGAGTCTCCACGCGACACACAACCGTCGGCAACCATCGACTCGGGCACGCTGCAAGGCGCGAATATCGGCACGGCGGCAAATGAAGTCATGTTCCTTGGCATTCCCTACGCCGCACCGCCGAAAGGGGAACTGCGCTGGAAACCTCCTCAGCCCGTCCCTAGATGGCAGGGGATACGCAAAGCCGATACCTACGGAGCGGCCTGCCCGCAAGCTGCGGAGCCCGACTGGAACCTCTATGAGAAGGAGATGCAAAACTTCGAGCCGTATTACAGCCTCCACATGGATGAAGACTGTCTTTACGTCAACGTATGGACGACGAATCTGCCCGCTGCTGGGCAGGAGGTCGCGAAGCTTCCAGTCATGTTCTGGATTCACGGTGGTGGTAACAATGAAGGCGCTTCCCAGATGACTCCGATGGGGCCGGTTTTAGCGCGCAAAGGAGTAGTGGTTGTCAGCCTCAACTATCGGGTCGGAATGCTCGGGTTTATGGCGCATCCCGCTCTGACGGCCGAGTCTCCGCATCATGTATCCGGCAACTATGGATTGCTGGATCAGATCGCGGCCCTGCAATGGGTGAAGAAAAACATAGCAAAGTTCGGCGGCGACCCGGAGAATGTAACGATCTTCGGCGTGTCGTCCGGGAGCGCAGACGTCTGTTATCTGATGGCCTCCCCGCTGGCGCGCGGCCTGTTCCAGCGCGGCATCCTCGAGAGTGCGACCTGTAGCGATTTCATAAGTCCGGAATTGAAAACTCCCACCCATTATCTTGCTGGCGATGGCACGGCGGAAGACATTGGCCTAAGACTGATGCACGATCTGGGTATCGCCGATGGCCCGGATGCTCTAGCGAAACTGCGCGCTTCTCCCGCGGAAAAGATCGTTGAGGTTTCGAGTCATTACAACACCGTGCTACTTGCCGCCACAATAGACGGCTGGTTCCTAACCGAGCAGCCTGCAATTGCGCTCGCCGGTGGACGTCTCGCCAGCGTTCCCCTGATTGTCGGCAGCAACTCTGCTGAGGGTACCGTGACCGTCGAAGACGATTTGCAGGCTGAGCCCACACTCGCCAATTACAAGGCCTACCTGAAAAACGAATTTGGAAATCAAAAGGAAGCCGACGAGTTCTTTCGCTTGTATCCCGCTGCCAGCGATGCCGAAGTGCACGACGCGTTTGCGCGCTTCGATACCGACTACGCCTTCGGATATCCGGCGCATCGTTTTGCATGGAATGCCGCACGATACGGACAGAGAGTTTGGTACTACTACTTCACCTATGCCGGCCGTTCGGAGGCCTACGTCAAACTCGGTGCGTTCCATGGCCTTGAAACGCGCTTCCTCACGGGATGGCTTCGGCCCAGCCGTTGGGGCGAGATTACGGCAGACGATCAGCGGATGACCGATCTCATGACGGGATATTGGACGCAGTTCGCCAAGGCTGGTGATCCCAATAGGCCAGGACTGCCACCGTGGCCGAAATACGATACGACGACGGATCAAGCGCAGGAACTTGGACACGAGGTCAAGCAGCGACCGGTCCCGCATGGAGAATTGATCCCAGCATTCGAGCGCAGCTTGAATCGGCGGCTCACGCTTCTAGGAAAGCATCAGGCGGAAGCCACGCAGACCAAGTAGAGAGGGCGCGCGCTACGTTGAAACGTAAGAGATCACGACAGCGAGGCTCAGTCCATCTTGTAGGCTGCGACAAGATTCTGAAGTTCTTTCCCGTCAATTAATTCTAGGCCGACTCCTTGGTCAAACTCCCTTGCTGGCATCGCGAAATCAGAAGTGGTTATGAAGATTCCTTTCACTGCTCGATCGGCGGTAACGGCACCATAGAAGTCTCTCACAATTGGTGAGCTGGCCAGATTGCCAGAGCAGAGTGCGTTCGACTCGCACACGCTTCCGCCATTCCCAATTCGTCGAACTTCCGTGCATTTCCCCAGTGTTGTGACCGACATCACATGTCGACGTGAGCCAGACCACTGCAGGCCTGTGACGTGTGAGTCACAATCGCTCGCAATTAATTGAAATTGAAGGCCATGAAAAGCAGAAGGAATTCTGCTGGGGAATGCCTAAAACCATGACAAAGGAAAGGGGCGTCGGAATGGAGCGCGCAAGAATGCTTTGGAAATCTGAGGTCAAACAAACGTTGGTCTTCCTTATTATCGCAAGCTCCCTTTTTGGGTTGCTCTACTTTGCCGCACTGAATCCACCCAAGGCGTCCGCCGTTCCGAGCTATGCCCGGCAGACGGGTCTGGCCTGCAGTGGATGTCATTACAACCCTCCTGAACTGAATCCGGCAGGCCGGACGTTCAAATTGATGGGTTATGTGGACAGAGGTGATCAAACCAAAAGAATTCAAGCGAACTCCGGGAAAGAGCACGCCGCTCTCGATATTCTCGAATCTCTGCCGCTGTCGGTGATGCTCGAAACCTCGTTTACCTCCACCAAGTCTCCTGTACCGGCGACGCAGAATGGTAATTTCGAATTCCCGCAGGACATCTCGCTGTTCCTTTCAGGGGCATGGACAAGCCATGTCGGTAGTTTTGTGCAGGTGACTTATGACACGCAGGACGATCATTTCACCAGCGACAACACCGACATCCGGTTTGCAAACAAAACGAAGGTCGGCGGCAAGGACCTGGTCTATGGCCTGGATCTCAACAACAATCCGACCGTAGAGGATCTGTGGAACAGCACGCCGGCATGGGGTTTCCCTTCGATCGCAAGCGACTCTGCACCAACCCCCGGAACCTCTGCAATCATCAACGGCGGCCTTGCGCAAGACGTTGCGGGATTTGGTGGCTATGCGATGTGGAACAACCATTTGTATTTCGACGCGGCGCTCTACCGGTCGGAACACGTTGCTGGGCCGCAACCGAATCCGGGGATTGGCTCCGCCTTCAATATTCGTGGTGTTGCTCCTTACTGGCGCATAGCGTGGCAGCAATCAACTGGACTTACGCAATACGAGTTCGGCACCTACGGAATTCACATGCAGTCGACGCCCAACGCGATCGCAGGCTTTAAAGATGATTACACCGATTTTGCCTTCGACACCCAGATCGACCGAACCCTGTACCGGCACGATGTGCTCTCCTTCCGGGGAACCTACATTCGGGAGAACTCGAACCTGCTCGCTTCATTTGACGCAGGTGCCGCGTCGAAAACCCTTCATCATCTGAACACGGTTATGGCCAATGCTGAATATCACTTCGGCAATCGCTATTCCGCAACCTTCGGCTGGTTCGGGACCACGGGAAATACTGACGCTCTGCTATTTGCTCCCGCTGCGGTGAGCGGTTTCGCGAATGCCAGCCCGAGGAGCGAGGGATATATCGCGAATGTTTCATTTTGGCCATGGCAAAACGTACAACTCGGTGCTCAATACACCGGATATACGCGATTCGATGGAGCCGCGAATAACTACGATGGCGCGGGTCGCAACGCCAGCGCGAATAACACAATTTATCTGGACGCACGGTTCATTTTCTAAAATGCAACGGATCACGAAAGTATCCAAAGGAGAGTAAGTAATGAAGCTCAAAAGACTGATCTTGATGGCGGTGATCGTCGGATTGTCGCTGGCAGCATGGGCTGGGGAGATTGAGGGCAAGGTTTCGGGGATGAAGGGCCAATCGGTTGTGTATGTGGATGCGATTGCAAGCAAGACCTTTCCGGCCCCCAAAGAACATCCGGTGATGGATCAAAAGGGACTACTGTTTGCGCCGCACCTCATGGCGGTGCAGCAGGGCACAACGGTTGACTTTCTGAATAGCGACAACGTACAGCACAATGTGTTCTGGTCTTCTTTTAACGGCGACAAAAAGGCTGGTCACAATCTCGGCACCTGGCCCAAAGGCGAAAGAAAGTCCTTCACCTTCGACAAGTCGGGCGTCGCTCCGCTGCTCTGCAACGTGCATCCAGAGATGGCGGCTTACATCATCGTTAGCCCGACGCCCTACTTCGCCGTAACCGACGAAGGAGGCAACTACAAGGTCAAAGACGTTCCTGATGGCAGTTACACAGTGGTTGCTTGGCACGAAGGCGCCAAGAACTCTTCGAAACCAGTTACGGTCAGCGGCGATACCAAATTGGATTTCACCCTGAGTAAGTAGGACAAACGGGAGCAGGCGTGCACCTGCTCCCGGTTCCTGCAAGTGCCAGTTCCATGCTACGACGCTACAAACAAAAGAAAGTTGACGCCGATTGGCTCAACACAAACTTTCCTTGCATGATGGCGTGCCCGGCGCATACCAACGCGGGACGTTACGTCGCGCTGATTGCAGAAGGAAGGTTTGAGGAAGCCTACCGTTTCGCGCGCGAACCTAACCCGCTGGCATCGATCTGCGGACGGGTCTGTGCTCATCCGTGTGAAACCGCCTGCCGGCGTGGCGAAATCGATCGGCCGATCTCGATCCGGGCGCTAAAACGATTTCTCACCGAGCAATACGGCCCCGAGTCGAAGCGCGCCGTCAACGTCAATGCTCACCGGGTCGCTGACAAAGTTCCTTTCAAAGTTGCAGTCGTGGGCGGAGGCCCGGTAGGACTTTCAGCAGCACACGACCTGGCGCTCATGGGCTATTCAGTCACGATCTTCGAAGCAGCCCCCGTCGCCGGAGGAATGTTATATCTCGGCATCCCCGAGTATCGACTGCCGCGCGACGTGGTCGAAGCGCAAGTGCGCGAAATCCTGGAGACCGGCGATATCACCCTCAAACTAAATCACGCCGCCGGCCGTGATTTCCTTGTCTCTGATCTGCGCAGGCAGGGATTTGATGCCGTGTTGATTTCAGTGGGCGCCCACCGCAGCCGCGATCTCACAATCCCGGGCGTCGATCTGGATGGAGTTTACAAGGGCATCGACTTCCTGCTTAACGTGAACCTCGGGTACAAGTTCACCATCGGCAAGAAGGTTATCGTGATCGGCGGCGGAAATGTGGCCATGGATGTTGCCCGTTCCGCAGCCCGCGAAGTCATTCGACAGCATGTGGCGGGTGTCGAAGAGGCGGTTCCATCGGCTGAGAATGTTTCCGCGGTTGCGACTCGCGAGATGGTCGACATCTCGCTGTCGGCTCTGCGTCTGGGCGCACGCGAGGTCAACATTGTTTGCCTCGAACGACGCGACGAGATGCCTGCCGCTCTTGAGGAAATCGAGGAAGCTGAGGCGGAAGGGATCATACTGCAACCGGGCCGCGGACCCAAGCGCGTTGTGGGGAAAGACGGCAAGGTCGTTGCTCTCGAAACTCTGAACACCAAATGGGTGTTCGACCAGAATCACCGCTTCAATCCAGCCTTCTATGAAGGAACCGAAAGTCAAATCGATTGCGACACCATCATCATGGCCATCGGGCAGGCACCGCGCCTGGATTTTTTAAGGCCCGATGACAAGGTTGAAATCTCTCCACGAGGGTTGATTGCCGTCAACCCGCAAAGTTTGATGACTTCCGCACCCGGCGTTTTTGCCGGCGGAGATTGCGTTTTCGGGCCCAGGCTCATCATCGACAGTGTGGCCGACGGCAAGCGGGCGGCGATCGGAATCGACGAATACCTGCGAGGACAAAAGCATCCCGGACCAGTTGTCGAAGTCGAAATCCTCAGCCGCCACGCAATGCCGCTCGATTTCCTCGACATCAAACGCCAGCCGGTTCCGATGCTCCCCCTGGAACGCCGCACCGGCGTGACGGAAGTAGAAGTTGGCTACGACGCAAAATCAGCGATCGAGGAGGCCCAGCGATGCCTGCACTGCTGGGTCAACACGGTCTTCGAAGGTTATGAGGAGGACGGGACCCTTTGCATCCTGTGCGGAGGCTGCGTCGATGTTTGCCCGGAGAATTGTCTCGAACTGGTTTCGCTCGACCGCATTCAATTCACTCCCGAGACCGTGCAACACATCCGCGACAACCAGGAATGTTTCGGTGTCGAGTTGAACGAGATCGCCGCGGATCAGCTTGGCGTTGTGACTGGGTCGGCGATGTTGAAGGACGAAACCCGCTGCGTGCGTTGCGGTCTATGCGCGATGCGCTGCCCGGTAGGAACGATCACCATGGAATCGTACAACTTTGTAGCCGCCGAGAATACCGGGCTGATTTCGATTGCGGCGATTGATGCATCGGCCCGGCCAAAGGAAGGTTCAGTCAAGTAGGGAATTATGCCCGAAGAAAAGAAAACTGAAGAGCAGGAGACGAGAGAAATCGATCGCCGTAGCTTCTTTGTGAAGTTGGGCCTCGGCTCGCTGAGCATCGCAACTGCGGGCACGGCAGTGTTCGCATATCAGTTTCTCTCACCCAGCGTTCTTTATGAGCCATCGCCGATCATCAACGCCGGCAAACCAGAGGGCTATCCGCTCGACTCGGTCACTCTGGATGTGAACTCGGGGATCTACATCATTCACGCAAAAGAAGGCTTCTTCTCGCTTTCGGCTGTCTGCACACATCTGGGTTGTCTGACAGCATGGAAACCTGAACTCGGAATCGTCGCTTGTCCGTGCCACGGCAGCAAGTTCCGGCGTGACGGCGAAAAGATTGAAGGTCCCGCACCCAAGCCGTTGCCCTGGTATCGCGTCTGGCTGAGCGATGAGGGTGACTTGATGGTGGACCGCTCGACCACGGTTCGGTCACAGCAGTTCTTGAGGGTTTGACATGGCAACCAGCGCAAATTATTTCGATCAACTCCGCAAGACCCGCGTGTGGCGCTCAATCTTCCGTAGCGGTACAGGAGCAAGTACTCTGCACCGTTCGCTGGTCATTCAGCAAGACGTCTTCCTTCACCTGTTCCCGACTAAGGTCCGACGCCGGATGTTGAACGTGGGCGTCACCTGGTATCTGGGAAGTTTGACTTTCGGGACTTTCCTGATTCTCGTCACCACGGGAATTCTGCTGATGCTCTACTACCACCCATCAGTTCCTCAGGCCTACGCAGATACAAAAGATCTGCAGTTCGTGGTTTCGTCGGGAATGTTTCTCCGCAACCTGCATCGCTGGTCGGCGCACGCCATGGTGTTCCTCGTATTCGCGCACATGTTCAAGGTTTTCTACCGGGGCGCGTACCGGCCGCCGCGTGAGTTTAACTGGGTGATTGGCGTCATTCTGTTGCTGATCACACTGCTCCTCAGCTACACAGGGTACTTGCTGCCATGGGATCAGCTTGCTTACTGGGCGATCACGGTCGGGTCGAACATCGCCTCAGCCGTTCCATTGGTGGGCGATAAGGTTCACTTTCTGCTCCTCGGTGGCAACCTGGTAAATGCCAACGCCCTCCTGCGTTTTTATGTTCTGCACTGCATGATCCTCCCACTCACTGCCATCTTCTTTATCGCGATTCATTTCTGGCGTATCCGTAAAGATGGCGGCTTGTACGTTCATGGCAGTGATCCATCCGCATCCACCAGTTCGGCAGCGAAGGAGGTGCGATGAGCGATCCCAAGGATTTTGTCACCGGCGTCAATTCGAACGCGCGCAAGGATCCTCGCCGCGTAGTTTTTGTTACGCGTCGAACTTCACCTCAGGTGCGGCTTGCGGATGAAGAAGTCGTGCAGACTTTCCCGGAAGTATTCTTCCGCACGGCAATTGCCGTGGAGGTGTTGGCAATTGTTCTCGTGTGGATCGCACTCCTGTTTAATGCGCCACTGGAAGGCATCGCCGATCCTTCGCATACTCCGAATCCAGCAAAAGCACCTTGGTACTTCCTTGGTCTCCAGGAAATGCTGCACTATTTCCCGCCGTTAGTTGCCGGAGTGCTCATCCCAACTCTCGTCGTCATTGCTCTTATCGTTATCCCTTACTTCAACATTAATATTGAGGCCGAAGGGCTTTTTCTCAAGGATCGATCACGCCGTATCCCGATCTTCTATGGAATCGTGGTCTGCTTGACGATTTTCCTGATTGTTTTCAATGTTTACGTCGCCCTTGCTCCGACGTTAATCGTCGCTGCCTTCATGGCAGTGGCGGCCCAGAGCACACCCGGGGCGCCATCGCCATTTCGGCGATACCTGGCGGCGAGACCGCTTTCTTTCTGGATCATGAGCTGGTTTTTGTTCGAACTCATATTGCTGACTATTGTCGGCACATTCTTCCGCGGACCCGGATGGTCCTGGGTTTGGCCCTGGAGAGGCTAAGTGCAGACTCCAAAGCAACCATCGTTGTGGCAGAAATTATCTGGCGATCCGGTGCGCACGTTCGGCGTGGTCAGCATCATCCTCCTGCTGTCGCTCGCCATCGCCCCGTCGAAACATCATTTCAGCGAATGGCGCCATTATCAGAAGTCTTACCTCAGCATGATTCGCGGCCGCGGCGAAGCTGTCACCCTGCGGCGGCACTTCCAGGGCGGAATTCAACAGATCTGGCATCCCGAACTCGGTGTCGTGGACCGCTGCGAGACTTGCCACGTCGGATTGAATGAAGCCAGCCTGGCCGACGTGACTCAGCAGCCTTTCCGCAGACACCCCGTGGTTCCGCACAACATCGAACAATTCGGCTGCGTCATGTGCCATCGCGGCCAAGGCGTCGCGACTACTGTGGAGGAGGCGCACAGCAGCACGCTGGCGTGGGAGCAACCGTTGCTACCGGCTCGTTATGTCGAGTCTTCTTGCGGTCAATGTCATCGAGCCCCATTAACGGGAACACCGCAATTGAATGAAGGACGAACACTACTCGCATCTTCCGGTTGTGTGCATTGTCACACCATCAAGCTGCCCGAAGGTGGAACCATGAAGGCGACGGACGATCCACCTTCGTTGTTGCACATCGCGGACAAGACTTCGCGCGAGTGGATATATGCCTGGATCAAGGACCCCCAGGCTTATGCGGTTTCAGCACGGATGCCGAACTTTAAGCTGAGCGATGATGACGCCCGCGATATCTCAGCATTTCTCATGTGGGACAGTTCGCCGCAGCCAGGCGATACGCTCACCCTCAAAGAAAAACCTTCTTCTGACGCCAGTGCCGGGCCCAGTCTCTATGGCGAATCATTCTGTGCGACTTGTCACGCCGTGCAGAATGCTGCCGGAAACCTTGTGGGCGGAAACATCGGACCCGAACTGACGAAGATCGGAAACAAAGCCAAACCAGAGTGGATTGCGGCCTGGATCACCAACCCGCGGAACTACGACGCTGGCACTGCCATGCCGCACTACCGCTTTAACGAACAGCAAGTTGCCACGCTGACGTCTTTTTTGCAATCGAAATCAGATCCCGATTTTCTCGCGAACGTTCATCTTGACCCCGCGACTCCGGAGCAGATTGCGCATGGCAAGCTGCTGGTGACCGAATATGGGTGTGCGTCCTGTCACCAAATAGCCGGAATCAAGAAGTCGGAGAACTTCGCTCCGGAATTGACGCGCATTGGCAGCAAGCCGATTTCGCAACTCATCTTCATCTCCGGGATGCGGCACGCCTTGCCCGATTACATCAGCGGCAAATTGCGACAACCGCGGGCCTTTGCCTCGGGTCTCAAGATGCCACAATATTCCTTTACCCCTGGGCAAATCGATGCTCTAACCACAGCTTTGCTGTCATTGAATGAGCGATCACAAACTCTGCCGCCCAGCCTGACGCTCGCGAAGAGCGCTGACTCCACTTACCAACCAGCGGGCAAAGCTGGGCAACTCATGAACGATCTGGCCTGCTTCAGTTGCCACCGCATTAATGGGCGCGGCAGCGACCTCGCACCCGATCTCACATGGGAAGGCAGTTCGGTCCAGCGCAAGTGGCTCGAGGACTTCCTGCGTAATCCCAACACCCTGCGGCCCGCTCTTATCCGCCGCATGCCCAGGTTCAATCTCAAACCGGAAGAGATCACGACGCTTTCCGACTACATCATGACGGTTTACCAGACGCCGGCATTCGACCGGGATTCGATGCCCAACTCTGGCTATGCGGCTTCCGACATCGAGCATGGCAAACAGCTCTACTATTCGAAGTACGGCTGCCAGTCCTGTCACATCGT
>Ga0070735_10000155_pt1 | contig 81992 bp, 64 predicted proteins | sample Coa_R1_FD_66443 | JGI IMG/M metagenome (GOLD analysis project Ga0070735, IMG submission 66443) | Surface soil microbial communities from Centralia Pennsylvania, which are recovering from an underground coalmine fire - Coalmine... | ecosystem: Environmental > Terrestrial > Soil > Unclassified ...
GAGGCTGCAATGAAGACCTAGCACAACGCGGGGAAAAGAAAGGCCGGATGAGTAAGGTTCGAATCAACGATCTCGCCAGGGAGCTGGAAGTTAAAAGCAAAGCCATTCTCGATGCGCTGCCGCTCGTCGGGGTGACGGAGAAGAAGACCCATTCCAGTTCTTTAGAAGAGCATGAGGCAGAAAAAGTACGGGCCCACATCCGCGGCTCGTCTGAAGCGCAATCCCCGTCCGCACGTTCCGCGCGCACACTGCGCGGCGAAGAAGAAATCAAGACCAAGATTGATCTCTCGCACATCTCCCGTCCGGGGGATGTGCTGAAGGCGATTACGCAGAAGAAAGAAGCTGCGGCAGCACCGCCGCAACGTCCGGCGGTGCCCGTGGCGCCGCGGCCGACTGTAGTTCCTCCGGCGGCCAAAGCGCCGGCGTCTGCACCTCCTGCGCCGCCTTCCGTTGCTGCGCCAGTTACGCCTGCTCCTGTTACGCGCCCCGCGATTGTTGTGCCCGCAGCCGAGAAACCTGCGACCCTTATAGAGCCCGCTCCTCCAGTTGTTCCGGTCGTGCCAGCGCCGCCCGTCCGTCCGGTGACTCCAGCACCGGCTCCGGTCGCAGTAGTAGCTCCGCCTGCTCCAGCCGCGCCGTCGATGACTGCTTCCACGCCGCCTGCGGCGACTCCGCCGAGCGCGCCTCGTCCAACAACTCCACCCGTTGCAGCCGCCCCGCAGCCCCCCGCCCCACGCATGATTGTGCCGCAGACGGGACCGCGGCCGGTTTACAAAGCGCCACCGCCACGTCCGGCTCCACCCGCGCCAACAGCACAAGCGGGAGCGCCAGGAATGCGACCAGCTCCGGGCCGACCAGTGCCGGGACAACCTATTTTTCAGCGCCCGCGTCCGCAGGGAGCGCCAGGAGTCGGCGGGCCGCGTCCGCCGCTACGTCCGGGCGAGCGCCGACCAATGCATCCAACGCGCTCGGCTTCAACCGGTCCACGTCCAATTGGAGTGGGTCCCGGACTTCCGCCTCCAGGACCGGTTCGTCCAGGCAGCCGTCCGGGTGCGCCTGCGCGCCGCCCCGGGCAACGCTATGTTCCGCGTGGTGTAAAAGAAGGACCGATGAAGGGCTACGTTCCGCCGCCACGCATGGTGGTGTCGAATGAGCCGATGCCCATTACTCGGAATATCACGATCACCGAGGGCATCAGCGTAAAAGATCTCGCCGAGAAGCTCGATATTCGCGCGAAAGATCTGATTTCCCGTCTGCTGGGTCGTGGTGTATTTGCCACGATCAATCAGACGCTCGACGCGGAACTGGCGAGCGAAATGGCACGTTTCTTTGGGGCTGAAACGAACGTGATCACTTTCGAAGAGCAGGCGTCGAAGGACATTGATGCGGCCGCAGGCACCGGGGAAGATTCCGCCATCGAAGCTACACCCCGTCCGCCGGTGGTCACAATCATGGGCCACGTCGATCACGGCAAAACCACGCTGCTTGATTCGATTCGTCTGACCAATGTTGCGGAAGGCGAAGCTGGGGGTATCACGCAGCATATAGGAGCATATAAGGTACGTATCACCGACAAGGAATCTCCGGCTTACGGGCGAGAGATTGTCTTTCTTGATACGCCCGGTCACGAGGCGTTCACTCGCATGCGTTCGCGCGGTGCGAAAGCAACCGACATCGTCGTGTTGGTTGTTGCGGCGGATGATGGGGTGATGCCGCAAACGCTCGAAGCCATTGACCACGCGCATGCAGCCGAAGTGCCGATCATCGTTGCGGTGAACAAGATCGATAAGCCCGAGGCGATGCCCGATCGCGTCAAGAAACAGTTGGCCGATCGCGGGCTGGTTCCGGAAGAGTGGGGAGGGAAGACCGTTTTCGTCGACGTTTCGGCGAAGAAAAAAACTAATCTCAACCTGCTGATGGAAATGATTTGCCTGGTCGCAGATTTGGCTGAGTTGAAAGCGACTCCGGAACGCGCTGCTACAGGCGTTGTGCTCGAGGCAAAGCTTGATCGTGGCCGAGGACCCGTGGCTACCGTCCTCGTGCAGAACGGTACGCTCAATGCGGGCGACAACTTCGTCGTGGGCAACATTTTTGGAAAGGTTCGGGCCATGTTCGACGATCGTGGAGCGGCGCTGGGATCTGCTCCGCCTTCGACTCCGGTCGAAATCTTAGGACTGGAAGGCCTGCCGCAAGCGGGCGATCAGTTTGTGGTGGTCGCGGATCGTGACAAGGCGCGCGGAATCTCGGAGTACCGCGAGCAGAAGGCCCGCGAAGCTGCGCTGGCTAAGAGTTCGCGCGTGTCGCTCGAAGGGCTGGCGGAGCAGATCAAGACGGCTGGTACCAAGGAACTGAACATCATCCTGAAGGGCGACGTGCAGGGTTCCGTGGAGGTGCTCAGCGACTTGTTGTCGAAGCTTTCAAACGACAAAGTTCGGCTGAAGCTGTTGCGATCCGGTGTAGGCGCGATTACCGAAACCGACGTGCTGCTGGCGTCGGCTTCGAACGCGATCGTCATCGGCTTCAACGTACGGCCGGAACGCAAGGCGCAGGAGTTGGCCGAGCAGGAAGAAGTCGATATCCGTCTGCACTCGATCATTTATGAACTGCAGGATGAGATCAAGCGCGCCATGACCGGCCTGCTCGAACCCACCATCAAGGAAACTTACCAGGGACGCGCCGAGGTGCTTGAAACCTTCCGCATTCCGAAGGTTGGGACCGTTGCCGGGTGCCGCGTGATCGACGGCTTGATCAAGCGCGACGCCGAAGTCCGCCTGCTACGCGACAACGTGGTCGTCTTCAAAGGCAAGATCGGGTCGCTGCGTCGCTTCAAGGATGATGCCAAGGAAGTTACCAACGGCATGGAATGCGGCATCTCGATTGCCAACTACGGAGATATCAAGGCGCGCGATGTCATCGAAGCGTTTACAATCACGCGGGTCGCGGCAGAAGTGATTGCGTAGAAGCAGGGGGCAGGGATTAGGGATCAGAGGCCAGTCAGTCTATTCTGATCCTTTGCCCTTGACCCCTGAACCCTGATGATCGCTTTTCTCACCCTCGAACTTCATATTGAATCGGCCCAATCCATCAAAGATCGTCGTCAGGTTGTGCGCAGCTTGAAAGACCGGATGCGCACCAGCTTCAATGTCTCGGTTGCCGAGCTGGATGGCGCGGAACTATGGAATCGCGCCACCATCGGCGTGGTGAGCATCTCAAGTTCCCGTGATTACCTGGATGGATTGATGAAGAACGTGGAACGCGCGGCTGCGCGTATCGCGAACAATCACGGTGCGGAGATCGCCGATTCCTTCGTCGAGTACTACTGAAATCCTAGTCGGTTGCTCGAATTTCCACACACAGACCGCTAGTGATGATTGCCGCAATAACGGTAAATTGCTGTTACCTCCGTACTTACCGCTCCTCAGCAAATTAGCGGGACAATGTCACAGCTGTGGCGCATGAGGGCGCAACACTTGCAACCATTTTTCTGATATTCTCAACCGTTTTACCTGAGGTGCCGAGTGGAAAAGCGCGGGCTCAAATACCATCGTGGGCGGGTCGGCGAGGCCCTGCGCGAAGAGATCGAGACGCTCGTTGAAGGCGAACTGGCTGATCCGCGAATCGGGTTGGTAAGTGTGACGGCCGTGCACATCGCCGACGATGGCCGGTCCGCAGAAGTCTGGGTCAACGTTGAAGGCGATGACGAAGAGGCGGACAGAAGCATCGAGGGCCTCGAAGCGGCGCGCGAATACATCCGGCATGAATTGGTTGAGCGCCTGCGCCTACGGCGCGCACCCGAGCTCTACTTCCGGCTTGATCGTGCCGAACAGGATAAGGCCCGGGTGGAAGAATTGTTAGGGCGGGCTAAGAAGAGAAACAAAGCCCGAACGGACGCAAGTGGAGAGAAGGCATAGCGACATGCTCGAAGATGTACTCCGGCAGATCGGACAGCACGATCGGTTCGTGCTGACATCGCACGCCCGCCCCGATGGCGATGCCGTCGGGTCTGCGCTCGCCTGCTGCCAGGTCTTGCGTGCGATGGGCAAGAAGGCCGATGTCGTTCTGCACGACGGCGTGCCGCGTATCTATCGCTCGCTTCCTTTCGCCGATCAGGTGGTGCAGTCCGATCGCGTCATCGGAAGCTATGAGGCCGCCATCATCCTCGAGTGCGATAGCATCCATCGCACCCGTCTGGAAGGGTTGGAAAATCACTTTCTCATCAGTATTGATCACCATGTGAGCGGCCGGCCTTTCGCGCATGTGAACTGGATTGATCCCCATGCCGTGGCCACGGCAGAGATGGTATTTCGCCTGGCACGAGAGGCGGGAGTGAAGTTCTCCCCAGAGATTGCGACTTGCCTTTATACCGCGTTGATGACCGACACGGGTTCTTTCATGTTTCAGGGAACAAACGAGGGTACTTTCGCCCTCGCACGCGAACTCGTGCTGGCCGGTGCTGATCCTGCGCATTGCGCGCGCGGAATCTATTTCGCGCACTCGCTGGCGAAGATCCGTTTGCTGGGGGAAGCTCTCCGCAATCTGAATATTGAAGGTCATATTGGCTACTTCTGGGTCACTCGCAAGCAGATGGAGCGCTGCAACGCCATCGACGAAGACTGCGAAGGATTGGTGAACTACGTTTTATCGATTGGCGGCGTTGAGGTTGCTGCATTCTTTCGCGAAATGCCCGATGGTCGATATCGGGTGAGTTTACGGAGTAAAGGCAAAGTCGATGTGGCTCATGTAGCCGAGACCTTCGGTGGCGGAGGTCACGAGTGCGCCAGCGGTTGTTCCGTCGATGGACCACTCGCCGAGGCCGTGCGCGCAGTAATTCTTCAGGTGGGCCGCGGACCTTCCGTACAATAGAAAAGCCATTCCTGATTGTTGATTTCCCGATTGATGATTGAAAATCGACTGGCGCCCGGAGCCGTTGATTTTCAATCATCAATCAACAATCATCAATCAACAATTTCCTTCATGACTGCTCGCACCCGCACAGATGTTCTGTTGCTCGCCGGTTTCTGCGCCTTTCTCTTTTTCTATGGCATCGGCCAATTCGGTTTGATCGGCGCCGATGAACCGCGCTACGCGCAGGTCGCCCGCGAGATGCTCGACAGACACGACTGGGTTACGCCCACGCTTGGCGGTCACGCCTGGCTGGAAAAGCCTCCGCTGTATTACTGGCAGGCTATGCTGGCGTATTCCATCTTTGGCGTCAGTGATGTTGCCGCCCGCGTTCCAGCCGCGCTGGATGCCACATTGCTTGTGGTCGCTGTTTATCTTTTCTTCCGCAAATTTCGCCGCGGAGTCGAAGTCGATGCCGCACTCATCACCGCATCGTGTGCGGGAATCATCGGCTTCGCCCGCGCCGCTTCGATGGATATGGCACTGACTTCCGCATTCGGGATCGGGATGCTCGCCTGGTGGGCCTGGCGTGAAAGCGGAAAGAGGATTTATCTGAGCGGTTTCTATCTTTGTGCCGCGCTAGGAATGCTTGACAAGGGGCCCGTTGCGCCCGTCCTGGCTGCGCTCGTCATCGTCCTGTGGGCCGGTGCTGCAAAAGAATGGCGGCTGGTGCGCAGAACGCTATGGCTGCCCGGAATTCTGCTGTTTTTTGCGATCGCTTTGCCGTGGTATGTTGCGGTTCAGATGGCCAGTCCGCAATTCTTCCGCGAATTCATCCTCGAACATAATCTGGCGCGCTTCTCGAGCAATCTCTATCACCATCCCGAGCCGTTCTGGTATTACCTGCCTGTCACGGTACTTGCACTGGTGCCCTGGGTCGTGTTTGTCTGTGCCGCATTTGTGGAATCCGTTCGAACTTGGTGGAACGAACGGAAGGCCACTCGCCCGGAGCCCGACCTTGAATTGCAGTTCCGCATTCTTGTGTGTTGCTGGCTGGTCGTCCCGGTCTTGTTTTTTTCGATCTCGCAATCAAAGCTGCCCGGCTACATTCTTCCCTCCGTTCCGGCCGGAGCCCTCTTATTAGCGGACTATTTGCGCAGTCGATTCGATTTGAACGAAGTGAGTCCCAAGCCGTTAGCCATTCTTCATGCGCTTGTAGCATCGGCGCCCATTGTTCCAGCGGTGCTGGTTGGCTTCATCGTTACTCAGCATCGCCTGCCGGCAGGACGTCCGACACTGTTTGCGCTGGTGATGAGCTTAATTGTGAGTATCGCGATAGCCCTGACCCTGGTCAGCCGGATGCGGCTGAAGATGCTGCGTTTTGTGACGCTGATCCCCGTTGTTCTGTCGGTCGCAGCCGTACTCAAGATGGGCATGACCGCCATTGATCAGAAGCTCTCGACGCGTCCACTGGCGGTTGAGCTGGCAGGCGTAGAAACGCACAAACTGCCTATTGCGGTCTGCGGCGCATCCCGCGAGGTGGAGTACGGCCTTGTGTTCTATCGGAATCAGGTTGTCGCGCGCTACGAAACTGGTAACGTTCCAACCGGAGAACACTTACTGGTTGCCCCGACGACATGGATCGACAATGTCGCGAAAGCGACGGCCGGACGGCACGTGTCATTGCTAGGTCATTACGCGCCGCAGGGATTGGATTATTACTGGGTTTCGGCGCTGAACTCCAAACCATAGGAAATGTTCTTTAATAATCTGCGGACTCAGTGTAGAGTCGTCGCCAGTCTTTATCCCCGGTTCTCGGACGGAGAAGATCATGTTTCGACGACAACTTCTGTCGCGACTCCCGCTATTCGGCTTTGGCCTACTTACGATGCGTTCTGCTCGTATACAGGAAGCGGCTGGCCACAAATCACTGAAGATTATGATTAAGAGCGCTTGGGGATCCGATGATCCGACTAGAGCCTCTTTCCCATTCGCGCACGGACTCGCGTTAGCAGATGCCGGCCACGAGGTGCAGATCTTTCTGACGGGAGAAGCGACTTACCTCATGCGCAAGACCACCAGTTCTGCCATCTTTCCGGTTGGTTGGCCTCCGCTGAGTGAGATGCAAGAGAAGATTGTCGCAAAACACATCCCGATGTTTGCTTGAGGAGCATGCTCCCGGGCCCGTGGGGTCACGGAAACGGATTTGAAAGAGTGGGGCGCGAAGTTCGGCACGCCGGCTGTTTTTGTCTCGCTCGTCGAATGGGCAGAGCGGATCATCACCGAATAGTGATGACGCTTGCACGTTCTACTCCTTCGCGTAGCCGACTTCTTCCAGTTCCGGAGGCGCGCCTGCTTGCGCCGTCAACCTGTATTCGTATCCCTTGTCGAAAGCTTTCAGATTGAGCTCTCGGAAACTTGACGGAACGGAGTCCGCAACGGCTTTACGTACCGCATCGGCGGTCAACAACTTGGTGACTGCAGTGAAGAATCCAACCATCACCGAGTTCAGCACCATGCGCTTGCCCAGTTCCTCGGCGAAGCGCGTCGCTGGAATACTGTAAAGCTGTTTGTCGTGGTTGAGATTGGAAACACGCACCAGATCCTCTTCCACGATCAGAACTCCCCCAGGTTTTAATTCCGGTGCGAAGCGGTTGTAGGCTTCCTGTGACATCAGCACCATGATGTCGGGATGTGTGGTATACGGATAAAGCACAGGCGAGTCAGACACGACTAACTGTGCGCTGCAGGCGCCGCCGCGCGCTTCCGGACCGAAGTTTTGTGTCATGGTGGCGAAGCCGTTGTCATAAATCGAGGCCGCTTTTCCTAACACCACCGCCGATAGGATGACTCCTTGACCTCCAAACCCTGCGATTCGAATTTCAGTTACCCGCATACGCACTCCGTTTCCGGTTCTTCGATGTAACGGTCACCCAGCGATTCCACATACTGAGCGCGCATCATGGATTGATAGTCCGGCCGGTCACGATCCACAAACTTCCCGACAGCGATTTCGCCGTTGAGCGTGAGTCCGACTTCGCTGGTGGGCGCCCCGTTCTTCACCTTGCTCTTTTCCTTGTAGTACTTCATGGTGTCGAGGCCATCGCCCATCTTGTTGCGGCGCTGGTAGAGCGTGGGGCACGGCGAAATCACCTCAATAAACGAGAATCCCTTCTTCTGAAATGCCTCACTGATCGATCGTGCCAACTGCCGCACGTGGAAGGTGGTCCAGCGCGCTACATACACTGCGCCGGCTGCTTCGACCAGATGTGGCAGGTTGAACGCCGGTTCGAATGTCCCGTAAGGGTTGGTCGATGTGGTCGCGTGGCCAGGAGTCGTTGGAGCAGTCTGCCCGCCGGTCATCGCATAGATCAGGTTGTTCACGCAGATGACCTTCAGATCGATATTGCGGCGTGCCGCGTGAATAAGATGATTGCCGCCAATGGCCGAGAGGTCGCCGTCCCCCGAGTAAACAACAACATTCAGGCGCGGATTCGCAAGCTTCAGTCCGGTAGCAAACGGAATCGCCCGGCCATGGGTCGTGTGAAACGAATCGAGTTTGACGTAGCCGGCAACGCGGCCCGTGCATCCGATGCCCGAGACCAGCGCTAGGGACTGTAGATCGATTTTCGAATCGATCAGCGCGCGCGCAAAGGAATTGACCGTCGTACCGATTCCGCATCCGGGACACCAGATATGCGGCATGCGGTCCGAGCGCAAGAACGGTTCTACGGGGTTCACGGTGTCGTCATTGAGAACGTTCAGCATCGGCTTGCCTCCACGATGGCTTTCAGGATTTCCTCGGGATTGTGAACTCCGCCGCCCGCGTGCGGTACGGCGAAAGTTTTAGCCTTCCCGCCCGCAGCACGCTCCACTTCGCGGACCATCTGTCCGAGATTGAGTTCTGGCACCACAAACGCTTTCACGCGCGCAGCTAGGTCGGCAATCTTTCTATCGGGGAAGGGCCATGCGGTAATTAACCGCAGCTTGCCGACTTTCAGACCACGCTCGTGCGCCAGGTCAATCGCGCGTTGTGCCACGCGTGACGTAATTCCGTAGGAAACAACGACGACATCGGCATCGTCGAGCTGATCTTCTTCAAACAGACAGATGCGGTCGGCGGCGTTGCGAATCTTGTTTTGCAGGCGCTTCACCAGCTTGTCCTGCGTCTGCGGCGTCATGTTTGGGTAGCCGCGCTCATCGTGCGTCAGGCCTGTGACATGGAACTTGTACCCTTCGCCAGCGTGCGCCATCTCCGGAACCATGTCTCCGTTTGTGCCATACGGGAGGTACTCTTCTACGGATTTATGCGTGTGTTTGCGGGGCACAACCTCGATCTGATCCGCCGGAGGAATTACAACCTTCTCTGTCATGTGGCCGACCACCTCGTCCATCATGAACATCACCGGCACTCGAAACTCCTCAGCCAGATTAAAAGCTTTGATCGTGAGGTCGAAGCATTCCTGCGGGGAGTTCGGGCACAACGCGATGATCTCGTAGTCGCCATGCGATCCCCAGCGCGCTTGCATCATGTCGGCCTGCGCTGGAAGTGTTGGCAATCCAGTCGATGGGCCGCCACGTTGCACGTCGACGAACACACACGGTGTCTCGGTCATGGCCGCGTAGCCAATGTGCTCCATCATCAGAGAGAAGCCTGGGCCCGAAGTAACCGTGAAGGCCTTGGCACCGCCCCAGACGCCGCCTTGCAGGGCGATGGAGGCGGCGAGTTCATCTTCCATCTGGATGAAACAGCCGCCGACCGTGGGCACGCGAGCAGCGAAGCGCTCGACTACTTCGGTCGAAGGCGTAATCGGATAACCCGAGGCGAAGCGCGCTCCAGCGGCCAAGGCGCCTTCGCAGCAGGCATGATCGCCGTCAATAAAGTGAGTGCCGGTTAGAACGCCATGAGGATCGGCTTTCATTTTGTCCCTCCTGCCGCTTTTTCGCCGTTCGCGGCCTCCATATTCTTGGGTTCGGCGACCTTCGAGCCATATATGGCGAAATCAGGGCAGTACATGCCACACAGGTCGCAACCGCTGCATTTTTCCGGATGCACGACGTGCGGCGGATGATAACCCTTGGAATTGAAGGCGGAAGAGAGCGCCAGCACATGCGTGGGACAGAACTCCACACAAAAGCCACAAGCCTTGCAGCGCTCGACGACGATCGAAACACGTCCTTTTGCCACGAGATCCCCCAGCTAGGAGTGACCACCACTCCGGGTTCAACTGCGGAGGATGTGATTATGCGTGGGGCGACTCCATGAAAGGTGTGATGACGATCACAGTTCGCCGTGAGGCGGAGCACGAGATCACAGGCATAAGAGCGCGAATAAGCCGTTTAGTTCTAAATAGTTATGGTCGATTCGCAGCGACGCTGTGCGGCTAGCTATCCCTCCCAGATGCGTTCTTTGTGTACGCCGTCACCATCGCATGTGAGATCTAGCACACGCCACCCGGGACCCTCCCCCGTTCTTTGCAGGACAAACGCACTCAATCCGCCGCGTGCTAACTTGGACGCATAATGTCGGTCGTGCTCGGTCCTCAACTCGCCATCAAGTACGCACCAAAACTCGATTTAAGCATCACTTGTGTTCATGTGCAGGGATACGGGGACGTCGCCCGTCCTGAGTACTGCTTTGAAGTGCAGTGCTGTTTGCGTCATTCGACAGGCGCTTTTACCTATTCTGCCAGCCGACTGTGCTTCGATCCGGAGTAGTTCGCTGTATTCTCTAAAGAACTTCGTGGGATGCAGCAGGGCTTAAGATGCGATGCGACCCTAAAAAGTGTGGGAGAGATGATGATCCTGCATCTGGAAGGGAACTCGCGCGCTCTGCGAGCAAAGCTGGACGTTCGCGAATCCATAGACGCGCGGATCGCGTCCCTAGCCTCGGTCTTTGAGGTTGACTACGACCGGTTCGTGAACAAACTTCACAGCGAAGTCGATCGCTTTCTCGAAGAGCTTCGCCAGATTGAGCCTTCGCCGCCCGACGGGACTTTGCAGTAGCGGCTGTTGCTGCCGCTTGTTCCCGCCGTTTGCCTCTATTCGGCGAAACCAACTACACTCGATTTTCACTACGGTCTTTGCTGCTGTTTGCCAGCGCATGCCGCTGCAGGAGCCCTTTTGGAGATCCTCGATCTCAGGCATTTTTCTTCTCTGGATTTGCGCCCCTTGCTCGATGACGAGACGCAGATCTGGTCGCGCCTGCTTTCGTGGGACTACTCCAGTTCCGCCGAGATGATTCTCCGCTATGTGGACGCCAAAATCCTTCCCGGTTACGCCGCCGTCGACCGCGGTCGCGTCTTTGGCTACTCCTTCTTCGTCTACGAGGGCAGCAAGGGAGTCATCGGCGATCTGTACGTGACCAACGGAACTCGCTTGCCCGACGCCCGAAAGGTTGAGTTGAATCTTCTGACACATGTCATCGAGACTCTGCAGCAATCGCCGGGAATCCATCGGGTCGAGGCGCAACTACTCGCACACGACGCCAACGCCGTGTCTCGCCCTTTCCTGGAAACGGGATTCCAGCGGCATCCGCGGCTATTCATGGTCCTGACGCTGCCGAAGAATGAGCCGGCGAAAACGGCGGTACATCCGGAAGTTGAGATCCGACCATGGGCTGAGTCGGACTACCAACCATCAGCCGCTGTGATCACCGCGGCCTACCGCGGCCATGTCGACGCTCAAATCAACGACCAGTACCACACCCTGAGCGGGTCGCTGCGCTTCCTGAATAATATCGTGCGATTCCCGGGATGTGGTGTCTTCGATGGCGACTCTTCCTTTGTGGCATTGGATCGTCGAGCAAAAAGTCCGGTCGGCATCATCCTGTGCTCGCGCGTCCGTCACGATGTCGGACACATCACGCAAGTTTGCGTGTTGCCAGAGTATCGAGGCCGTGGCATCGGCGAGACCTTACTGGCAGCCAGCCAGGGCAATCTCCGCAAGAGAAACTTCTCTATGCTGTCGCTCACTGTAACGGAAGCCAACGCCCGCGCCGTAGCGCTCTATCGCCGCCTGAATTTCGATTCGAAGAGGGTATTCGACGCGTTCGTCTGGGAAGGGTAAGCCGGTTCTGGCTCCTGGATGCTAGCTGAACGGCGAGGGAACGAGTGCAACCCGTCCGAAGATCCAGCGGGTTATGAGGGAAGATTCGATCAATGGGGCTGCTGGATGCTAGTAACTACCTTCTCAGAACCCACATTGCCCATCCCGCCACAAAAACTCCGCCCAGAAACATCGCGAAACAGTAGAGTCCGTAACGCACCATCTCGCGCGTGGTCTCGCGATGCGTGATGCCGAAGACAACGGAAGCGAAGAGCGAAAATACCAACGCCGCGGTGAAGTGATTGAGAGTAATTGTCACTATTTTCGTCCCCAGAGAAATTGTTCAGCTGAAAGCTGATGGCCGAGAGCCGAACGCAGCGTCACTGCTTCTTCCCGATCGCAATATGATACGCATCCGCCATTGCAATGAAGTTGAGCAGCCCAGCCACAATCATGAACTTTGTTCCGTAATCCGCCGTTGCAAAAGCAATTGCGCCTTGGCCCCAATCCTGGGCCAGCGTAACGATGTAGAAAGCGCCGGCGCCCACATCTCCGACGAAGCCCAGAATGTCGAGGATATCGCCACCATTTGCCTTGTAAATGCGGCCTTGCATCCCGAGCCCCAGTAGGAATAATGATGCGATTGAGATAAAGAGCAGCAGGCCGCGAATCCAGCGCTTTTGAATCATGTGTCCCGCGCCTGGGATCAGCCAGCCGACGGCCGGAGCGAGCACACTCATCAAAGTCAGCGGCGTTGCCTCGGCCGTTTTTGCCTTTTCTGTGGTCGAATTAGCCATTTATATCGTCACAATCTCGGTTTGGATTTTTCCGGTCACTTCCGCCGATTTCGCGTGCACAAGCACGTTCACTTCACTGCGCACACCAAACTCCGGCAGATAGATGCCGGGCTCGATCGAGAAGCATGAGTTGGGAAGAATCTGCCGCTCGTCGTGGATCTCGAGATCGTCCATGTTGGCGCCATTGGAATGGACGTCTGTGCCAATGGAATGTCCCGTGCGATGAATAAAATAGTTGCCGTAACCGGCCTTCTGGATGTGTGTGCGAGTGGCGCGATCGACCTCCCAACCGGCAATATGGCGGCCAGAGTTAATCGCATCGGTAACGGTCCTCACTCCAGCATCGCGAGCATCGCGCACGATCTCGAATACCTCGCGCATGCGACTGGACGGAGCACCGCCGACGAACCCCATCCAGGTAATGTCGTAGTACACCGCATTCGGAGTGTTCTTTTTTGCCCACACATCGAGCAAAACCAGATCGCCTTCACGAATAGGGACCGGATGACTGGCGTGCGGCTCGTAGTGCGGGTTACCTGCATTTGCATTCACGGCAACGATTGGTGGATCATCGGTCAGCAGATTTTCTCGCCCAAAGGCTTCCATAAACCACTGCTGAATCTCATGTTCTTTGGTGCCGCCATTGCGCACTCTCCGGCCAATTTCTTTAAAGGCGTCAGCCACAATCGAGTCGACGCTGTCGCGCGCGGCGAAATGCGATTGGATCTGCTCGTCGGTCCAGGTGGATTCGAATTGCGCGACCAGATCCGCCGAACTCACAATGTTCTTTCCCAGTCCGCGCAGCAGGTCAACCGTACCGGCATCGACCAGGGAAATCGTAAAAACACTGTTGTTGGGTGAGTACTGCATCGCCAGATCGAGATGCTTGGCCAGCATCGATTTCAACTGCTCAAACAGCTCCTGCCATCCGGAATATTGATGCTTCTTGCCGGGCAGGGAATCGAGATGTCCAGCTTCAATTTTGTGGACCAATTTGACCGGGTCGCCTTCCGCCGGAACCAGATAGAACCAGCGCCGGGTCACCATCATGCTTGCGGGCAGACCCAACACGCGATATGCGATGGGATCGCGGTGATGGTGGTCGTAGAAGAGCCATCCGTCGATATTGCGCTCGCGAAGGGCGGACTGAATCGCAGGGAGGTTCATGGGCAAAATTCTATTGTAAACAACAGGATGGAGTTTGGGCGAGTGCGCTTTGTCGGCAGCAACTTGGCATATTGAGCCTGCTGCTAGTGTGCGCCGGCGCGAGACGTATTGCGAGCGTCATGAAACCGAGAGGGCCACCCAGTGGTGGCCAAGCCCACGGACGTATCCAGGACGCCCAGACGTCCCCAAAAATCTCCGATGTAGAATCTGCCGTCGAAGGAAAGCGTTACGGCGGATGTCGGCGAGTGGCTCTCCGTTTCGTCTGGGTTTTCCGGAAGCTGTGCCTTCCAGAGAGTCTTCTTTCCCGGACCAATTGCAACCAGATCGCGGACTACGCAAATATAGAGTGTGCCGTCGGCGGCTACCGCAAATGAATGGCTCCCTTGCGGACCAGTCCATTCGACCCCCCATTGGAATCAATCGCGACTACGAAAGTCCGATTCTCGCTGTTCTTTGTCACATAGACGGTTCCATCCGGGGCAATCAAGGTTTGCCCCGGAACTGCGAACACGTCCGACGAACTCGATTCGTAATGCCGCTTCACTCCGCCATGAGGAGTCAGCAGAAGCAATGCGAAGTGGGAATTCATAAGAGTGACATACAGAGTTCCGTCGCTGCCGAGGGCGATCTCGCCGGCGAAGTACTTGGTTTTTTCCACCGTGAACTCCCACTGCTGTTTGCCGTCGGGTGTAATCGCGAAAATAGCTCCATTGGCCAGCGCATAAATCGTGCCGTCGGCGCCGATGCAAACGAAAACAAAATCTTCACCTGGCTCGAACGCCCATCGCGGAAGCCCATCTTTCGTGAGCGCGTAGACACCGTGTCCCACCCAGTAACTGGTTCCATCGACAGCAATCGCGGGTTGACTGCAGCCTGGCGAGTGAGCTTGAGCAGAATATCCGCCACCGAAGTCAACTGCCGGAAAATAGGTCGCCTCAGGAAATCCATAAGTCCACTTCTTCTTGCCACCGGGCGAAACAGCCCACACCGACCCATCCTCGGTTCCAAGGAGAATTGTGCCGTCGTCGGCGATTGCTGGAGAGATACATAGCCCACCGGAAGGTCGAAGCTCCCAGAAGTTGTTCCCGGTCGCCACAAGCGAATCTCCTTTGGGTTCTGTGTACTCGTGAGGCCGGCGTAGGTACACAGCTCCATCTGGACCTAAAGTGGGTGGGAAGACGATGGCTCCATGCTTGGGCAGTCCGATCTGGCTGTTTTTTTCGACGATTCGCCCGACGGGGTCATCGGTGTCCCACTGATACTCCCAGCGTACGCCGCTAGTCCGGTCTTCAGGTGAGCGACAAGCCACGGAGCATAGAACCAAAATGACGGTTAGCCGCGAGATGACTGTTGGCACGGTAAGTTTGCGACTCGACGCGGAGATATTCCCCCACATGTCAGTTTCCGAAGTCCACTCGCTACTGTTTGTGAAGCACTCGCCGTTTCACCGACGTCGGCAAAGTCTCGCACGCCGTTCTTAGCACCAGCCTTGGAGCTCGCGAGCGAATCTTGATCAGGTAAGGAACGGCATGCTTTGCGTCGAACTTGGTGGTTTCACGCAGAAGCCAGCCGAGCCCTTTCTGCACCATATCGTCTTTGTCATCAAGAAGCGACTCCGACAGCTTTACGATTTCGGGAAAGAACATCTTTGCCCGTGCTCCGCGAATCAGAGCTACGCACGCCGCTCGGCGATGCCAGCGATTCGGCGACTTCGCCCATCGGAAAACAAATTTCGAGCGTGCTGGTTTGTCCATCACCATTGGCGAGATCAAATAATGTACGAGCCCGTCGTGATCGGCCCAACAACTGATGCGGTCCAGCCAGCTCTCAAACAATTTGAACTTACGATCGTGGCACTGTTCGGTCAGGGTTTCGAGCAGGAAAACTGCCGCAACTTTTTCTTCCAAAATCCGGCCAGAGAAGAGCTGATCAGCCACTCCGACCAGGAAATCGAAATCATGCTCGCGAAGAATCTCCTTACGGCAACGTCGAACCGCACGACGCAGGTCAGCTGTGTACCATCCGTGCGACGAGATCTCTTCTTTGAAGAACCATTGCACTCCGGTCGCGTGCTCGGCGCGGCCGCGGTCTTTCAGTGCACGCCGGATTTTTGCAGCAATTTCGGCGGGAGTGCCTTTCTCTTGGGGCATCGAAAAAAGAGTCCGGGGAATAGAAAGGCGGCCATCGAGGCCGCCCCCCACTGCTGATCTAACCGTCTACGCGGCGCGGTCCCTGGCCATCACGGGACGATATCCGCATTCCTTCGCCTTGCGCAACGCCTGTACGGCTTCGTCGGGCGAAATGAGCGGGGTTGTTTGTACGGACTTACACGCGCCCCCAGCGGCGAATGCCATCGCGATTGCCGCTGCACTGACATTGTCTGGCAGATCGGTAATCACCACGATGTCATAGTCTCCGAACGAGAACCATGCCGATTCAATTTTCCCCCCAAGTTTTTCGATCGCGGGCCGCACGGCTTCAATGCGATTCTGCGGGTTCGCGACCAAGGCCTCCCATCCCTGCTGGGAATACGCAACCTGCTGCAAGTAATGTGGCATAGAGCCTCCTAGCGAATCGACAACTGGGGGCGAATCATGCTCCACCGCGAACGTGAAGTCAAGCGTCGACTTTTTCCGCCCGGACAAGACGGTCATAAATCCAAAGAAGAACCGTGGTTGCTATTCCCACGCTGATCACCCACCACCACACCATCTGCGGCCTGTGAAGTTCTTCGCCGTAGTGGCGCATAAGCCAACCGCTGAACTTGCCGGCGACGAACGATCCGATGCCGAGCGGGAGGAAAGCGAATCCCATGTAGGTTCCCTGCTGGTCCGGTGGCGCGAGCCGCGAGATGTAGTCGTAGTAGCGTGGCTGCTGGATGATCTCTCCGATCGCAACCACGACTAGCGTAGCCACGGCCATCCAAATCGAGGGATGGACGATGAGGAGAATCCAGGCAAGGCTCGAGACGAGTGTCCCCAGCACAATCGCGTGAAAGGCATGCATCCGTTTGGTAAGAAATCCGATCAGCATGGTGAAGCAAATCACCACCACAGGGTCCGTCGCAAGAATCCGGGCGGTGTTGGCGTTCGGATCGATGTACGACGAGATATAGAGCGGTAGGGCAATGAATTCTTGCCAGAAGACGACCCAGTATCCGGTGAAGATGACAAGAAATAACATGAACCGCGGATTGGAAAGCACGGTAAGGAAATTCTTTCCGACCTGGCTAAGGCTTGCCGCCGGAGCGTCATCGACGCGGCGCGGCTCCTTAAAAAGAAACAGGACCACGAAGAGCATGGCGAGCACGCTCAACGCGGCGATGCGAAATACATTTTCAACTCTGCCGTGCTCTTCCTCCCAACCGGCGAGCAACGGTCCTAAAGTGCTACCAACATTGACCAACGTGTAATAAATCGAATACCCGACGGATCGAACATTCTCTTTGGAGGCTCGAGCCGTAGTGCCAACGACACTCGGCTTGACCAGCGCCACACCCAGCGCCGGCAACATGAGTATGAATGCGACCAGTGGTACGAGGGGAACAGCGTTGCGAATCGGAGCGAGCCAGTCAGCGCCGATGGATCCCAGCGTGAAATATGCGATGCTCAAGAACAGGTAAGCGAGAGACAGCGCGCGGCGGAAGCCGAGCCGGTCGGCAATCGCGCCGCCCACTACGGCGAGAAACCAGACCCACCCTCCGAACATCCCCGTAAGACTGCTGGCACGTTCCACGTCGAAATGCAGGCCTTCGTGCAGGTAGCGCGCGAGCACGGCAAACACTGCGTAGTATGAGAGCCGTTCAAACAGTTCGCTGATGTTGGCGACCCAGAATGGCCGCTCGAATCCGGTACGGATCTCGTGAAAACGTTCCGAGAAGATCAAATTGGCTCCTGTGTCCGTCTGGCGCGGGTCCGCTCGCGACCGTTGGCTTGACCAACGATTTGCGATTAGCCTGGCAGTTGACTGCGAATGTACTCGGCCGTCACTCCTGCCACGCGAATGATTTTATTGCGACTCGTCTGGCCGGACGCAATGGTAACGGAAGACCGCGGCACCTTCAAAACTTTTGCGAAGAACTCGATACACGCTTCATTGGCGCGGCCTTCGACGGGTGGTGTGGTGAGCGAAAGTTTCAGCGCGTCGCCGAGTTCACCGGTGATCGCATTCTTCTGCGCGCGCGGATGAACGCGGACCGCGAAGGTGACACTCTCCGCGTTCTCCTTGATCGCAATCATTGTCGCTGAGAATGCTCTGTCATCCTGAGGCCTGCGCTTCTTGCAGTCCGAAAGACCTATGGACTCGTACCGAGAGTCGGTGGTGCGAACCGCATATAGTCGTTACACTGCGTGGCGCAGGATGGCAACGTCAGTGGTGCTCCCGTTCTCCGAAGATCGCTGTCCCAACACGTACGCATGTTGAACCTTCTTCAATCGCGACTTCGAAGTCGTGCGACATACCCATGGAAAGTACATCCATGCTGATGCCAGGAAGCTTACGTGCCCCGATCGCATCGCGAAGCCCATGCAGCTTGCGGAAGAAAGGCCGAGCTTCTTCTGGATTCTCCGTGAATGGAGGCACAGTCATCAGCCCGCGAAATGCCAGTGCCTCAAGCCGGGACGCCGCTTGAAGCAATGCTACAAGCTCCGGCGAACTCGGAGCGACTCCGCTCTTAGCGTCTTCTCCCCCGATGTTGATCTCAATCAGCACGGATAGTTTCTTGCCGGCGGACTGCGCAGAACTGTTCAACTTCTCCGCTAGCCTCACCGAGTCGACGGAATCGACCGCCCCGAACAGCTCTACAGCCTTAGCCGACTTGTTGGTCTGCAGATGGCCAATCATATGCCATTCGACACCAGCCAAATCGGAAAGCGCAGCAGCTTTCTCGGTAAATTCCTGCACGCGGTTCTCGCCGAAAAGCCGGAGCCCAGCGTCGTACGCCTCGCGAATGCGCTCTGGTGGATGCGTCTTCGTGACCGCCATCAGCGCGATCGCCTCCGGACGCCGCGACGCGCGTACAGCGGCAGCAGCGACTTGCTCCCGCAGCCGGGCTATGTTTTCGGAGATCGACATGGGAACCATAAGCCACGAACGGCACGAAGTGCGCGAGGCAGGTCGAAACTCTTCGTGTCTCTTCGTGTCCTTGGTCGTGACAAAGCTACATGATGGCTGTGGGAGGCGCGGGCTCATCCGGACTGCCGGCGTTGGCCAGCGGTACGCGAATCATCACCAGCACCAACACGACCAAGGCTGCGACTGCGGCCCAGATGGACGGGGTCCAATGCACGAGGGTGACTTCTTTCCCCGATCCAACTAGACCAGCGATGACCAACCCGCAGAGCGCCTCACCGGCGATGAGGCCCGAGGAGGTGAGAACTCCCGCGTTGTCCACCCGTGCTTTCTGCGCGTCGTTAAGACCGCGGCGGTCCCGAAGTTTATCGGTGATCCACCGGATGACTCCGCCGATGAAAATTGCAAACGTTGTGCCTAACGGCAAATACATGCCGACTGAGAAAAGCATGACGCTCTTGACCTCAATCATGATCATCGCGATCCCAAGCAGAATTCCGACCACAACGAGAGGCCAGGCCATGTCGCCCCCGACGATTCCTTTGGAAAGCATCGCCATAAGACCCGCCTGTGGAGCAGACAGCGCGGGGCTGCCAAAGTGATAGGCCTTGTCGAGCACGGCTAGCGGGAAGAATAGAACCAGCGACGCGACGATAATGCCGAACAGGTCGCCGATCTGCATCTTCGAGGGAGTGCCGCCCAGGATGTGTCCTACTTTCAAATCCTGCAGCATCTCGCCCGCCACAGCAGACGATACGCAAATCACGGCCGCTACTCCCAGCACTGCCGCAACGCCTCCGCTGCCTGAAACCCCCAGCGCTACCATGAGTAGCGCTGCAACCACCAGTGTGCACAACGTCAGTCCAGAGACGGGATTGTTCGAAGACCCGATCATGCCCACCAGGTTTCCGGAAACCGCCGCAAAGAAGAATCCGACGACCACCATCACGCCAGCAGCCACCAGCGATCCTGCGATAACCTTCGAACTCGAGAGATTCCCCGCCCCGCTGATGAAGTAGTAATAGAGAATGATCATCGCGACGAATACGAGTGCGATGCCGGCAAAGATCGCTCTGGCAGGCAGGTCGCGCTCGGTGCGATTCGTTGCCGCATGCGCCGCCGCCGATTTCTTCAAGTCAGAAACAGCGCGCCCCATTCCGACCGCGAGTTGCTTCCGCATTTTAAACAGCGTGTAGGTTGCTCCGACCAGCATGCCGCCCACCGCGATCGGTCGAACGATCGAGTAATAAATCGCTCCGGCCAGCGTTGTCCACGCAATGGGTTGTCCAGTGGGCTGCGCTGCCTCAATATAGGGACCAATCGTGAACGTAAGCAGCGGAACGAGCAGACCCCAAGCCAGCAAGCCGCCAGCGAAGTTGAGTGCAGCCAGCCGCGGACCGATAATGTATCCCACGCCAAGGTAGGCCGGACTAATGTCTGGCGCGGTGAATAGGGAGGTTCCGCCCGTGATGGTTGTGGCGACGTTCGGATTCGTGCTTGTGCGCAGCAGTAGCTTCTTTCCCGACGCGCTGATCTTCACCGGAAACGTATTGTTAGGAGAGAACACGTTCACCGCTCCCAGCAGAAACATAAACGCTCCGAAGCCCATGTTTGCGAACAGAATCTTGGCCGCCTTCGCGCCCTGCTGCCCCGCCTTGTGGATTTCCGAAGCGGCCACCGACTCGGGGTAGGGAAGCTCGGGGTCTTCCACCATGACGCGTCGAAGCAGCGTCACGAAAAGAATTCCCAGCGTGCCACCAATCATCATCAGCGCGACGGCTTTCCAGTATTGGTCGTGCGTTAGACCCGGCCACAGTCCCGCCATAACGAATGCAGGGATCGTGAACACCGCGCCCGCCGCCACCGATTCGCCGATCGAACCCACGGTTCGCGCGATATTCTCCTCCAGCAGCGAGCCCTTCATCAGCCGCAGCAGCGCCATACCGATCACCGCCGCCGGATATGTGGCCGCGATCGTCATCCCGGCTTTCAACCCGAGGTAGGCATTGGCCGAACCTAGGATCGCAGTCATGACCAGCCCGATCAGCAGAGCGCGCAGGGTGAACTCCTTCATCTGCATGGTCTCGGGTACGTACGGCGTGTGTTTTTTCTTGGCAGGAGCTTCAATGACGGGGCTGCTCATAGACGAATTCCTTTTAGGGCATGGGATGGGAGCAATTTAGTCTTTGTTGCGCGAACCAGCACATTCTAAACAATAGAACGGCGCACGTTAGCACGCGGCAGGGCCGTGTGACAAGTAGTACTCAGACGCTATGTCCCACCCTGCACTCGAAAAGAGAGAGTTCAATGGCTCTGGCTCTCCTGGTCACTTGTGCCCGCCGCGCTCCGCGATTAGCTCCATCGCTGGCTTGCTCACCCAAGTGTGTCCGTGAGACCCCGGCCCGTGGAACTGCTCTCCCCACGCAATCGGCGTTACGTTGCGATGCTCATGCATGGTCTCATCTGGCACGAAGCGTAGCTGCTTTCGGATCGACGCCCGCGCATTCGGATCCGCTCCGTGATCCAGCAGCAGCCGGGCGAACTCCGCATCTTGCTGCCGCCGGCAAAGAAAAGCCTGGGAGACCACGCAGCCGAACAAAGGAGTGTGACCGCCGAATCCGTCTGCGTCGACTTCAGCCCGGGCATTCACATCGGCACCGTGATCGATCAGCCGGCGCGCAATGTCGATCTCATCGAAATCGACGCAGATATGCAGCAGCGTTGTGCCGGCAAGCGGAGTTCCGTGCAGCGCATAGGAATGGTCAGCATGGCAGTCTAACTCTGGCGGATAGATCTCCTCATGGGGAAAAGTTCGCCCCAGCAAATCCGGATCGCGCCGCAGATGTTCTTCCAGCAAGTCGATTCGGCCGCGATGCAGGGCCATCACAGGCGTATCAGGCAGGTCGATTCCGTGCTTGGCGACTAATTCCAGGCAACGGTGCTTACCCTCTGGAAATCGGCAGTAAGTTTCCAGAAGCAAGGCGACCGGCGCGAGCCGGTTCTCCTCCTTGTCTGCGAGTTCGGCCCCCATCTCAAGCAGCAATGAAAGTCCGACATCGCTGAGAGTCTCGCACGGTCCCATAACGCAGCCAGGGGTAGGGCGCGCTCCCATGTCATAGAGCCGCCGGGCAGTCTCAATCTGCCCCTGCAGGCACGCGCGGTCGAAAGCATGCTGCAAATCTTTGGCGCCCAATTCGCGCAGCATCTTGACGATGGCATCCTGCCCCACGTTAGCCGCGTACGACATCGGAGGTCCCCAGTTACTGTCGGGCAGTCCGCGTGCTGCCTCGTGCAGCAGATTTGGATGTTTGAACAACAGTTGCTTTACCGCCTCTACATCCCCGCGCCAGATCGCGTCGGTCATGCGGCACGCTGTCACCAGCCTTGCCCAGCTCGGCAACCCATAGCTGCGGGCGAGGGCAAGTTGAGCGTCCGCCAGCTTAATCTCACCCAACTCCGCAAATTTGGGATTGTGTTTGTGAAACTTCGCTACCGCTGCCGGTTCGTTTCGCCTGATCTCGCGCAACATGTCCTTGGCTTGATGCCGGAGTTGTTCCAGGTTGGGACGTACAGGAAAGTGGCGATCGTGGAACTGCTTGGCCATTACGGACCTCCTTCGGTCATGCCCGGGGTCCGCAGTGACGGGCGAAAAGGAGGTTCGTCAGAACCTTGGAGTTTCTATAAGTTCCAGGTGGACTCGGTCCTATCCGCGGACGGGCGGCGTCCTGTAAGCCGGGCTCAGTATACGCCATCTGCCAACTCACGCCATGTACCGCCGGGTCCCTCCACATAGCTTCGGAAGTGTAAAATAGAGTCAATCGATGGTTCGCCTCTTCGTATTCTTTTGAGTTTGAGGTGTGGTCATGAGTATCTCCCCCGATTCCGGATTTACCCAGCCCTACATTTGTCATGACTGCGGCAGCGAAATCGGTTTTCGCTCCCGCCGGCGTAACTTCATGGAGCGGTTCCTTCTCCCTCTGATCCTATTGCAGCCCGTCCGTTGCGGAGAGTGTTTCCGGCGCGATTACCGGCTGATCTTCACGCGGGTGCGCGACCGGTTGTCTGACCTGCCCCGGCTCATGCCCGGAAAACACACGCATACGGCTAACCGAAACGTTGCCTAGGAGCGAGTAAGCCGCTTATACTGCTGGCATAGCGTTCGCGGGTGCAACCTCTCCGCGGAGCCCTGAAGGAGGCTGTCTTCAGCAGTAGTGAGGACCGAATCCGGGCCACTCAGGCCGCAACCGCAGTAGCTGGGCCTAGTATTGTGTCGTGCGGAGTCTGGCCCGCTCCTGATTCGAGCTGGTTTCGACGTTCAGCCGAAAGTCTCTTCTCCGTTTTATTTCCTTCCGATTGCCGCATCTGCGGTTTGGCCCTGCTGAACATCTCCCGGCTTCCAGTCTGCCCCGACTGTTTGGCTGCCATGGAACCCATCCAAGGGAATTTGTGTTCCATCTGCGGCGAACGAGTCCTCTCGTCCTACGCCATCTGCGACGATGACGGACGATGCCTCTGTCCGGTGTGCCGCCGTGTCGATCATCCGTTCGAGCGCGCCGTAGCTTATGGCAGCTACGACGACGGATTGCGTGAACTGATTCACCTACTGAAGTTCCACGGTGTGCGGCCGGCAGCAAATGTCCTTGGAAGGATGCTGGCCGAGGCCGTCGCGCAATTGCCCACTTTGTGGGGCCCTGACACGCTACTGGTCATCCCCGTGCCGCTGTATCGCGGGAAACGCAGACAACGAGGATTCAATCAGGCCGAAATGATTGCCCGCGTGGCCCTCAAGGTCTCAGCGGTCCGCGATCGTCTGCTGCTCGCCCCTAAGATTCTGGTTCGCACTCGAGAAACCCACTCGCAAATCGGTCTTACCAGCCATCAACGCCGGGAGAATCTGCGCGGAGCCTTCTCCGTCCCGCGTGCCACGGAAGTCACTGGCCGCGAGGTGCTTCTTGTAGATGATGTCTATACGACGGGAACTACGGCGTCGGAGTGCGCGCGGGTCCTGCGCAAGGCCGGAGCCGTCAAGGTATGGGTAGCTACCGTGGCACGTACCCTAAAACTGGCATCTAAGAGTCAGGGTTTTAAGCTTTCAGAAGATACAGGGTTCAATAACGATCAGGAAATGCCCGGAGCCTCGGGCCGAAAGAACTTTGAGATTTTGAAATCCTGAATACGTTGAATTTGAGATTTATGTCCTTACGGATGGAACACGAATCAGGATCCCGGCACGCCGCCGGCATGTATGCGCCGGCGGCCCCGCATCGGTCTGGGGACGGCCACGCTCTGCTTGCGCCCGTCCTCGTGCTGAATGCTTCCTACGAGCCCATCAACGTCTGCGCCGCTCGTCGCGCCCTCGTGCTTGTGCTGAAGGGCGTGGCCATGACCGAAGAGGAAAATGGCCACTTCTTGCATTCCGCCCGCGTGGCCATGCGTCTGCCCTCCGTGATTCGCCTGCTGGAGTACCGCCGAATCCCTCACCAGAGCCGTGCCCTCTCGCGTAAGAACATCCTGCTGCGGGACCGCAATACCTGTCAGTACTGCGCCACCGTGCTGCCCTCAAGTGAACTAACCCTCGATCACGTCATTCCGCGCTCCCGCGGAGGCTCCTCCACGTGGGAAAATCTGGTTGCCTGCTGCCATCCCTGCAATCGTCGCAAGGGAAATCAATCTCCAGCAGAGGCGGGCATGAAGTTGATGCGCGAGCCGCGTGCTTTCAACCTCCACACCAGCCGTCACATCATGAGATTGATGGGCCGGTCCGATGACAAGTGGAGAAAGTACCTCTTCTACTAATCTTGGTTCTCAGGTGCGACATGCCCTCGAAGGTGAGCAAAACGGAGTAATCAGGAATCCCGACAAGACAAAGAAAGATCGATCCCACTAATTTGAACTTGGGAAGTCCCCCAAGTTGGCACGCGAGAACCTCATAGTCGCAGCCAATGACCAGCAGAATGGCGATCCCGCGCAGGCCGTCGAGTTCCGGTACCCGCTTCGCGTGCCGCGATGATAGCACCCGCAGTTTTGATGTCTGAAAGCTCTACTACTCAGAAGTCGCTCAGCACCGTCATTTCTGCGGCGGGCTCTGCTGCTGCGGCTTGCTCGCATCCGGCTTCTGTTGGTCCGGCGCTTTCTGGTCGGGGGCCCTCTGAACTTCTTTCCCTTCGTACAAGATCTTCACGTTCGACCCGAACCGTTTGTAATCTTCGTACTTCACGATTTCCCGGATGTGCACGTCTTCCATCTTGAAATGCAGTTCGTCATCGGCCTTGGTGTAAACCGGAAACCAGTATTGCCCATCGATCTGCTGACGCCAGGTGGTGAATTTCGGGAAGAGATTTTCTTGATCGCCATGTTTCTTGGCAGAACATGGATGTCCATTGCACAGATCCGGCACCGTCTTGCCGTAGGTTTTCACAATCTGAAAGTCGTGATCGTCGACCCAGACCCGGCCCTGGAAGTATCGCTTTTTCTCCTCAATCTTCTTCGGCGCGATATCGAATACATAACAATGCAGTTCATCTTCCTGCTGCTGACCCACATAAAGAATGTTGTATTCGGGTAACTCCTCTTCAGTGAGCACGAACGGAAGGCGGTGACGTATGTCGGAGAGATCTTCCTGCGACATGAAGATTCTCGATAGGCTCGACTGAGGGGCGAAGACGACATTCTCAATCCTTTGCCCCTTGTCATTGAACATGACGTCGAACACCTCCCGGTACTCGCCGTCGACTGTATCGCCGTCAACCGTTTGAACTTTTACGTCTTGACGGTAGGTGTATTGATCGCGAGCCTTTGCGAATTCCGTTTCTTTGGCCGCGAAGCGCTTGATGATCTCCTCAGGTGTAGTGTCTTTCGGCGGAGCGGCGTCGAGCGGACTTTCCTGGGCAAAAACAGACTGACCCAGTCCGCAGACCAGCAGGGCGAGGTAGAGCAGAGGGCGGGAGATCTTCATCTCTCTAGTTTACCGAATCAGACAGTATTGCGAATCGGACAATCGTTTTGATGCAAGACCGTCCCGCTGCGTTAGCCGAAGCCTGGAAGATGAAACGGGCAGACACCGCGGCGACCCTTCCCTCCAACCCCTCTCCGCTCAGTGAGGCTGGAGGGAGGGTGCTGCAGTTCTGCCGCACTCTTGGATGCTCTCGGGCATAAGAGGTTGCCGCGTGAAACCGAGGTTTACAAACTCATATAAAGCATGTTGCACTGGTCGGCATGGCAGTAAGCTCAGGCCGGCATTGTTCATTGCCCCTTCCGAGAATTGACCGACGCTAAACGGTCTCCGGTCAAGATCTGATGACGTTCCGCCCGAGTCCCGCACTTTCCCTTGTGCTAGACTGCTTGCGTTTTGGTGGACACGTCGCGTCCCTGCCACGGTACTTCCCTTACGTAAGACGTTGTCCTTCTATACAGGAGGTTCCCATGTCGTCGTCAGCTTGTGCGCACGTTTCTTCACATCTTTTATCGCGGAACAGCTCAGCACGGCACTTTGCGCTTGTTCTTGTCGCCGGCGTTTTGTTCGCGGTGTCACAGGCGGTCTACGCGCAGAACGATCCTCTTCATATATGGGTCGGGAAACTCGATCGCGCTGGTGCGGAGAAGTGGGCGGGCGATCACCTGGCGCGCGAGCAGAAGTATGTCGACGAGCTGGTCGCGGTCAAGGGAGCACGGACGGTGGAGAACACGCTGCGTCCGTTTGACAATGCGCAGAACGAACTCGGGATCGCGGGCGCGGAATCGTATCTGATGTTTGCCGTGGCTTCGCAAAAAGAGGTGCGTGATGCCGGGCAGGCTCTGGCGCAGAAGGTGCAGGAAGCCTCGACGGTGCTCAGCCTGAATCAGGAAGTCTATCGCGCGTTGAAGGCTGTTGATCTGTCGGGTGCGGATGCGGCGACGCGTCATTACATGGAGCGTACGCTGCTGGAGTATCGCCTGGCCGGCGTCGACAAAGATGACGCGACGCGAGCCGCGATCAAGAAGATGCAGGATCATATCACCGAGCAGGCTCTGAAGTTCGGGCGCAATGTCCAAGAGCATCCCAATCACATCACGCTAAAGGACAAGAGCGAACTGTCGGGGCTGCCGGACGATTTCATTGCGGCGCATCCGGCGGACGCGGATGGGGCCATCACGTTGAGCACGGACGAGACAGACTTCACGCCGATCATCACATACGCGACCAGTGACGACGTGCGCAAGCAGATGTATCTGGCGTACCAGACGCGGTCGTATCCAGCAAACAAAGAGATTTTGCTGGATGTGCTCAAGACGCGGTATGAGCTGGCGAAGACGCTGGGGTTTCCGACGTTTGCGGATCTGGCGACCGCGGACCAGATGATCGGTACGGCGGCGAACATGAAAGCGTTTCTGAGTGAGGTGGATGTGGCGTCGCGGACGGCGTCACGGCGCGAATACGACATGCTGTTGGCGTTCGCAAAGAATAAGAGACCGGAGATGGAGGCGATCCCGGCCTACGGACGATTCTACTGGGAGGACCAGTACGCGCGCGCGAGTTTCAATTTCGATTCGCAGTCGGTGCGGCCGTACTTTACCTATGATCGCGTGCAGCAAGGCATTCTCGACACGGCGGCCAAGCTCTTTCATGTGTCATTCAAGACAGCGACCGATGCGCCCGTTTGGGATCCTTCAGTTTCGGCATGGAATGTGTTTGATGGTAGAAATCTGATTGGCCGCATTTATCTGGACATGCATCCGCGGGACGGAAAGGACAAGTGGTTCAGCTCATCACCGGTCGTGCCCGGCATCAAGGGCAAGCAACTACCTGAGGGTGTGTTGATCTGTAACTTTGCGGGAGGCAAGGCAGGGGACCCCGGTCTCATGCAATATGACGATGTTGTAACGTTCTTCCACGAGTTCGGGCATTTGATGCACAACATACTTGGCGGGCAGCAACAATGGAGCGGCATCACTGGATTCTCGACCGAGCAGGATTTCGTGGAAGCGCCTTCACAAATGTTGGAGGAGTTCTTCCGAGATCCGACCATATTGCGTTCCTTTGCCAAGCACTATCAGACAGGTGAAGTGCTGCCCGTGGATCTGATTGATCGAATGAACCGGGCGAGCGCGTTTGGCCGCGCGGGGTGGACTCAGGGTCAACTCTTTTATTCGACCTACTCGCTTGACGTGCACGACCGCGGGCCGGAGACGATCGATCTGGACGCGTTGCTGCGGGAGGACTACACGCGGTTTTATCCGTATCCATTTGTCGAAGGGAATCGCATGTATGCCAGCTTCGGTCATCTAATGGGATACACGTCGAACTACTACACTTATGTGCTCGACAAAGTGATCGCGCTGGATTTCTTCAGCCAGTTTGATAAGTCGAATTTGCTCGGTGGCGGGGCAGCGATGAGATATCGGAGGACAGTACTTGAACCCGGAGGGTCGGAACCGGGGACGGAACTGGTGAAGGGATTCCTCGGGCGTCCGCAGAATCTCGATGCGTTCAAGAAGTGGATGGACGAGGAGTTTAGAGAGACGAGTAAGTGAGTTCACCGCTGAACACGCAACCGGGATGAAGACGTCAGGGCCCGCATCAAGCAACTTTCCATGTGCCGGTGCAAGTGTCCAGCCGTGGACACAACGTGACATGAAGCGCGGTGGAATCACTTCTACGCCATTCTCTTTAAACACCGTATTCCCAAACTCCGTGGCAGCTTGCTCCTCAATCACCACTGATTGCAAGCCATTGATATGTCTTACTGGGGAAGAAATTTCTTATCCGCTTCTTGGACGCCACTGGCAACAACATTGGCCTTGGTCTTGCGCCAGACATTAGCAACAGCGAGCGTCCAGAATGGAACAAGGTCCATGCCGGGCACTAGCTTTGCGAAGAATGAAGGCAAGAATTCCCAGTGCCATCCGAGCAGTCGGACCATCATGGCGGCGATGCCAAGATCAAGCAGGTCATCAGCGGGAGAAAGTGCACCTTCCACAAATGCGGGAAAGACTACTAATTGCAGTGCGTCGGCGACGATGGCCAGCAGCATGGCTGTCTTGAACTTCGGACCGGGAGAAATAGTGATGGAGTCGTCGGACATTGGCCCCCTTCGTTGACTCGATTGACTTGCCTTCCATGATTTTAGACGACGGCGACGCAGCGGTGACTGCTTAATCTCAACGAAAATCGCTTCCATCCAATCTTGGCTGCAAAGTCGCGCGAGATTTTCTGAGGAGTTACTCTCGCTTTTTCCCATCGCGATGTCAGTTGACTCGGAAGTAACGGACCTCTAGTATTCGCCTCAGCAAGGGAGCGGCGCGCGATCTTTACGTGAGTGTTTTCGCGTTGGGAAGAAAGTGGTGCGTGCCCGGGAGGTATAGGGAGCCACTAACTGTGCTCTGAATAGAACATATGAGGCGGCGAGCCGCATCGGCTGCATGGTTGCTAGTGGCGATTCAGATCGTCGCGTTTCTGCTGCTTGGCGAGCCACTGCGCGCGTGGGTCTCAAACATCGTGCAGGTGGCGTGCTGTATCACGGCAGCAGCATTCTGCGTCGCCGCCTCGTGGCGGGGCCGCGGGCCGGATCGAACGTTCTGGGGCTTGTTTGCCATCTCCTACTCGGCCTACGGGATTTCCAACATTATCTGGACTTATTATGAAAACTGGCTGAGGACGCCAGTGCCGGCGTCGCCAGTATCGCAATTTCTTTACATTTGTTACGACGCTCCGATCGTGATGGCGCTGTTCTTGCGTGAGGGCGAAGATCCGTCAGGACTCGACTGGCAACGCTCGCTCGATTTCGTGCAGATGCTGACGGTGGCATTCCTTATTTATTTCGATTTCCTCTTCTTGCGTGCTCAGCAGGCGGGACCGCACAGCCTGGAAGTTATGGAACAGCGCATGACGAACGTACTCAATTTCATTCTCATGGCGTCGTTCGTAGCGCGTTCGTACTGGGGACGAACCGTGCTGGTGCGCAGTCTGTGCCGCCGGATGTCGATTTACTTCATCGTGTACGCGCTAGCCGCCGGGATTGGTGATTACGCGCTGACATTCTTCCATGCGAACTCTGGAAGTTGGTCGAGTCTGGCATGGACCGTGCCATTCATCGTGGCGGCAACTCTGGCTGCCGGATATGAGCCCCCCGAGCAACAAACTAGCGAATTGCCAGCGCGCGAATGGAACAAGCGAAATTTCCTGCCGAGAAATGTTGGGCTTGCAATTATGCCGCTGACGGTCTGGGCACTCGCTCTGCGTGCGGGGAATCATGACCGCATCGTCGTGTATGGCACGGTAATCACTTCTCTGGTTTGTTACGGTGCGCACCTGACAATCAGCCAATATCGGCAGCAAGAGAGTGTGGTGGCATTGCAGGCTTCGGAAGAACGGTACCGGCTGCTATTCCAGCAGCTACTGCAAGCGGAAAAGATGCAGGCCATTGGAAGACTGGCGGGAGGAGTGGCGCACGACTTCAACAACGTACTGACCATTATCATGGGCTATGCGCAGCAGATGATCGACTTCCCGAATCCGGACGCAGTGAATCACAGCGCAGGCCAGATCTTGACGGCAAGTAATCGCGCGGCAGCTTTGACAAGGCAGTTGCTGGCGTTTGGGCGCAAGCAAATGCTGCAGCCGAGCGTCATCAATTTGAATGCAGTGATCACGGATGTCGACAAGATGCTGCGGCGGCTAATCCCTGAAAACGTGCAGATCGTCACACGAGCAGAAGCGACCCTGGGTTTCATCAAGGCTGATCTTGGACAGATGGAGCAGGTGCTGTTGAATCTTGTGATCAACGCCCGCGATGCGATGCCGGGTAGCGGAACTATAACAATCGAGACAGCAAACGTGGAACTCGACCACGCTTATGCCGGGCAACACGCCGGTGTGCGGCCAGGGAGCTATGTGATGCTGGCGATTAGCGACACTGGCATCGGAATGGATGAAAATACGAAGTCGCACATCTTCGAACCGTTTTTCACAACCAAGGAGATAAGCAAAGGGTCGGGCCTCGGCCTCGCGACCGTGTATGGCGTGGTGCAACAGAGCGAGGGACACGTTTGGGTCTACAGCGAGCCCGGTCGAGGGAGCACATTCAAGGTCTACCTGCCGCGGGTAGAGAATGAAGTCGCGGAAACCACACCGAGGCGGGATGAAAGACCGACGATCAGCGGGAGTGAAACAATTCTGGTCGCCGAAGACGACCGACAGGTGCGCGACCTAACGGTGACAATCCTAAAAGCGTGCGGGTATCTTGTTCTCAATGTTGAGAACGCAGAGGATGCGGAGCGGCTGTGCAAGCAGCATGGCGGAGAGATCCATCTTTTACTTGCAGACGTGGTGATGCGAGAGGTGAGCGGACCCGAACTAGCCCACCGCGTGCAGAAGATCAGGCCAAAGACCAAGGTGCTCTTCATGTCCGGATACACGGACTCGGCTATTGTGCATCAGGGAGTGCTCGATCCTGGGATCGCATTTCTGGCGAAGCCATTCACACCGTCAACCTTGGCGGGGAAGGTGCGACAAGTGCTAGATGAGTCGCATGTCCATCCGAACGGGCCGGTTATGGGGCAGGGATTAGTCAGCAATTAATTGCGCTCTCCAGCGTGCAACGCCCTGAAACGACACTAGGCAGACGCTGTACGATACACACAAGCCCGGTCCATGTATTTTGTGCTGGTTTGTGTACGATGTAGACGTAAGCCCGTTATTCTCATCACGGACGCGCAGATTCGACTAGACAGAGAAGACCCAAGCGGCCGGCGCTTTCAAAGGCAGCAACCGCTTCCTGACAGTCAGAGGGATGGATGGCGGGAGGACTTCGCTAGTTACAGTATTGATTATGTATGCGATGTCAACATAAATGCCGAGTGATAATGTCGTTGCGGTAACACCGGTAACGAATCGGAGAGATCAATGCCAAGGCACCCCGATCCGAGCCTCGAAGATCGAGTTTTGCGTGCTGCCGATGCTTTATGGAAACGTGGCGGAGCAAAGGCGCTCACTATGCGGGCCGTGGCTCGAGCGGCAGGTACAAACACTCCGGCGGTATATCGCCGCTTTAAGGACCGTAACGACTTGGTGCGGGGGATTCTGCTGCGAGTCGCGGAACGCGTTCGCAAGCATTTTGAACAGGGAGAAACGCTCGAAGACATGTGCGAGGCGTATCTGGACTACGCGCTTGAGAACCCTAACGACTATTGCCTGTTCTTCGAGGAGGCGCGACTGTTGAACGTGCCCAAGGGTCGTGAGGGTCCACGGCCCATCCGCGAGTCGCGGCCCAACTTCGATTTTGCCGAGAAAATGGCCGCGAAGGAATTGGGTGGAGCTCCGGAGGATCACACGACGCTTGCGCTGGAGATGTGGGCGCTGTTGCATGGGACGGCAATGATGCTCATTGGAAGAGCGATACCCGATGGGCATGAACAGGAATTGAAGGTCGCGTGCAGGGCTGGAATAAAAGCGCTCATTGAAGGTGGGCGAAAGAGGTCACGCAAAGATTACGATCCTGGTGGCTGATTTGAAACAACGATCCCCCGAAGTGCGTGTTATCCCGCTGGGACGCCGTTCGCTTTTCAATTCTTTTCCGCCGGTACTTCTGAGAAAGATTTCACCTTCTGTCGTCTTCGCTTCTCATCTGACTGAACAGTTCTGCCGATAAATATTCTGAGCCTGCCGTAAGGGAGATACGGGCGCGGCGGTGGGTCCCCGAGTTCAGATTCGAAAGATGTGAAGGCATGACAAAGATCCTACTGGTAGAAGACAGCAAGTTCTTGCGCATGGCGACCCAACGGGCCCTCGCGCGGGCGGGCTACATAGTGAGTACGGCTGCCGACGGAATGCATGCGATCGAATTGGCGCGGAAGGAGCATCCGGACCTCATCCTGCTGGATATGCTCCTGCCGAAGATGACGGGCCCGGACGTACTGAAGGCGCTGAAGAAGGATTCGGTGACTTCGGGGATTGCAGTAGTAGCGTTCACAGCACTTTCGCAGAAAAATGCCGCGCGCCTCAGGAAAGATGGAGCATTTGGGTTCCTCGATAAAGCGGACCTCGGGCTCGATAAGGGAAGCGACGCTTTGCTGGCTGCGTTAGAGGGGATTTTGCGCGAGCTAGATAAAGAGGTTCCAGCAGGGGCAGCATGCTGCACCGGGCGTGGGTAATGGGGAGTTGATGCGGGTGGTAATGCAGCGGGGAAATCCTTCCGCGTGCCGCCGAGCTAGTGAGCAGATTGATCGGCGGTTGGATCTCGGATTCCTTGTGTGTCGAAGACCATCGTCCTAGCTTCTGATTCGGCGCCCTGGGCTGGGATCTCCTCGCCATTCCAGACGAAGCTGACGCCGGCGGCGTTGCCGACGCGAACCACCAGTTCGCGAGCGGCATGGAATTTCGGATGAGCAGGCGCGATAAGAATTTCTTGCGTTACGAGTTGCCCATCGGCAGTGACGGAAATCCATGAATTCTCAGAAGCGCGAATGGTGAGCGTCACATTTTCTCCTGACGATTCAGCAGTCTTCGCCATTGGAGTGCCGTATGAGCGCATCGTGACGTCCTCTTTATTTTCCACCTTGATTTGTGCCTGACCTTGGGCGCGGCTCGTGTTTTTTATTTCGTCCGCAGCGAGATTGGAAACGGCGGGCATTGCATGCGTGACCGCCGCCGGGTGCGATGCCGGTGCCGCCGGACGGGCTGTCGTGCTGGGCGCCGCGGGAGTGGACGAAGTCGTAACCGGACTGGAGTTCGCGGGCACGGACACAGACGCAGAAGGCTGGCCATCAGCGTTATGAATAGCGCGCGAATGTCGTATCCAGAGAAGCACAGCTGCGACGATTAAAATTCCGACCAAATAGATTATCGGCCATGGACTTCGCGACGACGGTCGGCCTAGATATTCCTTGCGCGCAGGACGTATGTCTTCGGCGCGAGGCAGATGAAGATTGGGTAGTTCCTCTTCCACCTCGACTGCGGATTGAAGTTTGGCCGCAGGCTTCGTAGCCACCGCGCCTTTGGCACGAGGGGCCATACGAGCGTTAGAATCCCATCTTTCTTGAGAGTCGACCTGCGTATGGTGGAGACAGTCCAGATATTCGGCGATGGCAATTTCGGGGTCGAGGCCGAGATGTTTGGCGTAAGCGCGAATGAAGCCTTTATTAAAGACGCCGCCGGGCAGCCGGTCGAAGTCCTCTTCCTCGATGGCTTGCAGCATGCGCGCGCTGATCTTTGTGACGTTAGAAACAGCTTCGAGCGTGAGCTCTTTAGACTCGCGCGCCTTGCGGAATTTTTTCCCAAACTCGCCCACTGTGATGGAACCTGCAGGAGTGATATTCGAGACCATGATAGGACAACAGGGATGAGAGCGCTACGGGACGAGAGGTCAGGGGGAGGGTAACTGTGTCAGCGTTCATCTGCCGGAAGGGCAAAGCTCAGGAGCAGCTGACACGAGGGTTCGCTCCTCACGAAGCCAGCGGACTTCTAGAAATGCCGCCGAAATTCACGTTGTTTGCATTTCGCCCTTCGCCCGAATTGTAGGCGTTGACTCTATTGAGGAGGCGTAACCGGCTGTCGCAGAGTGATAGGAAATTGGGCCTGGCAAGTTTTCGAGGTGTTGTCGAAAGCCTCCCCAGTGCGATCATTCTCGGAGGCTTCGAACAAAAGTCCTTGCTTGAGGCGGTCTGGCAGTCCGGTGAAGCGAGCTTTGCCGTCTACATTTGTGCCGACTTCCAGGTCGAGCTTATGAAACCCGCCGAATCCGTAGGCGATGTGGACTTTGACCTTCGCGGCGTACACCGGTTTGTTGCCGCTATCGGTGACGGTGAAGTCGGCGGTGCAGGGGCCGATGCCGGCGTCAATCGCGGGAATGGAATGTGGGTCCGCTTTTTGAGCCAGAACTGGTGCGAGCAGTAGAGCGATCATCAGAATTTTCATTGCGGGTGATTATAAAACCTCCGCCACGCCGAGGATTGGGAAAGGGTCATCAGCGAGGACCACACCGGAACTCCTTTAGGTAGTTGGCGTTAGGGGTACGGGTTACCAACGTTCGTTGCCCATGGACGAAAGTGACCCGTATAATTTTTCAACGCCACCCTTATCTGTGAGGAATGACGGGATATCCATGCCTGAGGCCGGCACTCAATTGACTCGGCAGAGCCAGGAATTGACGATTTTCCACGACGTGGCCAAGGCGCTCACGTCATCGCTCGACCTCGATTCCATTCTGCAGACAATTATGGAAAAAATGGCGGAATATTTCCGTCCCGACACGTGGTCGCTGTTGATGGTGGATGAAGGCCATGACGAGTTGTACTTCGCCATCGCGGTGGGCGATAAGGCTGAGGCGCTCAAGAATGTGCGTCTGAAAGTTGGTGAAGGCATCGCCGGGTGGGTGGCGAAACACGGCGAAGCGCGGGTTGTACCCGATGTGAGAAGCGATCCCTATTTCGCGAGCCGGGTCGATGATGCCACCAAGTGGGAGACCCGGTCGGTGATCTGCGTGCCACTGCGCTCGAAGCTGCGCGTGCTGGGCGTGATCCAGTTGGTGAACGTCGACATGGAGCGCTTCAAGGAGCCGGAGCTCTTCTTCCTGCAGTCGTTGTGCGATTACGCAGCGATCGCGATTGAGAATGCCAAGTGGGTCGAAAAGATCCAGGAACTGACGATTACGGATGACTGCACAGGTCTCTACAACGCGCGTCACCTTTATAAAACGCTGGAGACTGAGGTGTACCGGTCTTCGCGCTTTGGCTATGAATTCAGCATTCTGTTCATCGATCTCGATCACTTCAAGACGGTGAACGACACCCACGGGCATCTGATTGGAAGCAAGCTCTTGGCCGAGATCGGATATCTGATCAAAGCGCAGCTGCGGTTGATTGATTTTGCGTTCCGCTATGGCGGCGATGAATTCGTAGTATTGCTGCCACAGACGGGGAAAGATCAGGCACTGGTGGTAGCGAAGCGCTTGCGCGACGGTTTGCGGGCGAGTGCTTTCTGCCGCGAAGAAGGGCTGAATCTCAATGTGCGGGCATCAATTGGAGTGGCGACGTACCCGCATGACGCGCGCTCAGCGCATGACGTAATCCGGCAGGCTGACGGAATGATGTACATGGTGAAGAATTCGACACGGGATAACATCGGTATTGCGCAGCGGGGAATGTTGAAGGAGTAGAGTCCTCTTCTCGGGGCGGCAGATCTCCGCCCATCTTGGCGCTGTTGTCCTCATATTTGAACGGCGTTTTCAAAGTCTTCGTCCAAACTCTGGGTGCGAGGTCTGAGTCGAACGCTGGAACCCCATCTCATTTCGTATCCGGCTTCGAACTGGAGGAAGTCCCTGCTCTTACGTCGGGTTTCCAGGGGTTGGGATTCACAGCAGCCCTGGGATTGACGCCAAAATCCCATATGTAGAGATTCATCGCTTCCTTCTCGGTCATCTCCACGAGCGCGTATTCACCCGGCTCAAGATTCTCGCTAGGAGATAGTTTGAGCCAGCCACCACGGATGTCCATTATCGTACTCTTGATCTGGTGCTGCTCGCGTGTGATCTTGCCCGTCACCTGGCGCTTGATGTCTCCTACGATGCGCTTGTTGCCTTTGACTTCGACGCGCAGGATGCGAAAGCGGTCGAAGGGAACGATGGCCTGCTGCGGTTGCTGGGGTTGGGCGGGATGCGAGGACGCAGCGGGTGCCAGCTTATCCGAAGCTTGATCCGAAGTCTCGTCGATCCTGATGTAGAACGTCGGAACAGTCACGTGAGACTGGACCGTGGCGTGCGCGCCCTCGAGTTCGATCGTCTGCTTGAGCGATGAAACGGGGTTAATGGCGCCGCGGAAGATATTGGATTTGGTATTGCGGTTGACGTCCCCGGCGGTCTGATTGATCTCAACAATCTGCGGTTGTCCCTGATAATTGTCGAGCAGAAACACGCCTGAGTCCATGGGAAGACGCAGTCCGGGGGCAACCTGCGGCAGTTCGGTCTGTTCAAGTTCGCGCTCGTGCTCAATTTCCTTATCGATTTGAACAGCTTCAGGAGTGGAAGCCGCGGCAGCGCGATCTTTTTCAAATTTCTCGGTGGCTGGCCAGTCGACCAATGAATTGGGGAGTTCTTCCCATTCTTCCCGCTCGGAGCTGTAATAGCGGACGCGATCTCCTTTGACCTCATATTTCGTGACGAGTTGGTATGAACCGTCTTTAAGGATCAGGCGGCGAGGCGTCTCCTGGGCCAGCAGGGGAATCGTCAGCAAAAAAGCGAGGGTTAGTGTGGCGATGCTGCGGACGGAAAACATTCCCCTTAATTATCGCCCTGATGGTGAGGCGAGTCGAATGTCACATTTGGGGGATGTCTGTCCGAGGAAGAGCCTTGGCCGCGCATGATTCGTTAGGTCAGGAATAGACTTGATCCACGGTAAGGTGGGGCTTGTAGTATTCTGATGGGCGCGAATACGAACGTCCAACCAATGAAACGGAACTTTCTGATCTCTCCCGGTTTGTATCTCGGTTTCATCGTGGCGGCGATGGGACAAACGGGGCCTGCCCCGACCGCGGCTCCCGCCAATGGTGGCCAGGGGCAGCCTGTTTCTTACGCTTCGGTGACCCAGCTGAATGGTTTGCTTTCACAGCTCGAAGCGACGTCCAAGAATACGCAGGCCGATCTGGTGAAGCTGAGGATCGAAAAGTGGAAGGCAGACGGATCGTACAAGCGGCAGGCGCTGGGGAATGTGGATTCGATCCAGCGAAATCTGCAGGGAGCGCTGCCGGAGATCATCAGCCAGCTGCGTAACGCACCAGAGGATCTGCCGACCACGTTTAAGCTCTACCGCAACCTTGATGCGCTGTATGACGTGTTAGGTGGTGTGGTGGAGGGTGCGGGGGCGTTTGGATCGAAGGACGACCTGCAGGCACTGTCGAACGATCTGAACGGATTTGAGGGATCACGCCGACAACTGGCGGAGCGAATCGAAAATCTCGCGGCCTTGAAAGAGACGGAGATTACTCGGTTGAGTGCCGCGTTGAAGACGGCACAGGCCGCAGCGGAGGCGGCGCCCCCGAAGAAAGTTGTGGTGGATGATACTGAACCGCCGAAGAAGCCCGCGAAGAAAAAGACGACGAAAAAACCGGCGACGGATGCAACCAAGCCTCCAGCAGGCTCCACCACGCAGAGCGCTCCCGCGCAGCCGCCGCAGTAGAGGCGCGGACGGGCACCCTCAGTCCTGAGAACCCAACGGTCGAACTTGGACTCTTAAGACTAGAGCGCAACCAACCTGTCCCTCATTTCTCTCGCAACACGCGTGAAATCAGCCCAGCGGAAAATGATCGACTTCGTGCGAATCTGGTAAGCTTTCCGGCGCATCTAGATCAGACGCTATCCGATGTTTTGCCCACAGAATTGGATACGGTTTCGGTGGCATTTGAGCTTCGCTTTGCGAAGCTCAATCCTCGCTCAGCATGACATTGCCGTTGCAAAGAGTGATAGCGAGAGAACTGCTGTAATCGGTTTGTTAATCGGATGAGTTCGCACGTGCACATTGTCGCTGTTGTATTTGGCATCGCCATCATTTGGGTGGTGCTGCTGGATGCTTTTGAGACAGTCGTGCTGCCGCGGCGGGTGTTGCGGAATTTCAAGCTGACCGCCTATTTCTATCGGCGGACGTGGATCCCATGGCGAGGAATTGCGCGGCGGATCAAGAAGCCTTCGCGACAGCAGAATTTCCTGGGCTACTTCGGGCCGCTCTCGTTGATTTTGTTGCTTGGATTCTGGGCGACAGGACTCATCTTTGGATTTGGGCTGATTCAGTACGGGATTGGCGGGCACGAGCAACTGAACGGTGAGCACCTGACGTTCGGCAAGATCATTTATCACAGCGGGGAGACTTTTTTCACGCTGGGATATGGCGACATTATTCCGACATCACCGGCCGCCCGGGCGCTTTCAGTATTTGAAGCCGGGATGGGATTTGCATTTCTCGGCGTTGTGATCGGTTACATCCCCGTGGTGTACTCAGCATTTTCACGTCGAGAGGTTCAGATATCAATGCTCGATGCGCGGGCGGGATCGCCTCCGTCGGCTGCGGAGTTATTGGTGCGACTGGCAGGACGAACGGAAGACGGAGGTGTGAGCCAGTCAGTACTCGATGAGGTCCTGCGCGATTGGGAGCGATGGGCGGCGGAGCTGCTGGAGGCGCAGATTTCCTATCCGGTGCTGACATTTTTCCGGTCGCAGCACAGTAATCAGTCGTGGCTGGGCGCTCTGACGACGATGCTGGATGTTTCTTCGCTGGTCCTGATCGGGATTGAGGGAGTGCATCCGGGGCAGGCGAAGTTGACATTCGCGATGGCGCGGCATGCGGCAGTGGATTTGGCACAGGTGGTGAATGCCAGATACGACCCGGCGACGCCGCAGCGGTTGACTGACGAGGAGTACGAGGGCTTGCGTTCGACGCTTGAGGGAGCAGGGTTGAAGGTTCGGAGCGACGAGTATGCGCATGAGAAATTGGCAAAGCTGCGGTCGATGTACGAACCCTACGTGCATGCGACGGCGCGGAATCTAATGATTACGTTGCCGCCATGGAGGCATCCGGAAAGGCTAAGGGACAACTGGCAGGCGGGGCCATGGGATCGGTTGATCCAGGCCCGCGGGTTGGCGATTTTGGGTCAGAAACCGCGTGTGGAACTGGCAGCGCGGGTGGATGGGGATCATTTCTAGGCTTCGGCCTTCGGGCTTTTGGGCCTTCGGACCTTGGGCATGGCTCCAAAACTCTTCGATGATGCTCGCTGGCGGGCTTGCGGATTCGCGATGAGGATTCTGGCGGACAGCCGAGGCGGCTGTCCCCGCATGGTTCCTCGTTAAATGTTGTTTATTCTTCGACGGCTACGATCTGTTCGATGAGGCCGTCTTTGGCGAGGCGCTCGGTCGATCCCTTCTGATCGACGTGATAGATTCCGCTGCCGTTCGAATACAGGACGGAACCGTCGTGATAGAGGTCGTAGCAGAGTACGCCTTTGGCCACGACTTCTTCTGCGTTAGAGTTTGTATGGCGGCGGACGAGTTCCCAGGACTTCGGTACGAGTGCAGGCGTGCCGTCGTCGGCGCGGTTGGCCGCCTTGTCGGCATCGAGCATATTTCCCCAGACCATCATCTTGCGAATGTCGGCATGTTTCTGGCGGGCATTGCCCGTCGTGGTCAGAGTGTTTCCCGTGTACCGCACGGTGAAGAAATTCAGGAACTGAAAGATTGCGAAGAGCAAACGGAACGGCAGAAGCACAAGATCGAGCGCAGCGCGCAAGGGGCCGGGCGGCTCATTGGGGTCGCGATAGGGACGACGGACGTAATAAAGGGATCCGTCGGTGCTGAGCTGCGGCATGAGCAGATCGAATTTTGGATCCTCGGCGAGCGTGGTCACTGTCCCGGCGTCAAGGTCGAGTTTGTGAATCGCGAAGGGGGCTTGGGTCACAGCGAATCCGGCGCGATTGCGTCCGATGGCGGAGGATTGAAAGACGAGTTCGCGGGCGGAGCCGGGTGCCCAATGCGGAGCGTCGTCGATGGTGTCACCTTGGGTGACATCGCGCATCTCGGTGCCGTCGGAACGCATGACGGCGATGCAGGAGATCCCTCCTTTGCGATGGAGGACGCAGGCGAGAGAATCTTGATCCGGCCCGGCGGCAAGGCGGCGCACGCGGAAGTCGGCGGTATGGAGCAGGCGGAGTTCGTCGCTGGCGTGGTCACGAAGCAGAAAGACTCCGCCAATGTCTTCGGTCGAGAGGCTGTAGAAGAACTCGCCGGACTTGCATCCGCGACTAATTCCAGTGATGTCGATGCGAATGTCAGAGGGGTCTCCGGGTTGGCGTCCCCAGAGCAGACCTCCGGACATGAATTTGGCGCCGGTGCCCTGCGTTTTCCACGAGTTGCGGTGGTTAATTTGGGCGGCGCGCTCACGGACCGATTCTCCGAATTTGCTATCGATAGGGCGGACGGGGTCATCACCCAGTTTGAGGTGGAGCTGTCCTTGCGATAAATAGGCGTACGAATAAGGCATGGGTTTTAGCTCTTGGAACGAGCGTAAGGGATGGGAACGGGGGCCGGGTAGGTTACTTTGGAGCGAGACCGGGCTGGGTTTGTTACCATTCCTTTTCCGTGCATCCGCTTACGTCACAAACCCTTTCACCACAGGGGGCACAGAGGACCACGGGGGAACGACTTTGGAAATGAAGAATATTGGCGAGAACGTGGTGCGGATTGAGGCAGAGGCGCTAGGTGCGCTGGCGGATCGGATTGCCGGTCCGATGGCGGCGGCGTTTCAGCGGGCTGTCGATTTGATGTTCTGCTGCGCGGGACGTGTGGTCGTCACGGGCATGGGGAAGAGCGGGCTGATCGCACGAAAGATCGCGGCAACCTTGAGTTCGACGGGAAGCCCGGCGCTGTATCTGCACCCGGTGGAGGCTCTGCACGGGGATTTGGGAATGGTGGTGCGCGGGGACGTGGTACTGGCGTTGTCGGCGAGCGGGGAGACCGAGGAGATTTTGGCGCTGCTGGCGACGATCAAGAGACTAAGGGTGCCGCTGATTTCCATGACCGGAGATGCAGTGTGTGGAGATTCAGCGAGCAGGGATTCCCACCCTTCGAAAGGCGCGAAGGGTGAGGCAGCCAGTTCGATTTCGACTTTGGCTTCGGCAGCGGATGTGGCATTGGATTGTTCGATTGCGCAGGAGGCATGTGCTCTAGGGCTGGCGCCTACGGCGTCAACGACGACGATGCTTGCGTTAGGAGATGCGTTAGCCGTGACTCTGAGTGAGCGGCGCGGGTTCAAGGAAGAGGACTTCGCCAACCTGCATCCGGGGGGGACATTAGGGAAGCGGCTGGCCCGAGTGGAATCCTTAATGCATACGGGTGATGCAGTACCTGGGGTTACTCCTTCGACGCGGATGCTGGACGTGATTTATGAAATGTCGCGGAAGAAATTGGGCGTGACAGCGGTCATTGAGAGCGATCGACTGGTCGGGATTATCAGTGACGGAGACTTGCGGCGCTTGCTCGAGAAGCGCGGCAAGGACGTGATGGATTTGACTGCCGGGGAGGCGATGACGAGATCTCCCAAGACGATCGCTAAGGAGGAATTTGCAGCCACCGCTTTAGCCCTGATGGAGGAGAAGAAGATTACGTCGCTGATGGTTGTCGATTCGACTGGGAAGCTAGAGGGAATTGTGCATCTACATGATTTGTGGACCACCGAACTGGTCTAGGATTGAGTGATTAGGCGATCGGGAGATTGTGCGATTGGAAGCCCACTGTTCTGCCTTCGATCACTCAACCGCCCGATCTCTCAATTTCTGAGTGAGGTTTCCATGTATCACTACGATCCTAGTACCGCGCTGGAAGAGCTTACCGAAGATGCGACGTTGCCCAATCCCGTGCACATTCGGGATATGATTTTGCGCAAAAAGCTGACTGCGGACAAGTCGCTGGAGCTGAACCGGTTGTTTGTGGAGTACCAGAAGTTTTTTGGGGAAGCGCAGAAGCTGGGCAAAGAGATTCTGAAGCAACTGGCTGCTTAGTGCGCCGGCCCAGTACTCAATGCCCATTGGCCAGTGCTCAGTCCCGACCCGCGCGAGATCCGTTGCTTCGCCTGAAATGCCCCTCTGGACAGGATCACGCCGGAGCGACAATTTGCCGCAAGGATCTCATGGCGATGAGTCGGCATTTCTCTGAGAGCCCTTAACGGTGTCGTAAAATAGCAAATTCCCCTTTGAATCGGGCTTGTGCCTGTCTCTCGGTACTCGCTACTCGGGACTCGGAACTCAAAAACTATGCATCGTTGGTCAGAACTATTTATTCCTACATTGCGCGAAGCGCCTGCAGATGCCGAGGTGGCTTCGCATAAATTTCTGGTGCGTGCCGGGTACATCCGGCAGCTTGCCGCGGGGATTTATTCCTACCTCTTTTTGGGGACACGGTCGTTCAACAAAATCACGGCGATCGTTCGCGCGGAAATGGACCGGATCGGGCAGGAGTTTTATCTCCCGGCGCTGCATCCGCGTGAGCTTTGGGAGGCCTCGGGGCGGTGGGGGCTGATGGGCGAGAACCTGTTCCGGCTCAAAGATCGGAAGGGCGCAGACATGTGCCTGGGCATGACCGAAGAAGAAGTCATGACATCGATTGCGCTGAAGGATTTGCGCAGCTACAAGCAGTTACCGCAGATCTGGTATCAGATCGCGCCGAAGTTTCGCGACGAGCCGCGTCCGAGGTCAGGGCTGCTTCGCGTGCGCCAGTTCATGATGAAGGATTCGTATTCGTTCGACATCGATGCGGCTGGTCTCGACATTTCCTACAAGAAACATTACGAGGCGTACCGCCGGATTTTCGACCGGTGCGGGCTGAAGTACATGGTGGTGGAGGCGGATTCGGGAGCGATGGGCGGCAAGGAGTCGCACGAGTTCATGGTGCGGACACCGGCGGGCGAGGACCAGATTGTGAGCTGCGACGGATGCGACTACGCGGCGAACATGGAGAAGGCGACTTCGAAGCTGGAAAGCGTGGCGGATCTCGCGGCAGAGGGCGATGGAAAACCGCTGGAGGTGCACACTCCGGGGCAGAAGACGATTGAGGAGGTAGCGAAGTTTCTGGGTGTGTCTCCCAAGAACAAGATTAAGACCCTGGCATATATGGCGGATGAGGTCGACGGGAAGGGAAAGAAGAAATTGCGCCCGGTTGTGGTGCTGATGCGCGGCGATCATCAGTTGAACGAGGCCAAGTTCAATGCGACGGTTGCGGCGGCGACGCGTCCGATGGAAGAGGGAGAGATCCGCGCCCTGTTTCATTCCCCGGCGGGATATCTTGGGCCGGTTGGGATCGACTGGGCGAGAGGTCTTGATGACGAAGCTCGTCCGTATCTTTTCGTGGACAAAGCGCTGGAGGGCCGGGCGAATCTGATCGCGGGCGCGAATAAAGAGGGCTACCACTTGAAGAACCTGACGCCAGGCAAGGACTTTCAAGCCACGGCGTACGTGGATTTACGGGCAGTGACGGCGGGGGAAGGGTGTCCGAATTGCGGAAGGCCGCTGCGGATTGATACTGCGGTCGAGATTGGGCACATCTTCAAGTTGGGATATCGCTATTCGGAGTCGATGGGAGCGCGTGTGCTCGACAAGAACGGCAAGGAAGTGATGCCGATCATGGGGTGCTATGGGATTGGAATTGAGCGCATTCTGACGGCGGCGGTCGAACAGGGGAACGACGAGAATGGATTCTGGCTGCCGGTGGCAATTGCTCCGTTCGAAGTTGTGGTGGCTCCCGTGAACGTGAAGGATGAGGCAGTGAAGAACGCCTCACAGGACATTGCCAAGCGTCTCGAAGCCGCGGGCTTTGATGTGGTGCTGGATGACCGGGATGAGCGGCCAGGAGTCAAGTTCAAGGACGCGGATCTGGTGGGTATACCTTTTAGAATCACGGTAGGAAAGAAAGTTACCGAAGGTACCGTGGAGGTCGTTTTCCGCGAGACTCGCGAGGTACGCGATGTTACGATTTCGGCGATAGTCGAACATCTTCAGGGAGTGCTTGGCCGGGCGTCGTGAACAGATATCTGCGTCCTGCTGAGCAGAATTGTGGGACATGGGAACAGTAAAAGCGATCGCCGGTTTTTTGGTTATCATCGGTTTGGTTTATGCGGGTTTTCAGATCATTCCGCCTGAGTTGACGAATTATTCCTTTCAGGACGATCTGCGGAACATCGCGATGGTGGGCGGCGCCAATCCGCACGAGTCGGACCAGGAGATCATCGATTCGGTCGTAAAGAAGGCGCAGGAACACCAAATCACACTGGCCCCGGAACAGATCACAGTGCAGCGAATTGGAACGCCCGGCGCGCCGGCAGTATACGTAGCCGCCGATTACAGCGTGCCTGTAAGCCTGCCGGGATATTCTTTCGCGTTGCATTTCACGCCATCCAGCGGAAATCGGGGCATGTAGCACACTGGCACTCCTTTTCAACACTCAGCCCAGCGAATGTAGTGCTTAGTAGGAATTTGTCGTGGGCAAAATCAAAGTTATCGTCGGCCTTCTTTTGTTCGCATTGGTGATGAGCACCGCGTGGCAACTTGCTTCCTGTGAATTTGCCAATTACGAATTCAGGGACGATTTGAAAGATATCGCGGCGATGGGCGGATTGCGAGTTGGGCTACTGGCACAGTCGTCCGATAATGATTTACGCGATGCTGTCATTCGGCGCGCTGCAGGCCACGAAATTCAGCTTGGGCCGAATCAGATTCTGGTTCAGCGGTCGGGGACGGCGGAGAATCCCAAAGTTTTCTTGGTGGCGAAGTATCGCTCGCGCGTGGTCTTACCGGGATTTTCATTGATTTTTCATTTCACCGCCACGAGCCGGTAGGTACCTTTCAAAGTCGGCTCTTAGCGCGCGCGGGGCATGGGCAAGGTCATCAAAAGCCGCACTTTGGAGGCGGCCAATGACGTTCGTAACCTTGTCGTGAGATTACGAGCGGCCTAGCATCGGCGTGGGAAAGGGTGTTTTCGCGCAGTTGTACAGGGCCGATCCAGACTTTCCTAAATCACTCACATTCTGATCGTGTATTGGGCAGAGGTGAACGGACGAGCCGGAGTGTCCGTTTCGATCGGGACGAGCAGATACGAAGGTGGAGGCAGTTTATGACGGTGAAGGTTCGGGCGCTAGGGGTTGTAGCGTTGCTTGGGGCAACCATGTGGCTGGCGGGATGTGGGCACTATGTTTGCGGCGCAGGCTTTGGCGACACGACATGTGCATCAAACAGCAGCAGCCAGAACGGAAGCTCCAGCCAGAGAGCATTCGTGTATTTCATGGACGATCACGCGGGCCAGATGGCGGCTGTGGCGTTGGACCTGAACAATTCCGGGACCTTCGCGCCAATTCCGCATTGGGTTGCTCCTCCGACTCTTGTCCTTAAGGGTTATGACGGGGGTATGGTGATCGTGAACAAGAAGTATCTCTACATGCCTTATTCCGATGGCAGTCTTCACGGCTACACCATCGATGCGACGACCGGCGCATTGTCGGTTTCCTCAACGACCTCGTTGAATTTGCCATCTTTGGTGTCATCGCCGATTGCAGCGGATCCGTCTGGGAAGTTCCTGTTTGTAGGGACGGCGTCTGGAGTTTATGCGCTCACGGTTAACTCGACCAGCGGAGCAGTGACCGTGGTAAACGGGTCGCCGTTCCCGAGCGGAATTGGACAACCAGTACAGATGTCAACGGACGGAGCCGGGAAGTATCTGTACGCGATGGACGGCACGAATATTTCGGAATATTCCTACGACTCGACCAGCGGAGTCCTCACGAGCGTGGGAGCGGTGAGTTCTCCGATGATGATGCTGGCAAGCGAGCCGACGGGGAAGTACATGTTGGGAATTACGGAGAGCAATGGAGCGCAGAGCGCCACACTCGACAACAATGTGTATGTATTCACGATCGGGACGTCCGGTGCTCTCTCGGCGCAGCCCACGGTGGTGAATACTCCCGAGACGCCGTCGTACATCGTCGTGAGCCCCACTGGAACGTTGGTGTTCACGTTTAACCTGGATGACCTGTCTACTTCTGCAACGCAGGCGGAGCCCATCGTCAGCTTTTCATTCAACGCTTCGACGGGAGCACTAACCAGTCCGATGCCATCCACGACGTTCTTGTCGGGCCTTGGCAAATTCGATCAGACCGGGCAGTACATCTTCGCTGAGGGGTCGGAGACGAACCAACCAGCGGCGGGGTTGTTAGCTATCTCGGTATCTAGCACCGGAGGATTGAGTAGCGGTCTGCCGCCCACCGGGTCGGCGGGAGTTACATTCGCCGTGACCGACGAGCCGTAGAGATCGATTACCCGAAAAGCCCTAAGACCCGCGGTTATTGCGGGTCTTTTATTTTTCAGCGATGTCGGTCCTCTTAGGATCATCGGAGGAACAGTCGGCGCGAACTCTCAGAGGTGTAAGAAGGCAGTTGCAGATCGTTCGTCACGGACAGTGACATTCGTAACGTTGTCTACCGGTTACGCAGGGCCCTAACATCGAAGAATCGGGTGGCAGGAGTCTCTTCACAAGAAGTTGCTCTGGCAGCTGGGGCATTGGAGCGGCGTAGCGGCGCTAGGAAAGCTGGATTTGAGGTGGAGGCGGTTCATGACTATGAAAGATCGAGTTCTTTCGGCTGCGTTTTTGCTGCTGGCAACGCTGTGGCTCGCCGGCTGTGGGCATTATGTGTGTCACACTGGGTTTGGCAACACGACCTGTGGATCGAATGGCAGCGGCGGTCTGTCGCAGAGTGGTGGCACGAGTTCTGCGTCAGCGTTCGTCTACGCTGTGGATCAGGGCGCAACTGGCGCGACCACTGGAACGATCGACGGTTACTCGCTGGTGACGTCGACGAGTTCATTTGCCCCGATTACCGGCTACTCAGCGCCGAGCGTTCCGGTGAATCAGGGTGGCGTGGGCATGGTGGTGGCTCAGGGAAAGTATTTGTATGCAGGATTCGCAGGAACCGAACAACTGTTTGGCTGGACGATTGGTTCGAGTGGAAGTTTGACTACGGTCAGCGGCAGCCCGTATACCGCGCCTTTCCTGAACGGGTTCATAGGAAGCGTTGGACAGGACAACATCACCACTGATCCCAAGGGGGCGTTCCTATTCATTTCCGATGCGATCACGTCGCAGATCTATGTTTATCAGATAGGGAGCGGTGGGATTCTGACAACGGCAACAGGGTCGCCTCTCAGCCTGCCATTGGGATTCACACCGATGAATCTGGGCACGGATGGATTGGGAAAGTATTTGTATGTGGTAAACGGCAACAGCGGCAACCACACAGGCTCAGAAGTGGCGGCTTACCAGATCGGAAGCACCGGTTCGTTGACGGCAGTAGTGGGCAGCCCGTTCGCGTTTCCTATGTGGCAGATCAAGGGAGAGCCGAGTGGGAAGTTCATGATCGGAACGACCGGAAAGACAGTGCCGTCTGCCGGTGTCGACGATGACAACTTATATGTATTCAGCATCGGAACTACTGGAGCTCTTACGCAAGTAGTCAAGCAGTCGACAGTGTATGCGCCTTTCAGCATTGCGGTGCAGCAGAACTCGGGCGGAGCGCAGGTGTATTCGTTTGGGTTCAATGATACAGAGACGGCATTCAATCCGGTAGAAGGCTACACCATTAATGGCGCGGGAACGCTGGTAGCGGACGGTGGATCCCCATTCAGTCAGGTCGGGTCGGGCTCGTGGGGGCAACTGGACCAGAGCGGAGCCCTCTTGTTCGTTTACGGCAGCTATCTGGATACGAGCACAAATCAGATCACGACACAGATCGCTCCTCTTTCCGTTGGATCGGGAGGCGTGCTGACACAACCGGCGGGAACGTTGACGATTGCGACCCCGGGCTTCTGGGCCGTAGCGGACGCTCCGTAGGCTGAATGACTTATTGGATGAGTTGGAGACCCGCGTGTACCGCGGGTCTCTTTTTGTTTGATTGATGGGCGGTACAATAGAGGCATCGGAAAGCAGATTCCTCTTTGCTCGCTGGCATCGCGTGTCGGAATGACGGGAATAAGGGTGGCGGCGCGAGAGTGCATGAAACCTTTTACCCGGTCCCATCGTCTGAATAGAATCCGGGCGTAGAGTCGAACCTTGGCAATCAAGATCAGAATTCCGAAAAGAGGTGGCGAGGGCGGGGCGAAAGTGCGCGGTCTGCCGCGCGACCCTGTGTTGCGGGCAGCATTGGTTGCGTTTCTCATCCTAGCTGTGTCGTTCACGATCGTTTTTTCGTACTTCTACATCAAATACGACCGGATCATCGAGAAGCGGTTCAAGACACCAGTCTTCGCCAATTCGGCGAAAATCTATGCCTTGCCGCGCGTAGTGCGGGACGGGGAGAAGATTGAGGCGAAAGAGGTCGCGACCGAGCTACGGCAGGCAGGATATTCCGATAAAGAGGGCGACTCAAAGCTGGGCACATTCCATCTGGTGAAGGGAGGAATTGAGATAACCCCGGGCCCGGAGTCGTATCATGCGCCCGAGCCTGCTCGCATCAGCATCGAAGGTGGACAGGTGAGCCAAATCACGAGCCGCGGGACCGATCTTTCGGCGTACGAACTGGAGCCTGAGCTGGTGACGGCGCTGTTCAACGCGGAACAGCGATCGAAGCGGCAACTGGTGAAGTACAGCGACATTCCTCCCGTGATGGTGCAAGCAACGCTCGCCATTGAAGACCGGCGGTTTTTCGAGCACAGCGGCATCAATTTCGTTCGAACCGTGGAGGCCGTTTGGGAGGATGTGATCCGTCAGAAGCGTGCGCAGGGCGGCTCTACGCTAACGCAACAGTTAGCGAGGGGTTTCTTTCTGACCCCGGAAAAGTCAATCAAGCGCAAGTTGACGGAAATGCTGATTGCCGAAGAACTCGAGCAGAAATTCACCAAGCAACAGATTTTCGAGTTCTATGCCAACTGGGTGAACCTTGGGCAGAGAGGATCGTTTGCAATTAGTGGATTCGCGGAAGCGTCACGGGCGTACTTCAACAAAGATTTGAACGAGATCAGCCTGCCTGAGGCGGCGTTGCTCGCGGGGATTATTCAAGGGCCGAGCCGGCTCTCCCCATACCGGCATCCGGAACGCGCACTGGAACGCCGGAATCTAGTGCTCGATTCGATGGTCGAGTCGCATGCGATCACCAAGGACCAGGCGGACAGGGCAAAAGCCACGCCGCTGAAGTTGGCGCCTCCGAACGTGGAAGCAAGCGATGCTCCATATTTTGTCGACATGGTGCGGGACCAGCTCATCAACAAATTCAGCGAGAGCGAGTTGAACGATTCGTCGTACCGAATCTATACGACGCTGGATCCAGACTTGCAGAAGGCCGCGGCGCAGTCGGTGGAGATGGGAATCAAGCTGGTCGATGAGCAGGTCAAGAAACTGCGCACAAAGAAGATAAAGGTCGGAAAGAAATTTGAGACGACGGTGCAGCCCGGTCCGCAGGCGCAGGTGGCGCTGGTGGCCATCGACCCGCACACAGGTGCGGTGCTGGCACTGGTGGGTGGCCGCGATTACGGATGGAGCCAGTTGAATCATGCCGTCGCAAAGCGCCCGACGGGATCGATCTTCAAACCCTTTGTGTATGCGGCAGCGATGAATACGGCGCTGGATGGATCGCCAACCGTGATTACTCCAGCCTCGACAGTGACCGATGAGCCTTCGACATTTGCGTACGGGGATTCGATTTACGAGCCGCGGAATTACAAAGAGGAATATCACGGAGATGTGACCCTGCGGTACGCGCTGGCGATGTCGCTGAACAACGCGACCGTGAAGGTCGCTGAGGAAGTGGGGTACGACAAAGTCGCGGACCTGGCGAAGTCGGCGGGTATTGCTTCGGTGAAAGCGACTCCGGCGATGGCTCTGGGTTCGTACGACGCTTCGCCGCTGGATATGAGCGGAGCCTACACTGTGTTCGCCAATAACGGCGTCCGGCTGTCGCCGATCCTGCTGAGGTCGGTCCGGAACGCCAGGGGCGATGTGATCTCGAACTACAGCACCGATCAGCGGCAGGTGATGGATCCGCGAATCGCCTACGTCATGACGAACATGATGGAAGGCGTGATCAACAATGGACTGGGATACACGGCAGTCCGGCTGCGCGGATTTACGCCTCCAGCGGCAGGGAAGACCGGCAGTTCTCATGATGGGTGGTTTGCAGGGTATACGTCGAATCTGCTGTGTATTGTGTGGGTTGGATTCGACGACTACAGCGACCTGCGGCTGAGCGGTGCAATGACGGCGGCACCGATCTGGACGGAGTTCATGAAGGAAGCGTCGGTGCTGCCACAGTACGCGGACATGCGTCCATTTACGCAACCTGCGGGGGTAGTTGACGTGCAACTCGATAAGTCCACGAACCTGTTGGCTACGCCGAAATGCACGGATGACTATACGACCGCATTTGTGGCCGGGACCGAGCCGCACGATACGTGCGAGTCGCAGCAAGGAGTTAAAGGGTTTCTTTCCAAGATTTTCGGCGGTGGCGACAAGCCAGTCATGCCGCAGACTTCAGCCCAGCCGGTAGCCAATGCGGATCCAAACAATCCTGAGGATGCAAAGAAAAAGAAGGGATTTTTTGGCAAAATCGCCGGAATCTTTAAGGATGACAAAAACGCAGCCCCGGTGTCTAAACCAGCAGACAGTGGACCGCCGCCGCCGGCGCCTCATTGATAGGCCTTTCGGACAGTTCTCGGCCCCCATCGAAGGGGAAAATCTTAGCCGGACGGCCCAAACTGTGCCAAAATACGCGTAAGAAGCTGGGGGTGCCCCGTGACTGTCGACCGTAAGGGTTCGCTGGTTTTCGTCTCTCTCCTCACCGTTGTTGTTCTTGAGTTTTCTCTCACATCTTTGGCGCAGGTTTCGCATTCGGAGCAAGTGCAGATCGCGCCCCCATTGATCCGTTCGGTGGATCCTCCGAAAGCTGACGCAACGGTCGCTGATCTGGAGGAGAAGGCGGACCTTTTGCGCACGGAGAAGCTTTATCTGGATGCGATGGACTACTATCGCGCAGCGCTGGGCAAGGAGCCGAAATCGGCGCGAATTCTGAACAAGATCGGGATCACCGAGTTAATGATGCAGCGCTATGGCGAGGCGAAGAAGACGTTTGAGCAGTCGATCAAAGCCGATCGCAAGTTCGCTGACGCCTATAACAATCTGGGCGTGGTGTATTACGAGAGGAGGAAGTATGGGGCAGCGGTGAAGGAATACGGTAGGGCGATCGCGCTCGATGGAAATGCCGCTTCGTTCTACAGCAACCTGGGTGCAGCGCTGTTTTCAAAGAAACAGTTCGAGCCCGCGGTGCAGGCGTATCAGAAAGCAGTGGAGATTGATCCAGACGTGTTTGAGCGAACCTCGCGCGGGGGAGTGCAGGCGCAGTTGCCCAGTCCGGAAGATCGTGCGCGCTACGACTATACGGTGGCCAAGTTGTACGCGAAAATGGGTTTTTCCGACCGGTCGCTCGAGTATCTGCGCAAGGCAATGGAAGAGGGTTACAAGGATATGAAGAACGTCTACAAAGACACCGAGTTCGCGACCTTGCGCAAGGACAAACGATTTACCGAACTTATGTCTACAAAGACTCCGGCATTGCCGGAGTAGAGCAGTCTCAACGAGGATAGCTCCAAAATCACTTATCACAGACGAAGAGAACGACAAAGCGCACTCCAACCTGCGCCGAGTAAACTCGATCTGCAAGTGAATGACCAGCCAGTCCCTAAACTGAAATAACGCGTAGGTTATCTCTAAAACTTGACAATTGTGGATTCCGGATGGGTTTTACAAAGCTTTACAAAAATAGACGTAACTTCCGTTGCTGGCGGTGTTTAATTTTTTTAACAACTCCTGAAAACAACAGGGTGAGTAAGGAGAAACGGTAGACCCACCGGATGCTGACCCGAGCACGCCCCAAGCAAGCTTCCGGTGGGTTTTTTCTTTCGCCGTAAGTTGCGAGCCGTGAGTCGCGAGTTTTCAAAACCCCAAATCAAAACCAAGAGCTCAGACCGCAGGGTTCGCTGAGTATTTTGTCAGGTCATGGTCACTGCACTACAGGGCCTTCTGCGACGTAGGTTTCGAGGACTCTCTTCCATTTTCCCTGGGCTTTGAGGATAAACTCCACGACGTCGCGAAGAGCGCCGTCGCCTCCCGGGTGAGGCGTGGTGTAGTGGGATTCGCGCTTCACCTCAGCCCGAGCGTTGGCGACTGCGACGGCGAGACCCGCGAGGCGCATGGCGGGTAGATCAACGATGTCGTCGCCGACGAATGCGGCCTCGGGCGGCGTCAACCCAGCCTCGTGGACGATTTCTTGAAAAGCCTTTCCTTTGTCGTGGCTGCCCTGCCGCACAAACTCGAGTTTCAGATCGCGGGCGCGCAGCGCGACTGTTTCGGAGAAGCGTTTGGTGATGAGTCCGGTGCGCAATTCGCCGATTCGCGCCAGCGAGATCGCGACTCCGTCGTGAGCGTGGAATCCTTTGAATTCGATCGATCCCTGTGCGCTCAAGTCGGACGCGACTTGAGAATTCTTATTGCGATCGGGAAGAAAGAAGAGCTTGCCGTCGGTCAGCACTCCATCGACGTCGAAGAGAAGAAGTTTGATTTTGCGGGCGCGGGCTTGCGGAGAAAGTTTGGCCATCGGCGGGATTCTAGCATTTTGAGTGCTGCGAGAAGGTGGAGATGTCGAGCACGCAATGCCCACGCGTTGCTTAGAACGATTCTGCTGGGCTCTAGTTTTTGTTAAGTACTGCGGCTTCCAGATCTTCGGCGGCTTTGTTGATCCCAGTCGAAATGTTATTGATCACTTCGGCGACCATGGGAATCTGATCATCCGCCTCCTTCCATTTCTTCTGATCCATATATTCGCGCACGGCAGCGACCGGTTTGGCCCCGTAGCCGGTGTAGGCGCCCGGCGCGTAAATCTGGTTCTTGAACCAGGGGCGTTCGGGCAGTCCCTTCTCATTGAGGAAGAGGCGGGCGATACCGAGCAGGTCAGCGTTGACAGTGTCGAGCGAAGCGCGTGAGATCGAACCGTCCGCCGCAGACTGGAATTTTGCGAGTGCTTTCGAATAGCGCTCCGCACTTTTCTTCAGCGACTCGATTGAGTTCTTCATGGGAGCGAAGTTCATGAAGGGCGGAATGGTCTCGATGGGAGGCGGCACGAAGGTCTTGTGCGGATCTGCGGTAGCGATGAAAGCACCTTCCTGAATTTCCTGGTTGCGCTCGCCGATCTCCTCCTGCCTATCTTTCAGCAGTTTCTCGAGATCGGACTCATACTGGGCGATGGCGTCAGCTTGCGGAGAGTAATCGAAGGGGAGCAGATCAGAGTCGGCGATCCGGAGGACGATCGATCCGGCAGTCTGGGCGAGAGCCCGCTCGTATGAGAAATCCGTGTCGGCGAAGTGGGTGTACCAGTAGAAATCATCGTAGATCGAGTGGTACTGATCACCCTCGTCCTCGCCGCCGAAACCCACATTGAGCGAAGAGATACCAGCGAAATCCTGAAAGGCAGTATAGTCTGATCCATCACCCAACTCGGTGACGACGAGATCGTTGCGCTTGCGAAGTTTGCCCCGCTCTTCGGCGTCCTTGGCGTGCACGATGGCGCGCAAATGGGCGCGCTCCCAGACAGAGATGTGCTTTTCAGGGTCGGTCACGTCGTGAGCCACTGCGCCGACGACGGATTGCAGGTCCTGGGTGCCTCCCACGTGGAGAAAGCCTCGCTCGTTGCTGTCGGAGTTGACGTACGTAGCTGCATGCTTTTTCAGTTCGTCGACGTGAGTTTCAACCCATTCCACAGAACCCAACAGGCCGGGCTCTTCACCGTCCCACGCGCAATAGATGATAGTACGTTTGGGAGTCCATCCTTGCTGGTGCAGTTCGCCAAGCACGCGCGCCTCTTCCAACTGCGGGGCCATTCCGGAGATGGGGTCCTCCGCGCCGTTCACCCAGGCGTCGTGATGATTCCCTCGAATGACCCACTGATCGGGAGCAGAACCCTTCATTGTCGCGATGACGTCATAGAGGGTCTTCAGAGACCAATCAGAGACAATTTTCAAGTGAACCCGCGCTGGACCGGGTCCGAGGTGGTAGGTGATGGGCAGCGCGCCTCTCCAGGCTTCCGGTGCGACCTGGCCCTGGAGAGCTGAGAGGAGAGGTTGCGCATCGCCGTAAGAAATCGGCAGAACGGGGATTTTGGTAATTGTCTTTGCGTCCTTGATATCAAGCCGCTTCGCGCCAGCAACGGCGCCGATTCCGGGAGTGAGAGGATCACCGGGGTAATCGGTATCCATGACGCTGCCACGCTGGACGCCATCCCGCGAACGCCACCCTCCTGCCGGATAATCGTCGCCCTCGAAGTAGCCGTCACCTTTGGGATCTGAGTAGATGATGCATCCGATTGCGCCGTGTTCGGCAGCGACTTTGGGCTTGATGCCACGCCATCCCGAACCGTAACGGGCAATGACGATTGCTCCCTTGACGGAAACGCCCATGCGGTCGAGGTCTTCGTAGTCTTCACGGTTCCCGTAGTTCACGTAAACGAGCGGCGCGGTTACGTCTCCATCAATGGAGTAAGCATTGTAGGTGGGGAGCTGTTCGGAGGTTTGGTTCGAAGTTGGATCGATGGGAAGTGCCGGTTCCTGCAGCTTGGCGCGGAATTTTGTGGGGGCGACCAGTTCGACGATCCGCTCTTTGGGAGTGGGGAAGAGGACGTCAAAGGTTTCGATGTGGGCATCGAATCCCCACTGCTTGAATTGCGCCAGGATCCATTCAGCATTGTCTTTGTCGTACGGAGATCCCACATTATGAGGCCTGGCTGACAGACGGCGCATATTTTCGCGGATGTTTGCGGCGACGATCGCGTCTTGGAATTTCCTCTCGAGAGACTGTTCGGTAGAGGTCGTGTTCGCGGTGTAGCCGAGCAATGGAGCGGCGGAGGATGGAGCGGCGGAGGAAGTCGAGCGAGTATCTGCAGCGGATTGGCCAGTAGCCATCGCAGCGAAGACAAGCAGGAAAGAGGAAAGCGCGCGTAGCGAGGTCACAGTGTTCTCCAGGAAGAATGGAAATGAAGCGGAAGTGTATCACTGACGCGTGGGCTAATGCGCCGCAATTCTATTGGATTGAAAGGCGAATACTTGGCGAAACTACGATCTCGGGCTAAAATATCCGGATGCAGTCCCTTCCCGCGTCACTGGCTTGGGCCCACCCTCTAGTAGCGGAGTGGTTTGTTCAGAAGTTCGGAACGCCAACCGAGCCGCAAGAGCAGGGATGGCCGTATATCCTAGCCGGGCGCACTACGCTCATATCAGCGCCCACCGGGTCCGGCAAGACTCTGGCGGCGTTTCTCGCCTGCATTGATCGGCTCGTGCGCAAGGCGCTGGCCGGGGAGCTGAGTGATCGGACAGAAGTGCTCTATGTCTCTCCGTTGAAGGCGTTGGGGAACGACATCCAGAAAAATTTGGAGATTCCACTCGGGGAGATCCTCGCTTTGGCGGGAGAGCGCGGGTTGCTGATGCCGGAGATTCGCACAGCGGTCCGTACGGGCGACACGCTGCAGCCCGAGCGGCGGGCCATGCTGAAACGGCCTCCGCACATTCTGGTGACTACGCCTGAGTCACTTTACATTCTGTTGACTTCGGATAAGAGCCGGGCTATTTTGCGCGACGTCGAAACCGTGATTGTCGACGAGATACACGCTGTCGCGGACGATAAGCGAGGCGCGCACCTCGCGCTATCGCTCGAGAGGCTGGAAGCCCTAACGCATCGTCAACCTGTGCGGATTGGGTTGTCAGCGACGCAGAAGCCGATTGAGGAAGTGGCCCATTTCCTGACCGGGACCGGTCGCGCCGATCCAGTCGTGGTCGACGTCGGACATAAGAGGAAGTTGGACTTGGCGGTTGAAATTCCGCCAATCCCCCTGGGCCCGGTGGCTTCCAATGAGATGTGGGACACCATTTACGACCGTCTGGTGGAGCTGGTAAAGCAACACAGGTCGACGCTGGTGTTCGTGAACACGCGGCGCATGGCAGAGCGGATTGCTCATCAGCTGGGCGAGCGCATCGGTGAAGAAAATGTGGCGGCGCATCACGGAAGTTTGTCGCGCAAGCTGCGGCTGGCGGCCGAGAGGAAGCTGAAGGAAGGCCAGGTAAGGGTGCTGGTGGCGACTGCTTCGCTCGAGTTGGGAATTGATGTGGGCTTCGTTGATCTGGCGGTGCAGATCAACTCTCCGCGGGCAATCGCTGTGGCTTTGCAGCGAGTGGGGCGATCGGGACACTGGCGAGGAGCGATTCCGAAGGGAAGATTCTTTGCGACGACTCGCGACGATTTGATGGAGTTAGCCGCCCTGGTGCGCGCGATCAGGCTGGGAGATCTCGACCGGCTGATGATTCCGGAAGCACCGGTGGATGTTTTGGCGCAGCAGATTGTGGCGGCATGCGCGGCCGAAGAGTGGGGTGAGGAGGAGATGTTCGCGCTGGCGCGACGCGCGTATCCCTATCGGAACCTAAAGCGCGAGACGTTTGACGCCATCCTCGAAATGCTGTCTGAGGGAATTGCAGCGCGGCGAGGACGGTATGGAGCTTACATCCATCGCGATCGCGTGAATGGGAAGTTGCGGCCGCGGCGGGGGGCGCGGCTGGCTGCGATCACCAGTGGCGGAGCAATCCCGGATAACTCGCTTTATACAGTCGTTGCCGAACCGGATGGCGCGATGGTGGGAACGGTCGACGAAGATTTCGCCGTGGAGAGCAATCGCGGCGACATCATGTTGCTGGGGAATTCTTCGTGGATCATCCACCGCATCGAGACCAATAACGGGCGAATGCTGGTGCACGATGCGCATGGCGCGCCTCCAAGCGTGCCGTTCTGGCGTGGCGAGGCACCGGCGCGGACCCAGGAATTGTCGGGTCACGTTGGGGAGTTGCGGCAGAAGGTCAGCGAGATGCTGCCGCGGACTTCGCCTGTTGGATTCTCCGCGACTCAGCCGGAAGTTGCTGCTGCAGTCTCATGGCTGAAGGAAGAATGCGGGCTGGACGACTCGGGTGCCGAACAGGCAATCGAGTACCTACTACAGGGGCGGGTCGTGCTGGGCGCGGTGCCGACGCAGACCACCGTGATTGCCGAGCGCTTCTTTGATGAGGGCGGCGGGATGCAGTTGGTGATCCATGCGCCGTTTGGTGGACGGATCAACAAGGCCTGGGGATTGTCACTGCGTAAGCGGTTTTGCGTTGGGTTCAATTTTGAGTTGCAGGCAGCGGCGACGGATAACGGGCTGAACATCGCGCTAGCCGAGCAGCACAGCTTTCCGCTGGGCGACGTTGTTCACTTCCTGAATGCGGATACCGTGCAGCCGATTCTAGAACAGGCGGCGCTCGACTCTCCGATCTTTGGCACGCGCTGGCGTTGGGACGCGAACCGGGCACTGGCTCTCTTACGTTTCCAAAATGGAAAGAAGGTTCCGGCACAGATTCAGCGGATGCGCTCGGACGATTTGCTGGCGTCGGTGTTTCCGGATGCCGCAGCCTGCTTCGAGAATATCGAGGGCGAGCGGAAGATTCCGGACCATCCACTGGTGGCTGAAGTGATGAAGGATGTGCTCACCGAGGCGATGGATGTTGAGGGGTTGAAGTCCGTGTTACGCGGCATGGCCTCGGGAGAAATTCGCGTGATAGCGGTGGATACTCCAGTGCCATCTCAATTCTCGTACGAGATTTTGAATGCGAATCCCTATGCGTATCTGGATGACGCGCCGCTGGAGGAGCGGCGAGCACGGGCAGTGGAGATGCGGCGGGTGTTGCCGGAGTCAGTGCTGCAAGAGGTGGGAGGGCTGGATCCGGGGGCCATTGCGCAGGTGCGGAGCGAGGCTTGGCCTGATGTCCGCGATGCGGATGAGTTACACGATGTGCTGCATACGCTGGTGGCGCTGCCGAAGGGATTGGATTTCGTGTGGGGGCAGCCGCCCTCGGCTGCACCGTTCAGCGAAGCTGAACCATCCCACGAAGCAGACGGCCTTTCCGATTCGGCTGCCAGAGACGTTTTGCTCGACCGAAAAGCCGAGGGCGGCGGCTATCCCCACATGAGCAACACTTCGTGGGGGCTGTACTTCGACAGACTTGTAAATGAGGGACGAGCTGGAGTGGCTTCGATCGAGGGCCGTCACTATTGGGTCGCGGCGGAACGGGCGCGAAGCTTTAGATCGCTGTTTCCGGGAGCGAAATTTGAGCAGAATCCGGCCGAGGTTGAGAAGGGAGACGTCTCGCGCGACGAAGCTTTGCTCACGCTGGCGATGGGATGGATGTCCGCCGTCGGGCCGACGACCGCTGCCCAACTGGGGAATGCCCTTGGCCTCCCAGCCTCCGATATCGAGAAGGCACTGCTCCGGATGGAGGCTTCGGGGACAGTTCTGCGCGGAAAGTTTACGAGCATCGGAAGCACGAGGGCAGAGCCTACTCTGAGCCTGTCGAAGGGAGTGCCCGGGCCGCACGAGGCTGTCGAGCTAGGCTCGACCGGACAGCCGGAGGTGGCTGTCCCCACACAATCTCAGACACAACCAGAGACGGAATGGTGCGAGCGGAGGCTTCTAGCTCGCATTCATCGGTTGACGGTTGGCATGCTGCGGAAGCAGATTGAGCCGGTTACAGCGGCGCAGTTCTTGCGCTGGTTGCTGCGTTGGCAGCATGTAGCTCCGGGATCGCAGGCCAAGGGAGAGCGCGGCACATTGGAGGTCCTGCAGCAGTTGCAGGGATTCGAAGTTCCGGCGAACGCGTGGGAGCGGCAGGTACTGGCGCGGCGGATTGCAGATTACGACCCGAAGTGGCTTGATCAGCTTTGCCTCACCGGAGCAGTCGGTTGGGGAAGATTGTCGCCGCATCCAGCGACGCTGGATACAGGTGGGGCGGATGGATCGGACGGACTGACCGCTCCGCGACAGCGGCGCGTTATTCCCACAAGCGTGGCTCCGATCACGTTCTTTGTGCGAGAGGAAGTTGATTGGCTGGGGCTACGAGAAAACCCCCACTTCTCCCAAATGCAGGGAGAAATGGGGCGCGCGGGAGCAGGGCTCAGCTATGGGGCGCATCAGGTGCTCGAGTTTCTGCGCCATCGCGGAGCGTCGTTCTTCGCCGATATTGTGCGGGGTACGGGCAAGCTGAAGGCCGAGATCGAGACCGCGTTATGGGAATTGGTCGCCGGCGGTTTGGTGACGGCGGATGGATTCGATAATTTGCGCTCACTGGTTGATCCGAAGCGGCGTGCGGGGCAGGGAAGCGGGCGCAGTACGCGTCCTCGGCACAGCACAGGACGGTGGGCGCTGTTGCATGCGGACGCGGCGGTGGAGCGTCCGCGGGCGATTGAGGCAGCGTGCTGGATGCTGCTGCGGCGGTACGGAATTGTGATTCGTGATCTATTGGCTCGGGAATCGAATTTGCCGACATGGCGCGAACTGTTGATGGCATTCCGGAGGTTGGAGGATCGGGGCGAAATTCGTGGCGGGCGGTTTGTGGATGGATTTCTCGGGGAACAGTTTGCCTTGCCGGTGGCCGTTGAATCCGTACGGGCAACCCGGAGTTTGCCGCTGAGCGGGGAGACATTGACGTTGTCGGCGGCAGATCCGTTGAACCTCGTGGGAATTCTGGTTCCGGGCGAGAGAGTGCCGGCGATCTCGGGGCGGACGGTCAGTTATCAAGATGGTGTGGCTGTCCCACCCAATTCAGAGCGGTCGCTGACGATTGAGGCTGCCGCAGGATAGAACCAAGATTTCGACAACGCGATGGGAAGAGGCAGGCTCTTTCGCGTGTTGCTAGACAAAAAGGTCAGAAGCCCGATGAGGGGGTCCCCCGAGCTCCTGACCGGCGATCTCGGCTAGAACTGATCGAAAGCGCTTCCCCCATCGCTTTTGCCGAGCATGCGCACAATGAGTATTTGCAATCTGAAGGCCAGTTTAGTAGGGGCGCCTAACGGTCATCTGCGACAGTCTCAAACCGTCTGGCGACAAGCGGTTAGAATCGTTTTCGCGTTTTCCGCTGGCACTCCGGGAGCAACGCAGTCCGGATATCACTATCCGTTCGGATAGGTTGGACTAACCGTTCGGATATTGGAAAACCTTTATTCGGGACATGCATTTAGGGCCGCGCTGTGGTAAGAAATTGTGCACGAATTTGGGAGACCCTGATTGCGGCCTAGATTACTGGTGATAGCGGGACCCTCCAAAGACTCCGTTATTCCTTTGCCAGAGGGAGAGGCCACAATCGGCCGGGATCCGACGAGTGCGGTAGCGGTCGTCGATCCCTCGGTTTCACGGAAACATTGCGTTCTTCGGCGTGAAGATAGCCGTTTTCAGATCAAGGATCTGGACAGCCGGAACGGGACTCTCGTCAACGGGGTGGCGATTAAGGACCATTGGTTGCGGCACGGCGACGAAATCGCAACGGGCGACTCCGTGTTTTTATTCCTGTTGGAAGAAGACGAACGGGCGACACCTTCGAGCCGTGTGGAGTTTGAGGAAAGCCATCCCACTGCCGAAACTAGAATCATTCATCCCAGAGAAGTGGTCTATCTACAGCCGGATAGGCTTCTGCGAGAGCTGCCAGCTTCGTCGCAGATCGCACGCAATCTAAGCGCACTGCTGAAAATCAGCCGAGTTGTCCATGCGATCCGGGATCTGGAGGAGCTGCAAGCGCAACTCCTGGATCTTATTTTCGAAGCCGTCCCTGCGGGTCGCGGGGCAATCATGCTGTCGGAAGGATCCGGGCAGGAGTTCAGTTGTCTGTACGCGAAGACCCGGAATGCAGGGCAGCCGCAATTGATCCGCGTGAGCCGCACGATTGCGCGGCAGGTTATGAAAGAAAATGTTGCGATTCTGGGGGTGGATGTCCCGGCAAGCGGCGCCTTGCGCGATGTGGAGAGCCTGGTCGCCGCGGAAGTGCGTTCTCTAGTGTGTGTACCGCTCAGTGTTTTCCAGCGGATGATCGGATGCATTTACCTCGACAGCAACAATACGGTGAACCGGTTCAGTGAAGATCATCTGCAGTTCATGGCAGCCGTGGCGGGGATTTCAGCGGTGGCGCTCGATAATGCGCGCCGCCAGCAATGGCTGGAGCAGGAAAACCAGCGTCTGACGATAGAGGTCCGGCAGGATCAGAGCCTGGTTGGCGAATGCCTGAAGATGAAGGATATATTCCAATTCCTGGCGAGGGTCGCTCCGACGGAATCAACGGTTCTGATTGAAGGCGAGAGCGGAACGGGCAAAGAATTAGCGGCGAAGGCGCTGCACCGCAACAGTCCCCGGGCGAATAAGCCATTCGTGGCAATTAATTGCGCGGCAATTCCGGAGTCTCTGCTGGAAAGTGACTTGTTCGGTCACGAACGCGGAGCCTTTACTGGAGCGGCGGCGCAAAAGAAAGGGCGCCTGGAGATAGCGGATGGCGGAGTCGTTTTCCTGGACGAGATTGGCGAGCTGGCCCCTGCCCTCCAGGTGAAATTATTGCGAGTGCTGCAGGAGCGGGAGTTCGACCGCGTAGGGGGCATGCATCCCATCAAAGTTGATATCCGACTCATTGCGGCGACGAACCGCGACTTGGACGAAGCGGTGAAGAAAGGGGGCTTCCGGCAGGATCTGTATTACAGGCTGGCCGTTGTGAGGCTGACCATGCCTCCATTGCGCGAGAGGCGAGAGGATATTCCCATGCTCACCCGCCATTTTGTGCAGAAGCACGCGAAGAAGTGCAAGGTGAAGGCGAAACCTGTTTCGCGGGAAGCGATGGCAGCATTGGTGAACTACGAGTGGCCGGGGAATATCCGGGAACTGGAGAATGCGATTGAACGAGCGCTGGTGATGGGTTCCTCAGACATGCTACTGCTCGAGGATCTACCGGAATCGCTACTGGAGCAAAATGCGTCAGAGGAAATGCCGGAAGGGAAATATCAAGCGAGTGTAAAGCAACTGAAGAAGCAATTGATTCTGGATGCGGTCGAACAAACCGGCGGAAATTACGTTGAAGCAGCGCAGATTTTGGGAGTACATCCGAACTATCTGCATCGGCTCATTCGGAATCTGGGGATTAAAGATGACTTGAATCAAGCCATTCGAAGCCGGGGAAAGCTTTCGGGAGGAGCAGCGTAGAGATCCAAGGATCACGATTTCGAACGCGGACAAGGGGACCGATCAGACCCAACATCGCATATCTCTCGTAATCAGGGCAGAGTCAACTGGATTAGGCGGCCGGGATCGAGGTAGGTTCCTTGCCAGCGGACCGCGACGTGAAGATGAGGGCCCGTCGCCCGGCCGGTGCCGCCGCTTAAGCCAATTTCCTGATCTTTCTTTACCGTGTCTCCTTCCTTCACTTTGAATTCCGACAAGTGGAAGTAGAGCGTGAGTAACCCCTGGCCGTGGTCGATGACCACGCAATTCCCTTCGAAATAGAGGAATCGAGCGAGCAGCACGGTACCGGCGTTCATGGCCGCGACAGGAGTTCCGCTGGGGACTCGATAGTCGAGGCCCTGGTGCTCGCGCTGTGCCACTCCGTTAAAAACACGTTGCGAACCGAAGACGTCGGAAGTGGGTGCGTCGACAGGCGCGGCAAATGTACCATCCCATTCCCGCAGGGGAGTGACACGCTCAAGATAGTCCGCCTTGACCTTCTTCGCCTCTTCGATCTGCTGGAGCTGCTCAGCGCTCGGCTCGGTGAATTTCTTTTCGACTTCGAGATGAACATAGGTCTTAGGATAATCGGCGGCGTAGACGATGAACCTGCGCTCGAAAGTGAGGGGTGCTTTGGTCGTGGCCTTAGCTCCCTTGAGCGACAGTGGGTATTTGCCAGGAGTAGTTTTGAAGGCGACTCCAGCCAAAGCGAACCACGTTTTTGTGGAAGCGTCGTAGCTGAAGATAAGTTGATGATCGAGCCAGGTTGCGTCGAGCGAGTCTAATTTGGCGGGTGGGTGGACTCTGAAAAGGACTGGGGCGCCATTCAACAGCTTTTGCGGTTCGGTCTCAACAGTCCATGACGCGGCGGCCGCTGGAATGGTTGCGAGACATAGGAGGGCGGCAAATATGAAATGCAGATTAATTGCTCGGGAGCGCCCCGCTTTGCGCTTGCATGGCGGTCGTCTCCACATGAGCCGGTTTGCGATTCCGAAAAAAGTCACCTCATCAGCCTAGCATCTGGATCGACCGCAGAGTCTATAATCCGGCGATGCGAATCTGGGTCCTCACGGGTTTATCAGAGATTACAAAGTGCGAAGTACCGGGCGTTTGAGATGTCGGTAGAAACAACGAAAGAATACGCGTCGATTGGAACACCACACGCTCCCGAACTGGTGCGCGGGCTCAACGTTTGGCATGCCACATCGATCGTGGCGGGAACGATCATTGGCAGCGGCATCTTTCTGGTGCCGGCAGAGATGATGCAGGCCGTCGGATCGGCCGGACTGGTCTATCTAGCGTGGATTGTTGGCGGCCTGCTTTCTTTTTTCGGTGCGCTGACATATGCGGAGTTGGGCTCCGTCCGTCCATTTGCCGGTGGAGAGTACGTCTATGTGCGGGATGCCTACGGGCCGCTGCCAGGATTCTTATATGGCTGGACGTGGTTCCTCATCGCGAAGCCTGCGTCGATTGCTAGCGTTACGGCCGGTCTGGTGCGAGTGCTCGGAACGTTTCCAGCCTTTGCGTTCCTTCCCCAAACGATTCTCGCATTGCACGTGACTTCAACCCGTGTGCTGACCATGAATTACGGCCATCTCGTGGCGGTGGGAGCGGCAGCGTTTATCACCGCGCTGAACTATGTCGGAGTGAGAAAAGCCGGTAATTTTCAGTTGGGATTCACGATTCTCAAAGTTGTAATGATTGTCGGCATCGCGGTAGTGGCGCTGACTGCGTCTTCTGGTTCGTGGAGCAATTTTGGGACGAGCTTCGCGGGGGCCAAAGGCGGGATGGTCGGATTCATGGCTGCGCTGGTAGCAGCATTGTGGGCGTACGACGGCTGGAATGATTTGAATATGGTCAGCGAAGAGATTCAGCGCCCGGAGAGAACCATTCCGATCGCTCTGATCGCCGGCGTAGGACTGGTCGCCGTACTGTACATGGGAATGAATGCCGGAATTCAGCGGGCACTGACCGCAACCGCGATCGCGCAAGCCGCCGTTCCTGCCGCCGCGGCGAGCGAAGTCGCCCTTGGCCGAATCGGAATCTCGCTGGTTTCGATTGGCATGATCATTTCAATGCTGGCCACTTTGAATGGCACGGTGATGAGCGGGGGCCGCGTGCCGTTCGCGGTGGCGCGTGATGGGTATCTGTTTCGGGCATTAGGAGAAGTGCACCCCAAATTTCACACGCCATCGTTGGCCCTGGTAGTCCAGGCGGCGGTTGCCATTGTTTTGATCCTGGTGGGAGGAGCATTCCGGGAATTGTTTTCCCTCGCGATTTTTGCGGAATGGCTGTTTTACGTCGTAGCAGCGAGCACGATCTTCGTCTTCCGCAAGCGCGAGCCGGGTGTTCCGAGACCATACAAAACAGCTGGGTATCCGTTTGTGCCGGTGTTGTTCATTGCCACGGCGACGGTTCTTCTTTACTACACTTTCGTGAGCAATCTTCGGAATTCGATTGCGGGTGTCGTGGTGATACTACTGGGGATCCCGGTGTATTGGTGGTTTGCCAACAAGCGCACGAAGGCCTCTGCCTGAGCGCGACCTCGGACCATTACTCACTGAATACGTTGGCTGAATAGGAAAACCTGTCAGCGGTCACATTCTTCTGGATGATTGTTCATCCACTCTTCTATAATGCGCCAACTCTGGGGTCGGTCGCGTGCGGTAGACCAAGGAACAATCTCAGAGATTTTGAAGGCGCAGGCGGACCGCGGGAAGTGGAACGCACGTCTTACCTTTCTTCTCGCGCGTTTTCGTTTAGCGATGCCTTCACCCTGGGGGCTATGAGCGATGACGCGGATCCATCAGCAAGTGAGCAGCAGGCTGCACCAGCGGTGGCACCACTTTCCCGATCTTTGTGCACTAGGAGCGAGACGCGCGATTGGGTTAGTCGCGGCATTGATGGTTCTGGCCTCGCTGGCGATAGCGCAATCGTCAAGCCAGCTGAATGGCAGCGTTTCTGATCCGTCAGGGGCGAGCGTCGCAGGCGCGACGATTATGCTCACGGAGAAGGCGACGGGTCTCCAGCGCACTACCACGAGCAATGCCTCGGGCCTTTACCAGTTCCTGGACTTGCCGCCGGGTGACTACCGGCTCGAAGCAACGGCAAGCGGGTTTGCGAAGGTTGCGGTGCCGAACATCACGATCCTGGTCAAATTGCCGTCCACCGTACCTCTCCGGTTGCAAGTTGCGGGCGAGACAACATTGGTCAACGTCGAAGGCGAAGCACCACTCGTCAATCGCACAGACGCATCGCTCGGCAACGTTGTCGCAGGAGATCAGATCGAGGAATTGCCGATCGCGGCGCGCAACGTAGTTCAATTGCTGAGTCTGCAGCCGGGAGTGGCATATCTGGGAAATGAACTGAATGCCGACAAGGACACGCGCAGTGGTGCGGTGAATGGCATGCGCAGTGACCAGTCGAACGTCACCCTTGACGGCATCGGAGTCAACGACCAGAACAATGGTTACGCGTTTACGAGCGTGTTGAACGTTCCCCCTGACTCGGTACAGGAATTCAGAGTCACCACCGCCAACTCCAATGCCGACTCCGGCTATTCCAGTGGAGCCCAAGTCGCGCTGGCGACCAAGAGTGGCACGAACAGTTTTCACGGCTCGGCGTACGAATACAACCGCAACACCATCTTCAGCGCGAACGATCCGTTCCTGAAAAATTCGCAGCTAACCAGCGGTCAATCGAATATCGCGCCTAAGCTTCTGTACAACGTATTTGGCGTGACCGTCGGGGGGCCAGTCAAGAAGAACCGGCTCTTCTTCTTCGCCAACTATGAGGGGTTTAGGCAAGCGAAGGGCACCAGCGTATTGCGCGACGTCCCGAGCGCTAGTCTGCGTGCCGGCGATCTGCTGTACTTGTGCGGCCCACTTCAGAACGGAGGTCCGGACCCACGGTGTTCCGGCGGAACCGTTAACGGTGTCAGCAATGTTCCAGCCGGCTACTACGCACTCGGGCCAGCTCAGATCAAAGCGATGGACCCGTTGGGAATTGGCGTGAGTCCGGGGGTGCTGAGCATCCTGCAGCAGTACCCCGGATCCAACGAAAGTGCAGGGGACGGTGCCAATACACTTGGTTATCGCTTTGCGTCCAACGCTGATTCCCCGTGGAATACGTTCATTCTGAAGACGGATTGGCACATCACTTCCAGCGGCTCGGAAACTCTTTTCGTGCGCGGACAGACGCAGACTCAAAAAAATCCGGGAGAGCAACAGTTTCCCAGCCAGTCGGCCGCCACGTCGGTGCTAGACGACAGCAAAGGTGTGACCGTTGGGCTTACCTCTCTTCTCAATCCCAGACTCGTCAACGATTTTCGCTGGGGCTTCATCAGGCAGGGAGGACAGAACGCGGGCGTCTCTCAAGATCCGGCCGTTCTTCTGAACGGTCTTGATAACCTTACCCCTTTCACTCGTTCGACCATCTTCTTTGTGCCGGTCAACCAGTTCACTGAGAGCTTGAACTGGACCCGAAAAAATCACACGTTTGAGTTCGGCGGCGACTTGTTTCTGATTCGCAACAACCACACTAGTTATGCCAATTCGTTCTCCGACGTGCAGACCAACGCGGTCTATCTCAATACAGGAGGAATTGCAGGTACTTCCAGCCCGCTCGATCCCTTCAACAACGGATATCCGGCGGTGGATAGTAACTTTGGACCCAACTATGACAGCGCGACCACCATCGTCATGGGAATCTTCCCGGAAGGCGATGGTATTTATAACTTCTCGCGCAGCGGCAGCGCGCTGCCTCAGGGAGCTCCCATCAACCGGCGTTACGCCATCAATGATTACGAGTTTTACGGGCAGGATACCTGGCGAATGACGCATCGGTTGACGGTCACCTATGGCTTGAGATGGGTGCTTGAGGCGCCGCCTTACGAGACGAATGGATATCAGGTCGCGCCTTGCATCGAAGCTGCCGGCGGAGGCTGCACTAATCAAAATGCCGCCGACTGGTTTTCTCACAGTGCCGCGTTGGCGAATTCCGGGCAGCCGGCAAACAATGCCGGGGAAATTTCATTCATTCTGGGTGGACCTAAGAACCATGGCCCAGGGCTGTGGAACTGGGACCACAAGGATCTTTCCCCACGCGTGGCCGTGGCTTGGGCGCCGGACACGGGTGATGGGTGGATCTCGAAGGTCCTTGGGAAGAAAGACGAATTCTCGATTCGCGGTGGCTACAGCATAATGTATGACCACTTCGGCATTCCGATCGTGAACAGCTTCGATCAACACGGTTCGTTCGGTCTTTCCACAGATCTCGGAAATCCCGCAGGGGTGGTATCTCCGTCGAATGCTCCACGGTTCACCTGCCTCGTCCCGGGATCGTCGGGCCAGTCGTGCTTGCCTCAGCCTTGCCCGTCTTTGAACAATCCGGGGTGCTTGTTTGGCCCAGCGCCAACGGGTGGCTTCCCCTACACTCCGGGCAATACCGCCTTTGCCATCAACTGGGGCTTGGATCAAAGCGTAAAAACGCCTTACTCGCACGTTTTCAACCTGTCGTTGCAGCGCCAGCTTAATTCTCGCTCTTCGTTACAGATTGCGTATGTGGGAAGCGTCGGAAGACGTTTGCCTCTGCAGGTCGATTTGGCCATGCCTACGAATCTGACTGACCCAGCCAGCGGCACGAAATACTTTCAGGCAGCAACGATGCTTTCCAAAGCAGCCGCGGCGGGAACGGACGTCAATAAGCTGCCACCAGTTCCATTCTTCGAAAATTTGTTTCCTGCTTGGGCTGGGGTCCCCACTCAAAGTGCAATCGGTCTGAACAACCAAACCCCGTCAAACCCCAAGGGGGACAATTGCGCGCCTGGCAAATTGCCCGGAAAACCGACAGCCACGCAAAATATCTACGAACTTTGGAATTGTTTCCCGCACAACGAAACCTTCTCGCTGTTCGAAATGGATTTGCCAGCCTCAATCACCGGATTGAATCCTTCCCTCCCAAACAGCAAGTTGGGGCCATTCGCCTTCTATCACGACCAGTTCAGCTCGCTCTACTCGTGGCGCAACATTGGTACATCGGACTACAACGCGCTGCAGGTCACCTACAACGTCCGATGGTCGAATCTGACGGGCCAATTCAACTACACGTTCTCGAAGTCGTTCGACGAAGCATCGGCGGCCGAACGAGTTGGCCCTTACGAGGGCACAGGTGGAACGGGCAACGACTTAAATGGCGGAGGAATTGTTATAAATTCCTACGATCCTCTGTCACTGCGCGGGCTCTCGGACTTCAACGCGTTTCACCAGATCAACGCGAACCTGGTCTACCAGCTTCCGTTTGGAAAAGGCCAGCGGTTCGTGAGTGGCGCTGGTACGATTCTCAATGAACTCGTGGGAGGATGGCACGTCTCCGGAATTTTCCGGTGGACGACTGGGTTCCCCATCACGATCAACAACGGGTTTACCTGGGCAACGAACTGGAACATCGAAGGTGACGCAATGCCGAACGGACCTTCTCCGGTCGCGTCCAATCCGAAGAATGCGATTGTGAATGGCGTGGGGATCGGCCCCGACATCTTTGCCAACCCTGCAGCGGCGGAAGCCGCTTTCCGTCCGGAGTGGCCGGGAGAATCCGGAGCGCGCAACAACGTGATTGGCGACGGAATGTTCAACATCGATACGGGCGTAAGCAAGAATTTTTCGCTGGGTGAGCAACGGCGTCTGGAATTTAGCTGGCAGGCGTTCAATGCCACTAACTCTGTACGCTACGACGTGCGTGGTGCTCAACCGTCGCTTTCGTACGCCCCGACGCAGTTCGGCAGGTACCTGAACACATTAACCACGCCACGCTTTATGCAGTTCGCGCTGCGGTTCGCATTTTGAGGAAAGGCCTCTGGTTTGCGGAGGAGTGGTTAGCGGCTGATACGTCTTGCTAGCGTCTCAGGTTGTACCCCCATACGTTCGGGCTTGCTCGAGAACTCTGGGCTCAGTTTAAAAACTTACCTGGGTTTAAAAACTGTCGGCATGTTGATAATCGGGACAGTCGGACGCTATACTGTCCTAACTGTAACCTTCCAGAGTAGAACCTTGTAGTTCCTGATCCGCTAATCTGGAGCTGCGTCCGCGGGAGTGGTACGGATAGCACGCACCGCGCTAACGTCTGCAAAACCGGGGTGTTGTAAGCCTTAGCACCTCTTCTGGCCACGGCCGTCTACCGGGTTTCCCGAGCTAGACATGCCACTGGACTCTTCCGCTCAAGAGCACCAAAAAATCCCCAATCGAGGTCATGATGTCTCAATTCTTCCGTAGTTCAGCGCTTGTCCAAGGCGCTAATCGAAATGTTGCTCTTCGAAAAGCAGTTTTCGTGGCCAGCTTGGCCGGGATTACCGTATTCGGCGGGTGTGGCGGAGGCCCCAAACCCCTCACCTCGGGCCCGACAACTCCGGTGTTGACTCCGACTCCAACGCCGAGCCTAACAGTCTCTGCCACACTTCCGGCAGGGACGCAAGGCACAGCTTACAAGGGCAGTATTACCGCTAGCGGAGGAGCGTCTCCCTACAATTACGCCGTCACCTCAGGGCAGATGCCTCAAGGAGTGAGCCTGGATAACGCCACCGGAGCGGTCTCTGGAATCCCGACCGCAGCGGGAAATTTCAATTTTGGCGTATCAGTTTCAGACGCTAAAGGGGATTCCAAGCAACAGTCATTACAGATCGCGATTGCACAAGCGCCCGCACCGGCGCCTGCACCGGCTCCAGTGCCTAGTCCTGCACCAGCTCCCAGCCCCGCACCGAGCGGGAATTCAAGCGGAGGGACCGCTCTTACGAATTTGCAAAAAGTCGGTGGTTGGGGGCAGTACGGGCAAGGGCCGCCGAATTTTGTCGATTGCTCGCCTTCGCCCTGCGATGGGATCGAATTTTCGATGACGCAAAACAACTCATCCCCGTCCCTCAGCGGAAATTCGACAGTTTTCTGGGTGGGAGGAACCGCTCCCTATTCCGACGCTCTGTGGAATAACCACCTTATTGGTCCGTTGTCCTCGCAAGGCATGTTCGATGAAAACCAGTCCCAGTTACCAAATCTCTCCGGCTTTACCTATGACGTGTACTTCTACGGAGACAATCTGGGAGTGTCGCAAGCTCTGGAGTTCGACATTAATGAGTTCTTCGGGAATATGGGATTCATTTTTGGCCACGAATGCCGTATTGCTGCCGGGAATCAGTGGGATGTCTGGGACAACTCCAAGGGACATTGGATACCGACGGGTGTGCCGTGTTATCCGAAGAGCGGGCAGTGGAACCACCTCACGATCAAAGTCCAACGGACATCGGATAACCACGAGACGTATCAGTCGATTACTCTGAATGGACAGACTGCGAATCTGAACTGGACATTTGAAAAAGGATCGAGCCCGGGATGGTACGGGCTGACGGTCAATTTTCAGATGGACGGGAATCAGAACCAGGACGCATACAAGGTATATCTCGACAACTTAACGCTGACGTATCAGTGAGGGGGGTGCCATCGCCCGCGCGCGTTATGCTATTTGGCGTAAGAGGCTAGATTGCTAATTACGCTGAATAGCGTTACGCTGATGAGCGTAATGGCTACTGCGGAAAATCCCTTTGTTTTCGGCGAAATTATTGAAGAGCCGAATTTCGTTGACCGTACTGACGAACTCCACCAACTGGTCAGAGACTTAGCCGATGGACAGAAGGTGTTCCTGCTCTCTCCCCGGCGTTTCGGGAAAAGTTCGCTGGTCGCTTTGGCTTTGCTCAAACTGAAGAAGCGGCACATTCACACGGTCAGCATTACGGTGAGCAGCTACTCCAGCTACACTCAGTTCCTTGAGAAATTTGCAGAGAAGGTTTTGCGAGCCGCCGGGCCTTGGGATCGCGTGAAGGACTGGGTCACGCGATTCGGTCGCAGCGTGAAACCCGACATAAGCTACAACATGGGAACCGGCGAAGTGAGTGTCTCTTTGGGCAAAGGGTCGGGATTCGACCCCGATCCCATTGCACCGGAGATCTTTGCGATGCCCGGAGAGTTGAGCAAGAGCGCTGGATTTCGCATGGCAATCTGCCTCGATGAGTTTCAACAGATTTCCCAGTTCGACAGCGGTTCCGTCGAAAATGTCATACGGAACCAGGTTCAGGCGCAGCGCGAGGTAGGCTATGTCTTTGCAGGGTCTCAGCCTTCTCTGATGAAGGAAATGCTTTCAGCCAAACGGCCGTTTCATAAAGCGGGACCTCAGATGTTCCTGGACAAGATCCCTGCAGACGACTGGAAGGCGTTCATCGCGCAACATTTCCACAAAAGAGGACGCGCACTGGACGATCAGGGTCTGGAGACCTTGCTAGTGACTGCCGACTTGATTCCCTATGACGTACAGCGTATCGCGCATGAGTTGTGGGATTACGCGGAGCTGAAAGACAAACGTCACCTTGACGCAAGTGACGTGAACTCGGTTACAGATAGTCTCGTGGCGGGGCAATCTACCTATTACGAGCTTCTCTGGGAGCAACTCTCAGCAAGCCAACGCGCAACTCTACAGGCATTGGCTGAGCAAGGGTCTTCGGCGATCTATTCTCAACTCGTGCGAATGGAGTTTCGCCTTGGACCAGCATCCACGGTTCAGAAAGCTTTGCACTCTCTGGATTCTAGAGACATCCTGGATCGCTACAAGGACAAGTTCTTCTTCCTGGACCCACTCTTTCCTCGTTGGATTCGAAAGAAAGTCGTGTGAATGGATTATGCCGTGTGGCGTTACTCCGAAGGGCGTAACAAACTATCCGCGCTCGAGGCTCAAACCAGAGACGAGGCGGCAGCCAATCAAGTCATTTCGAAAAGAGCAGAGCTGGTGGGTCGTAAACCGAGAATCTTTTATATCGTCGGTCGCCTTGGCGGCTTCGGAGATTTCAGCAGGATGTAAACGGCAGGCATTACACGAAGTGATGATGGTGGACCTGGTCGGGATCGAACCGACGACCTCTTCCATGCCATGGAAGCGCGCTCCCAGCTGCGCCACAGGCCCACTTGTGAGGACACTACTCGTCTAGTGCTGGTGACCTCATTTATTCTCGCCGACTGAAGGGATATAGTCAACGCGAGTGCTTTCGGAGTCCGACCAAAGACGTCCACCGACCAACGTCACAACGTTTCCAAAGGAAAAATCAAGCGCTCCCACTTTCTGCCGTTTCTTTCCACAGGCGTTTCTGCCATAATTGATCGTGCACCCCACCTGCACAATCTTTCAAACACAATTTAAAGCGAGGAAGAGATGCCAGCGAAGTACATCTTTGTGACGGGCGGAGTTGTGTCTTCACTCGGCAAGGGATTAGCCGCGGCTTCGATCGGATGCCTGCTGGAGAGCCGCGGAATCAAAGTCAATCTGATGAAGTTCGACCCTTACCTGAATGTCGATCCGGGGACGATGTCGCCGTTCCAGCATGGCGAGGTCTTCGTGACTGACGACGGGGCGGAGACGGACCTCGACCTGGGGCACTACGAGCGCTTCACACATGCCAAACTTTCTCGCGATAACAACTGGACGACGGGCCGCCTTTATGAGCAGATCATCGCGAAGGAGCGGCGGGGTGATTATCTCGGTAAAACAGTGCAGGTGATTCCACACGTCACCAACGAAATCAAGGCCGCGATGAAGAAAGTCGCGCAGGACGTGGACGTGGCGATCGTGGAGATCGGCGGTACGGTGGGTGACATCGAGTCGTTGCCGTTTATGGAAGCGATCCGTCAAATGAGGCAGGAACTGGGCCGCGAGCACACATTATTCGTCCACGTGACGCTGGTGCCATTTATTGCGGCGGCACAGGAGTTGAAGACCAAGCCAACACAGCATTCGGTGAAGGAACTGCTCAGCATTGGAATTCAGCCGGATATTTTGCTCTGCCGCACGGACCGTTTCCTGGCGAAAGAGATGAAGTCGAAGATTGCGCTCTTCTGCAACGTTCCTGAAGAGGCGGTGATCACGGCCAAAGATGTGGCGTCCGTGTATGAAGTGCCGCTCGTCTTTGCCAATGAGAACGTCGACACGCTTGTATTGAAGTGTCTCCATATGGAAGCGAAGGATCGCGATCTCTCGAAATGGGAAGATATTGTCCACCGTGTGTACAACCCGAAGGACACGGTCACGATTGGAATTGTGGGCAAGTATGTTGAGTATGAGGATTCCTACAAGTCGTTGAAAGAAGCGCTGGTCCACGGCTCGCTGGCACACAATCTGAAACTGCAATTGAACTGGATTGAGGCGGAAGGACTCGAAGGTGCCGACGAAAAGAGCGTCGAGTCGCAACTCGAAGGCTATGATGGAATCCTCGTTCCCGGAGGGTTCGGCAAGCGTGGTATCGAGGGAATGCTGATTGCGATCCGCTATGCGCGCGAGAAGAAGGTTCCATATTTTGGCATTTGTCTGGGAATGCAGACGGCCTGTATTGAGTTCGCGCGAAATGTGGTTGGACTGGAAGATGCCAATTCGAGTGAGTTCGATCCGGCCACTCCGCATCGGGTGATCTACAAGTTGCGTGAATTGCGCGGCGTCGAAGAACTGGGCGGCACCATGCGTTTGGGAGCCTGGACTTGCAAGATCGAGCCGAATACCTTGGCAGCAAGAATCTACGGCGTCCTCGAAATCAGCGAGCGGCATCGGCACCGCTATGAGTTCAATCGCGAGTACGAAGAGCCGATGATCGCGGCGGGATTGCGCATTTCCGGGTCGACTCCGGATGGGACTTACGTAGAAATGGTGGAATTGCCCGATCATCCGCACTTCATCGGATGCCAGTTCCATCCTGAGTTCAAGTCGAAGCCGCTCGAGCCGCATCCGCTGTTCAAGACCTTTGTCGGAGCCTCGTACGAATACGGCCAGAAGCGGCACGCGGAGAAAGAGATCGCCGAGGTCGAGATGTTTCATCGGCCGGAGCGCGTGGTGGGACGATAGAAGTGTGATTCACCACAGAGACACAGGGGCCACAGAGGAAAACAAATGGATTCTCTCCGTGACTCTGTGCCTCTGTGGTGGATGGTTTTGAATCAGAGACATTTTTTGATTACTTCGTTCCAAGTCGGCGAAATTCACATCGGTTCTGGCGATCTATTTCTCATCGCTGGACCGTGTGTCATTGAGAGCGAAGAGCATGCGATCCGGATGGCGGAGATTATCAAGGGAGTGGCTCGCTCGCTGGGTTTCCCATTCATTTTCAAGGCGAGCTACGACAAAGCGAACCGGACATCAATCCGCAGCTTTCGCGGGCCGGGATTGAAAGAAGGTCTGCGCATTCTCAAGAAGATTAAGGATCAGTTGCAGCTGCCCGTGCTTACTGACGTGCACGAGACGGCGGATGTCGCCAAAGTGGCTGAAGTTGTTGACATCTTGCAGATTCCGGCATTTCTGAGTCGCCAGACGGATCTGGTCGTCGCTGCGGCGCTGAGCGGGCGCACGGTCAATATCAAGAAGGGTCAATTCGTTGCGCCGTGGGATATGCGGCACGCGGTGGAAAAATGCCGCCAGGCAGGGAACTCGCAGATCTTCTTGACGGAGCGCGGAGCGAGCTTTGGATACAACAACCTCGTGGTGGACATGCGATCGCTGGCTATTATGCGAAAATTTGCGCCGGTGGTATTCGATGCGACGCATTCGGTGCAATTGCCCTCGTCGCAGTCGGATGAGAATGGTCCGGCGGTAAGCGGCGGACAGCCGGAGTTCATCCCGTTGTTGGCGCGTGCGGCTGTGGCGGCTGGCGTCGATGGCGTATTCATGGAAGTGCACGACAATCCGAAGGAAGCGAAGTCGGACGGAGCCAATGCGCTGGAATCGACTAAGCTGCGCGGTGTTCTGAAAGAACTGTTGGCGGTGAAGAAGGCGCTGGCGGAAGCGCACGCATCACCATAGAACCCGAGCCAAATGTCAACGGGACGGCATCGCCGTCCCGTCTCTTCTCCCACCCAAAACGCTCACTCCAGCACGAAGATGTTCTTCTTCGCGCACATCTCCTTCAGGATCTTCGGCCACACGGTTACGCTGACTTCGCCGAGGTGTGCTTTGCGCAGAAGCAGCATCAGAGTGCGCGATTGGCCGATTCCACCGCCGATCGAAAGCGGCAGAATGTCATTCACGATTCCCCGGTGATAGGGGAATTTGAGGTTGTCGAGCAGTTTCGACATTTCAAGCTGCTTGCGAAGTGTCTGGGCGTTTACGCGAATGCCCATTGAGGTGAGTTCATGCCGGCGCTGCGTGACGTGGTTCCAAACGAGAATATCGCCGTTGAGCCCGTGGGTCTCTTTGTTCGTCTCCTTACTCGTATCAGTAACCCAGTCATCGTAGTCAGCGGCGCGCATTTCATGCGGGTAGCCATCTTTGAGCGGCCAGCCAATGCCAATAATAAAGACCGCCGGATACTTCTGCAGAATCGCCGTCTCACGCTGCTTGCGCGGGAGATCAGGGTACATCGCCAGCAATTCCTCGGCATGCAGGAAGGTGAGCTCTTCCGGTAGATTCGGGTAACGGGAATTGCGCAATGCCGGAAACATCTCTTCCGCAAATTTCTCGGCACCGACCAGCACCTTCCAGATTTTGCGGACGATTCCTTTCAGGAATTCGACGTTTCTTTGCTCCGCGGTAATGACCCGCTCCCAATCCCACTGGTCGACATAGGCGGAGTGATCGTGGTCGAGGAAATAGTCTTTGCGGACGGCGCGCATGTCGGTGCAGATGCCCTCTCCGGGTTTGCATTCGAACTGCTTCAGGGCGACTCTTTTCCACTTGGTCGCCGCCTGAACCACCTGCGCATCGATAGGATTCATTCCTCGATCGTTTGAGATATGAAACTGGATCGGAGTTCGCGAGCCGTCGCGGTCGAGCATGTCGTTGACGCCACTCTCGACATCGACGATCAGCGGAACCTGCACCATCTGCAAGCCGAGCTCCTTACATAGATTATCTTCGATATAGCGGCGCAGATGGAAAATGGCTTTCTGTGTTTCCTTGCGAGTCAGCAGAGACGCGTAGTCCTGGGGCAGGATCTTCTCAAGTTCTGCATAGTTGCCGATACCGGGTCCGGCTAGATCTGCTTTCTTACTGGCCTGGCTATCGACGGCAGCCGGTTGCGGTTTACCGATTTTCTTACGGTTATTGGCTCTGCTTGTCGTCTGGGCGTTCTTTCGTTCTTCGGATTTGACAGGACTCATAGGGTCTCCTTGTGCTGGGCATAGCGGGGGCAGTCCGCTGTGTAAGTCTCACTCTCCTCTATTGAACGGCGGGGGAATGCAGCAAACAGTGCTTGGCATCACAGGCCGGTGTGTGGGGTGATACCGGGTGTTTACGAGCTGTGGAGCCCATCGGGGTGTGGTCCGCACCGGTGTGAAGCTGTGTGGTAGATTGAAATTTCCGTATGAAGCACGTTGCAAACTGGGGATTGAACATCGCTGCGCTGCGTGGGGCGAGTTATGCCGACGTGCGCGTCGTGGCGCAACGGGGCCGTGCACTCACCACCAAGAACGGCAAAGTCGGCAGTGCGTCCGACTCGGAATCGGTGGGGATGAGCGTGCGGGTGATCGCCGATGGCGGGTGGGGATTTGCGGCGTCGTCGCAGTTAGGACGCGGAGCCGTGGAGGCAACCGCAGCACAGGCAGTCGAGATTGCGCGAGCGTCAGCGCGAGTGAAGCGAGAAGACGTGCGGTTGGTGCCGGAGAAGCCTGCGGTCGCCGAGTGGAGCACGCCATACCGCATCGATCCCTTTACGACATCGATCGAGCAGAACATCGAACTGCTCCTGAAGATTGATGCAGAGTTGCGTTCCGTAGCCGGAATTACGCTAGCGGAAGCGAATCTTAATTTCAATCGTGAAGAGCAGTGGTTTGCGTCGTCAGAGGGCGCGGACATCCATCAGACAAAGTTGTCGACCGGTGCGGGATATGCGGCTTACGCATTTGCCGGAAACGAGATCCAGAAGCGGTCGTATCCGAACTCGTTTGGCGGGCAGTGGCAGAACAAAGGATATGAGCTGATTGAAGAGTTGAGACTGGCGGAGAACGCACGCCGGATTGCAGAAGAAGCGGTTGCGTTGCATAAGGCGGATCAGTGTCCGGAAGGAACGTTCGACATTATTCTCGACAGCTCGCAGTTGGGATTGCAGATTCATGAATCGGTGGGGCATCCAATCGAATTGGATCGAGTGTTAGGAATGGAGGCGAATTTTGCCGGGACATCTTTTCTGACCCTCGACAAGTTGCGCCATCTGCGTTACGGCAGCGACCTGGTGAATGTGGTAGCAGACGCGCGTCAGGAGCATGGGCCGGGCCTGGGAACGTTCGGATTCGATGACGAAGGCGTGGCGGCGCAATGTACTCCGATCATTACGAATGGACTGTTCACGGGATATCTGAGTTCGCGCGAGACGGCCCATACCATTGGTGAGAACCGATCCGGTGGAACGTTGCGGGCTGAGGGATGGAACCGGCTGCCCATGATTCGTATGACGAATATCAGCATTTTGCCTGGAGAGAAGCCGTTCACACTCGAACAACTGGTCGCTTCCACCGATCATGGAATTCTGACGCAGACGAACCGTTCGTGGTCGATTGACGACAAGCGGTACAACTTCCAGTTCGGATGTGAAATCGGATGGGAGATCAAGAACGGGAAGCGCGTGCGGCTGCTGAAGAATCCGTCTTACTCCGGTATAACGACAGAGTTCTGGAATTCACTCGATGCCATCTGCTCGCGCGATGAATGGACGCTCTGGGGCACTCCGAATTGCGGGAAAGGACAGCCGCAGCAGGTGATGGGGACGGGGCATGGAGCGGCGCCGGCAAGGTTTCGAAGTATCAAGGTGGGAAGTGCGTTTAAGAATTCGTGAGGGAGATCACTGACCGCGGGTCTCGAAGGACTTAGCATTCAGCACTCAGCATTCGGCATTCAGCCAACCAACAGGAGTTGCTGACATTAAGAGTTTTAGAGATTTGCGAGTTTGGGAGAAAGCGCATTTGCTGGCTCTGGATTCCTATCGAGCGACTAACGATTTTCCGAAAAGCGAGTTGTTCGGCTTAACCAGTCAAATCCGAAGAGCAGCCGTATCGATTGCGGCCGAGGGTTGCGGCAAACGCGGTAATGGTAATTTCAAAGATTTCTAAACATAGCAAGTGGCTCTGCGAGCGAATTGGAATACCATTTTTTGTGCTCGCTGACGACCTCCACTTGCTGGATAACAAGGTTTATTCAGACATTGAATACGACGGTGGTGGAGGTTAAACGTATGCTGTCAGCTCTGGCGAGGAAAGTCGAAACCGATCGCCTTGCGGGCTGAATGCTGAGTGCCGAGTGCTGAATGCTGACGTCCGAACAAGCCGCCGACATTTTCGACCGCATTCGCAAACTATCGAGTGCCGATGAGGTCGAGGTTCTTTTTTCCGGCGGGAAGTTCGCACTAACCCGTTTTGCCAACAACAGCATTCATCAGAATGTTGCGGAAGAGAACCACGTTGTGTCGGTCAGAACTGCATTTGGCGGCCGGACAGCCCGGGCTTCTACTAACAAGTTGGATGATGAGAGTCTGCGGCAGGTGGTGAAGAGCTCGGAGGCACTGGCGAAGGTTCAGCATGCGGATCCGGATCTGTTGCCTATGCCTGATCCTGGGGAGGCCGATGGCGGTGCAGTCCCAAATGGCCGCATTATCCCGACTCGCTATTTTGGCGAAACTGCGACGATCACGCCCGAGCAGCGCGCTGACGTTGTGAAACGGATCGTTGGCATTGCCGATCGACACAAGCTGACAACGGCAGGTGTTTTTTCCAGCGGAGAGTCGTTCGAAGGAATTTTCAATTCACGCGGGCTAACCAGATGGCACGCTCAAACGTTGGCAGAAACATCGATCACGATGGTGGCAGAAGATTCTTCGGGATGGCAGAAGATGAATTCGCCGAATGTCGCGAATCTCGACCCTGTGCGCCTTGCTGAAGTCGCGGCTCAGAAAGCGGTCGACTCGGCTCATCCGAGAGAGATTCCAGCAGGGAAATACACTGTGATCCTCGAGCCTGCAGCCGTGCTCGACATGGTCGGATTCATGTTCTGGGATTATTCAGGGATGGCGATTTTAGATCAGCGTTCCTTTCTCACAGGACGCATCGGAACGAAGCTCTTTGGCGAGAACATCACGATCATCGATGACGTTGCGCATCCGATGCAGTCGGGATCCGCGTTCGATGGAGAAGGAGTGCTGCGGCACCAGGTTCCGTTGGTAGAAAACGGAGTGGTAAAAAGGGTGGTATATGCCCGCGCTACGGCAACGCGAATGAGGCAATCCGAGCATCGTGGCAGCGTGGGTCCGATCGAGGCGACGGGGCATGGATTCCCGCTTCCCAACGAGATGGGAGAAATGCCTCTCAACATCGTGTTTGCGGCGTCCGACAACCCCCAAACGGTGGAGCAAATGATTGCTTCCACGGAGCGTGGCGTGCTGGTAACGCGCCTGTGGTACATCCGCGAAGTGGAGCCGTTTGAAAAGATGCTGACGGGAATGACTCGAGACGGTACTTTCCTGATCGAGAATGGGCACGTGCAGGATGGAATTCGAAATTTTCGTTTGAACGAGAGTCTCATCCACATGCTGTCAAACGTGGAGGCGATGAGCACGCCCGGGCGCTCCTGTGGAGAAGAATCGTTTGACATGGTTGTGCCGGCAATGAAAATCCGTAATTTCAACTTCACGGAAGTGACCAGGTTCTAGGTTTGATGTTGCGCCCCTTCCTCGTTGCGTAGTCTCTGATCTGGTTTTCGTCTCCGAGAATTGGCCGAAATCATCCGTTTTTTACCCGAAACCTCAGGCTTCCGACAGGCGATTTCGGGTTGATTTGCGGGCTTGCAAATCCCTTCTAATCCATTCAAAGAAAAGAAGTTATCCGCACTTGTTCAATGACTTCGGTAACTTTGTTCCGCTGATTCCGGGGTGTACGCTGCCCTTGAGTTGAGAGTCCGGATCAGCAGGGCAGGAACCGCAAGAGAAGCAACCGGAAGAAAGGTTCTCAAAGCGTGGCGGCGGAAGGCACAGCACCGATGACCGAGGCGCAGATGAATGCGAGCCAATTCGAAGATCTGCAAAGCGCGCCCAGATTCCCGCTGCATCTTTCAGCCTCTGTGAAATCTGAAGGGGCGGCATATTCGGCGGAGACGGAAAACATCTCAGCGAACGGCGTTCTGTTTGCGATGGACCGCAACGTACCTGTTGGATCAATTGTCGACTTCACAATCATGCTGCCGGCCGAAGCTGTAGGTGCGCGGCAGGACGTGCAGGTCGATTGCCGGGGACGCGTCGTCCGCAGTTTTGAAGATCGCGGACGCCTCGGTGTTGGAGTAGTGATCGACGAATACCATTTCGAACGAGCATAGGCAAGGACTGAATGGCTACCATTCCGGTTGGCATGGAAGAAAATTTCGGAGCAGGCGAGGACGTTGGCCAAGGCCAGTTCGTCCGCGTGATCGTGGCTGATACACAGGCCATCTTCCGCGCCGGCTTGCGGAAGATCTTCGCACTGGAAGATGACATCCGGGTGGTCGGCCAGGCGGAGACGCTGGCGCAAACGCAATCCGCCGTAGCGAAGTTTTCCGCTGACATTCTGATCTTTGAATCAGCGCTGGCACCGAATCCAGTGGAAGCCGTATGTGAGTTGCTGCGGCAGAATTCGAAACTGCGGATCGTGGTGGTCACTCCCGGACCAGATGAGGAGTTGACCCTGGAACTCTTCCGCCGCGGAGCACATGGAATTGTATCGCGCGAAGTCGAGCCAGAGTTGATGGTCAACTGCTTGCGGAAGGTCGTATCAGGCGAGACATGGCTTGATCAGCAGGCCATCCATTGGGTGATGGAAGCCTACCGTACCCAGAACAATCGAGCGTCTGGCGCGCGATCCAAAGTTCAACTCACGCCGAAAGAGACATTGATTGTTTCCTGTGTAACCCAGGGCATGAAGAACAAAGAGATTGCGTTGCGCGTGGGCACAACGGAGCAGGTTGTGAAGAACTACCTCCGCAAGGTGTATGACAAACTTGGAGTTGCCGATCGCCTGGAATTGGCGTTGTATTGCCTGAACCATCATGTGGTCGACAACGCGAAGGTGCCGCCCCTACCAGCTTCGGCAAACGCCGCGGCTAGCGCAGCCGCAGCGGGAGCCTCCGGGAGCGGCGCAGCAGTGACCGGCTCGGCTAGCGCAGTAGTAATCCCGGGCTCACCCGAGAAATCTTCGTAGTCGGTCCAATCCCGTCCTTTGAAGTTGCGATTTCTGCGCGTTCACCCATAGAATTGAAAAGAACGGAAGTGCTGAGAGTCAGTTTCAGTGGCGCTCCGTTAAGTCGTCTGAGAGTGGTTCCTTCCTCAAGCATCACGCCGGAGAGATGGCCGAGTGGCTGAAGGCGCACGCTTGGAAAGCGTGTTTACTCGAAAGGGTAACGTGGGTTCGAATCCCACTCTCTCCGCCAGTT
>Ga0070735_10000158_pt1 | contig 79817 bp, 73 predicted proteins | sample Coa_R1_FD_66443 | JGI IMG/M metagenome (GOLD analysis project Ga0070735, IMG submission 66443) | Surface soil microbial communities from Centralia Pennsylvania, which are recovering from an underground coalmine fire - Coalmine... | ecosystem: Environmental > Terrestrial > Soil > Unclassified ...
GGGACCCCACTGCTTGAAAGGTTCCGGCGCACTCGCGCCGGCTTGCACTCGCTGCGCTGCGCTTCGCTCGCGGGGACCCCACTGCTTGAAAGGTTCCGGCGCACTCGCGCCGGCTTGCACGTATCACGAACCCACCTCGGCCTGAAGTTCCTCGTCCTCGCCGAGCACCTCTTTGGCCAAGGCGAGATAGGCTTGCGCTCCCCGGCTCTTGGCATCGAAGACGATCGCCGGCTTACCAAACGAGGGCGCCTCCGAGAGGCGCACGTTGCGCGGAATACGCGTGCGGAAGACCTGCGAGGGAAAGAACCGCGAGACTTCGTCGATCACGTCGACGGCGAGATTCGTACGGGCGTCGACCATCGTCACGAGCACTCCCATGATCTGCAATCCCGGATTGAGCGCCTCCCGCACGCGGCCGAGCACGGTGGTAAGCTGGGCGAGACCCTCCAGCGCGTAGTACTCCGCTTGCACCGGTATGATCACCCAGTCGGCAGCCGTCATGGCGTTGATCGTCAGCAAGCCCAGGCTGGGCGGACAATCGATCAAGACGAAGTCGTAGTTCGGCGCCAAGGCGTCGAGCGCCGACTTGAGGCGCGTCTCGCGGGAGAGCGCGCTGACCAGCTCGATCTCGGCGCCAGCCAAATTGAGCGTCGCCGGAATGATCTCGAGACCGGGAATCTCCGTCGGAAAGATCACTTCGCTCGCGGCGGCGCGATGGAGAAGAACGTCGTACACGCATTTGGCCACCTGCCGCTTGTCGATGCCCAGCCCCGTCGAGGTGTTGCCCTGGGGATCGAGATCAACGACCAAGACGCGTTTACCCAGCACGGCCAGGCAGGCGCCCAAGTTGACGGCAGTCGTGCTCTTGCCGACGCCGCCTTTCTGATTTACGACAGCGACGATGCGACCCGTTTCACGTGAAACGTTCATGCCGCCGATGCTAGAGGGAGAAAGGTCACGCGGGCTTCCTTACGCCGGGTATTGACGATTTTGGTGCTTAGGCTGCACGTGCGATTGCGCAAACGTCTCCCGCGATGCTAGAGCGGCTTCGGCCAGCGCGAGCAGCACCGCGGGCGTGTTCCGGCCTGGCTCTTCCGTCACCTGCTCCAACAGGTAGCGAAGGATGGCTCCCACCTCGGGGCCGCCCCGGTAACCGGCCGGCGCCCGCCCGGTGCGGACGAGCAAGTCGATGACTTCCCCGCCCCCGATGGCAAGGTCGGGGACTCCCAGCGGGGGCCGCTCCGCTAGCAGGCTCCGCACGCGCTCTGCGAAGCGCTCGTTGTGATCGCCTCGCTTGGGAAGCCCACTGCCGGCCACATCGGCCGCCCGCAGCGCGAAGAGGCGCTCGAGGCGCGCGGGACCCACGCGACGGATGAACCGGCGAATCGCTGCCGGCGTCATCTCGGGATTCGCCTGAAACATGTGGTGGCGCACGAGGGCGGAGACATCTTCGACGACCGAGCTGGGAAAGCGCAGGCGACTCAGCATACCGCGCGCCATCTCCTCGCCCACGATCTCGTGGCGGTAGAAGGTCGGGCCAACCTTGGTGCGCGGCTTCCCCACGTCATGGAGCAACGCCGCCAGACGGTCCACGAGGTCACCCTTGGAGGCGTCGAGGGTCTCCAAGTTGTGGCGCCAGACGTCGTAGGCGTGCCACTCGTTCTGCTCCACATCCACACCCTCCACCAGCTCCGGCCAGATGTGAACGAGCACTCCCGTCTCCCGCAACAGCTCGAAACCCCGGGATGGGCGAGGCGCGCGGGTGAGGAGCTTCCCGAACTCGTCGGCGATCCGTTCCGACGAGACCTGGCGCACCAGCGGCGCGGCGGTGGTCATGGCCGCCCGCGTTCGCGGCGTCACCTCGAACTCGAAGCGGGCGGCAAACTGCGCGGCCCGCAGCATGCGCAAGGGGTCTTCCTCGAACGCGCGCTCGACCACGATGTCGATGCGGTGCGCGCGAATGTCGTCGAGGCCGTGGTAGGGGTCGATCAACGCTCCCGTGTCCAAGGCGCGGGCCATCATGTTCATTCGAAAGTCGCGCCGCCCCAGATCCTCCTCTAGGGAGACGTCGGGGCCGAACTCCACCTCGAAGTCGCGGTGGCCCGTGCCGGTCGAGCGCTCGCGCCTTGGCAGCGCGATATCGACCGTCACGCCGTCAACGGTGAGCTTGAAGACGGCGAAGCTGGCCCCGACGAGATCGACGCGACCCAGCGACTCCAGGCGACGGCGCACCTCGTCGGCCGGGGTGGCGACCACGATATAGTCGGAATCCTTGGGCACATACGCGCGACCGTGGATTGCCGCCAGCTCCTCGTCGCGGACGCGTCCGCCCACGGCGTAGACGGCGCCGGGAAAGAGCTGCGCTAGGGGATCGTCGAGCGGATGTTTCACGTGAAACAAAGGGGCTTTCGTTCGGGCACGCCGACGCGTCGCGGAAAGCGCTGCGGGGTCGAGGCGCCCTTCTCGACGATCAGCAGCCGCCGCTCGCCGTCCAGCGAGTGTTCCATCGACACGGCCCCGCCGAGCATGAGTGCCGCGGACTCCGCCGCGTGCCGCTCCGCGTCGTCCATGCGGCCTCGCTGAAGCACGGCGCGACCGCCGATCCGCAACAGCGGAAGCGTGAGCTCGAGTACGGCCGGCGCCGATGCGACGGCGCGGGCTGTCGCCGTCTCGAATCGTTCGCGGTAGGCCGGCTCGTGGGCAAGGCTCTCGGCACGCCCCGTCACGACTTCCCCCTCCAGGTGCAGGCTCTCCAGCGTCGCCCGCAAGAAAGCCGCCTTCTTGGCGATCGCCTCGATCAGCGTGACCCGAACGCCGCAGACGATCGCCAGCGGAATCGCCGGGAAGCCGCCGCCGGAGCCGACGTCCACCAGGTCTCCGCGCACGAACGGTGCCAGCGTGAGGCTGTCCGCCACGTGTTCCCACGCCGCCTCCGGCGTGCGGGCAGCCGTCAGGTTCACGCGACGATTCGCCTCCAGCAAGAGATCGACGAAGGCCGCTAAGCGCTCGCGCCGCGGATAACCCTGGCCCAGCGTCACGACGCCGCCGCTTTCAGGTAGACGGAGAGAACCGCAACGTCGGCAGGGGTCACGCCGGGAATGCGCCCCGCTTGCCCGAGCGTGCGGGGACGATGGCGCGTCAGTTTCTCACGGGCCTCACGCGAGAGCGCTCGGAGCCCGTCGAAGGCGAACGTCGCGGGGATCTCCATCGCCTCATTGGCAGCCGCCCGGGCAATGTGCTCTCGCTGGCGGCGAATGTACCCCTCGTAGGCGATCTCGATGGCCACGCGCTCCCCAAGCTCGGGTGGAAGGCGCTCGGGCAGCGCGGGCAGATCGGCGTAGGCCGTGCCCGGACGCCGCAGCAACGCTGCGTACGTCACGCCCTCGGGGGTACGCAACCCCTCGAGCCGGCGGCGCTCAGATTCGATCCGCTCACGGCGGACGCGGAATGCTTCGTACGCTTCGTCGGAAAGGAGGCCGATCTCATGGCCCAGCGGCGAGAGCCGCTCGTCGGCGTTGTCGTGGCGTAGCACCAGGCGGTGCTCGGCCCGCGACGTGAGCATGCGGTACGGCTCGTCGACGCCTTTCGTGACGAGATCGTCGACCATGGTCCCAATGTACGATTCACTGCGCGAGAGCCGGACGGGCTCGCGCCCTTGGGCGCGGCGAGCCGCGTTGATACCGGCCAGGAGTCCTTGGGCGGCCGCCTCCTCGTATCCCGAAGTGCCGTTGAGCTGCCCACAATGAAAGAGCCCCGCGACACGCCGCGCCTCCAGGCTGGCGTCCAGCTCCGTCGGCTGGACGAAGTCGTACTCCACGGCGTATCCGGCTCGGAGCATCTCACAGGCCTCCAGGCCAGGCAACGTGCGGAGCATCTCCAGCTGCACGTCCGCAGGGAGCGACGTCGAGAAACCGCCGATGTAGAGCGAGTTCGTCTCCCACCCCTCCGGCTCGAGGAAGATTTGATGGGTCGGGTTGTGGGCGAACTTGATGACCTTGTCCTCGATCGAGGGACAGTAGCGGGGACCAATGCCCTTGATCAAGTCGAGGCCGTAGAGCGGAGAGCGGTGCAGGTTCTCCCGCACGAGCGCGTGCGTACGCTCGTTTGTGTTGACGATCCAGCACGGCAGCTGCGGTCCAGGGAACGCCGGCGCGCTGCGGTAGGAGAAGGTGAGCGGCACGGGGCTTGGATCCTGACGCTGCGCGCGCGAGAAGTCGACCGTGCGGATGTCGACGCGCGGCGGCGTGCCCGTCTTGAGACGGCCCATGGTGAAGCCCTGGCGCGCGAGGCCGTCGGAGAGCCCGATGGCGGGCGCTTCGCCGTAGCGGCCGGCGGGCTCGATATGGTCGCCGCGGTAGATCTTGCCGCCGAGGAAGGTGCCGCTGGCGATGACGACGTTGGGTGCGCGGAAGATGCGTCCGTCCTCTGTGACCACGCCCCTGACAGCACCGGCGCTCACCGTGAGGTCGACGACCATCCCGCGCACGATCGTCAGCTTGGGTTGCGCCTCCACAGCCGCCGTGACGCGCCGGGCGTATGCCAGCTTGTCCGCCTGGGCGCGCAGCGCCCGCACGGCCGGACCGCGGCTCTCGTTGAGGAAGCGGATGTGCAGGTAGGTGTCGTCGATGGCGCGCCCCATCTCGCCGCCCAACGCATCGATCTCGCGGACGAGCTGCCCTTTCGCCGGACCACCGATGGACGGATTGCACGGCATCGTGCAGATCGTCTCGGGATTTCCGGTGACGAGAAGGGTCTCGACGCCCATACGCGCCGCCGCCAGCGCCGCCTCCGCGCCTGCGTGGCCGCCTCCGACGACGACCACCGCCGCATCATCGCTTCGCATACCGCGCACCATTGTACCATTCCGGCCGGCGCTGCGCCCGGGCGACTTCGATCCGATCGGCGTTCTCCATCTCGACCACCGCTGTCGCGACTCAAGCGTCGCGCCGTGGTGCGCTGTGGGGCTACGGGGATGGGATGTGCGTGAGGGCGTCTGAATTCCCGCGTAGCCAGGAAGGCGGAAGCGGCGAAGAATCGAGGGGCGAACGAGCGTGATGCGAGGGAGGAGCTTTCCTTGCGCATCCCATCCCTGTAGCCGCCCTACTTTCCGATGCAAAACCGCGCGAAGATCGCTTCGAGCAGCTGGTCCGTCACAGCCTCGCCGCTGAGCTGTCCGAGCGCCGCACTGGCCTCCATCAAGTCACCGACGCACACATCCACGGGATGACCAGCGCGCAAGGTCCCGAGGGCGCGATCGAACGCGGCGATCGCGCTCTCGACGGCCTGCGCCTGCCACGCGCTAGCCAGGTGCGGCCGCGCCGGATCCGGTGCGGCGTCGTCCCAGCCCACCGAGGCGATCGCCGTCTTGATGCGCTCGACGTCGGCTGCGCGCAGCACGCTGCCGAAGATCGTCGTCTCGGTCTCGCGCGAAGCTTGCGACGCCAGCCACTGCTGCCATCCGACATCGTCGACGTCGGCCTTGTTGAACAAGAGGACGCGCCGTCGCGCGCGCGTTTGCTCGAGCACGGCAAACTCCTCGTCACCCAGGGGTGAGGAGCCGTCGATCACCACGATCAGCAGGCTCGCATCGGCAGCGGCCCGTCGCGCCCGCTCGATGCCCGCCGCTTCGATCATCTCGTCCGTCTTGCGCATCCCTGCCGTGTCGACCAAGCGCAGCAAGACGCCGTCGATCACGACCTGCCCGTCTAGCGTGTCGCGCGTCGTTCCGGGAATCTCCGAGACCAAGGCGCGCTCTTCGCCCAGCAAGGCATTCAACAGCGATGACTTCCCGGCGTTGGGTGGTCCTACGATGGCGACGGAGAGGCCCTCGCGCAACAGCCGTCCCATCTCCCACGACGCGCGCAGCTCCATCGCTCCGTCCCGCAACGCCTGGAGCAGCGCGATCAGCGACTCGGGATTGGGCGAGGCCACTTCGTCGGGGAAGTCGACGGCCGCAGCCAGCTCTTCCAGCGCCGCATCGAGCGGATCGCGCAGGGCGCGCACGGCGTCGCGGAGCGTCCCGTCGAGACGCGCCTCCGCGGCCCGCGCGGCGGCGCGGTGCTCCGCCTCGATCAAGTCGGCAACGGCCTCGGCCTGCGAGAGATCGATCTTTCCGTGCAGGAATGCCCGGCGCGTGAACTCGCCGGGGAGGGCCATCCTGGCCCCGGCCGCCATCGCCGCGGCCAAGGTCTCTCGCACGACGACGGGACTCCCGTGAACATGGAGCTCCAAGACGTCTTCGCCCGTGGGCGTCGCTGGCGCGGCGAGGTACAGCGCCATCGCCTGATCGATCGTGCGGCCTTCCACGTCGACCACGCGGCCAAAGCGCACGAACCGGCTTTCCAACGGCCCGGGCGTCGCGGGGCGAAAGACGCGCGCGGCGATAGCTCGCACATCGGCACCCGAGCACCGAACGATTGCGATCGCGCCGCGTCCCGGGGGCGTGGCGAGCGCCACGATCGTCTCGCCGAGCGCTCGCGGCGAAGCAACTTCCTGGAGCATCGAATCCGACGAGAACGCCATCTCCCGCGCCCCGCAGCGCGAGGCTCCCCGAAGCGCTAGAGCGCCGCCACTGGCGTGATCACCACGCGCCGTTCCGGCTCTTCGCCGATCGAGCCGGTCGTCACGAACTTGTTGTTCGCGAGCGCTTGATGGATGACTTTGCGCTCCGAGGGGAGCATCGGCTCGAGCTCTTGCGGCTTGCGCTCGCGCACGGCGCGCTCCAGCATGCGGAGCGCCAACGCCTTCAACTGCTCGGCGCGTCGTGAACGATAGCCTTCCGCATCCACGGTGTAGTAGTGGCGGCCATCCTTCACGCCCAAGTTCAGGATGTTGTTGAAGACCAGATTCAGCGCCTCTAGCGTGCTGCCGTGGCGACCGATCAATCCGGCCAGCTCGGGACCCCGAACTTCGAAGTACTCGCCCTCCGGGCGCGCGAGGTAGATCACTTCGCCGCGCACGCCCATCTTCTCGAGCAGCTTCTCCAGCAGTTCGCGTGCGGGCTTGGCCTCGGCCGGCTCCACGCTCGACGCGGCCGGCACGCGCTCGCGGCGTTCGTGGACGCGGGCGCCGCCGCGGCGGCGCTCTCCGCCGCCTGCCTGGCCCCCGCCTTGCTGTCCACGGCGCCGCCCGCCGTGCGTGCGGGCGGGACGCGCGACGTGGTGGACGTCCTCCGGCTGACGATCCTCGTCTTCATGCTCGACTTCGTTGGGGACGGCTCTTCCGCTCTGGCGGCCGGGAATCTGCCGGTCGCGGATGTTCGCGGGCTGCGGTTCGTCGAAAAAATCGTCTTCCATCATCGTTACTTGTTCGCGGCGCGCTTCTGCTGACGCTTCGAGAGTTCCGCCTTCGGCTGTTGCGCCGGCTCTTCGGAAGGCGGGGGAATCGAATGCTTCAGCGTGCGCATCAGGTAGATCTGTTGGGCCGTCGAGAAGACGTTGTACGCCAGCCAGTAGAGAATCAGCGCCGAAGGCCATCCTCGGCCAACGAAGGCGATCATCAGCGGCGATACCAACGCCATGATCTTCTGCTGTTGAGCCTGCTGCGGATCGGTCACCGGCGAGCTGAAGCGCACGGTGAAGTACATCGAGATGACGTACAGCGCCAACAAGATGACGTCGGGCGCCGCCAGGTTCGGCGCGAAGATGCTCGGATAGGCTCTTGAGAGCGGCGAGCCGATCCACAGGAAGTGCGCCGTCCGGAAAGCCTCCTGGTCCGCGAAGATCGCGCGGTAAAGGCTGAAGAGAATCGGCATCTGGATCAGCAGCGGCAGGCAGCCGGCCATCGGATTGACGCCGTGCTCTTTGTAGAGGGCCATCTGCTCGGCCTGCAGCCGTTGCGGATCTCCTTTGTACTTCTGCTGGAGGCGCTTGAGATGCGGCGCCAGTGCCTGCATCTCCGCCATCGACTTGTACTGCTGCCTGCGCAACGGCCAGAGCACGACCGTAATCAACAGCGCGAAGATCAGCAGCGAGACCGCATAGCTGTGCGTGACCGCATCGATCTGCCGCAGGATCACCGTCATGACGTCGACGATGGGTTTGAGCAGGTCCGGGAACGCGAGGGCGAGGTAGAGGTGCACTCAAGTGCCTTTCGGGTTCGATGGTGAGGCTCTCGTGGAGCCGTGGATCCTAGGGTACGGGGTCGAGACCCCCGGGGTGCCAGGGGCCGCAACGTAGCAGGCGCCGCGCGGCCAGCCAGATCCCGCGCAGCGGGCCATACTTCTCGACGGCTTGGCGCGCGTACTCCGAGCACGAAGGGTAGAAGCGACAACTGGCTCGAAGCCCGGGCGAGATCACCCGCTGGTAGAGCCGAATGGCGCCGACAAGGACGCCCTTCATGCGACACCCAAGCGACGCAAGTCACAGCCGAGCTCATCGCGCAGCGCCGGGTATGGCAACTCGCCGGCCCCCGGGCGCGCGACGATCACGACGCGCTTCCCCGAGCGCCGATCGAGCCCGATGTCGTCGAGGATGCTCCGAAAGCGGCGGCGCAGGCGGTTGCGCACCACGGCTGAGCCGACGCCCTTGCCGATGCTAAAGCCCACCTCCGGACGCGACTCGCCCCCGCGCTGCGGCGCGAGGGCGTAGACGGCCAGGTGAGCGGAGCCGGCCTTCTCCCCCCGGCGGTAGACACGCTGAAAGTCAGCCGCGCGGCGCAGACTGCCGTAGGCCCGCATCAAACGGCGAGGCGCTTGCGCCCCTTACGACGGCGTGCGGCCAGGACACGGCGGCCGTTTTTCGTCGCCATACGCGACAAGAAGCCATGAACCCGCTTGCGGCGGCGGTTGTGCGGCTGATACGTCCGCTTCATGATGCCTTCGAACTCCCTCGGCGCCCGCTCACGCGTGAGTCAGGCGACAACTGTGATCCCAGTCCGGGAAGACCGGTGGGGCTGCAAACAGCACCCTAGTATACCGGGACACGCTTCCGTGCGTCAAGAAATCGGGGCATGTTGCGAATCGTTCCCAGTTTCTCCACACCTGTGGATAATCTTGTGGACAAGTATGCGCGAAAGGCGCCGCTTCTCTCGACTGCGTCGGCTTTTCGGACCCTCCAGCGTGAGGGAAAAGGTGGTCCGCAAGCCCTGACAAGACGGACTCCTTTGGCCCGAATTCGCGCGCGAGTATCCTGTGGATAAGTGGATAACTTTGGCGCGCAAACCCAGCAGGAATAAGGGTTTGCGGCGATAACCCTAGGCTACGCCGCTGCGGGAAATCGGCGGTTTTTCCGAGCCCGGGAAACCTCGATTGCTCTACAACCGAGGCGGTCGTGACTTCTCCGGAGCGGTCCGATGGGATGCCCCATGGCGCCGCGCTACCATCGACGAGCGAAGGTGGATAACCGTGATGGAAATCGCCCCCACCCCCGCAGGGGAGTCGGTCTGGGAGGCTTGCCTCAATATCCTGGAGCGCAAGCTCTCCACACCCGTCTTCGAGACGTGGCTCAAGCCGATGCGCGTTGAGGCGCTGACCACCGAAGAGTTCTGCCTCAAGGTTCCCAACAAGTTTGCGAAAGAGTGGGTCGAGGGGCGCCTCAAGCCGGCGATCCAAGGCGTGGTTGCCGAGTTGCTCGGCCACCCGATCGGGATCCGCTTCGTGGTCGACCCCTCGCTGCTGGGTCCTTCGCCGGCTGAGGTAGCGCAGGCCGAGGCATCTGCGGAGGTGCCGACGGCAAACGGCGCCACGCCGCCGCGCGGCGAGCACGGAGCGCTCATCGCCAGGACGTCGCCGGGGCGCTCGTTCGGCGACGATCTCCGCCTGGGCCCGCTCAACCAGCGCTATACCTTTGAGGAATTCGTCGTCGGCGTCAACAACCGGTTTGCCCACGCGGCCGCTTTGGCCGTGGCCGAGGCGCCGGCTCGCGCCTACAATCCGCTCTTTCTCTACGGCGGGGTTGGATTGGGCAAGACGCACTTGATGCACGCCATCGGGCACCGCGTGCTGCAGCGCAATCCGCACGCAAACGTCGTCTACGTCAGCTCCGAGAAATTCACCAACGAGTTCATCATCGCGATTAAGAACAACCAAACCGTCGAATTTCGTAACCGCTATCGATATGCCGACGTGCTTTTGATCGACGACATTCAGTTCTTGGAAGGAAAGGAGCAGACGCAAGAGGAGTTCTTCCACACCTTCAATTCCTTGCACGAGGCGCAGAAGCAACTCGTCATCTCCTCGGACCGCCCACCAAAGGAGATTCAGACGCTGGAGAATCGTCTCCGTTCGCGATTCGAGTGGGGCCTGCTGACGGACATCCAGTCGCCCGACCTTGAGACGCGTGAGGCAATCCTGCGCAAGAAGGCTGAGAGCGAGCGCGTCCCTGTGCCGGATGCCGTCACGTCATTCATCGCAAAGATCATTCCGTCCAACATCCGTGAACTGGAAGGGGCCCTGATTCGCGTCGTCGCCTACGCTTCGCTGACGAACTCTCCCATCTCCGTCGATCTCGCCGCCGAAGTACTCAAGAACGTCGTCGCCGAGATGCCGATGCGCCGCGTGACCATCGCGTCCATCAAGGAGCGCGTCGCCAAAGCCCACGGCCTCACCGTCAAAGAGCTGGAGAACCAACGCCGGGACCAGCGCCTCGCCGCTCCTCGCCAGCTCGCCATGTACATCGCTTGCGAGCTCACGGATGCCTCGCTTCCCCAAATCGCTCGAGAGTTCGGCAAGAAGGACCATACGACGGTCATGTACGCCCGGGACAAGATCAAAGACCTCATGGAGCGCGATGAGGCATTTCGGACGAAAGTCCGCTCCTTGATCGCGACGATCCAGCAAGAGTGAGGTTCCCCGCTTTTCGCATTTTGAGCCCACAGGGGGTGTGCGTCGGCGTGGATAACTAGCGGGCGACGCCCACCTCGTGAAGATGTGGAAAGCGGTTCCCACCCTCGTCCACAGCTTCGCCCAACGGCAATCGACGGAGCCATCGGAGTTCTCGCGGGTTATTCGCACGACTCACGCCCTTACTGCTCATACTACGACAACAATTTTAAAAACAAGACGAGAGAGAACGGAGACGGTACCGAGCCGCCATGAAATTTACGTGCAGCACCAAGGATATTGCGCAGGCCGTCGGTGCGGCCAGTAAGGTCATCAACGCCCATTCGACCGTGCCAATTCTCTCGAACGTCTTGCTCGCCGCCGACGCCGGCCGGGTCACGGTTCGTGCCACCGATCTGGAGCTGACGCTCGAGCATAGCTTTGCCGCCGAAGTCCAGGAGACCGGCAGCGTCACCGTGCCGGCGAAGCTGTTCGCTGGCTATCTGGGCAATCTGCCGGCAGGCGTGTTGGAATTGAGCGGCACGCCTTCGCGTGCGACGGTGAAATGCGAGAAGTCCAACTACGACTTCTTGGCGCTGCCCGCCGAAGAGTATCCGCCGCTGCCCAGCGGCGGCAAATCCGCCGCCTGGACGATCTCGGCGAAGAAGTTCCGCGAGGGCGTGCAGTCCGTCATCTTCGCCGCCTCGAGTGAAGAGGCTCGTGGCGCCGTTCTGATGGGCACGCTAATCGAGATCCAGCAGCAGGGCCTCACGATGGTCGCCACGGACGGCTATCGGCTCGCGAAGTGGACGACGACGCTCGAACGTCCCTACGAGGGCTCCGCCAAGTACATCGTTCCTTCCCGCGCACTGGCGGAAGTGGCGCGCAATGTCGGGACGGCCGAGACCGTCGACGTCAGCGTGCTCGGCAGCAACGCGAATCAGCTGGCGTTTTCAGCGGGCAATACGACCATTGTCGTCCGTCTCGTCGACGGCCAGTATCCCAACTATCAGCAAGTGATCCCCGCTTCATTCGACCGGCAAATTTCCGTCAGCGCTGCGGCGCTGCTCGGTTCGCTGCGCCGGGCTGAACTCGTGGCGGGCGATCGCGCGTCGATGGTCAAGCTCAACATCACGGGACAGCAGCTGATCATCACGGCAAACTCGGACGCCGCGGGGAACGCATACGAGGAGCTTGAGGTAGAGCAAACGGGCGAAGATCTCACGATTGCCTTCAACGCGCGTTACCTCGTCGAGATTCTTCATCACGTCGACTCACCGCAAGCCATCATGGAGTTTCTCGGCCCCCTTTCGCCGGCGGCGATTCGCCCGCTGGAGCCGTCGCCGGAAGGCAACCAGCTCTACGTTTTGATGCCGTTGCGTCAGTGAGCGCCATCGTGCTCCAACAGGCTCCTCGTCTTCGTTGATCGTTCGGAGTGTTTCACTCGGGAGCTTCCGGAACTATGCCGCGCTGAATTTCGAGCCGAGCGTCGGCTTGAATCTCATCGTCGGGCGCAACGCGCAAGGGAAGTCGAACTTGCTTGAGGCCATCGCGATGCTGGGTACGGGCAAATCGTTCCGGACCTCTCGCGAGTCCGAGCTGGTGCAGCGAGGACAAAGCCTGGCCTTCGTGAACGGCATCGCCGATCTCGCCCGGGGAAGCATCGGGCTTTCTTGTCACATCGCGTTCGACGGCACAACGGCCCGCAAGACATATGCCATCGGCGGCGCGCCGGTGCGCTACGCGAAGTTTCTCGGGAGCATCAAAGTCGTCACGTTCATCCCAGCGGATCTGCTCCTGATTTCGGGTCCGCCGAGCCTGCGCCGTGCCATGCTCAACGCAACGCTCTCGCAGGAGCGTGCGACGTACTATGCCGATCTCGCGCGCTACACCAAACACGCGGCCCAGAAGAGCGCGTATCTACGAACAAGCGTCCAGCCGGATCGGGAGCTCATCGCGACCTACAACGTGGTCCTCGCCGACTTGGCGGCCCGTCTTATGCTGGCCCGCGCGCGCTACGTGGATCAGCTGGCACGGGCGGCACAGGCGATCCACGAGCGCTGGCTTCCGGGCGGGCCGCCTCTCAGCGTCCGCTACCGTCCCAACCCCGCGATCGCCGTACCTGACGAGGCGACGCTGCGCGGGGACGTCCAAGCGGCCCTGGAAGACGCGCTCCCGCGCGAAGTTGCGCGCCGGCAAAATCTCGTCGGTCCCCATCGCGACGATCTGGAGCTCTTCCTCGGCGACCAGCCGCTCTCACAATTCGGCAGCCAAGGCCAGCAGAGGACCGCCGTCCTAGCGCTGAAGGCGGCCGAGTACGCCGTCCTGCGGGAGCGCACGGGCGAAGCGCCTGTGTTGCTCCTCGACGACGTTCTTTCGGAACTCGACGCCCAACGCCAGGAGGCTTTCCTAGGGAGCGTTGAAGGGTACGAGCAGGCTTTTGTAACGGCCACGGCAATCCCGGCCCACGACGTCGGGTCGGCGCACTATGTGGTCGAAGAGGCGAGGCTCTCTCGCATACGATGACAGCGATGCTACAGTGGCCGTCGGCCGAGCCCACGGGGCTGGCCTAGTGGAGCGTTTGTCCGCCGTCCTAGAGCGTTGGAAACCGCTCCGGGCTCCGGTCGAGCATACCATTGCGGCGCACTGGGAGAAGGTCGTCGGCCCCTGGATCGCCGCAAACGCGCGCCCGCGCGAGTTGCGCGACGGCACGCTGACCGTGTTGGTCGCTTCCGCCGCCTGGCGCCACGAGCTGTCCTTCCGGGCAGCGGGCATCATCAAAGATCTCCAAGCGCTGCCGGGCGTCGGCATGCAGGTGCGGCGGCTGCGCCTTCGTCAAGGACGAACGCAGCGGCCTTCCCGGCCGCCCAGCGTGCAACTCGACGTGCATCCGGAGGGTCGAAAGAGTGCGCGAGAACGGCGCGAGGAGCCGGCGGCCGACGCTCGTAGCGCGCTGGTCCGGCTGCGAGAGCGCTTCGCCCGCATTGCCGAGCAGGAGCGCCGCGCCGGCCGGGAGCCATGCCGGGCATGTGGAGCGTTCATCGCTCGAGGCACGTCGTGCGCGCCTTGCGCGCGCCGGCGGCAACAGTCCATCGAGCGAGCCGTGCAACGGCACTTCTTCGAAGCGCCGCAGCTCGATTATGACGGGATGGCAGCCCTGGTGCCGGGCTTGGACTTCAAAACGTTCAAGCATGTGCGGGCGCAATTGCTCGAGCGCTGGTGGCGGATGCTCCAGCGCGCTCGCCTGCGCAAGGCGGTGAGTCGCGACGGGCGCGAGCGCAAAGTCGCCCTGTCCTACGTCGTGCTCAAGAGTGGGATCGCGCCGGAGCGCCTCACCGAGGTGCAGCTGCGCGAGGCCTTGCCCGAGCACGTCTACGACCTACTTTGGGGAGTTCATGACGCGAGATAACGGCCGCAGCGCGGCCACGAACGGATACACCAGCGAATCGATCGAGGTGCTCAAAGGCCTCGAGGCCGTCCGAAAACGCCCAGGTATGTACATCGGCAACACGTCGACCCGCGGGCTTCACCAGCTCGTATGGGAAGTTGTGGACAATGCCGTGGACGAGGCATTGGCCGGCTTCTGCGATCGCATCGTCGTCACGCTCCACAAAGACGGCTCCGTCAGCGTCGAGGACAACGGCCGCGGCATTCCCGTGGATATGCACGCGGAGGAGAAGATGCCCGCCGTCGAGGTCGCGATGACGATCCTCCACGCGGGCGGCAAGTTCGGCAAAGGGGGCTACAAGGTCTCCGGCGGTCTGCACGGCGTCGGCGTCTCCGTCGTAAACGCGCTTTCCGAATGGATGATCACGCGCGTGAAGCGCGACGGTAAGATGTACGAGATCCGCTTCTCGCGCGGGGTAACCACGCAGAAGCTCAAGGTGATCGCGAACAACGTCGAAGGCAGCGGCACCCTTCAACACTTCAAGCCCGATCCCGAGATGTTCGAGGAGACGGAGTTCCACTGGGATCTCGTCGCGGGTCGTCTGCGCGAGCTGGCATTCCTGAACCGCGGCCTCACGATCATCCTCACGGACGAGCGCGGCGAGACGCCTAAGACACAGACGTTCAAGTTCGACGGCGGCATCGTTTCGTTCGTCGAGCACCTCAACGCCAAGAAAGACCCGCTGCACGACATCATCTACGTTTTCGGCGAGCGTGAGGACACGGTCGTCGAATGCGCGTTGCAGTGGAACGACGGCTACACGGAGCAGATCTTCTCGTTCGCGAACAACATCAACACCGTCGAAGGCGGCATGCACCTCACGGGATTCAAGTTCGCGCTGACCAACGCCGTCAACGAGTACGGGCGGCGCAAGAACTTCATCAAAGAGAGCGAGCCCGCGCTGCGCGGCGAGGACGTCACGGAAGGTCTTACCGCCGTCATCAACGTCAAGCTCAAGGATCCGCAGTTCGAAGGCCAGACGAAGACCAAGCTCGGCAACGCCTACGTGCGCGGCATCGTCCAGCAACTCGTCAGCGAGAAGATGGACTTCTGGTTCGAAGAGAACCCGCGCTTCGGTAAGATCATCGTCGACAAGTGCATGCAGGCCAGCCGAGCGCGAGAGGCGGCGAAGAAGGCCCGCGAGCTTGCTCGCCGCAAGAGTGCGCTCGATGGTCTCGGCCTCCCCGGCAAGCTCGTCGACTGCTCCAACAAGGATCCCAAGGCCAGCGAGATCTTCCTCGTCGAGGGCGACTCCGCGGGCGGAAGCGCGAAGGGCGGGCGCGATCCCAAGACCCAGGCCATTCTGCCGCTGCGAGGCAAGATCATCAACGTTGAGAAGGCCCGCATGGACAAAGTGCTGGCCAACGAGGAGATCCGCACGATCATCACGGCGCTGGGCACCGGCTTCGGCGAGGAGTTCGACCTCGGCAAGCTGCGTTACGACCGCGTCATCATCATGACGGACGCGGATGTCGACGGCTCGCACATCCGAACGCTGCTGCTGACGTTCTTCTACCGCCAGATGAAGCAATTGGTGGAAGAAGGGCACGTCTACATCGCACAGCCCCCGCTCTACGGCGTCAAGCGAGGCAAGAAGCCGCTGCAGTACGCGTACTCCGATCAGGAGCTCAAAGAGCTGATCGGCGAGGACGGAAAAGACGTGCAAGTGCAGCAGTACAAGGGTCTCGGCGAGATGGATCCCGAGCAACTCTGGGAGACGACGATGAACCCGGAGCAGCGCGTCTTCCGCCGAGTCTCGCTCGAGGACGCCGTAGCCGCCGATGAGATGTTCACGACGCTGATGGGCGACAAGGTCGAGCCCCGCAAAGAATTCATTCAGACCTATGCGAAGAGCGTCAAGAACCTCGATCTCTAGCGCGCAGAGGTCTGGATGAATTCTGCCCGCCGGTCCGTGACATGGCGTGGGGGTTCATCGTTCCTTTAGCGGGCAGCGTGAGGAAGTTGCGGCGGGCCCTGGGAAACTAGGGAACGTGGAAGTGTGCCGACATCCCCCGCGGGCCGCGTGGAGGCGACCCTGAGACGGAAGCACTGGCCTTGGGCATTGGGCATCGGCGCCGCGGTCGTCGCGGCGCTCGTCGTAGCGTTTACCCCGCCGGTCCTTCCCACGACGGCCGGCGTGCTCATGTCGCTGGCGACCGGGACGCACGCGCGCTTTGACGGCCTACGGATCACGCCCGACCGCATCGTCGCAGGCGGGATCGACGTTCGCAGCCGCGCAGGGCCGGAAATCTTCCGCGCGCGGCGCGTCGAGGTGCGCTACGACCTCGGCGCATGGCGAAGGCGCCGCTACGGCATCGTCTCGGTCGCCGTCGAGCGACCCGTCGTCCATCTCGAGCGGCTGGCGAACGGCAACTGGAACATCGGTCAGATCTCCGGCCGAGGACCCGCGGGAAAGGTTCGGCCCAGCGTGCCGTTCTGGTTCAGTGCCTCGCTCCGGGACGGCAGGTTGGAGCTGCGCGATCCCGCGCGCCCCTCGGTCGGCGGGCGTAGCCTCGACCTCGCGCATGTGAACCTCACGATCCGCGCCGACGACACGGAGACGCTCTCGACCTTCACCGCGCGCGGGGAGCTCATCGATCGCGGCACCGCCTACCCGATCGTGGGAGCGGGGTCCGTCTCCTATGCGCGGGGGGACGCCATCCAACGCTGGCGCGCGGCACGGATTCCCATCGCGGACCTCGCCGATTTGTTCATCGCGTCGCCAGCCGTGCGGCTCTCCGACGGCACGGCGCGTGATCTTCGCGCAACGCTCTTCGCCGTAGGCCTGACGCGGGGCAGCTCGCCGGAGTATCATCTTTCCGGCTCCGCAGAGCTGACCGACGGCGGCCTCTCGCTCTCCGTGTTGACCAAGCCCGTCACAGGCATCCGTGGCCGCGCCTTGCTGTTCGACAGCGGCTTCGTGGCGCATACGCTCCAGGGTGAGGTCGGCGGCACGCCGATCGCGATCCATGGAGGCATCTATGGCCTCACGAGCGGATCGCCCCAGCTGCGTCTAGCCATCGAAGGGCGCGGAGATCTGCGCGACTTTCGCCGCTTGTTTCGCTTCTCGGAGCAACAACCGCTCGAGGGGCGCGCGCTCGTGGCGGTCAAGCTCTTGGGCAGCACGAGCGATCCTCTGATCATCACTCAGCTCAAGGCGGCGCGCGCCCGTTACGCGAGCCTCCCGTTCCGCGACATCCGCGGCTCCATTGCCTACTATCGGGACACCGTGACGTTCGACCCGCTACTGGGAGCGTACGGCCCGATCGACCTGCAGCTGGGCGGTACGGTGACGCTCGGCGATCACGTTCGAACCGACGTCGAGATGACGGCGGAGGCACCTGCCGACCGCGTTCCTTACATGGCGCAGTTGGCCTCGAACCCGCGCATCCTCAGCGCCATTCGGGTGGGCGGCACTGACTTGACCTTCGAAGGCGATGCCTTCGTGCGCGGCAAGGGCGGTAACGGGTCGACGTTCGCCGCCGTGAGCTACGACCAGAACCGCCTCCTGATGGCGCCGCTTCACATCGTCGGTCCCGACGGCTCCGCGCTTTGGAGCGGCGCGCAGATCGATCAGAAGACGCACCGCTTGGCGATGTGGACCACGGCCGCGGATGCGATCATGCGCGAGACGACGTCCCCCGTTGCTCTGCCGGGGCTCGATCTGCCGGCGCTCCCCGCGCTCTACGGCCGCTTCAGCGCGCGCGTTGCGCTGGAAGGGAGAGTCGCCGACCTTGCGATGAGTGGGACGGTGAGCGGCCGTGACCTCCAGCTTGGTCCGCTTGCCATCTCCCGTGCGTCCGGAGAGATCGCCGGCGCCGGCCCCAACGTCGCCGTCTTCGGTGCGACGGCGCAGGGGCCGTGGGGAACGGCGCATCTGAGCGGCGGCTACGATCCGGCGCGCGACCTGCTGGCCCTGCGCGGACCCTATCGCCTCGACCTCGCCGGCGCCCGGCCCCTCGTCGCCGATACGCCGGCCCAGGGCACGGCGAGCGGGTCGCTTTCGGTCGTCGTGCGCCCGTCGCGCACGCTGGTGCAAGTCGAAGGTCGCGCCGTCGGTCGAGATACCGTGCGCGGTGTGCCCGTAAGCAGCGGCTTCGCGACGGTGGGCATCGACGATCGTGGCATCAACGTCTATGCGGCCGGTGGTCAGGTCGGCGGCGGAACGGCGGCGGCCGCCGGACGCTATGCCCCCGGAGCGGGCCTCAGCGTCGCCGCGCGTGACGTGCAAGTCGCGCAGCTGCGCGACACGGGCGTGCCGCTCGACCGCGGGCGCGTGTTTGTGCTCGGGCGCGCCCGACCGGGACAGGGCGGCGTCCTCGATTTCAGCGGCGGCTTGGCGCTGGTGGGAAGCAGCCTCTTCGGCCAAGGCGTCTCGGGCAGCGGGCGCTTCGATCTCGCGGGTGATCGCGTCTCCGTCGTGCGCGGCACGGGCGCTTTCGGTGGCGCATGGGCCTCGATCACGGGAAGCATCGCCGGCCTCGGCCTCGGTCCGCCGCAGTTCCGCCTCGGCGTCGACGTGCACGCGCTCGACGTCACGCCATGGGCTCAGCGTCTCGGCTACGGCTCGCTGTACCCTGAGGGGAACGTCGTGGCATCGTTCCAGCTCACGGGAACGGCGAGCGATCCGCGCGTCGACGGCGCCGCGCGAATGAACGTCGGCGCCGTTCACGGCATGGACTTCACCGATCTCTCGATGCGTTTCGACGCGAGCAAGCGCGCCGCCACGCTCACGGACGGCAGCGTCGTGGTGGGCGGGTCACGGGTGCATTTCGGCGCCGGCCTCGTGAATGGTTTACCTCGCTTCTCCGTCGTCGGGCACGGCATCGACCTCGCCGACTTCAATGATTGGTTCGACGAGTTCGACATGCTCGAAGGCAAGGGCAACGTCGACCTCGTGGCGACGGGAATCGGCGCCAACCTCTCCGGCCACGCGAACGTCGCGATCGACGGCTTGCGCGTGCGCGCGCTTCCCTTCGGGTCGCTGCGCGCTGACGTGCGGGCTCAGCGTTCCGTCGCCGATGGGACGGTGCACCTCGGTGACGCCACGCTCGGCATGCTGAGCGTCAGCGGCTCCGCGGCGTTTCCCCACGGCTCGTATGACTCATTGCTGGCCTACGGGCAACACGCCACCGCGCACGTTGCCGCCCGTCTCTCTTCGTTCGATCTTGCGAAGTGGCTGCCGGCGCTCGGCATCGACGCGCCGCTTGCCGGCCTGGCCGATGCGATCGTCACGCTCGACGGACGCTATCCCACCGCGCGGCTCGTCGGCACGGGACAACTGCGCCAGGGCGTGATCGCCAAGCTTCCCATCGACCGCTTGTCGATGGCCGTCAAGTCGAACTTCATCACGACGCAGATCACCAACGCCGATCTGGAGCTGGAGAACGTCTCCGCCACGGCCTCGGGCACGATCGGGCCGGAGCGTCATCTCGCGCTCGGCGTCCACCTGCGCTCGCCGAACGTGCGCCGCCTCCTCTATGACATGTTCAAGCGCTCCGTGGACGTCGACGCTTCGGGTGAAGCCGATCTCCATGTCGCGGGAACGATGGAGAAACCCATGCTCACCGGTGGCTTCGATCTCATCGGGGGCTCATTCGGTCATCTTCCGTTCCGCGAAGCGTTCGGCCAGCTCTCACTCCACGGACGCGACCTCGAGCTGCGCAACGGCGAGCTGAGCTTGCAGCAGGGAACGATCGGTTTGGCCGGACGCCTGCCGTTGCAGCTCTCACCGCTTCAGCTGGGACCGTCGAATTCACCGCTCGGTCTCAACCTTTCGATCGACGGCGTCGATCTCTCCGATTTCAGGGACTTCTTGCCGCCGCAAAGCAAGATCGGCGGCAAGCTCGACGGCACGCTGGCGCTGGCGGGGACGCTCTCCGATCCGTTGGTGGCGGGACAGATCACCGTGCGCGGCGGCAATTTCGTCGCGCCCTTCGAACGATCGCCCATCACAAACGTCGACGCGACGGTCCTGCTCGGCGGTCGCAACGTCACGCTCCAACGGCTCCATGGGCTCGTCGGCGGTGGAAGCGTCGACGGAAAGGGCAGCCTCACGATCATGCCGGGAAAGGGGGGCGCCACGCTCGCGTACCGAGCTCGCCTCGATGCGCATAACGCGCGCATCGACGTTCCCCAGTTCGGTCGAGGAACGCTCGACGCACGACTGGCGCTGACCTCGACGGGCGACAAAGGACCGGTGCTTTCGGGCGATGTCACGATGAGCAACACGAGCCTCTCGCTCTCGGGACTCTATGCCATTGCCACCGGTGGGTCGCCGGCATCCGCGCTGGCGAGCTCCGCGCCGCTGGGGCTCGGCCTCGATCTGCGGATCAACGCGGGAAGGAACGTGCGCGTCCAGGACACCGTGCTCGACATCGGCGCGACGGGACGGATGCAGATTGCCGGCACGATGGCCGATCCCAAGCTCACGGCCTCATTCCAATCCACCAACGGCACCATCTCGTACTTCGACCGGCTCTTCCACGTCGATCGCGCCACGCTCGCATTCGATCCCGCCAGTGGACCGATTCCCTACATCACGGCGACGGCGAGTACGCGAATCACGAACGTGACGCCGTCGGTCTTGGTGACGCTCCACGCGACGGGCCCCGTGACGAACCTCACCGTCGACTTCTCGTCCGATCAACCCTATGACCGCCAGCAGCTGCTGGCGTTGTTGCTCGACATTCCCCAACTCTCGCGACAAGGCGTCGTGCCGGGGCAGCCCGGCGCGAACTCGGCCACGCAACTCGGCGGCGCTCTCCCCACGCTGAAGGGGGCTCCCGAGATTCCCACGCCGACGCTGCCGCCCGGCGTGCTCGTCCCCGGGCAGAACGGCGGCCTGGCCGTGAGCGCAGAGGCGTTGAGCATTCTCAACGCGCAATTCGGCCGGTCGCTGCTCGCTCCGCTGGGTGGGGCGCTGGGCCTCCAAGAATTTGGGCTCGCGCTGGAGCAAGGCGGTGCCGTAGCCATCGACGTCGGCAAAGCGCTCGGCGAGCGGATTTCCGTCACGTACCAGCAGTCGTTCACCATTCCGATACGCCAGAGCGCGGGCTTCAACTACTTCCCGTCGGACAATACCTCCATCAACCTCCGATTCTTCCAGCAAGGGGCGTCCTCGTTGCAGAGCCAGCTGACGAACAACGCGACCAACACCAATCTGGCGCCCGGAGAGCCGCTCGTGGGAACCCAAGGCTGGGCGTTGTCCATTAGGCGCCTCTTCCCGTGAGGCAGGTCACATGCCGAAGGAGGCCGATTTGCCGCCGAGGCGAACCAGCACGCGCTTAGGTCCGCCGGTGGAACGCACGCTGCCTCGTTTGCGTTCAAGCGTCGGCCAACTGCGTTCAGAGGAAGGTACTTGCCGTATGCAATCTCGCGCGAAGCGCGCAGTCGTCGCGTTCGTGATCCTGGCTCTCCTGGCCGCGTTGATTGGGGGCACGCCGGCGACCGCTGCGGGGCCGACGGTCGTGGCTGTCTCGGTCACAGGGAATGCGCACGTCTCGACCGACAAGATCCTCTCCGTCGTCGAGACGAAAGTCGGTCAACCGCTCGATCAGAAGCGCTTACAGGCTGACAATCAGGCGATCTTCCAACTGGGCTACTTCACGGACGTGCTGCCGCCGCTCGTGACGCGGCGACCGAACGGCGTCGCCGTCACCTTCCGCGTCGTCGAGAATCCCGTCATCACCAAGATCGAATTCCTAGGTAACACGCACGTTCCGTCCGATACGTTGCTGGCGTTGATGGACACGGCACCGGGTCAGGTCTTCAGTCAGAACACGTTCCACGAAGACGTGCTGAAGATCAATTCCTACTATGACAAGATCGGATACGGCGGCCAGCTGCCGACGCACGTCAAGGACCTCAAGCTCGACGCGCAGACCGGCGTGCTGACGCTGACCATTCAAGAAGGCCTCATCGTCAAGCGCGTCACGATCACCGGCGACACCATCGTGCCGCCGGCGGTGCTCGCCGCCAAACTGGAGACCAAGCCCGGCGTGACATGGTCGCAAGAGCTGGAGAGCCAAGATTGCGACGCCGTCGGCAAGTACTACGACTCGCTGGATCTCGAGCGCGGCTTTTGCCAGGGTGGCATCGATCCGTCGACCGTCGACCTTCAGGCCGGCACGGCCGACGTGAAGTATGAGATAGACGTGGCGCGCGTGGCGGCCATCGAGATTACCGGCAACACGAAGACGAAGGACTACGTGATCCGTCGCGAGCTCCGTTTGCGGCCGGGTACGGTCATCACGCAGAGCGCTCTCCGCCGTGACTACGAGCGCCTCAACAATACCGGTTTCTTCTCGAAGGTCGACGTGTCGGCCAAGCCGGGCCCCGATCCCAGCAAGCCGCAGGACGTGACGGTCGTGTGGAAGGTCACGGAGGAGCGCACGGGGCAGGCCATCGCCGGCATCGGTTACTCCGGCGGCGCCAACGGCGAGGGGCTCGTCGGCAACGTCGGCTACTCGCAGAACAACATCAACGGCACGGGCAACGGGGCCTCCGTGCAGTTCCAGCGCGGCTCGCGCGTCTCGCTGATCTCCGCGTCGTTCACGATGCCGTACCTTGGAAGCACGCCGAAGAGCGAGAAGTACAGCCTCGGCGCGTCCGTCTTCAACAATATCCAAGGGTACCTCTATCCCGTGTACGCGGTGCCGAACGCGACGCCCGCCCCGGGCGGCACGCCGCTGCCGGCTCCAACGGCGTCGCCGATCTCGATCTACCAGCAATACGCCGGGCAAGGTCCCGTGCCGGGTCCGCTCGCGAACTACAACTCGCGAATGGCCGGCGTATCGTTCTCGCTCGGGCGCCGCTTCAGCGACTACGTACGCGGGAACATCGGTTTGAACGTGCAGCGCGTCTTCTCGTCGTTCACCGCGCCGGCGGGATACGTGCTCGTGAACAATCCGACGGTCCTCTCGCTGCCCACGACGCCGAATCAGACGAACGTGCTGCCCAGCACGGGAACGGTCTCGTCCATCTATGCCAACACGATTCCGTCGATCGCGAGCGTCTCAGGGACGTCGCCGGAGGCGCTGCACTCCGTCGTGCTGGGGCTGGCGCAAGATACGCGTGACGATGTCTTCAACCCGAGGGCGGGCTGGAACAACTCCGTGTCGTTCGAAGTCTCCAACAAGTCGATTGGATCGGATTTCGACTACACGAAGATGATCTTCGACGGCGTGCGCTTCTGGCCGGTGCTGAAGACGGCGACGTTCGGGTTGCACGGTCAGTACGCCACGTCGACGGGAGCGATTCCTCCAAGCTCCGTATACACGCTCGGCGAGCAGCAGCTCTCCGCCTACACCGACGTCTTCTACGGCACGGACCTCATCCTCGGACAGGCCGAGCTGCGCTTCCCTCTCTCTCACGAACGGAAGGTGACGGGTGCCGTCTTCGTTGAGTCGGGCGGCACGCGTCTGCGAGGAGCCGAGCAGTTCGTCGGCAATTCGCTCCAGCTCTCACCGCTGTCGAACTATCAATTCCATAGCGACGTCGGCGTCGGCGTGCGGTTCGATCTCCCGCAGCTGGGCCTGCACACCATCCGTTTGGATTTCGCCGTCGGCCAAAGCGGCGGCCACGTGACATTTGCGATCGGTCAGAAATTCTAGCGTTCGCTCCATGAGCAAAGCGATGAGCGCTCTGGTAGGGGCGCTCAGCTTCGCCGTCTGCCTGGTGGCCGCGCCGGCGGCGCTTGGTTCCGACGTCTCCGGCATCGGTTACGTCGACGAGGCGGCGATCGGGCGTCTCCCCGCTTTCGAGAGCGCGCAAAAACAGTTCAACGACTATCGACAGTCACTGGAATCCTCGTTCGAGGCGCAAATGAAGGCGGCGAAGAGCCCCGCCGATCAGCAGCGGGTCCAACAGGATTTCCAGCAGCGAATCGCTCAGCGGCAACAGGAACTCTTCGGGCCGTTGTTCGCGCGTGCGCAGACGGCGATCGCCTCCGTGGCCGCCAACCGATCGCTCTCCGTGGTCGTGGACAAGCGGATCATGCTCTACGGCGGTCTCGACATCACGAAGGACGTCGTCGATCTGGTCTCAGGCCCGGGCGCGCCCGTTGCGCCGGTGAACACGCCGCCGCCGTCGAGCGTCGGTTACATCGACCAAGGGGCGCTCGATCAGACAGCGCGCATCAAAGCGGCTCAGGATCAGTTCGTCTCCTTCCGCAAAGGCGAGGAGAAGAGGCTGCAGACCGCGCTGGCCCAGGCCAAGACGGATGATCAGCGGCGTCAACTGCTCAAACAATCGTACGCGGTTCTCGATCAACAGCAACAGCAGATCCTCGGTCCCGTTATCGAGCAGACGCAGAACGTCATCAGCGCCGTCGCGAAGAAGCGCGGGCTTTTGCTCGTCATCGATCAGGCCAGCCGCGTCTACGGCGGAACGGACGTCACGCAGGACGTCGTCGCCGCGCTCAAGTGACATGAGTGACTGCAGGCCGGGCCGAGCGGTCCGAGGTCTTCGAATCCTCGCCATCGTCATGACCATCGTCTCGGCCGGGTGCGCCAAAGGCGCGCACGGCCCCACGGCCGCGCCCAGCTACTCCGGCGTCGGGTTCGTGCGCGTCGAGGACGCCGTGCGCCGGCACCCGCTGTATCCGCAGCTGACGCAATATGACGAGGAGATCGCCGTGCTCGAGGGCAGCGGCGCGGCAGCGCCGCCCGTCGATCCCGCCGAGCTGCGCAAGCGCGAGAAGCAGCTGGAGCAGAGCTTGGCCGCGGCCTCCGCCGATGCGAAAGCGGAACTGGCGCGCCTTCAGCAGCGCTACGAACAGCAGGAACGCGAGGTGATCGCCGCCGCCCTGCATTCGGCCGGCGTGATGCCCTCGGCAAACGCCGGGGGCGACGTCGTGCAAGGCGTCGCTGCCAACTTTCAGGCGCAAGCGAAAGCGGTCACTCAGCGCGCGCAACAATCGTTCGATGCGTATCGCGCACAGGTCGTCGCGCAAGATCGCGCGCAGTTGGATGCTGAGGCCAAACGTCTCGCCGAAGAGGCCGATCGCAAGTACCGCGACAAGGCGCACGATCTGAACGCCGCCGAAGAGCAATTGGCGCAGCAGCTGGCGCAGAAGTCGGCTGCGGAGCGCTTGGAGATTCGTACGAAGCTGCAGAACCTGGCGCTCGACGATGCCGATCGCAAGCAACTGGAAGCTCAGCTCGAAGCCCTGAACCAAGCGGACGCCGATCAAATAGCCCAGATGCGCAACCGCGACCAACAGACGCTGCAGGCGTATCAGCAGCAGTTGCGCAGCGAAGTTCAGACCCGCATGCAAGCCTACGCCGCGCAGGTCCATCGTGACACCAACGCCAAGCTCGAGCAGCGTGCCGGCGTTGAGCGCGAGGCCGTGCAAAAGCAGGTGCAAGCGCTGGCGCCGCAAGTGAATCAACAGCTTTCCGGTTTCGACGTCTCCAAATTGACACCCGACTTGCGCGCACGCATCGAGTCGATCCACCAAGACTTTCTCCGCCGCTATCAAGCCGACGCTCAAGGCGAAGTCGAGCGCTTCAACAAGACGCGCGACGAGCTTTCGCGGCGCTACGCCGCCCTCAACGGCGCCGTCGGAGCCGCCGACGCGGAAACGGCGAAGGAGATCGAGCGTCTCCAACACGATCGCGATCAGCTGTACCAAAAGATCGTGGGACAGATTGAAGCGGCGGCGCGGCAGATCGGTCAGGCGCGAGGACTCCGCGTCGTGCTGGGCGGAGCGATCGCCGGCGGCACGGGCGTCGATCTTACTGGTGACGTCGAACACGACTTGGAGAAGAGCCACGCATGAGATACGTGACGTCGCTCCGAGCCACGGTGCTCTTGCTGACGTTGGCCGTTGCCGCGAGCGGCTGCGCCGCGCGGCGTAGCGAGATCGCATTCGTCGACACGCAGCGCATCAGCGCGAATTGGCCGAAGTTCATCAACTACCAGAATCAGCTCTACAGTGACCTGCAAGCGATCGAGAACGCCAAGGAGTCGCAACAGCAGAAGGCGGCGCAAGTCGCCCGCGTGCAGGCGCTCTACGGGCGCTACGAGGCCGATCTCACGCGACAAGTGCGCGGGGCCGCCACCGAGGTGGCGAAGCGCCACGGCTACATGCTGGTCGTGACGCGCGAGGGACGCGCCTATGGAGGCGTCGATGTCACCAAGGAGGTCGAGTCGATTTTGAACATCACGGAAAAGGCGGGGCCCCAGTGATCGGCAGGCTGTCTGCGCTTGCCGAGGCGCTTGGCGCGCGTCTCGTGGGCGATCCGAACTTCGCCGTCGAACGCGTCGACGCCGTGGAAGAGGCGCGGCCGACCAGCCTTGCGTTCGCCGTCGACGAGCGCTATCTCAAAGCGGCGATGGAAAGCAAGGCCGGCGCCGTGCTCACGAGCGTCGCCGACGCCGCAGAGCGCTATCCGGGGCGCAATCTCCTGATCGTCGCCGACGCGCGTGCGGCGCTGGCGGCGATTCTCTCGCGTCTGGAGCCTCCACGCCCCGTCGGGCCGTTCGTCCACCCCAGCGCCGTCGTGGATCCCTCCGCCACGATCGGCGAGCGCGTCTGGATCGGACCGACGTGTGTTGTCGGAGCCGGCGCGCATATCGGCGACGACAGCGTGCTGTTGGCCGGTTCGCAGGTCGGCGCCGGTGCGCGCCTAGGCAAGCGTTGCCTGCTCCATCCGCGCGCGCTCTTACTGGACGGCTGCGTTGCCGGTGACGACGTGATCCTCCAGGCCGGCGCCGTGGTCGGTGCCGACGGCTTCGGCTACGCCTTCGTCGACGGTCGGTACGTGAAGATCCCGCAAGTCGGCAACGTGGTGTTGGGCGATCGCGTGGAGATCGGCGCGAACGCGTGCGTGGATCGCGCGCAGACGGGTTCGACGATCGTCGGCGAGGGAACAAAGATCGACAATCTCGTGCAGATCGGCCACAACTGCGAATTGGGCCGCAACGTCGGCATCGCCGCGCAAGCCGGCATCGCCGGTTCGACCATCGTCGGCAACTACGTGCGGATGGCCGGACAGGTCGGCACGAATGGTCACATCCGCATTGCCGACCGCGTGACCTTGACGGGGCGCGCGGGCGTCTGGAGCGATATCACGGAGCCGGGCGTCTACGGCGGGAACCCGGCGATCGAGCAGCGCGCCGAAGTGAGACGGCAGGTGCTCCTTCGCCAGCTGCCAAAGTTGCTCGACCGAATCCGCGCTCTCGAGCGGGCGTCTTCTACGCTCAACGAGCGGCCGAGCGGCCCCGAGCCGGACGGAGCGTAGCGACGTGAGCGGGGAGAAAGGGCCTTTGTCGCAGCAGTACCAAACGACACTCCGGCGGGAGGTCGCCTTCGAAGGGATCGGGCTTCATACCGGGAGTCCCGCGAGCGTCGTGCTTTCGCCCGCCGCGCAGAATACGGGTTTGACGATCCGCGTTGGTGATGGAGCATTCCGCTCGTTGACGCCCGATCTGGTCACGGAGACGGTTCGCGCTACGACGATCACGATCGACGGGCACACGGTCTCAACGGTGGAGCACCTGCTCTCGGCCATCGTCGGCATGGGCCTCGACAACGTTGCCGTCACGGTGCGTGGCGAAGAGATCCCCGTTCTCGACGGTTCCGCCAAGGCCTTCGCCGACGCGATCGCCGATGCGGGAGTCGTGGCGCAAAGCGCGCCGCGCCGCCGCTTCGTGGCGATCGCGCCGTCGTACTACCGCGACGCCGACCGGCTGTTGATCGTGCTTCCAGCCGCGACGTTTCGCGTGCGGTTCACCGTCGATTTCGAAGAGCCGGTGGGATCGCAGTACTTCGCGGCCGAGATCACGCCCGCGTTCTATCGTAAGGAGATCGCGCCGGCGCGAACGTTTGGATGGCTGCACGAAGTGCGGGCGCTCCTCGACCGAGGACTCGCGCGCGGCGGGTCACTCGACAACGCCGTCGTCTACGACAAGAGCGGTCCCGTCAACGAGCTGCGCTTCCCCGACGAGGCCGTTCGCCACAAGGTGCTCGATCTCATCGGCGACTTCGCATTCTTGGGCGCATACCCTCAGTGTGAGATCGTCTCGTTCAAGAGCGGCCACAAGCTTCATGCGCACGCCGTGGCGGATCTTCGTGGCGGATTGGCGTCGGAAGATTCGGCCGTCGCCATTACGTAGGAGTTCGAAACCGTGTCGTTCGACACTCGGCAGATCCTCGAAGTGCTGCCGCACCGCTATCCGTTTCTTCTGATCGATCGCATCGTCGATCATCAGCCATACAAGCGTGCCGTCGGTTACAAGAACGTCACGGCAAACGAACCGTTCTTCCAAGGTCACTTTCCCGGTAACCCGGTGATGCCGGGCGTGCTGATGCTCGAGGCCATGGCGCAGCTGGGCGGCACGGTGATGCTCAAGCCCGGCGAATACCGGCGCAAACTGGTCTATCTTGCCGGCGTCGACAAAGCGAAGTTCCGCCGTCCCGTGATTCCAGGTGACCAGCTCGTGATGGAAATCGAAGTGCTGTGGATGCGCAAGCACGTCGGCAAAGTCAGCGGGACGGCGAAAGTGGAGAACCAGCTGGTGGTTTCGGCCGAGCTGATGTTCTCCATCGTCGACGATCTACGCATCGACACCATGGATGCCATGGTGCTCCACGTTTGAAGGACTGAAAACCAACGCACGATGATTCACCCCACAGCTATCGTTCATCCAGGCGCGGTTCTGGGACCGGGGGTCGAGATCGGCCCCTTCTGCTTGATCGGCGAGCATGTGACGATCGGGCGCGACACCAAGGTGTTGGGGCATTGCGTGATCAACGGATGGACGACGATCGGCGAAGAGTGCATCATCTATCCTTTCGCCGCGATCGGCGGTCCCTCGCAAGACAAGAAGGCCGTCGAAGGGGAAGTCTCCTATGTCATGATCGGCGACCGCTGCGTCATCCGCGAATACGTGACCGTCAACCGCGCGACGGGCGAAGGCCAGAGCACGATCGTCGGCAACGACTGCTGGCTCTTGGCCTATACGCACGTCTCGCACAATAGCCGGCTCGGGAATGGGGTCACGATGTCAAACCTCGCGCAGCTCGCCGGTCATTGCATCGTGGAAGACAACGTGACGATCGGAGGCCAAGCGGGCGTCCACCAATTCGTTCGGATCGGACGCTTGGCGATGGTCGGCGGCGCAACGAAGGTCGCGCGAGACGTGCCGCCGTTCTTCCTCTGCGACGGCAGCCCGGCGGCGATCTTCGGTCTCAACAAGATCGGCCTTCAGCGGGCCGGCATCAACGGCGAGGCGCAAGCGGAGCTGAAGGAGGCGTATAAAGTCCTCTATCGCTCCAACCGCAATCTCTCTCAGGCCCTCGCCGTGCTCGTCGACAAGGTCCAAACGCCGGAAGGCCGCGAGCTGGTGAACTTCCTCTCCGCAGAATCCAAGCGTGGCATCTTGAAATGAGGAATCTCCGGGACGCCACCCATGTTAGGGCATGAAGCGCATTTATGTGTCGTGCGGAGAGGCATCGGGGGAGCTGCAGGCGTCGCTCCTTCTCGAGCGGCTAGCGCGTGAGATTCCGGATCTCACGGTCATGGGAATCGGCGGCGAGCGTCTGCAGCAATGCGGCGCACGGTTGCGTCGAAACAATCGCGGATGGGCCAGCATGGGGCCGGTCTCGGCAATCGCGAAGATCCCGAAGCTCCTGGCGATCATGTGGCTCGAGACGTTGGCGATCGTGCGCGATCCCGTCGATCTCGTGCTGCTCGTCGATTTCGGCGCCTTCAACTTGCGTCTCGCGCAGAGCCTGCGGCGTCTGGGATACAAGGGACGCATCGTCTACTACTTTCCGCCGTCGGCATGGCTCGACCGTGAAAGCACCGCACGAGAAGTGGCGCGTACGACCACGCCGATCGTTCCTTTCGCGCACCAGCGCGACTTCTACCGATCGCTGGGCATAGAGACCGCGTACTTCGGTCATCCGCTCGTTTCCGTGATCGACGAACTCCCGCCGCGCCCGGAGCCGCCTGCCGACGGCGGCACCCTTGCGCTGTTGCCGGGGAGCCGACCGCAGGAGCTGCGCTATCACCTGCCGCGCCTCATCGAAGCGACGGCGCTCGTGCGGCGGCATCGTCCAGCCTTGCGCGCGACGCTCGCCGCGCACGACCGCCACGCGGCGAAGCAGGTGCGTGCGCGCGCGTCGGCCGCGGGCATCGACGTGGTGATCGGCGCGCGCGAAGCGCTGGCGCAAGCCGACGCCGCCATCATCGCCAGCGGTACGGCCGTGCTGGAGGCTGCGCTGATGGGTGTGCCTTCCGTTGCGCTCTACGTCCTTTCACGGACGCAGGCCAAGATCGCGCGACGCGTCTACCACGGGCGCTACATCACGTTGCCCAATCTCGTCTGCGGCGAAGAGATCGTTTTGGAGCGACTCCAAGATGCCGCGACGCCCGAAAGCCTCGCCGATGCCGTCGCGCCGCTCTTTTGCGGCGAAGAGGCGCGACGCCAGCGCGAGGGATACGCGCGGATGCGCCGTGCCCTCGGCCCGCCGGAGACGCTGGACCGCATCGCCGGCTACGTCGCAGAGATGCTCGCGTGATCCTCTGGCACACCAGCGACATCCACGATCACGGCGGCTTCGCGGAACGGCTGCGCGCGCTGACGGCGTCAGCGCCGGGGTTGCTCGTAGACTGCGGCGACTCTCTGCGAGGCAGTCAGACGGTCTACCGCCGGCGCGAGCCGATCATCGCGGAGATCGATCGCGCGGGATACCGCGTGCAGGCCATGGGAAATCGCGAATTCCACTATCTCTTCCGCTGCGTGCGAGGGCGGGCGGCGCAGATGCGGCATCCGCTGATCTGCGGCAATCTCGTCGATACCTGGGGCCGCGCGTTGCCCTTCCAGCGCGATCTCTGGCTCGAAGCGGACACCGGAGAAGTCGTTCACCTCTTCGGCTTGCTCGTGCCGCAGTACCGAACGAGCTCGTTCTACGAGCGCATCTTCGGCTGGCGATTCCTCGATCCGTACGCCGTTGCCGAAGCCTTCGCAGCGGCGGAGCTGCCGCCGCAGCTCGCAGGTCGGCCGCACGCCGTGATCGCGCTCTCGCACCTGGGTCTGCGCGCCGACCGCGAATTGGCGCGCCGCGTTCCCCGTCTTGATCTCATCCTCGGCGGCCATAGCCACGATACGCTTCCGCAACCGGAGTGGGTCGGGGGCGTTCCCATCGTTCATGCCGGTCCGTACGCGCAATATGTCTCGCGAACGGAGCTCGATTGTTCGGGCCCCAAGGCGCGCGTGGTGAGCTTCGAGCTCGTGCCGCTCTTGGCGGAACGTGCCGCCGTCCGTTCGGGACCGACGCCCCAGCTCCAAGGAGCATCCTCGTGAATCGCGTGTTGATGGTCTCCAACGGCCACGGTGAGGACGCGATCGCCTTGCGCTTGGCGCGCGACTTTCGCGCGCGGGGCCTGGAGCCGGAGATCTTCCCGCTCGTCGGGCGAGGTCCCGACGACGAGGCGACGCCGTGCGTCGGCCCGCGAGCGACGATGCCGTCGGGCGGGATCGTCGCATTCGGCAACGTCGTCAACCTGACGCGCGATCTGCGTGCCGGGCTGGCCGGACTGATCGCCGATCAAGTTCGTTTTCTCCGCGCGGCGCGCACGCGATATGTCGGCGTCGTCGCCGTGGGCGATGCGTTCTGCTGCGCGATGGCCCGGCTCTCCGGCCTGCCGACGTTCTTCGTGGGGACGGCAAAGAGCGTGCACGTCGCGCCGTACGGGTTCGGTGAGAGCAGCGTGTTGCGCGGTATCGCCGGTGTCTTCGTTCGCGACGAGGCCACGGCGCAAGACTTGCGAGCGCGCGGCGTCGCTGCCGTCGCGCCGGGCAACGTGATGATGGACATGCTCGAAGGCTCGCCGCCGCCGGGCATCGACCCGCCGTGGCTGGCGTTGCTCCCCGGATCGCGGGAAACGGCATACCACGATGCGCGTTTCCTTGCCCGCATCGTGCGGCGGATCGGCGAGGCGCGAGCGCTGCCGGCGATGCTCTCGATCGCGGGAACGATCGATCGCAATCGCATGGCCGCCGTGCTCAAAGAGGAAGGCTGGCGCGTGGGCGCGCGTCCGGGATGTGCCTTCGAGGCAAGGGCCGGCGCTGCGGTGATCTATGGCTGGCGCGGCCGCATTGGCGGCATTCTGCAAGGCGCCGTCATCGCGCTTGGACAGGCGGGAACGGCCAACGAACAGGCCGCGGGCGCCGGCGTGCCCGTGGTTGCCTTCGAGCCCGGAGGCCCCCACCGCACGGGGTGGTATCGCATGCGCCAACAGCGCCTCTTGGGAGACGCGTTGCTGGTGGTCGAGAAAGACGAGGCGCGGGCCTGCGACGCCGTGGAGCGTCTCCTCGACGACGAGCGTCGGCGCGCGCGGATGGGCGTGATCGGACGAGCTCGGATGGGCGCGCCGGGTGGCGCGTCGGCGATCGCCGAGGCCGTTGCGCGCGCGCTCGCGGAGCAGACGTGACGACGACGCTACAGCGGTTCGGGCTGTTCTGCTTCGCACTGGGGACTCCGTTGCTGCCGTCGCTCATCACCCTGGAGCCGCTGACGCCGGCAGGACTCTCCGTCATCCCGCGCCCGATCGTGCTCGGGCTGGCGATCTTCTTCGGGTTGCTCGCGGTGCTGGTGGGGCCGTCGGTCCTCCTGCGGCTCCGCTCGCCTCTGGGCGGCAGCATGGCCGTCATGATGGCATGGTGGTCGATCGCCGGAGCGCTGGGCTACGATCCCGCTGGAAGTCTCTTCATCCTCGCGCTCATCGGCTCGGTGATGTTGGGGCATCTGGTGTGCGTCCAGGCCTTTCGCGAAGGCAGCGGCGAACGGTACTTTCTCCGGCCGGCGCTTCTCGGCGCGTGCTTGTCTTGCGCCGCAGCGTTGCTCATGGCGTGGACGCACAGGCCGGCCGCACTCTTCGCGCTCGCGCACGGCCGCGCCGTGGGAACGTTCCTCCATCCCGGCGAGCTCGCAGGATACACGCTGATGCTCGCCCCCGTGGCGTTCGGCGCGGCGCGTTACGCTCTGATGCCGTCCACGCGCGTGCTCGGCTGGATCGCCGGCGCGCTGGCGGTGGCGGCGCTGGCGTTAAGCTTCTCGCGCGCGGCGTGGGCGGCGGCGATCGTCGGCGTGGCGTTCGCCGCATTCGCAACGGGGCACGGGAAAGTGCGGATCGTCGCGACCGGCGTCGTGCTTGCCGGCGCGCTGGCGTTCTGGTTCGTAGGAGAACGCCACCACAATCCGGACGAGGACTATACGCGGCTAGCCGCTTGGCGGGCGGGGATCCGCGCTGTCGAGGCGTCGCCGCTCCTGGGCAGTGGAGGGGCAACCTTCTGGCGACTCTATCCCGCGCTGCGTCCGCCTGACGGGTACCCCGATCTCGTCCACGCCCACGACGTTCTGCTGGCGGTGGCAACGGAGAGCGGCCTCGTCGGCCTAGGGGCCTTCGTGGCGCTGTGGTGGCGCTTTGCCGCGCTGGTACGCGGGGGTCTCGTCCGCTGCGGCGAACGCGCGCACGGCATGGTCTTGGCGATCGCAACAGGGCTGGTAGCCACGTGGGTGCAGGGAGCGGTCGACCTCGTGACGGTCGTCTTCGTGGCGCTCTGGTTTCCGTTCATGGGCGCGGCGCTCGGCTTGCTGGAGGAGCGGTAGAGGTGAGACGCGGTCTGGCGCTCGTCTTGCTCGCCCTGGCGGCAGGGTGCCAGCGCGCGAGCGCGCCGCAAAGCGTTCAGGCGACTCCCGCGCCGTCTGCTCCGGCTACGTCGGCCGCTCGCCCCACCCCAGCTCCGTCGGGGAGTCCGTCGACGGCGCCGATCGCCGTCGGCACGCTGCCGCCGCTGCGCGTGACGGCCCAAGGCAACTCCCGAGCGCCGGTCGTCATCGAAAGCTTCCGTCCCAACGGCGGCAAACGCTATCGTTTGGAGGCGCAGTCCGCCGTCTACGACAACGCGCATCGGCGCGCGCGCTTCACGCGAGCGCACGTCATCTTCTATCAACAGGACAAGACGCTGACGGTCGATGCCCCGGCGGCGCTGGTCGATCACAACACGCAGACGGTGACGATGGACGGCGGTGTGCGCGCCGTGAACAGTGACGGCATCGTCTTGACGTGCCGGCGCCTCGTGTACTTCTCGAGCACCGAGCACGTTCTCGGCAACGGGGATGTGCGGATGGTGTCGGGAAACGATGTGCTCACCGGCGGGCGCATCGAAGGCGACCTGCGCTTCCAGCAGGTGACGGTGAGTCCATGAGCATCGGAATCAGACGTTGAGCAAGATCGAACTGCGCAACTTGGTGAAACGCTACGGGCAACGAACCGTCGTCGACGGCGTCTCGCTCGATGTCAACGTGGGCGAAGTCGTGGGCCTCTTAGGTCCCAATGGCGCCGGCAAGACCACGACGTTCTATATGGTCGTGGGTCTCGTGAAGCCCAACGGCGGCAGCGTGACGTTGCGCCGCGACGGCAAGGCGATCGACCTCTCGCACGAACCAATGTACCGGCGCGCGCGCAGCGGCATCGGCTACTTGGCTCAGGAGACGTCGATCTTCCGCCGCCTCAGCGTCAGCGACAATATCCGCCTGATCTGGGAGATGAACGGCGTGCCGCGCGCGGAGCAGGAGCGGCGCTTGCCGGAGCTGCTCGAGGAGTTCGGCCTCCAGCATCTGGCCGACGTGCGTGCCGACGCGCTTTCCGGCGGAGAGAAGCGGCGCGTGGAGATCGCCCGCGCTCTGGCCATCGAGCCTGCCTTCCTCTTGCTCGACGAACCCTTCAGCGGCATCGACCCCATCGCCGTGGCGGATATTCAGCAGATGATCCGCCAGCTGCGCGATCGCGGTTTGGGCATCCTCATCACGGACCATCAAGTGCGCGAGACGCTAGCGATTGTCGATCGCGCCTACATCTTGAACAACGGCCGCATCGAGGTGGCGGGTACCGCGCACGACGTGGCGGAAAGCCCCGTAGCGCGGAAGTTCTACCTCGGCGAAGGCTTCCGGTTGTGAGAACACTCGACCGTTACATCGTATCGGAGCTCGGTCCGCCGATGCTCTTCGGGCTCTCGGCGTTCACCCTGATCTTCGTCATCACGCAAATCCTCAACATCGCGAAGCTGGTCTCCGAAGAGCATGCGCCGCTCATCGCGGCCGTCGAATACTTCGTGCTCCAACTTCCCGGCATCATCGTGCTGGTGATTCCGATGGCGCTTCTGCTGGGCGTGCTGCTCGCGACGCAGCGACTGTCGGGCGACAGCGAAATCACGGCGATGAAGGCCGGAGGCATCTCGCTTTATCGGGTCGCGCTTCCGCTGTTGGTCGTCGGGGTCGTCACGTCGTTTCTCTCGCTGTTCCTTCAGGAGAAGATCGCGCCGATCTCGCAGGACCGTGCCGTCTACGTGCGCGAGGAAGTGATCAAGCACGCGACGACGATCCCCCAGAGCCTCGTCACTTCACAAGGTCTCCCCGGCGGCGGCCGTCAGGTGACGTCGGCGTCCTCGTTCGAACCCTCGACCCAGACGCTGAACCACGTGACGGTGATCCAATACGACCGCGCGCAGCGGCCGACGCAAATCGTCATCGCCGATCATGCCCAGTTTCAGGCCGATGCTTGGAATTTCCAAAATGCCTCCGTCTACCGGTTCGATCCTGACGGCCCGACGATCAGCCGCTTCCCGTCGATGCGCGTCGATATCGGTGAGCGACCGGCGCAGTTCATTCAGCAGGTAAGCTCGAACAATCCCGAGGAGATGAGCCGTAGCGAGATCTTGCGGGTGATCAGCGAAGGGCACCTAACCGTACCGGCGATGCGCTCGTACTATGCGACCTACCAGTCCAAGCTGGCTCGGCCGTTTGCGGCGTTCGTCTTCGCCCTGATCGCCGTGCCGTTCGGTCTCCGCCCCGTGCGGGGCGGCGGCTCAGGCTTGGGGTTCGGCATCGCGATCGTCATCGTCTTCGCCTACTACGTGGTCTCGACGGTCTTTCTGTCGGTCGGCTCCATGTCGCCGGCATTTGCGGTTCCGGCGGCGTGGGCGCCCAACGTCATCTTCACGGCCTTCGGCGCCGCCATGCTGCGCCGCGCGGGGAACGTGTAGATGGAAACGTTCTTGGGGATTCTGCGCATCGCGTTCATCGTGCTCTTGGCCGGCGTGATCGCGTTCATCGGCGATCGCGTCGGCCATCAGGTCGGCCGCAAGCGCTTGAGTCTCTTCGGTCTCCGCCCGAAGCACACGTCCACCATCGTCGCCGTCGGTTTTGGCATGCTGATCGCCTTGGGCGTCACGCTGGCCTTCCTTGCCGCGTCGCACTACGCGCGCACGGCCTTTTTCCGGTTGGGGGAGCTAAACGCGCAGGTCGCGCTGCTCCAGAGAGAAGTTCAGGAACGCGAGCAAGAGCTGGCTCGCGCTCAGAACGAAAATCTGATCCAAGGCAATCAACAGCCGATCACGCCGACGTACGCCGTCGTCAACTCCGACCAGCCGCTCCCGCGCATTCATGACGAGGTGAGGAGCATCTTCGCCAACGCGGTGACGGAGGCCGACCGGGTTTGGGTGCCGCTGGGGCTCAAGCCCTACGACAAGCCGCTCGACGATGCCGACCATGACAAAAAGTTCAGCGAGGCAGCTTCGTTCATCCGCAAGAGGTGCTACCCGTCAGCGGGTATCGTCTTTCCCGTGGCGGCGCACAATCTCTTTCGCGGAGATCAGCTGGCGATCAACTTGAACATCGCCTGCAATCGACAGCTCTTCAACAAGGGGCAGGAGATCGCTTCGATTAACGTGCCCGGCGGGTCCGTACCGAACATCGGGTATCTTCTCGCCCTCACGCAACAGGCTGCGAACGAGCACGGCATGCCGCCGTACACCTCCGCGCCGTTCGGTAGTCCTGCGAATCTGCAGGCCGTGCAGCACGACCTGGCGCAAGCGCGGGGCAAATACCGATTGGTTGCGCGCGCCGGCGCCAACGTCCGCGCGCTTGGGCCGCTGGTCATTCAGCTAGAGCTCGTGCGAGCCGAGTGAGCGGCCCACTGATGCGGGTATTGGGCATCGATCCTGGAACGCGGAAGGTCGGCCTTGCAGTGATGGAGGGCGACGATCCGACTCCGCTCGTGCTCGAGATCGCGGCGCTCCGCCGGGCGGCCGCGCGGGCGAGCGAGTTGGCTGCGCGTTACGAAGTCGACGCTGTCGCCGTGGGAGGGCAGACGGGGGCGAGCGATGTTGTGGAAGCCCTGCGCGCCGTGCTGCCGGACCTCATGCCGATGCATCTGGTCGACGAGCGGGGTTCGTCTTATGAAGCGCGTAGCCTCTACTGGAATCTCAACCCTCCGACCGGGCTGCGCCGGCTGATCCCGCGCGGGATGCTGTTGCCGCCGGAGCCACTGGACGCCTATGCGGCTGCCGTCATCGCCTGCCGATTATTAAGAAAATTCTGAAGAGTCAGGGCTTTCTCAAAGGCAAAGGAGTCGAGGCGCAGGGTACCTAAGTCGACCGTTCGTTCTCTAGGTCGAACGCGGCACTCGCACGACGGCTCTACTGCGCTGGAGGCTATGATGAGGCGTCTGGTAGGATCGCTACGAGGCGCGACCCTAATCCTCGGGTTCGCGTGTAGCCTTCTGCGCCCCGTCAACGTCAACGCAACGCCGCTCGCCGACGTTCCCTCGAGCTTCTGGGCTGCTCAAGCCGTTGCGCGGCTCAATGCCGACGGCATCATCCAAGGCTATCCCGACGGCACGTTCAAGGGGGAGCGTCCGCTCACGCGCTACGAGATGGCCCAAGTCGTCGTCAAAGCCCTCGATTACGTGCGCTCGCACGGAGCCTCTCGCAAGGATCTCGAGACGCTGCAGCAGCTGACGTTCGCGCTGAAGGACGAACTGGATGCGCTCGGCGTGCGAACGTCCGATCTCGAGGACCGCGTGGATGCGCTCGATCGGCGCACCGCCTTCGCGCAGGGCCTCTTCGTTCACGGGCAGTTCAGCCAACAGGGCTCGACGCGCGTGCGTGACGTCTTCCCGGTGACCATCGTCAACACGACGGGCCAGCCGCAGACGACGCCGTTCGGAACGGTCGTGCAGCCCGGACGGGCGGCGCTTGCCGACCCCTTCGTCACGGCCTTCTTGCAAACGGACGCGACCAACGATCCCTTCGCGACCGAGAACCAGCCCGGTAATCTGCTGCGCACGGACGACCGATTCACGCTGGGCTATCGCGCGACTCCGAACGTCACGGTGCGGATGCCGATCCGCTTCCTCTCCTACGAGTTCGGCGGCGCTTTCGGTCAAGGCGCTCACTACGACGTCACGCCGACGCTCAAGGTCACCGTCGATCAGGCCGGGCCGATCTCGAACCTCGAGCTTCAAGGCGGACTGCTGGACGATCTGCGGGGCTCCTTGACGGGGCTGGCCTTCACGCCGCCCAACGGCGTGTACGCTCCGGGCCTGCTGCCGTTGCAGCCCTACGGCCGGGGGGTGGCCGTTTCGGGCAGCGTCTTCGGCGAGACGGACTTCCAAACGTACTTCCAGCGCGTGGCGCCGGTCATGCTCAATACGCTGTCGGCCCTCGATCCCACGGGTTACGACACCAACGGTTTCCTCCAACCGTTGACGCCGCCTCAATCGGGATACGTTCAACTGGGCGCGCCGGGCGGCGTCAGCAATTCGTTCACAGCCGGCGCGAACGGCCTCTCGCAGGTCTACCTCTCGCAAGTCGGCCAGTTGGGCAGCGTCTACATCTCGCAGGTCAACGGCGTGCCGTGCAACGCGAACGGAAAGTGCGCCAACGGACAAAACGCGCCGAACTTCGTTTTCAACGCCGCCACCAACAGCGTCGCATTCGCCTCGCCGCTTCCGCCCGGCACGGTTATAAGCCTGGCGTACAATGCGCTTGCCACGACCCAAAACGCGAATTGGCAACGCTATATGACCGGCGCGCGCATGGTGCATCATGTCAAGGGCTATCCGGGCTTCGAGATCGGCTTGACGTTCAACCGCGTCTTCGATACCGACGATCTCACCACGAACGATGGCGTGACGGTCGCCTTCAATGGCTCTCCTTCAGGGTTGCCGCTGGTGAGCAACACCGTGTTCGGCATCGATACCGTCGTGCCGTTGACGTTCGTGCGCGGTGCGCACAAGCCGGAACTCTTCGCTGAGGTGGCAAGCAGCAAGTTCACGGGCAACTATCGCGTCGTGCCGGCGACCGTCGACGGAGCCGGCGTCGCCGGATTGAAGCTCCATTTCAACGCCCTTTCCTTGACGTTGGCGTACCGCGCCATTGGGAGCAACTTCATCGACGGCGCGCCGTTGCAGTTCTACGGACCCAATCCGTCGGTCTACAACGTTAGCGGCCTGCCGTATCTGCCCGGCTTCATCGGCGTGGCCAACGATCTGCAATTGAATCAGCGGTTCGATCGCAACGTCAATGCCGCGCTGGGCGCCAATGCCTCGAACACGGCGGGAAATCCCGCGCTCACCTATGCCTATCCCGCCTTCAACCCCTTCACGGGTACGGGGCCGTACTTCTACCAGTCGTATATCCCGAATACCCGTGGCCTCAGCGCCGACGTCAAGGTGCCCGTGAAGATCAAAGGGATGAACGTCAACCTCGACTTCGGCAGTCAGGATCTGGTGCAGATCAATCCCGATGCTTTCGGCAATCCCGTTTACGGTTCGCTGTATCCCAGCAGCGTGCCCCAGCGCGTCCTCTCGAACACGGCCGGCGCGCAGCTGAAGCTGCCTATCTTCGGCCGCAATGTCGATGTGAGCGTCTCGGGCCTCTACGAGCACCTGACGCGAAACGATACGACGCAGCAGACGTACGTGCCGTTCAACCCGCAGACGCAGACCTTCGATTCCTCGGCGCTTGCGGCGTACCAGAGCGCCAAGGCCGCCGGAGGCACGCCCGTGCTCTTCGCGCCGAACTATATCGACGTTCGACACACGGGCTTCGCCGCCGGCGCCGGTATCCCCGTCTCGCCCGACGTGAAGTTGAACTTCTCATATTCGACGCAACACTTCGGCGGCAGCTATGGAACCACGTTTGGCGATAATATCGACGCGCGGAAGGATCTCTATTCCGGCGCCGTGACCTACCGCATTCCCAAGACGAACACGTCGGTCACCGTGCAGACGCTGCACTACCGCTACATCGATAATACGATGCCGCAGCTGAACTTCGATCAGAATCAGCAGAACGTCTACTTCACCGTCAAATTTTAGGGCCTCCCCCTCATGTCGCTGCAACGACCGTGGGTGGCCGGACTGGTCGCGCTCGCCGCGATCTACGTGGTCGTGGCGCTTGCCGTGACGCAGCTGGCATCGGCGGCAGTGCTGCGCGGCGTTGCCGCGCCGTTCGCGCTTCCGCGCGCGCTTCCGGCGAATTGGGCCCTTCCACTGGCGGAGACGGCCTATAGGTTGTTGCCCACGCCTTGGAGCGCCGAAGCGGCGGCGCGCGCCGCCATGGCGCGCGGCGATGACGCCTTGGCCGAGCGATGGATCGCGCGCATGCCGTCGGGTCCGTACGCGAATGCGCTGCGTGCGACCATCGCGGAATCACGCGGCGACGCCGAGTCCGCCGCGGCGTACGACTTGCGCGATGGCGATGCGCAAGCATTGGCCCGGATCGTCGACAGACTCGCCGCCGGCGACCTCCCACGCGCGCTGTTGCTGCAACGCCATGTGGTCGCCGCGCTCGACGGCGATCCGACGCATCCGCCGTCCCGAGCCGAGGCATACTGGCGTCTGGGGGAGTTGGAAGCGCGCAGCGGCCATGCCGACGCGGCGGCGCGCGCCTATCGCAAGGCCGTCGAGCTCTCGCCGTACGCGGGGCTCTATGCCTTGAGCTACGCTCAGCACCTGTGGTTCACGCTGCACGACGCTTCCGGCGCGGAACGCTTTTTCCGGCTGACGCTTCAAGACGATCCGAGCTCGGCGCCGGCGTACGTCGGGCTTGCATCAATCGCGGCCGCGCGCGGCGATCGCGCGGCCGCGCACGACGATCTCTCGCGCGCGCGCGCCCTTGACCCGAACGTCGCCGTTCCCGCCGCGCTGCAGCACGCGTGATCGTCGGTATCGACGCGCAGCTGGCCGTGGGAACGGCCACGGGCATCGGGGAGTACGTACGCGAGCTCATCGCAGCGTTGACGGTGAGGGGAGATGTGGAGACGCGCCCGCTCTCGAGCGCCTATCTCGATCCGTGGCGGTTCGATCGGCGCGTCGCTTGGGACCAGTTCGTCCTGCCGTGTGCCGCGCGCCGCGCGGGTGTCGAGCTGCTCCATTGCGCCTCCGGAACCATGCCTCTCCGCGCGCCGGTGCCCGTCGTGGCAACCGTGCATGACGTCGTGTGGCTGCGCGAGCAGCGCCACGCCAGGCCGTACGCGCGGTGGTACTTCGGGAGGTTCAGCGCCGCACGTTATCGCGCTGCACGCGTCATCATGGTCGACTCGGAGTTCTCCGCCCGCGAGCTCATCGCGCTCGCGGGCGTCGATGCGTCGCGCGTGCGCGTGGTCTACCCGGGCGTGAGCGACTCGTTTGCCGCTCTCGTGCGTTGTCCAGTCGAGCGGCCGTTCGCGCTCGCCGTCGGAACGGTGGAGCACCGGAAGAATCTCGAAGTGGTGATTCGCGCGCTGCGCGCCGTGCCGGAGCTGCGTCTGATCAGCGTCGGCCCTCAAACGCCGTATGCCGAGCATTGCCGAGAGATCGCCCGCGCATGCGGCGTGGAAGAACGCGTGGCGATACGCGGCTATGTCGATCGCGGGGAGCTGCTGGATCTCTATGCGAGCGCGACGGTCGCCGTCGTTCCTTCGCGCTACGAAGGCTTCGGTCTAGGGGCGGCCCAGGCGCTCGTGGCCGGCGTTCCGCTTCTCGCGGCGCGCAGCAGCTCGCTGGTGGAAGTCGCGCCGAAGCAAGCCGTCCTACCCGTCGATGATGCCGACGCGTGGAGTCTGGCGCTGCGTACCGTGTTGGGAGATCGCGACCGCCACGAGCTCGAGAGCAACGCTGGGCGCGCCGAGGCGCGCGAACGTTTCTCCTGGGCGACGGCGGCCACGCGCGTGGCGGCTTGCTATCGTGAGGCGCTTCAGTGAATCGGCGAGCCGGGAGCTCCCGGCGCAACGCTGCCGTCGTCGGGTGCGACGATGAGATGCAGCGGATACGAGGAGCCGCCTTCCGGCATCGTGACGATCTGCGTGCGGACGAATCCGTGCGCCGGTACTCTATACTGACGCACCTTGTACTTCGTGAAGGGCTTCACGGGATGTGACAGCACGACGGTTCCGTCGATGATGTACGTCGCCGTGGCCGCGCCGCCGCGCGGGTTCTCGTAGAGCGCCAGCTGAGCGGGCTCATTGGTGCGATTCACGAGCGTGAACGTAATCGACTGCAGCACGCCGTAGTCGCCACCGAGCGCTTCGCCCTGGCGCAGGTTTGGAAGCGGGATCTGACCGATCGGAACATCGATGTCATCCGAGCCCACGAAGTACGTGTAATCGAAGAAGAACTCCGGAATGGGATAGACGCCGCGCGCGTGCTTCACGCTCGACTGGAGCAGGTCCGTCGATCCCGGCATCGTGTCGACGGGCTCGTCGAAATTCTGCACCAGCAGCGTGAGATGAAGCGGCGCGCCGCTGAGCTCGCGGAACTGCAGCAAATTCGAGACAAGTGTGCCGGGAGGAAACTCCTGGTTGATGAGGTTGATCGTCGTGTGCGCCGGAACGGTGATCACGGCACCCTCGTTATTCGCTTCATGCTTGAGGAAGCGCATCGTGGCGAGATGGCCGCCCTCGAGGACGTTTGGGGTCGGATCCGTTCGCCCGGCGATGTACTGGACCAAGGCCGGCTGATCTCCGCCGTTCGTCAGCTTGAGCAGAATGCGTCGATCGACGGAGCCAGGCTGATTGTAGTGGTAGTACAGGAAGCGAACGGGTTCGAAGGTCTTGAGGTCCTCCGAGAAGAGCACGCCGTTCTCCGTGATGGTCTCCGGATAGTCGCTCACGAGCAGCGAGGTCGGCTTGATGCGCGGTTGCGCGAAGTTCTCCACGCGAACTCGCGTCATGCCGCTCACGGCAATATACTGATCGCCCTTCACGGTGACGGGGACTTGGACGGTCTCGATATCGTCGAGCGGAAGATCGCGCGCTCCGCGCACCTGCTCAGAGTGCGCGATGACCTTCGCGCCGGGGCGCACGTTGGCGGCGGCCGCGGCTGCCGCATCCGCCGCCGCGATGCGCACGTAGGTCGCCGTCGCCGGGTTGCCGGTGATCTTCGCGTCGACGAATTCGGCGGGAAACCCGGCCTGGTAGGCCACGCGCACCCAAACTCCCGTGGACACGCCGCGATCGTCGGTGATCGTCACGGTGGCTATGCCCAAACTTGCGCCGTAGATCGTGACCTGCTGCGTGGTCTGGTCGATGTTTTGGATTTGGACGTTGGGATTCGACGAAGTGGCGTGCACTTGACCGAAGACGCCCGTGGCTTGGATCGTGGCCGACCCGTGGTAGACCAAATCGATCGATGACGGCGAGGCCGAGATCGGCGGCAGCGTCGGCGTGGGAGCGGGCGTCGGCGTCGCGCTCGGGGACGGACTCGGGGCCGGGGTCGCTTCCGGGACGATCGTCGCGGAAGGCGAGGGTGAAGGTGAAGGCGTGGGCAGTCCCTGCCCCAGAACGGGCATGATCAGCGCGACCACGGAAGCGCATGTGGCCAAGAGAGCCGTCAGCGGCGGCAAGAACGGACGTCGCATGGCTAAGCCGTTATGCGATCTGGGCTTCTTTGTGCACGGCCGAAGCGAGGAGCGTCTTGTATCCCACGCTGGGGAAGAGGACGGTCACCAAATCTCGATCGACGCGCTCGACGGTGCCGGGCCCGTACTTGGCGTGCGTCACCGCGTCGCCGATGCGGAAGCCGGTGAGATTGGCCGTGACCGGAGCCGCCACTTCCGTCTGCGCGCGGGCGGGCTGCGCTTTCACGCGCGCCAGACAGTTGTCACACGCGCCGCAGAACTCCGCGTCGTAGTCCTCGCCGAAGTAGTTCAAGATGAAGCGACGGCGGCACGACTGCGTCTCGCAGTACTGCAGCATCATCACGAGCTTCGACTGATCGTAGCTCTTCTTCGTCTCGTAATTGGCGAGGTTGAGCACGAGATTCGGGTTCTTCTTGACCATCGGTGCCAGCGCATACGTGGACCGCGTGCGGTTGACGATGAAACCGGACTTCTTCAGCAAAGCCAGGATGACCTTGAGCTTCGTCAACGGGATCTGCGAGATGCGGCGCAGGTCCGTCAACGAGACGCCTTGCTCCTGCGCTTCGAAGATCTCCAGCGTGCCGAAGATCTTCTGCACCTCCTCGACATCGGGGTACTTCCCCGTGAGGAAGTAGTGCTGCACGCGCGTGTCGCTCATGCGATAGAGCAGGATGCAACGCGACGGATCGCCGTCGCGACCGGCGCGGCCCGCCTCCTGCGTGTATGCCTCCACGCTGCCCGGGAGATCGTAATGGATCACGAAGCGGATGTTCGGTTTATCGATGCCGAGTCCGAATGCGTTGGTGGCCACGACGGCGCGAATCTTCTCTTCCATGAAGAGCTCGTGCACCGTGTCGCGTTCGCGCTTGTGCAGCTTCGAGTGATAGACAGCCGCGGGGATGCCGAGCTGCTCCGTCAAGTACTTCTGCACGGCCAGCGTGTTCTTGATGGTGGCCGTGTAGATGATGCCCGTTCCGTCGCGTTCGCTCTGGAAAAACTGCCTGAGCAGCTTCAGCTTCTCTTGCTCGCTCTCCGCGCGCTGCACCTCATAGATCAGGTTGGGGCGGTCGAAGCCCTTGACGATGGGCTTGACGCCGGGGATCCCCAGTTGATGCAGGATGTCTTCGCGCACGGCCGGCGTGGCGGTGGCCGTCAACGCCAGCACCGTCGGGTGTCCAAGCGCTTGAATCACGTGACCGAGGCCGAGGTACGCGGGCCGGAAGTCGTGCCCCCAGGCCGAGATGCAGTGTGCCTCGTCGACGACGAACAATGGAATCTTGAGCCCTTTGAGAAGGGCCACGAAGGACTCGTCTTCGAGTTTCTCAGGCGTGACAAAGACGATCTTCAGCCGGCCGCTGCGGATCCGTTCGAGCGCCTCGGCCTCCTGGTCCTCGGACAGCGTGGAGTTGAGCGCCACCACGTCATGCACGTTGCGGTCGGCGAGCATGTCGACTTGATCCTTCATCAGCGCGATGAGCGGGCTGACGACGATCGTGGTGCCGTCGAGAAGCAAGGCCGGCAGTTGATAGCAGAGGCTCTTCCCGGCACCGGTTGCCAGGATGGCCAGCGTATCCTTCCCGGCCATCACGCGTGCGATGACCTCTTCCTGGCCCGGATAGAAGCACGGATACCCGAACTTCTCTGCCAGAGCCGCGCGCAGATCCACGTCTTCTCCTCGTTGCTCCAAAAAACAGGGGGCAGGCGACGACAATAGCGCCACCGCTTTATACTACCCAGTACCCAGCGTGAGCGCTCGGGGTTTCGGTTCGTTCTTCCCCACCTCGCGCCTTCCCCAAACCGGGGAGGAGGAAGCGAGGCGACCCCGGAGGCACAGGGAGGGTAGCTCCGACGGAGGCATAAACCAGCCTGCGTGTCACTCTATCGTACGTGGCGTCCGAAGACATTTGCCGAGTTGGTCGGTCAGGACGCCGTCGTCAAAACGCTTTCCTCGGCGATCACCAAGGGACGGATCGCCCACGCGTATCTCTTCTCCGGCCCACGCGGCTCGGGGAAGACGTCGGCGGCGAAGATCCTTGCGCGCTGCATCAACTGCGTCAACGGCCCGACCGTCGAGCCGGATAACACGTGCGAAAACTGCCTGGCGATCCTCGAAGGGCGCTCGCTCGACGTGCTCGAGATCGATGCCGCTTCGAACCGCGGCATCGACGAGATCCGTGAGCTGCGGGACAAGGTCAGATTCGCCCCGACGTCGATGCGGCGTAAGGTTTACATCATCGACGAGGCGCACATGCTCACGCGCGAAGGCGCCAACGCGTTCTTGAAAACGCTGGAGGAGCCGCCGGAGCACGTCGTCTTCATCCTGGCGACCACCGAGCCGGAGAAGTTGCCGCCGACGGTTCTGTCACGGTGCCAGCGGTATGCGTTCAGGCGGATCTCCATTCCCGTCATGCTCGATCGGCTGCGTCGGATCGCGGAAGCGGAGGGCTTCGCCTTTACCGAGGAGGCGCTCGGTCAAATCGGTTATCGTGCCGACGGCGGGTTGCGGGACGCGCTGACGATGCTCGAACAGGTGGCCGCGTTTGGCGACGGACAGGTCGATGCCGAGACCGTCTCGGCGGCCTTCGGGCAGTCGACGCGAGCATGGGCGCGCGCGCTCGTCGAAGCCGTCTGCACGGGTGACACGAGGACGGCGCTCGACGCTGTCTCGGGCGCTTCGGACGCCGGCGCCGAGATGACGACGCTCATGCGCGAGACGGTCGCGGGTCTGCGTCAGCTGTTGGTCGCGCGCGTGAATCCCGCGCTCTTAGAGAGCGAGCTCGCTCCCGAGGACGCTCGCTGGATTGTCGAACGGGCGGAGCGGGTTCCCCAAGGGCGATTGATTCGCGGTCTCAAGCTTCTTGTGGACGCCATGGCTGATGCGCGTCGCAGCGGCTTGCCGCGCCTGGAGCTGGAAGTGGCGATGCTGCGTCTCCTGCTGACGGGCGATGACGGCGCGATCGCTGCGGCGTCGGCTCGCCCGGCAACCCCGGCCAGCGCTCCGCCGGCCAGCGCTCCCCCGGCCGGCGCTCCGCCGGCCAGCGTCCAGCCGGCACGGCAACCGGCCAGCTCCGAACAGCCGGAGCCGACCACGCCGAAGGCGGATGCGCCGCCACCCGATCGGGCTGAGACCCTGACGGTTCAGAAAGTCCGGAGCATCTGGGATCAGGTCCGTGGGCGCGTCGCGGAGCGCAGGGCTCCCGTCAACGGCATGCTCGCCGGCGTAGAGCTCGAAAGCGTGCGCGACGGCGTCCTGACGCTGGCGTTCTCCAACCCCATCGCCGCCGAGACGGTCCGCGCGAACGCGGCGTTGGTGGAAGAGGCGCTCCTCGACGTCCTGCGCATCCCGGTCAAAGTGGTCGCCCAGATCACCAAACGGGCGCCGGCCGCTCGGGGAGCAGGGGGCGGAAGCGGGGGACGCGCCCCGTCCATCCAAGAGGACGGGAGCGATCTCCTCGACTATGCCTTCAGGAAGTTTTCCACGTAGAACGCCATGCGAGACGGTGTGCGATGAACCAGGCGCAACTGATGCGGATGCTGCAGAAGACCCAAGCGGAGATGGCCCGAGTTCAAGAGGAGCTCTCGACGACCACGGTCACGGGAAGCGCCGGCGGCGCCGTAATCGTCGAGATGACGGGCGACTTGCGCGTGACGAAGGTCTCGATCGATAAGGGGGCTGTCGATCCCGAAGACGTGGAGTCTTTGGAGGACGTCGTAGCGGCAGCCGTCAACGCCGCCATCCAGAGCGCACAGGAGCTTTCCAGCAGGAAGATGGGCGCCGTGACGGGCGGGATGCGCATTCCCGGACTCTTTTGAGCGATCGCGTCTCGCGCGACTACGTGGGATGAGCCCTATTGCCGGGCCCGTTCAGGCCCTTATCAACGAATTTGCGAAGCTGCCCACCATCGGCCCGAAGACGGCCGCCCGCCTTGCCTTCTACCTGCTGACGCAGCCGCGGGGCGAGGCGCTCAGTCTCGCCGAAGCCATCGTGGCCCTGAAGGACAAGGTGCGGACGTGCTCGCGCTGCTTCGCGATCACGGAAGAGGACCTGTGCGAGATCTGCACCGATCCGAGACGAGACGGCAAGACGCTTTGCGTGGTGGCCGAGCCCAAGGACATCTACGCCTTGGAGCGTACCGGGGCGTACCGCGGCCGCTACCACGTGCTGGGCGGGCTGATTTCGCCGATCGACGGCATCGGTCCGGAGCAGCTCCGCGTCCGCGAGCTCGTCGCCCGCGTCGGGGAGGAGGCTCCTTCGGAAGTCGTGATCGCGACCAACCCCAATGCGGAAGGAGAGGCGACCGCTCTCTATCTTTCACGGCTTCTCCAGCCCTCCGGCGTCACGGTTAGCCGCTTGGCCTACGGTCTGCCGATCGGCGGCGAGCTCGACTACGCCGACGAGGTGACGCTTGCCAAGGCGCTTGAAGGACGCAGAATTCTCTAAAAGCCGCGCCGCCATTACAACTTCAAAAATCGTACAGAATTGTAAAACTGAAGGCAGAGTGCTATTCTAGTGGGACGATGCCTAAGAACTATGACCAGAATTGCCCGATCGCTTGGACTGCCGGCCTGATCGGAGAGCGCTGGACCAGTCTGATCGTGCGTGACTTGCTCCTGGGGAAGACCACCTTCTCGGAGCTGGCCGCCTCGACCGGGGCTTCGACCAACACGCTCTCCTCGCGCTTGCGAGACCTAGAGCTCGAAGGCATCGTGGAACGACACCAATACCAAGAACGCCCTGCTCGTTTCGAATACGAGCTGACGGAGAAGGGGCGCAAACTGCATCGCCTGATCGGGGCGATGTACGCCTACGGCATGAACTACGGCGGCGTCTCCCCCTCGTATGCCTTCGCCCACGAGGAGTGCGGTTCGCCCGTCGAGCCGGAATGGTACTGTGAAGCCTGCGAGCGGGCGGTCGGCGAGCGGGAAGTCGTGCGCGCGCAGCGCCTGCTCAAGCCGGCCCGGCGCCGTTCCCGCCGCGCTTCCTAGGGTTCAGGCGCGAGATCAGCTCCCGGCCCATCTCCATGGCCCTCTTGCGCGCGTCGTCGTAGAGGGTTCGCATTTGCTTAGCCGACATCGGCCGTCCGTGCTGGTAGTAGAACGCCGCGCCTTGGCCGACGACCAGCGTCCCCGCGTAGGCAATGCCGCCCTTGATGAGGACTCCGGCCACGGGGATGAATCCCGAGAGCTCTCGCGCCAATGCGCGCCAACCGTACCCGCCACCGACCACCGGGATCAGTTCGGTCAAGCGCGAGAGGTCGGGATCGTGGCCGTAGAGAGCCGCGATCTGGAGCAGCAGCAAGGCCTGTATTCCCGTGATGGCCAACGTGTCGCCGGCCGAAGCGACGGTTCCCAGGACGATCCCCAGCACGGGAACGTGGTCCACCAATGCCGAGGCCACGGCGATACGCAGGCTCGACATGGAGGCGTCCAGCGTCAGGCGGTTGGCGATGAGCTCTCGCAGGACGGGGAGCCGGCGACCCACGGCCACCTCCACGCCTTTGATGGTCGTCAAGAGGTGGGGAAAGAGTGCCTCGGCAAGCGCCTCCGCGCTCAGCGACGGCACGGAGTAATGCGCCGTGCTGCCGGCGGAGGGCGCCTCCGTGGCGGGAACCGGCGGCCTGGTAGGATCCACGGTGAGCGCGAAAACCGGAAGATCCAGCGTCTCTAGCCGCGAGAGCGCAGCCGGCGTCGTGGCTCCCGGCGGGCCCACGAAGATCACGGCGCGCGCCGCGTCAGTGTCGACCAAACGCTCCGGGTGCGAAGAGAGATCCACCGATTCCAGGCAAGCGTTGGCGTCGAGCGGGATGCGATCCCCGTGGCCCGAGAGCAGCGTCGCGCGCAATTCCGCCACGAGCGCCCCGTCGCCCGCGAGGAAGAAGCGAAACGGCCGCTTCGCCTGAGCCTCAACCAGGTTCAGGGTGAGACCTTCGTTCCACACGGCGGTAGTCGAGAGCGAGCTTAGCGTACCGGACTCTCCTTGGGGCGATCGGGGCGAGGCCCTTCCTTGGTGGGGTCGTCCGTGTAGTCCAAGTAGATGAGGCCGAGGAAGATTTCCAGCGACTGGGCGTTCATCTGACGGGCATTCGCGAGATCGGCCAACGGTTCATGGTTGCTCTGGGCCATTTGCAGAATCGACGTCGGCGTGCTCTTCGTGTCGGCGGCGATGATTGTGGCTGCGACAACCTGACCGGGGCTGACGTTCATTTGCTCCAATTGTTGATAGGTGGGCGGATCCAGGTGGAACCGCGTCTTGAGCGCGTACGCCAACGTGTCGTAGCGCTCGGACGGATAGGAGAGCCCAAGCAGCGTGATCTGCTGCTCCAGCGAGCGCGACTTGGCAATGTTGAAGAGCTGCCATGCCTGCGACGCGGCGATCGACGCCTTGGAGACGGATGCGTTCGCTGCCTTCATCAGGGGCACCAGCGTGTTGTAGTCCTGAATCGTGATGTCGCCCGCGAAGAGATTCGCGTGGTCGAGCGCCTTCAGGAACGCGTCGATGTCGCCGAGCGAAACGTCGAGCAACGCGAGCGCGGCGCGCGCGGCATCAGCCGTGCGAACCATGTCGCCTTCGGAACGCTCGATCGAGCGAAGCATCTCCGGGTAGTAGGGCAGCATGGAAAGCGAAGGCGCGGGAATTGGCTTCAGGTCCAGCGGGGATGCCATCTGCTTGAGCACGCCTTGCTCGTCCAACAATAAGCCGCCCCGCTTGTTGGGCTCCAGCGTGCCGATTTGATCGAGCGCGTTGGGAGCCTTGTCGAGCGCGTTGTCGGCGTTCCGGATAATCGCGTAGAGATTGTGGCGCACGGCATCAAGGCGTGAGCCTTTCTTGACGTCCACCCGGCTGAGGTCGGGCACTTCGTAGCCGAGCGTTTGGATGCGATCCATGATCGACTTGACTTGCGTCTTGCCTTCTTGCCGCCGTTGCTGCAGCTCAGCGGAGACTTGCTCCAAGCGTGCCATGGACGTGGAGATCTCCTGCTTGAGCGGGGCTGGGTCTTCGTGCACGAGCCGCGTCGCGTGCATGGAGTTGCGTAGCCTCTCGAGGCGAACCGTCGCGTCCGCGCGTGTCTGAACGTCGCCGCTCTTGGCCAGCTGTTCGAGGGTCTGTTCGCCCTTCTCTTGCTGACCCAGCGCGACTTCCATCTGCCCTAGGTGCATGAGCGCCAGCTGGTTGTTGGGATCCGTCTTGAGGATGTCGCGGAACTCCGTTGCCGCGATGCTGTAGCGTGCCTCCTGCTGGTTATGCAGCGCGCGTGCGATCCGCTGATCCAGCGTCACCTTGGTAGGATCGAGCTCAGGGTAGCCGAGGAGGTGCGCGATGCGGTCCTTCCCGCCGGGGTGATCCTCAAAGTACTTCGAGACGAGGTCGTTGCTTTCGCCCAACGACTCCAAGTGCATCATGGACGAGACGGCGGCTTGCGGATCGTACCCCGCGCGAGTCATGAGCTGCAAGCCGTATTGGTCGGCTTGGAGTTCTTGCACGCGACTGAATTTCGCTACGGTGAGGCCGCCGATGAGGTTGCCGAAATTGTAGACGAACGGCGAGAAGATCGAAGCCACGCCCAGCAGCACTTGGAGAATCGTGTTGCGCGTTTGTTCCGTTACGGCGTGACGGCGTTCGATGTGGCCGGTCTCGTGGCCGAGGACGAATGCCAGCTCGTCATCGGATTGCACGAAATCGAGCATGCCGAGATTGACATGAACGAATCCGCCCAAGGTGGCGAATGCGTTGATGTCGTTCGTGTCCATGATGTAATAGCGGTAGGTGAGGTCCTTGCGCGCGCACTCGGCGACGATCTTATCGGTGACCTCTTTCACCCACTGGTTGAGAAGCGGATCGCTGACGTATCCCTGCGTCTCTTCGAGTTCTTGCTCCAGGTCTTGGCCGATCTTGACTTCTTGCTGCGTCGACATCGCGTACGCGGGCGCGGGAACGCTGGCCCACAGCAAGGAGAAGATCAGGACGAGAGGCGTTAATTTGCGCAACATGGCCCGTTCCTCGGCCCCCATCTGGGGCGGTGGCAGCTCGAATGGGGAGACTTAGGTCCGGTTACCGTCCGGGCCTGTCTGCATTGTCGCCGGGAAGTCTTGGAAAATGCTTGAGGATGGCTTGTGGATACCCTCTGAAACTTGTGGAACAGTTGTGGACGGCGCAGGGCGCCGCGCGCGGCTGGGCGTATGGGAGCCCATGCCGATCGTTCGGGGAACGCGCAACGGGTTGGAGTTCGACCTCTTCGAAGCTCCTCTCGTCGACCTCTTGTCGGAGGTGCGTGCCAAGCTCGACGCCTCTCCGGAGTTCTATCGGGGGGCCGGCGGTGTGCTCTCGTTCGGAGACGCGGCGCCGGATGACGGCGCGTTCAACGCCCTTCTGGCGATGCTCGGCGAGTACGAGATCCACGTCGTTGGTGTCCGAGGCGGGCCGGCGGCCGCCGAGTTCGCCGAGCGACGGAACCTCTCGTACCTGGGGCCGCTGGCCAAGACGACGGGCAAGATCCACCGCCTTTCCCCCGCCGCGCGCTCCATCGATGCCGATTTCGCCGGCGCGCGCGCCGATCTGGCGCGGCGTCGCCTCCGGGCTGTGCGCGAGCCCACCCCGGAGCTCGACCTTCCCCCTCAGGTCGAGCTCCGGCGGTCCGAATCCGTCGGGGCGCAGACCCTCCTCCACCGCGGCACCCTTCGCAGCGGCCAAGCGATCCGCCAGCGGGGCTCGATCGTCGTTCTCGGCGACGTCAATCCGGGCGCGGAACTCATCGCCACGGGCGACATCATCGTCGTGGGCGCGATGCGTGGGACTGCCCACGCCGGCGCACAGGGCGACACGGACGCGTGCGTCTTTGCGCTCGATCTCTCACCCACGCAGCTGCGCATCGGACCGCATATCGCCGTCGCGCCCGAAGGCGAGCGGCGGCGTGCGCCCATGCCGGAGGCGGCGCGGGTAGAGGGCGGCCGAATCGTGATCGTGCCGTACAGTTCACCCCGATGAGACGCGTGAGCGGGGCGGCACCCCGAGGCGAAGCGAGCGGGAAGTCAACGCGATGGCAGTGAGAGAGGTCAGCGAAGTGAGTCGAGAGAGCAGCGCAGTGAATGGAGCAGGACGACGCATCGTGGTCACGTCGGGGAAAGGTGGGGTCGGCAAGACGACCACGACGGCGAATCTCGGCTGCGCTCTTGCGCGCCGTGGCCGCAAAGTCGTCCTCGTCGATGCCGACATCGGACTGCGCAATCTCGATCTCGTACTGGGGCTGGAGAAGCGGATCGTCTTCGACTTGGTTGAGGTGGCCGAGGGACGGTGCGCGCTACGCTCGGCTCTCATCAAGGACAAGCGCTTCGAGGATCGCCTGTGGCTCTTGCCCGCTGCTCAGACCCGCGACAAGCAAGCGATCACCGAAGAGCAGACGGAAGCTATCACGCGTGAGCTGGCCGGCATGGCCGACTATGTGTTGATCGACTGTCCGGCGGGCATCGAGCACGGCTTTCGCAATGCCGTCGCCGGTGCCGAAGAGGCGATCGTCGTCACCACCCCGGAAGTCAGCGCGATTCGAGACGCCGATCGCGTCGTCGGAAAACTCGGCGAGCGCCAAATGCCGACGCGCGTGATCATCAACCGCATCCGCCCCGACTTGGTGAAAACCGGCGACATGCTCTCCGTGGATGACGTCTGCGAGGTGTTGGCGCTCGAGTTGTTGGGTGTCATCCCCGACGACGAGGACATCATCGATACCACCAATCGCGGCGAGCCGGTAGCGCTCGCGGAAGCAACGCGCCTCGGATCGATCTATGCGAAGATCGCGCGCCGCCTCGAAGGCGAGACCGTGCCGTTCACGAGTTTGGAGCCGCCCGGATTCCTGGAGCGGCTCTGGGGCGCGCTGGCAGGATAGGAGGCAACAGCGAACGATGGCCGAGCAGCAAGCCGCCGCAACCGTGCAACCTCAATCCACCGAGCCGATGGACGACGCAGCGCAAGCACCGCAGCAGCTCGGCGCCGCGATCGTCATCACGTCGGGAAAGGGAGGCGTCGGAAAGACGACCTCCACTGCGAACATCGGTGCGGCGCTCGCGGCGCGCGGGCGCAACGTGTGCCTCGTCGATGCCGACGTGGGACTGCGCAACCTCGACGTGGTGCTGGGCTTGGAAAATCGGGTCAAGCACCATTTTCTTGACGTGATCGAGGAGAAGTGCGCGCTGGAAGATGCGTTGGTCCCAGACAAGCGCGTTCCCTCGATGGTGCTGCTTCCGGCGGCGCAGACGCGCGAGAAAGACGACGTTCGCACGGCGGACATGGCGGCGCTCATCGCCGAGCTTCGCAAGCGGTTCGAGTACGTCTTGATCGACTGTCCGGCCGGCATCGAGATGGGCTTCAAGAACGCTGTCGTCGGCGCGCAACGCGCGATCATCGTGACGACGCCGGAGGTAAGCGCCGTGCGCGACGCCGATCGGGTCGTTGGCCTCTTGCCGGCAGGCCTGGAGCCGCAGCTGATCGTCAATCGTCTGCGTCCGCAATTGGTGCGCCGCGGGAAGATGCTCTCCGTGGCGCAAGTCGACGAGATTCTTCGCCTCCCGCTCTTGGGCGTGATTCCGGACGAGCCGGAGGTGGTGGTGGCAACGAACCGCGGCGAGCCCGTCTCGCTGAACGCAACGTCACGTACGGGCGAGGCCTACCGCCGTGCCGCCTCACGCTTGGAAGGCGAACAGGTGGAGATCGAAGACTACAGTGCGGAAGGGGGCTTCTTCGAGAGGCTGGCCGCGTGGATCGGAGGACGTCGATGAGCTGGTTGGATGCGATCCTGCGGTTCTTCCGTCCGATGCCATCGGGCGTCGTCGCCAAAGAGCGTCTGCGCCTGGTGCTGCTCTCCGACCGTATCAATCTTGCGCCGGATATCGTGGATCAGCTGCGCGGCGATCTCATCGCGACGATCTCGCGCTACATGGAGATCGACGAGGTCGGCCTCGATGTGACGTTCGAGACGCGAGAGAACGACGTGGCCCTCTTGGCGAACATTCCGATCAAAGCCGTGCGCGCGCGTCCGCTGCCGCCGCCCATGACCGCGGCGCCGCCCGTGACGCATGACGCAGCGACGGGCGCCGTCGATCTCGCGGAATCGCAAGACGAGGAACCCGAAGCGGAGTCCGGGCCCGTGGCGGAGGGGGAGTCCGCTTCCCCGATTGAGGCGCAAGAGGTCATTGCCGCCAACGTCTCCTCGCGGCGCAAGCGCCCGAAGTCGAAAGGGTCGCCCTAGACGATCGACTCGTCGATAGAGCACCAGCGTCACGACGGAGCATCCGAGAGCGGGACGAGAAAGGGATGCTCCGTCTCTTTGATACCGCCGCCTTCTGACGACGCCTTACGTCGGAAGATGCTCCTGAAGATGCGCCTCGAGGAACCAGAGCTGCTTCTCGATTTCGCGTGAGATCTGGATGTAGAGATCGTTCGTGTCGGGGTCGCCGATCGTCTCAGACTCCTCGATGGCCAGGCGCAGGTAATGGGCGTACGCCGCGAGTCGATCGACGAGTGCCGCGACATGGCTCTGGCCGTCGTGAATGTCGTCGGGATACTCGTCCAAGCGCGACTGCGCCGCGGCGCGCCGGACCGTGCCGAGCGCGATGCCGCCGAGAGCCGTGATACGCTCGGCCACGAGATCGATTTGCTTGACCAAGACGGAGGCGATCGAATCGAAGAGCTCGTGCAGGGCGATGAAGTGCATCCCCTTCACGTTCCAATGGGCTACCTTCACTTGGCTTTGGAGATCGATCGCGTCGGCGAGCGTCGCGTTGAGAAGATCGACAAGCTGCGCGCGGTCATTCTCCGGCAGATCGACTTTGGACTTGTGGAGCTGGGTCGTCGTCGCTGATGCGTCCGTTGCCACAATGCTCTCCTTTCTATTGCTCGATGAAGCTCTGCTTGATGCGCCACTCGCTCTCCGGGAAACGGCTTTGGAGGTAGCGCCATTGCTTGCGGAGGTCGTCGCCCGCCGGATTGGCGCGATATTGCGCCACGCCGAGGAAGTAGATCGCCTCGGCCGCCGCGGCGCTGGTTGGGAAGCGCCGGAGCACTTCCTCGTACAGCGAGATGGCGTCGTGATACTGCCGCAACCGCAGCCGGGCGAACGCTGTCTCCGTCAGGAGACGCGCGACGAATTCGTATGGCGGGAGATACCCGTTCCAGTGCGCGAGGTCGTATCCTTCGGAGTCGAGGATCCGAATGTCCGGTGTCCAGACGTGGCGGTATCGCTCAACGACGGGCGCGGAGGCTTCGACCGTGCTATCGTACTGCACGGGAACGGTGAGCCGGTTGATGGCGTCAGCCACGGTATCTTCGGGATACGTCACGGTATCCAGCGCTTTGCAGCCCCCTCAGTGCGGGTTGAAGAAGTCGATCAGGACGAGTTTGTTCGCATTCTTGGCCTTGTGGAAGGCATCGTCGAGGGATTGCGCCCACTCGACTTTCGTAGCTTGGTGGGTTGTCGTCATCGATGGGACCTCCAATAGAACCTCCAAACGGGACGGGGCCGGAAGCAGGTGTCCGCAGTCTTTGATACCCATCGCGCTGGCGCATGAATACGGCCGGTGAATACCCGGCAGGCGGATGCGGTAGAATTGGTGACGATGAGCGAAAGAGAGGGGAAGCCGAAGTCAAGCGAGCCGCCAGAGCCGCAGGCAGAGGACCGCGACCGCGAACCACCTCCCGAGCCGGATCCGTACGACGAGACGATCGCCGAGTCGTTTCCCGCAAGCGACCCGCCCCCGAGTCCGCTCGAGATCTAGCAGGCCTTCGGCGGCCGTGGCCGATACATATCACCGGCCGTGGATCGTCCGTGGTATCGTTCGTACAACTTCGTCCTTGCCGGTGTATGCGTGCTCATCACGCTAGCCGGCGTCTTGTTCATCTATTCCGCGACGCTCCACGATCCGGCTGCCTCTACGGAGGCGAAGAAGCAAGCACTCTACCTGATCGTCGGCATCGGCGTGATGATCGGTTTTTCGGCCATCGACTATCACTGGTGGAAGAAAGCCGCGCCCTATCTCTACGCCCTGAATCTCATCCTCTTGGGCATCGTTCTCGCCAAAGGGCAGACGGCGCTCGGCGCGCAACGATGGATCTCCTTGGGCCCGTTGGGCACCTTCCAGCCATCCGAGTTCGCGAAGTTCTTCATGGCCGTCTCGCTGGCGGCGATGCTCTCCGAGAACCGTAAGTATGAGAAGGTGAGCGATCTCGTCAACCCGCTGATCGCGCTTGCCTTCCCGGCCCTCCTCATCGTGAAGCAGCCGGATCTCGGAACGACCCTCGTTCTGGGCGCGATTTTCACGACGCAGCTGTTTTTCGGCTTCGACAACCTGAAAGTGTTCGCGCTCTATCTCGCGGGCGTCGTCGCAACGGCGGCTTTCACGGTCGGCACGCCCTTCGTCCTCAAGCCGTTCCAGCGCGCGCGTTTGCTTGTCTTTCTGAATCCCAAGGCCGATCCGCAGGGCGCCGGCTGGAACCTTAACCAATCGAAGATTGCCGTCGGCGACGGACAGCTTCTCGGGCGCGGCCTCTTCCACGGCTCGCAGACGCAGCTCAATTTCGTACCCGAGCACTCGCGCGACTTCATCTTCACCGTGCTTGCCGAAGAGACGGGCTTCCTCGGCGCGATGGTGCTGCTCGCGGCCTACGCGCTGGTGCTCTGGAGCGGAGTCGCCGCTGTCGCCAGCGCACGCGACAAGTTCGGCGTGCTCTTGGGCGCCGGTTTGGTGGCGATGTTCGCTTTCCACATCTTGGTCAACGTCGGCATGACGATCGGGATCATGCCGATCACGGGCATCCCGTTGCCGTTCATGAGCTTTGGCGGATCGGCGCTGCTCACCAATTTCATGGCAATCGGTGTTCTGCTGAACATCTACATGCAGCGCCACCGCCTCGTCTTCTAGGCCACTGATTTACGCCATACCGTCGTTGCCGTGACCTTTATTTACTCTTTGATGACGGTCCACGTGCCGTTTTTGACTTCGGTCATGTGGAGCGAGTCGATGCTGATGCCGTTGTGGTCCTTGTCCGTGAACTTGAAGACGGCCGTGGTGCCGCGGTACGGCTTCATCGTTTCCCAGGCTTTCACGATCGACGGGCCGTCGAGCTTTCCGCCGTCGGCTCGTGCGGCCATCTGGAACAGATGCGCGGCGTCCCACGCGAACGAGGCGAAGTTGTTCGGGGGCGCTTTGAATTCGTCACGGTAGGCCGCGATAAAGTGTGCCTGCACCGCGTCGGGTGCGGTCGTGTTGAGATCCGTATCTGAGTAGACGCCTTCGCAGTCGGGCCCCGCGACGCGGATGAAGTTCTGCGAGAGGATGCCGGTGGCTCCGATGATGTGGATCTTCAGCTTCAGCTGACGGATCTGGCGGACGGCGATGGCAGGCGCTTCCGAGGCGCCCCAGAGGAAGACCGTGTCGGCGCCGCTTTGTTTGACCTTCAACAGCTGCGGCGTCAGGTCGGTCGCCGTCGTCGGATACTGCTCTTCGTCGACGACGTCGAGGCCGTCTTGCTTCGCGCGGTCGGCCAGCAGTTTGTGACCGATTTGGCCGTACGGGTTCTCGTCGTAGAGGATCGCGATCTTCTTGGCGCCCAGCTTCTCTTTCGCGAAGAGCGAAAGCTTCGCCGTCTCCAACTCGTTGCGCGGCGTCGACTGAAAGAGATATGGCGCGATGCCGCGCTTGGTTTCCCAGAGCTGCGCCGTGGGCGTCATGAAGATCTCTGGGACTTGGGCCGCCTCCGCGACGCGATAGGCAGCCTGTGTGTTGGCCGTGAGCGATCCGCCGATGATGCCGATGACGTGCTGAGAAACCAACTGTGTCGCCAGCTGCGACGAGATATCGGGTTTACCCTCGTCATCCATGATGACGATCTTCACGGGATGGCCGCCAATACCGCCGCTGGCATTGATGTCACGCTCCGCTACTTGCAGAGCGCTGCGTTCCGGCTCGCCGAGCGGCGCGAACGGCCCGGTGATAGAGAGAATAGCGCCGATGGTCACGGGATCGCCGGATGGCGCTGCCGCCGGCACGGGGCTGACGGAGAGCGTGGAAAAGCCCATCACGGCTAGGAGGACGGAAAGAAAGCGTGTCCGCAATCGAGACTCCTTTCACCTGCGTCAAGGCGCGTCGGACTCGGACATTCGGTTGGCGGACGGGCGTATCCCCTTGCGGGGAAGCTGCTGTTCGGGCGCGAACACCACGAACTGGTGATCACGTTCGTCTTCCAACTGGCCGTCGCGGGTCTAACCGTCGGCGCAGCGTACGCATTGGTGGCGCTCGGCTATCACGTGATCTTGCGGGCGACGCGCTCGATTAACTTCTCGCAAGGCGAGTTCGTCGTGCTCGGCGGACTGATCGCATATACGTTCGTCCATGCGTTCCATGCCCCGCCTTGGATCGGGCTCCTGGGCGCCACGATCGCCGGCTTTGCGCTGGGCCTGCTCTTCGAGCGCGCCGTCTTGCGTCCGGCCGCGCGCAACGGTGAGGTTGCCGTCGTAATCGCAACCATCGGTTGCGCCTTCGTGCTGCTCTACGGTCATGCGTTGTTGTGGGGAAGCCTGCCGCAGCCGCTGCCGCCGTTTACGGGCGCCGAAGGGGAAGCGATCCATCCGGGCGGCGTGGCCATCCAGAAGCAGAGCCTGTGGGTCTTCACGCTGCTGGCCGTCGCGTTCGCCGCGCTTTGGTTGCTTTTCGACCGCACGACGTTCGGCAAGGCGATTCGCGCCGCCGCCGGCAATCCGATAGGAGCGCAGCTGGTGGGGATCGACGTCAACGCTGCGCGGTCGGCGAGCGTAGGAATCGCGGTCGCTCTAGCTGCATTCGGCGGCACGCTGATCGGGCCGGTCACGCTCGTCGGCGGAACAGTGGGGACGGCGATCGCGATCAAAGGCTTCGTCGGGGCGATCGTCGGCGGTCTCGACTCACCCGTCGGGTGCGTGGCGGGCGGTCTGACCGTGGGCGTGATCGACAAGATGTTGGCAGGTTGGCTCCCGTATCAAGCCGTCGATCCCATCGTCTATGCGCTTTTGCTGCTCGGACTGATCGTCCGCCCGCAGGGCGTCTTCGGACGAAAGGACGCGGTGCGCGATTGAGCGAGCGCCTCCGTCGCGACGTCCGCGCGCTCCCGATCATCGCCGCCTTCGTGACCGTGTTCGGTGCCGTCGCGCACGGGTCGGCCTTCTATCTCCAGGTCGGCACGTACGCCGCGATCTTTGCCGTCGGCGCCATCGGCCTCTCCCTGCTGCTCGGAAATTCCGCGCAGATCTCGCTGGGGCAAGCCGGCTTCTTTGCGCTGGGCGCGTACGCCGTGGCGTGGTTGACGACGAACGCCGGCTGGAGCTTCATTCCCGCCGCCGTCGTGGGCGTCGTTGCCGCCACGATCGTAGGCCTCGTGGTCGGCGTCATTGCGCTGCGCTTCGCGGGACATTACCTCGCAATGGCGACGCTGGCGTTCGGCCTCATCGTCTATGGGATCTTCACGCAGCTCGAGGCATTCGGTGGAGTCAACGGCATCACCGACATCCCGCCGATCGACGTCTTGGGCCGTCCCCTCTCGACGGCCCAAGCGTATTGGTTCGCATGGATCGTCGCAGGTCTCTGCGCGTGGACGACGTGGAACCTGCTGCGCTCGCGAACAGGACGCGCGTTCGCCGCGCTGGCAGGCGACCCGCTTGCTGCCGAGGTCGTCGGAGTTCCTGTCAAACGCTACAAATTGTTGGCATTCGCCTACGCGGGCGCGCTGGCGGGCGTCTCGGGCGCGCTGTACGCAGGCTACCTGGGGCTGGTGATCCCCACGGCAATGGGCGTGCAGCTTTCCATCGACTTCTTGTTGATGGCCGTGTTGGGAGGGTGCGGCAACATCTCCGGCGCGCTTATCGGGGCCGCGCTCGTCGCAGGCCTCGATGTGTATGGTCACACGTGGGAGAATTGGCGACTCGTCGGCTATGGCGTCCTGGTCATATGCATCGCGATCTTCTTTCCCGGCGGTCTTGCGGGGCTCTACGTGCGCCGTCCGCGCAGCCGCACGGTGGCGGCGAGCGATACGGCGATCGCCGAACGCGGCGCCCACATGCCGGCGGCCGTCACGGCGGTCGAGCCGCCGTCCGAGATCGCCGGCGGCGAGAGTCCGCTGCGCCTCGATCGCGTACAGAAGCGCTTCGGGGGTTTGATTGCCGTGCGGAGCGTGAGCTTCGCGCTGGAGGCCGGCAAGCTCACCTCGTTGATCGGTCCGAACGGCGCGGGAAAGACGACGCTCTTCAACGTTATCTCGGGCGTTAGCGCGCCGAACGCCGGCGAGATCGTGATCGGCGGACGGGTCGTGACGGGCTGGCCGGCACACCGCATCGCGGCGCTGGGCGTGGGGCGCAGCTTCCAGAATGCGCGTTTGTTCGGCGATCTCACCGTGCTGGAGAATGTGATGCTGGGAGCCTTCCGTTGCGAGCATGCCGGCTTTGCCGTCGATGTGCTGGGGCTGAGGGCGGCGCGCCGCGACGCGCGCCGATCCGTCGATCGCGCGCGCGCCGTTCTGGCGGATCTCGGCTTGGAACGGCGTGCGGACGTCTACGCGCGAGATTTGACCTTCGGCGAACGGCGCCGCGTCGAATTGGCGCGGGCCGTAGCCTCCGACCCGCGGCTGTTGTTGCTGGACGAGCCGGCCGCGGGACTCAACGCCGAGGAGCGCGCGATGCTCCGTCACGATGTCGGCTCGCTGCGCGAGCGCGGCGTCACGATGCTCTTGATCGAGCACGACATGCGCTTGGTGATGGCGGTCAGCGACCGAGTGCTGGTCTTGAATTTCGGCGAGCTCATTGCGGACGGCACCCCGAACGCCGTGCGCAACGATCCCGCCGTGATCGCCGCGTATCTCGGGCAAAGCGCGCAGGTGAGCGCATGAACGCGCCCATGCTCGACGTGCGCGGACTCCATGCGGGCTACGGCGAGCTCGCCGTTCTGCACGGCGTCGACCTGCGCGTGGGAGCCGGCGAGATGGTGGCCGTGCTCGGTGCGAACGGCGCGGGAAAGACGACGCTCCTGCGCGCGATCTCGAAAGTCGAGGCGGCGCCGCGCGAGGGGAGCGTCGTTTTCGACGGCGTGGATCTCGCCGGCGTCGCGCCGCAGCATATCGTGGCGCTCGGACTCTCGCAGGTTCCGGAAGGGCGGCAGCTCTTTGCAGAACTTTCCGTCGACGACAACCTGCGTCTGGGCGCCTATCGGCGAGGTCGCGCCGTGCAGGCCGAAAGCCTGCGGCGCGTCTACGAGCTCTTTCCTTCGCTGGAGGACCGGCGCTCCTCGACGGCGCTCTCGCTCTCGGGCGGCGAACAACAGATGCTGGCCATCGGGCGCGCGTTGATGGCGCATCCGAAGTTGCTGATGCTCGACGAACCGTCGACGGGGTTGGCGCCTCGCATCGTCGAGCAGATCTTCGACATCCTCGCGACGTTGCGTTCCCAAGGCACGAGCATCTTACTGGTGGAGCAAAATGCGTTTCTCGCGCTGCGCTACGCTGATCGTGCCTACGTGATGGCAGAGGGGACGATTGCGCTCGAAGGCAACGCACGGCGACTCGCGGCCGACGAAGGCGTGCGCCGCGTCTATCTGGGGGCGGCGCTCGATCAAGAGGCGTAACGACACCCGATCAGGGAAAGAGAAGCATGGACGAAACGCTCATTTCCCGCAATCATGTGAAACTGACGTGCAAAGGAGCGCACACGATCGTGCATGCCGCTGAGAAAAGGGCGGCGGCCATGGGCGTTCCTCAGTGCATCGCCGTCGTGGACGAGGGCGGCAACCTCTTGGCGTTCTCACGTATGGACGGGGCGCGCATCGGCTCGATCGAGATCGCGATCACCAAAGCCCGCACGGCGGCCATCCGTTTGCAGCGCTCGGAAGAGGTTGGCGGCTCCGACGATCACAACAAGCTGCGTATCGCGTTGGCCTCGCAGCTGAACCTCACGGGCATGAAAGGCGGGATCCCGATTCTCGTCGACGGCCAGGTCGTCGGCGCGGTTGGCGTCTCTTCGGGCACGCCGGAGCAAGACGTCGAGGTTGGCGAAGCCGGCGTCTCTGCTCTCTTTTCATGAGCGAAGGGCGGCCGGAGCCGCCCCTCGTCGTGTCGACGCGACCTCGTGACGCCGTTATGGTACGGGGATGTACGGAGGTACGTACGAATCACTTCCCACGACCGACGCCGGATTGATCTGCGTGATCGAGAGTCCGAACTTCGCGTCGATAGCCGCGATGAACGCGTTGGCGACCAGCGCGTAGCCCGTCGTCGACGGATGGAGTCCGTCGAAGCTGAAGAGACCGCCGCCGAACTGCGTCGTCAGCGTCTTTCCGCCGATCGTCACGCCGCCGGCTTGGAACAGCGTGTTGAACGTGCCGTTGATGTCGACCAGTGCCGCGCCCGTTGCGCTTGCGTCGGCGGCGATCGCGGCGTTGAGCGCCGTCAGCTGCTGTTCCATCCCGGCCGCCACCGCATCGGGTACGAAATCACCGGGAGAGAGCTGCGGCGACGTGCTTCCCACCGCGAGGCCGCCCGCGATCTTCGCCAGGCCGCTCAAGGTCACATAACCGCTTGGTCCGACCGCGTAGGTCGATTGGAGAAATGCCTCGATGGCCGTGATCGCCGGGGCCGGAGCGCCCTTCGACGTCAGCACGGCAGGCAGCGCCGCATTCGGTATGAACAGCGGCGCTTTCAGCGGATCGAGCAAGTTGGCCACGGCGACTTTTGCCCCGGCCTGCTGCAGCTGCTGGATGATCGAGAGGATGTCGGCCTGGAACTGCTGAGGCGTCGTCGGTTGGACTTGGCCCACTGAGAAGAGGAACTTCAGCAACTCGTTCTCGCCGAACCAGACGGTCGCAAGCGTCGGGCGCAGTGAGACGGCAGCCTGCACTTGCGTCTTGCCTTGGAAGTTGCCCAGGATCGGATAGAAGTTGAGGCTCTCCGATCCGAGCAGCTGCGCCAGCGTATTCAGTTGCGTCTGCTGTGGATTCGCCGACGGCGGGATCGTGCAGCCGGATTGGTACGGCTGCGTCATGAACAGCGCTTCATGCGCCATCGCGCCGGGAACGGCCAGATCGGCGGGAACCGTCGAAGAGCTGATGCGCGTTTGCAGCGCGGAAGTCGGCGAGAACGCGACCACGTTGCTTGAGCTTCCCGCGCCTGAGCACATTGATGCCGGGTAGGCGACGAACGTGCCGGCCGTCGTTCCTGGAATCTGCATCTGACCGAGCGGCGCACCCGGACCAATCAGGGGAAGCGGTGCCTTGTCCGGCGTGGTGCCGTTGGCCTGCGCCCACATCTGGGCCCACCAGCCGTTCTTCTGCGTCGACGGCAGGAACGGCCACGCGGAACCTGCCGCGACCGGCACCGGAGCACCGAGCAGCGCGTCCGATTGCACGCCTGCGGTGAGGCTGTCACCCAAGCCCACGATGTTTATTGTTGCGGGCGGCGCGGGATTCGGCGGAAGGCCGCTGGTAGACGAGCCGCCGCCGCAGGCGCTGAGGCCCAGGGTGAGCGCCACTGCCGAGGCGAGGGTGAGAGAAGAGCGTGTCTTCATGTGTAATCCCCCCGTTCCCTTACAGCGGAATGACGGTCGGCGTGCCGATGCCGAACTTCAAGCGAACTTGTGTGGCGTGCAGGCCCGTGATGGTGGGAGCAGGGCTGCAGGGCACCAGCTGTTGACAGGTCAGGGCCGTGATGCCGAGCGTGGACTCGTTGCTCGGCGCACCCGTCTCGACGACCAACTGCACCCACGTGTTGTTCGTGATCCTGTGCGAGATGCCGTAGAAGAAGGCGTTCAGGTGCTGCGGGAACGGGTCGTTCGGCAAGTAGTTCGGGACGTGCGTGGGCTGCAGGAAGAGCGTCGTCCGCGACGTCGGGCGATACTCGAGATAGAGAATCGAGAGCAGCTGCGCCTTGTTCGTTTCATTGGCGCCGTTGCGGTTGACCAGCCATACCGGCGCGCCCGTGATCGTGCCGAACATCTTCGACGTCGAGAGGAACGGCATCGTGACGGCGAGACCTTGAACTTCCGCCGTGCGAAATTGTATCTGCTTGGGGAAGCCGTTCTGCTCTACCGTCACGACGTCGGAGCCGCCCGCGATCGACGCGGTGCGCGCGATATACGTCGGCGTGACGACCAGCGGCAGTTTGCCGAGCCGCACGAGATTCTCTGCGAGCAAGATCGTGAATTTGCTCTTGGTGGCTGCATCGACTCCCGCCGTTCCGAGATCGACGCTGCCGATCGGATTGGCAACGCCCTGCAGGAAAAGCGGGACGGTCCCGGTGTTGAAGCCGATCGGGTACTCTTGAAGCTCGTAATAGCCACCCTGGAGGCGCAACGTCGGCGAGAATCCATACCCGAAGACCGCGTCGAAGCCGCCGGGCAACCGATGCGTGGCGCCGATGTTGCCGAGGGCGAGGGCCGATGAGACGTCGACGGAGTAGCTCCAGCCCGTCGGTAGGCCGACGGGCGCGTGTTTCTGTGGCTCTTCCGCCGTCGTGGAAGCCTGCGCAACGTGTTGCCGCCGCTGCTCGTCGCGAATCGCCGCTTTGATGGCATTGTTCGCGGAGGGAATGAGCTGATCCGAGAGTGCCTGCGCCATGGTGGTGTCTGCGGCAGCCGGTGCCGCCGCCCAGAGGATGCCCAACAGCGCCACGGGTGCTGTCCGGCTGAGGAACCTTCGTAGCATGCTGTAGTCTCCAAGATATGTGGGCACCAACCGTTGCCCAAAGCCAAAAAGCCCGGCGCACGGTCGCTGACCACGCCGTACCGCGACGGCGCGCAGATTCCTTTCAGAAATCGAGGCGCGGGCCGAAAAATGCCGATGGATCGAGGAATCCGACAGGCCCCGAGAGGACTACTTGATCAGGAAGCCCGTATTCCTCGCGGCGCGCCGGTAGATCCAGTCACCGTCGCGCAGCTCGTAGAAGTACAGATTCGGCTCCAGGGGATCGCCCTGGGGCGTGAAGCGGAAGCTCCCAACGACGGTATCGAAGCTCCCCTGAGCGATTGCCATGCGCACCGCTGAGCGGTTTGTGCCCCCGGTCGTGCGAACCACTTGCGCGACGATTTGCGCCGCCGCGTAGCAGAAGGCCGCAACCGGCGTCATGGGGCCATAGCGCGCCCGGTAGGCGTCGACGTCGAGGTGCACCTGTGGCGCCAGGGCCAGCGGCGGCATGGATGTCGAGGCGATCAGGCCCTGCGCCTCCTTCCCGTAGCGCTTGCCCGTCGTCTCGTTCCAGAAGCCTTGAGAAGCGGTGAATGCCCCGGTGTAGCCGGCCTGGCGCAAGGCCGCCAGAAGCGGCCCCAAGCGCTCGCTCATGCCGGCGAAGTAGACCACCTGGGGCGCGTGCCCCACGATCTCCTTCGCGGCGGCGGCGAAATCGGGTTTGTCGAGGTCGACCATCACCTGGGCGGCCGAGGCGCCCTTCGACGCATTGAACTCCTGGAGAAAACCGGCCGCGACGGCGGGGCCGTAGTTCGCGGGCTGGGAGACGACGACGGCCGAGGACGCCTTGAGGATGACGATCGCGTCGCGGGCCCCCAACTGGCCTTCGACGGTGTCTCTGGTCGGCAAGCGGAACACGATATCGTAGTTCTTTGCAGTCACCTCGTCTGCGGTCGTCGTGGGGACGATCAGGGGCAGGCGGTTCTGATAGTACGTCTGGAGCGCGAACGCCGTGGTGGTGGCGCGAAGATGGCCGATGGCCGCCGTGATGCCGTCGCCCACGGCGAATTGCGCCACCTGTTGCGCGACGCCGATGTCGTCGAGGTCGTCGTAGGTGCGAAACTGTACGCCGCGCTGGAAGATTCCCGAGTTTCGATTCGCCTCGTCGAGCGCTTGACGCACTCCGTTGGCCATCTGCTCGCCGACGGCACGGTCGGGGCCGGTGAAGGGGCCCATCAGCCCGACCTGGACGGGATTGGTGAGCGGCGCGGTCCCGCCTTGGAAGACCTGCGCCCCGGCGGACGCCGTCCCCGCGGCCGTAAGGCCGGCAGCCAGCGAGCCGGTGAGAAAGCGACGGCGATCGATCATGCCACGTACCCTGCGACGGAAACGGCGAGAACGACGAGCGAGAAGAGCATGTTTGCCTTGAAGATGCGATCGTTCATCAACAGCAGGTTGGGCGAGCGCATCTCGCGCGCCTCGTACGCGATCAGCGCGGCGCCCGCGACGACGGAGAGATACCACCATGCGCCGGCGCCGGAGGTGGCACCGACCAAGGCCAAGAGCAGCGCCGTCAATGCGTGAAAGAGCAGCGCAGCGTTGCGCGTCGCGCGCTCGCCGAAGGTCACCGGGAACGAGTAAACGCGGTTGCGGCGGTCCGATTCGAGGTCCATCAACGCGTAGGGCAGGTCGAATCCGGCAACCCAGAAGGAGACGGCGAGAAAGAGTAGGACCGCCGGCGTGGAGATGGTCGCCGCGACGCCGATGTAGGCGCCCAGCGGGGCGAGCGCGTCGACGGCGCCCAGCATGAGATGCGCTCCCCACGTGAACCGCTTGAAGAGCGGGTAAGTAAGGACGCCCGTGGCGGCGATGGGAAGGAGCTTCACGCACAGCGGGTTGAGCTGCCATGCCGCAAAGGCGAGGACGACCAAGCCGAGGATCGTGGCCGCGACCATGACCTCCGGGCGAAGGCGTCCGCTCGCCAGTGGACGGTTCTTGGTGCGCGGCGTGACGCGATCGATGTCGCGGTCCAGCAAGCGATTGGCGGCCATCGCCACAGTGCGCGCCGCGAGCATTGCCACGGTGATCCAGACCAGCTGCAAGGGCGTGGGATGCCCATGACGGGCAACCACTGCTCCGACGTACGCGAACGGCAGCGCGAAGAGCGTATGGGAGACGCGGATGTCTTGGAGAAAGAGCTTGACTTGCTCTCCCAGCGTCGTTTCGGTGTGGACAGCCATCAAGGGCCCTATGTTGTCGCTTCAGGAGTTTGGACCCTGGCGCCGCGCGGCAGGTGTCGTGAAACGGCCGCTCGCATACCACGAACGTCGATCGCGTCGCTGCACCAAGGAGTTCGCCCGTGAGACTCTTCCCGGCGTTCCTCGCGGCATCGCTTGCCGCCGGCATCGTCACGTGCAGCTGGAAGGCCGTGGCGTTTGCCGATGAGGCTCCAGCTCCCGCTGCCTCCACTGCCCCCAAACTCGACACCTACGCCGACTTCACCAAAGGTGCGGAGCGCCAAACGGGCATGTTGAAGGTCTGGCGCAAGAAAGGAGAAGTCTATCTCGAGCTCGCCCAAGATCAGGTCGACAAAGATTTCATCGAGACGGCGATCCCCGTGAATGGCCTGGGCGGGTTCTCGATCTTCCCCGGCTACGTGTATCTGGCTCCGGCCCGCATCATGCGCTTCACCAGAGCCGACGACAAGATCGTGATCACATGGCCGAACACGATCTACGACGCCAAAGGAGATTCGGCCCAACTGGCCGCTTCGACCACGTTCGCGCAATCGGTGGTGGCCGTTGCGCCCATCGTGGCGGAGGACAAGTCCGGCGGGCGCATCATCTTCGACGCCAAGCCGTTCCTCGGCGACGTCTCTGCCGTCACCAGCACGCTGGAGGAGAGCCTCGGGATCAAGAGTCCCCTCAACGCGTACCGGCTCGACCCCAACCGCAGCTTCTTTGGAAAGACGGAAGCCTTTCCGGAGAACGTGGTGATCGAAGTCGCGCAGACGTTCGCGAGCACCGATCCAAAGGTGATCGACAATGTGCCCGATCCGCGCAGCGTGCAGCTAAAGATCGACTACAACATCGCGCAAGCGCCCGACGCGTCTCGGTACCGGCCGCGCTTAGCCGACGATCGCGTGGGTTTCTGGAACATCACTCGGCTCTCATACGGCGACTACAGCGTTCGCGACAATCGCGAGCGCTATATCATGCGCTGGGACATGGAGCCGGCCGACACCGCGCAAAAGCCCTCGCCGGCGAAGCACCCGTTGATCTACTATTTGAGCAACACGATTCCGCCGGAGTTTCGCCAAACGGTGCGCGATGCGCTGCTGACCTGGAACAGGGCGTTCGAGCGGATCGGCATCAGCAACGCGGTCGAGGTCCGCGATCAGCCGGACGATCCAAACTGGAGTCCCGATGACATCCGCTACAATGTTGTGCGCTGGGTGACGGGCTCCAACGTTCAATTCGGCGCGGAAGCGGAAGTGATTTACGACCCGCGCACGGGTCAAGAGATCAACGTCGGCATCCTGCTCGACGGCAACGACCTACGTTTCGTCAATACCGTAAACGATTTCGAAGTGCAGCCGTTGCGCTCGGGAGCATCCCGCACATCGGCTCGCGAGGCCGGTTACGGCGAGCAAATGCGGCTCCAAGGCGCCTTTGCCGTGGCTGCGTTCGATGCGATGGGCATGAGCCGCGATCCAACGTTCGCGCAGAAGTTTCGCGAACAGGCTTTGCGGGCGATCGTGCTGCACGAGTCGGGACACGACTTCGGCCTTAACCACAACTTCATCGCGTCGGAGGCCTATACGGCCAAGCAGCTGCAAAGCAAGACGTTTACGGAGGCGTACGGCATCGCGTCATCCGTCATGGAGTACGCGCCCGTCAATCTTTGGCCGAAGGGCATGTCGACGGGCGACTACTTCCAGGGCGTGCTGGGACCGTACGATTACCATGCCATCGAGTACGGCTATAAGCCACTGCCGAGCGCCAAGACGCCGGAGGACGAGAGGCCGGCGCTCGAGCGGCTTGCCGCGCGGTGGCCGGATCCGAAGTATCGTTTCGCGGGCGACGAGGATGCCGATTTCGCGGATGGTCACGCCGTCGACCCTCGCGCGAACGTTGAGGACCTGAGCGACGACCCCCTCTCGTGGTGCGACATGCAGCTGCGCCTCTCTCACGACCTCATACGCAATTTGGACGCCCGCGAGCCGCACTTCGGTCAGCCGTATGAAGAGGCCCGCCGAGCCTTCGGCACGATCCTCGGTCACGAGCGCTTTTGCTTGGAGATTCCGGAGCACTACATCGGAGGGGCGTATCTCTCGCGGACGCATCGCGGCGATCCCGGCGGCACGACGCCCTTCCAACCCGTGTCGCGCGAGCTGGAACGCAAAGCCTTCGCCGTGCTTGATCGTTACTTGTTCGCGGAGAGCGCGTGGAGCTTCTCGCCCAAGCTGCTGAACACGCTCACGTACACGGAATGGAACAACTGGACGCCCGGCAATTGGGCCTACGATCCGCCGTACCGCCACGACGTACCGGTGTCCGATATCGCGGCCCTCTACCAAGAGCGCGTGGTTTCAATGCTCTTCTCCCCATCGATGCTCGATCGTCTCGACCAAATCACGCTCAATGCGCCGCGGGGAGCGACAATGGATCTCGGCGACCTCTTCACGTGGATGCAGCAGAGCGTCTACGCGGAGCTGCACCGGCATGACCTCGCGACGATCGGTCTGGTTCGCCGCAATCTACAGCAGCGCTACACGCAGCGGCTCGTGTCCATCGCCCTGCAGGAGTCGCCCGGGGCGCCTCCCGATGCCGTGTCCTTAGCGAAGATGGAGCTGCGGTCGCTTTCCGCCGGCCTCCGCAATGCGTTGCGCTCGCGCTCGCTGGACACCCTCACGCGAGCGCACGTGCTCGATCTCGCTTCGACGGTGGATGACGCGCTGAGAGCCCTTACCGTGAAGTTGCGTTAGGTCCCGACGGGCGTTGACCGCTCCAATCGTCGGCGGCACCGCGCTCGAGCACGCCGTCGAGACCGTATTCCTGCCAACGCCGATCGACGAGCGCTTTCGTCTTCTCATCCATGACGATGTCGGGAGGCCATGTGCGAGCATACCCTTCGTTGGGGCCCTTGCGCGTTGCATCGATTCCGATCTTGTGGCCCAGCGCCGGCGTGTATGATGAGCTGTGATCGAGGTCGTCAACGGGCCCGGGCACGATCATCAAGTCACGCGACGGATCGACGTTGTTGAGCGCAAACCATGCGACTTCGCGAACGTTCTGCACGTTGACGTCCGCATCGACGACCAGGATCGTGCGCGTCAGCATCATCATGTGACCGAGCCCCCAAAGAGCGTTCATCACTTTGAAGGCGTGACCGGGATACGACTTGCGGATCGAGACGATCGCCAGGTTGTGAAAGCCGCCTTCGACGGGCAGGTTCATGTCGACGACTTCGGGGAGCAGCATCTGCAGCACGGGGAGGAAGATGCGCTCCGTGGCTTTGCCCAGCCAAGCGTCTTCCATCGGAGGCTTCCCGACCAGCGTCGCCGCGTAGATGGGCTGCGCGCGATGCGTGATCGCCTCGATGTGGAAGGTTGGATACATGTCTTCCAGGCTGTAGACGCCCGTGTGATCGCCGAAGGGGCCTTCCTTGCGCAAATCCGTATTGTCGACGTACCCTTCGAGAACGAATTCCGCGTCGGCCGGCACCAGAATATCGTTCGTCAACGACTTGACCATGCGCACCGGCGAACCTTGAAGGAAGCCGGCCAACGCCATCTCGTCGATCATCGGTGGAAGAGGAGCGGTGGCTGAGTACGTCACGGCAGGCGAGGCGCCGATCGCTACGGAGACGGGAACGCGATCGCCCCACTTGCGGGCGTGCGAACGCCCTTGCTTGTGGCGTTGCCAATGCATCCCCGTGGTGCGTTGATCGTAGACCTGCATGCGATACATGCCGCAATTCTGGTGTCCTGTCTCGGGATCGCGCGTGAAGACGAGAGGAAGCGTGATGAACGGTCCGCCGTCGAGCGGCCAGGTGGTGAGGATCGGGAGCTTGGTGAGATCGGGCTCCGCCATGCGCACGTCTTGGCAAGGGCCACCCGCCACGTTTCGTGGTATCGCGTTGGCGAGCGGCGCTAAGGAGATCAGCTTCGTCAGCGCACCGCCGAGCGTCTTCGGCATCTGGACGTCGAGCGCGTTGCGTACGCGCGCGCTCACCGCATCGAGGGATTCGGCGCCGAAGGCCATCGCCATCCGGCGCTCCGTTCCGAACTGATTGATAAGGAGCGGGAACGAGGAGCCTCGAACGTTGGTGAACAGGAGGGCGGGGCCGCCTGCCTTCATCGCCCGATCGGCGATCTCGGCAACCTCGAGATAGGGGTCCACAGCGGCGGTGACCTCCACGAGTTCGCCGGCCGCCCGCAGCGCGCGAACAAAGGTAGCGAGGGAGTCGTACAAAAGTGTGACCTCTTCGTGCGGAACACGAGTGCTCGGAAAACCGTTACCACGTGTGATGGGGCTTGCCCTACTCGACGCGTCGTCAAAGGCTAGACCTACCACAGTGAAGGAGAGATAGAGTAGTGAAGCGACCGATCCTTGCCGCCGCCCTTGCCGGCGCACTCACGCTGGGAGTGGTCGGCGGGGCATCTGCGGAGAGCATCCTCAACAAGGTGCTCCTGGGCGCTGGAGGCGTGCTGGCCGTCAAGGCCGTCGCCGCCCCGCTGAACAATTTCATCAACAATTTGATGGCTGCGAACCACGTCGCGAACCGCGACCACACGAAGGTCGTTCCGATCGTGACCGTCGGTTCGAACACGTACGTCGGCGCCGCGCAGGTCTCGGGACCGACCTATAACGTCAACCGCGTCGAGGCCGTCGGAGCGTTCAAGGGGCAATGGAACAACGGCGTGTGGAACGTCGATGCGCTCATTCCCATCGACAACTTGAACGTTCTCAAGGGATTCCACCGGGTGTACGGGACGGGTGTCGACGCCGTGGTGAACGCCAAGCTGTAGTTCCGAGCGGGATGAGCAGCAGGAAGAGAGGCTCTCGATCGAGAGCCTCTCTTTTTGACTGCCGGAGGCTCGTTATGCCTTATTGGATCAGGTCGATTTCGTTCGCGTTGAGCGATCCGTCGGGCTGAGACTCGCCGCGTACGCGAACCCGCATGCCGTTGCGCAGCGTCGTGCCGGTGGGGTTGATGGTGGTCCCCTGGTGGAGGTTGACTTGCCGGTAGTTCGAGCTTCCCGTCTGGATTTGCAGACTGAAGCGACGGAAGTAGGTCACCGTTCCCGTGACGTCGTTCTGGTGGTTCAGGATGGCCTGTTGCAGGTTGCCCTGAAGCGTTCCAATCGCTTGGTTGATGATCTGCTTGACGGTGTCCGTGCTCGGCAGGTTGATGCTCGTCGGCGATGGCCTCGGTGAGGGTGTCGGCCACGGCGAAGGCGACGGCGTCGGGGTGGACTGAGCGAGAACGGCGCCGCCGCCGGCCACGAGCCCTGCGGCGAGCACCACCGCTGGAACGATGCGAATCCTCATGTGATGTGAACGAAGCCCAGCTGTGTCCTGTTCCCAACGAGGGGCTCGATTGCGTCGGCTAGAGCGGGCGGAGCTGACTGACCAAGAACGTCTCGAAGCCTTCGCTCTTGTAGAAGGCCAGCGCCCCGGCGTTGTTCGGTGACACGGACAGCTGGATGCGCGTGTGGCCGAGGCGGCGGCCCCACCGATAGGCGCGACGCAGCAGCCGTCGTCCGATCCCTTGGCGGCGTGCCCGCCGCTCCACAAAAAGCGTGAGCACAACCGTGTAGCGCTCGAGTGACCACGGATCGCCGCGCTCCTCGAGCCAGATGTGGCCGGCATACCCGCGATCGTCTTCCGCGATGAAGAGCGCGCGTCTCACCGTCGTATCCGTGCGCATCCGCATATCAAAGCGGCGGGCCCGCGAGCGGAACAGCGAGCCGGGAACCCCTGGAACGTAACGCGGCGCGAAGGTCAGCCAAGCGGTCTCGGCGTTCCCTCGCGCCACGTTGCGCCAATCACTCTCGCGACCGGCGCGGATTCTCATCCGCGGCGGCGGCCGCCGCTCCCGGAACGCTCACGGCGTCCGCCGCCGCGCTGGCTGGGAGGCGGGCCGACTTCGACCGACTCGTCGATCGAACCGTCCTCGAGCACGCCTTTACGGGTAAGGTTGATGCGGTTCTGCGAGTCGATCTCGATCACTTTGACCATGATCTCGTCGCCGACCTTGACTTCGTCCTCGACGCGTTCCACGCGCGACGGCGAAAGCTGGCTGATGTGCACCAAGCCTTCCTTGCCCGGCAGAATCTGCACGAAAGCGCCGAAACTCATGATGCGCGTGACGGTGCCGAGGTAGACCTCGCCGACCTTCACTTCCTTGGTCAAGCTCTCGACCATCTTGCGGGCCTTCTCCGCCGATTCGCCGTCCGGCGAGGAGATGAAGACGCGGCCGTCGTTCTCGATGTCAATCTTGACGCCCGTCTCAGCCGTGATCTTGTTGATCGTCTTGCCGCCGGGACCGATGACGTCTTTGATCTTGTCGGGATTGATCTGGACGACGAGCATGCGCGGCGCCCAACGCGAGAGGTTCGCACGCGGCGCCGGGATCGTCTCCTTGAGCTTCTTGATGATGAGCTTCCGGCCGGCGTTGGCCTGCTCCAGCGCCTTGCGCATGATATCGATCGTGATGCCGGCGACCTTGATGTCCATCTGGATGGCCGTGATGCCGTCCTCGGTGCCTGCCACCTTGAAGTCCATCTCGCCCAGCGCGTCTTCCAAGCCTTGGATGTCCGTCAGCACGCGCCAATCCTTGCCGTGCATGATGAGACCCATCGCCACGCCGCCGACGTGCTTGCGAATGGGAACGCCCGCATCCATCAGTGAGAGCGTTGAGCCGCAGACGCTGCCCATCGAGGAGGAGCCGTTCGATTCGAGCGTCTCGGACATCAGCCGCAGCGTGTAAGGGAACTCGTCCTCCGACGGCAGCACCGGCACCAGCGCGCGCTCGGCGAGATTTCCGTGGCCGATCTCGCGACGGCCGGGTCCGCGCATCGGGCGCGTCTCTCCCACCGAGTACGGCGGGAAGTTATAGTAGTGCATGTAGCGCTTGCCTTCGACGTCCATGATGGTGTCGAGGCGCTGCTCATCGCCCTTGCTGCCGAGCGTGCAGATCGTGAGGATCTGGGTCTGGCCGCGCGTGAAGACGCCGGAGCCGTGCACGCGCGGGAGGTAACCCACCTTGCACCAGATGGGGCGGATCTCGTCGGGCTTGCGTCCGTCAGGGCGCAGACCCTCGTCGACCACCATCGTGCGCAGCTCGTCCTCTTCCATCGCTTTGATGATGCGATCGAAGTCCTTGGTGGTCTCGATGAGCGTCTTGAGCTCTTCCCAGCGCTTGGGCTTCTTGGCCTCGAGGCGCTCGATCGCCGCCTCTTTGGTGATGGCGTCGAAGGCCGCGTTGCGCTCCTGCTTGTCGACGATGCGCATCGCCTTGGCGACGTCCTTGGCGAACGTCTTGCGCACCCATGCCTCGAGCTCCGGGTCGGGAAGGAAAAGCGGAAACTCGCGCTTGGGCTTGCCGGCCTTCTTCGCCAGCTCGTCGATGAGCGCGACGATCTGCTTGATGTGCCCGTGAGCGAACTCGACGGCGCCGAGGAACTGTTCCTCCGAGATCTCTTTAGCGCCGCCTTCCACCATCATCACGGCGTCCTTGGTGCCGGCGACGACGATATCCATGATGCCTTCGTCGATCTCGGCGAGCGTCGGATTGATGATGTAGTTTCCGTTCACGTATCCCACGCGCACACCGGCCACGGTGTTCGGGAACGGAATGTCGGAAAGAGCGAGCGCGGCGCCTGCGGCCACTTGCCCCAGCACGTCGGAATCGACTTGCGGATCATTGGCGAGCACCGTGACGATGATTTGGACTTCGTTGCGGAAGCCTTCCGGAAAGAGCGGGCGGATCGGGCGATCGATCTGGCGCGCGCTCAAGATGGCGTGCTCGGTGGGGCGCCCCTCGCGCTTGATGTAACCGCCCGGGATCTTGCCGGCGGAGTACATGCGCTCCTCGTAATCGACGGTGAGGGGGAAGAAATCGATACCCTCACGGGGCGCGTTCGAGGCGGTGGCGCAGGCTAGGACGACGTTGTCGCCAAAGCGCACGAGAGCGCTTCCTCCGGCCTGTTTCGCAAGCTCGCCCGTTTCGATGGTAAGCTTGCGCCCGCCCAGGTCCATGGAGACGGACACGGGTTCAGACACGAAATTCTCCTGTTTGTTGGCCGGGCGACGCCCGGCTCTTGCATTTGCGTTTGGATTTCGAACGGGGCGCGCTTCGACGCGTGGTTCCAAAGCCCTTGGGCGGAGGGGCCGGGCGCCATGTAAAGAGAGAGAGGCGCGAGCATCGCGCCTCTCCAGCCGGTCTCAGCGGCGCAGACCGAGGTCCGCGATCAGCGCGCGATACTTTTCCAAGTCCGTGTTCTGAAGATAGTTGAGCAGCCGACGGCGCTGGCCCACCTGCATCAGTAGGCCGCGGCGGCTGTGGTGGTCCTTCTTATGGACCTTCAGGTGCTCGTTCAGCTGGTTGATCGATTCGGTCAGCATCGCGATTTGGACGGAGGTCGAACCTGTGTCCGTCGGGGATGCGCCGTACTTTTCGATGATCTCGCGCTTGCGCTCTTTGGTCAACGGCAACGTCGATGCTCCTCATTCAAGGATAGGCTCGCTTCGGCTCCAGGCCCCGCGCGCGCACGTGGTGTCCGGGCCGGCGACCGCAGTAGTATACCTGCTCAGGTCACGCCGTGCAAGGCCCGCTTGAGTGACTCCCTAAGCGCCATCAGCGCGGGCGTCGCTTCGCCGAGGGCCTCGAGATCCGTTAAAGCATCCCGGGCGCGCTCCGGCGTCAGGCCGTCGAGCACGACGCTGTCTTGGAGCGCTTTGTCCAGTTGCTCTACGGCGCGCTTGGCCATGTTGGCTTGACCGAAGGAGTAGGCATGGTGTGCGGCATTGCCCAGTGTCTTGAGCTCTTTCTCCAGCCAGGCGCGATAGGCGCTGAGCATGGCGACTCCTTTCCGTAGGGGTGCATCGGCCGGCGGCGAAAGCGTGGGCCGATGTCCGAACAGCAAATCGATGTCGAGCGATACGTGCGGGTCGCGGCCGTGCGCGACCTTCCGGTGGGCGAAGGGATGCAAGTGATGGTGGAGGCGCGCGAAGTCGCCCTCTTCCACGCCGAGAGCGGCTGGTTCGCCCTCGACAACGTCTGCCCCCATCAGGGAGGCCCGCTCTCCGAGGGCTGGATCGAGGGCGAGACGGTCACGTGTCCGTGGCATGCGTGGTGCTTCAATTTGAAGGACGGATCGATGACCCTTGGGGCTTTCGGCGGCGTGGATTCCTTCGACGTGCGCATCGCGGGCGAGGATATCTTGGTGGCGCGAGAGCCACGGGACGCACGGTAGTCGGCGATGGAACCGGTCTGGGACGGACTTAAGGGAACGGCCGGCGGCCCTTCGTTCGCCGAGGGACTGCGCGCCCTCATGGCCGAGCGGGAGATCGACGAGGCGGGCCTGGCCGAGGCGACGGGGCTCTCGGCGGAGACGCTCGCCGGAGTGCTTGCGGGAAGCGGGCGTCTCGGCGTCAGCGGGCTCGCCCGCCTGGCCGCCGCCTTGCGTACCCGCGCTATCGAGTTCCTCCAGCGCACCAACGTGCTCTCGCTCGTGACCTATGCCGCCGGACTCGATCCCTTGTTCTTTCTCCCGGACGGACAGATCCGTCACGACGCCCGCATCTACATGCGCGAGATCAACCCGCGTTATGCCGTGCCGGAAGGCGATATGACCAAGCGCAACCCAACCTTGGTTGCGATCGGCCGCGACGAGCTGCTCGACGCCGCTGGTAAGCTCGAGCTCGAATTGGCCTATCTCTTGCGTGTTGCCGCGCAGGCGGCCGGGCCTTTGCTCTAACGACCGGAAACGCACCGTCGCTGCAGGACTTGTGCCGGGCGCATCGGTAAGAGAGGCGGCTGCGTCGCCGGGCTGCGGGCAGGTGGCGTTCGTCATCTTAAGGAGGATCTGTCCGAGTGCAAGGGATCGTTGGCAAGCACGTGGCTATCTTGATCGGCGACGGGTTCGAAGAGAAAGAGGTAACGGAGCCCAAGAGCGCCCTCGAGGAGGCGCAGGCCACGGTGACGATCGTAGGTCCGAATGAGGAGTCGAAGACGCGCGGATTGCGCGGCCGCCGCGGTCTCGAACCGGCCGGTACCCTGCAAGCGGATGTTTCGATCGATGAAGTGACGGCCGACGATTTTGATGCAGTGCTCATTCCCGGCGGCGTGAGTCCCGACCGCATCCGCACGCACAAGGCGATCCTCAAGCTCGTCAAGGAAGTCGACATGCAGCGCAAGCCCATCGGCGCCATTGGGCACGGCGCGCAAGTGCTGATTTCGGCGCAGATCGTACGGGGGCGCACGCTTACCGGCGCGCCGTCGATTGCCGACGATATCCGCAACGCGGGCGGCCTCTACCGTGATCAGCCCATTGTGCAGGATGGTAATTGGGTGACGTGCCGGAGCGCGAACGATCTCGATCACTTCGAACGCGCGTTCCTCGAGAAGCTCGCGCAATTCCAGGCGCAACCGTCGACGTAGCCCCGTGAAGCCGACCGGCCGCCTGGACCTCCCCCAAGGTACGGACGGCCGGTGACGGAGCAAGGTTTCGACAGAAACCTCAGCGAGGATCATTTCTTGGGAAAAACGACCCAAGCACTCGCATCGTACCGTACGGACATTACGGCCCCATTACACCCTCGGCGGCTTCCCGGGCGATCGATGCTGCGCGGCCTTTTCAAGACTTGCATGATGCTCGAACGTGGCGAGGCGCTCGCTGAGCTGTCGTAACGCGAGGTAGAGGAGGACGGCCGCGAGGATTGCCGCCACCGGCGCGGCCAACGGCGACGGCAACGTGGCGGCGCGTCCCAGGAGCATGGCGACGAGTGCGCACGGGATCGCCAGCAGCGGGCTCCAGGCCGAACCGAAGTGGAGATCCCACGCCAAGGCCAGCGGCGTGCAGATGCCTGCCGAGGCGAGCGCGATGAAGAGCAGCGCCGCCGCTTCGGGGAGGCCGGGGCGCAACTGGAAGAGCGTCGCCGCGTAGGCGCAGAGGACGACGGGCAGCGCGCGCAACCCAGCCGCGAGCACCTTCGCGCGCGCAAGCTCGCGACCGAAGAGCGGAGCCGCAAGCCAAAGCGTCACCAGCGACCCTTCACGCGGGATGATCCGGACGGCCGCGACCAGGGCGGCAAGCGCGCCGGCGGCCGCGAGCGCGTAGGGATAGAGATGCGCTAAGTTGGTGGAGAGCTTGCCGAGCCAGGCGCACGAGAGCGACGCCACGGCGGCCGCCAACAACGTCACGAGCCAACCGTCGGGAGAGCGTCGCCAGATCGTCGTCTCCGCGCGCACGAGCGCCCACGTGGCGGCCCCGCCCCTCGCCCGCAGGGCCCGGCGCTTCACGCAGGGCCTCCCAGGACAGGGGACAGCGCTCCGAACGCCACGACGCGCGCATGGAAGCGTTGCGCAATCGCCGCGTCGCGCGTGGCGATTAGAAACGCACCGCCTTCGTCGATCACTTCATCGGCAGCGCGCTCCAGCGCGTCGAGATCCTCCCTCGGCCACGCGCGCGGCTCATCGACCAAGAGCAACGAAGGCAGGGGAAGCATTGCCCCGAGCAGCCTGGTGCGTCGCGGCGACGTATCATCACGCAACCATGCCAACCTCTGGCAGCGCTCAGCGAACTGCTGCTCGGAGAGCCCATAGAGCTCCGCCAGGAGCCGCACATACTCGTCGACGGAGAGCGGTGCGACCGCCGGCGTCTCCGGTGGAACGTAGCCGACGCGGCGCTTGGCCTGCGCCGGCTGATAGCGCATGTCGAACGCACCCACCACGATCGTGCCGGCGTCCGGGCGAAGCAGCCCGGCGATGAGCGCGAGGAGCGCCGTCTTGCCGCTGCCCGACGGACCGACGACGGCCAGCCGTTCGCGGGGCAAGAGCTCGAGCGAGAGCGGTCCAACGGCGCGCCGCCCGGCGACGGATTTCGAGAGATCGGTGATGCGAAGCAGTGCCAGTACCGAGCTCCATTAGAGAATACGGGCCAGGAAGCTACGCGTCCGTTCGTGCTTGGGGTTCGCGAGCACCTCTGCCGGGGGGCCCTGCTCGACG
>Ga0070735_10000160_pt1 | contig 79457 bp, 75 predicted proteins | sample Coa_R1_FD_66443 | JGI IMG/M metagenome (GOLD analysis project Ga0070735, IMG submission 66443) | Surface soil microbial communities from Centralia Pennsylvania, which are recovering from an underground coalmine fire - Coalmine... | ecosystem: Environmental > Terrestrial > Soil > Unclassified ...
GCGCGCACCGAGAGCGTCAGCAAGGTCATGAAAAACGCGACCATCGTCGCCGCGCCCAACCACAACCAGATTTTTTCCAAGCGGTTGACGTGCATCGGTTACCACCTCGCGCGGAAGAGCAGCAATATTGCGACCCATCCCGCGATGAACGCCGAAAGCATCGTCAACATGAAGCGGAACGTTTGCCTGAGATCGTTTCCCATGGGCCTTAGGCTAGCGAACGGAGCTCTCGCCTTCAGGAAGAATTTGTGAGCGAGTCGTGAATCTCCGAAACCGAATCTCAACGCTCGTCGCGCGAAAGAACGTGGCGAATGGAGCCGTCGCGTGCCAACGCGTCGTAGAACGGGAGGCTGGTGTCGCCGCAGAGACCGAATATCGTCTCGATGCCGTGCAATTTCAACATACGCACCATTGCGTCGGCACCGCTCACCGCGATGCGAGGGACTCGCACGGTAGCAAGGAGGCCCTTCCCCGGCTGGCAAGCCCCCGGAACGGAGGTGCCGAAGGAGGCCTCCGGTACGCCGAAGCCGTAAGCACCTGCTGAGACCATGTACGAGGGAACGACCGAGCCCCAACCCGGTGCGATTCTGCTGGCCAACCCACGCGGCTTCTGCGCCGGCGTCGACCGTGCCATCGAGATCATCAACCGTCTCCTCGAGATCCACGACGGACCGGTCTACGTCCGCAAGGAGATCGTGCACAATCGCGACGTCGTCCAACGCTTCCAGGCGCGCGGCGTCGTCTTCGTGGAAGAAGTCGACGACGTGCCGGAGGGCTCACTGCTCGTCTTCAGCGCGCACGGCGTCTCGCCGGCCGTCCGGCAGATGGCCGCCGAGCGACGTCTGCAGGCGATCGATGCCACCTGTCCGCTCGTCGCGAAGGTGCACCTGGAGGCGATCAAATTCGCCAAGGAAGGGCTCTTCGTGCTGTTGATCGGCCACAAGAACCATGACGAAGTGGCCGGCACGCTGGGCGAAATCCCTGGTCGCATCGCGCTGGTCGAGAACGTCGCCGATGCGGAGAGCGTCGCCGTTCCCGACCCGCAGCGCGTGGCCGTCGTCACGCAGACGACGCTCAGCATCGACGATACGCGCGACATCGTGGAAGCGTTGAAACGTCGCTTTCCGGCGCTCGTGATGCCAGCGAAGGACGATATCTGTTACGCCACGCAGAATCGCCAAGAAGCGGTCAAGGCGCTCGCGAAAGTCACCGATCTCGTGCTCGTCGTGGGCTCCGAGAATAGCTCCAACTCGCAGCGACTCCGCGAGACAGCGGAACAGGCGGGCACGCCGGCCTACCTGATCGACCACGCCGGCGGCATCGAGCCGGCATGGGTGCGGGGCAAGCGCACGATCGGCGTCACGGCGGGCGCTTCCTCGCCGGAGCATCTCGTGCAATCCATCGTCGCGCGCTTGTGCGAGCTGGGCAATTTCGAAGTCAGAGATTTCGGCACGCCGGAACCTCCGATCGTCTTCACTCCTCCGCGGGAGCTCGCTCTTCTCGAAACGCGCTCCTAACCGCGCTCGATCGCCTGTTTCAATGCATCCAAGAAGTACCGGATGGTCGCGTCGGCGATCCGGTGGCCGAAAGTGGCGTCGAATGCCGCCCCGATGGGGCCGCCGGGCGGCCGATAGGACCCCGAGATCGCCAACTGCGTCACGTTCGCGGCCAGCGGTGTGATTTCGACATAGCCCTCGAACGTCGGAAACTCCGGATGTCCGGCGACATGCCAGGTGATGGGCAGGCGAGTCTCCTCCAGACTTGCGAACACGGGCCGCCGCTCGGGCCGGCCCAGCCACACCTCGACGTCGCGCGAGAACTTGCCGATATCCGGCAACCCGAGCTCTTCGAACGGAACTTCCAAGCGATAATTTCCTAAACCACCCGTCGACCCGGATGTGCCGAGGGCAGCCGCGATCCGCTCGGGAACCCGCTCAGCGGGACACGTAACTTCATTGGTGATCAAGACGCTCGTCATGTGCTCTTCTCTTTTCCTGGTGGCGATCGTCTAGGCAAATCGCACTGAGGGATGACCGCACCCGCGCATCTCCTCGTCGGCGTCGTCCGCATAGTCGGTAGTTCATGACCGATCCCTTGGCACCATCATGGCGCAACGATGCCCGGATCGCATGAGTCCGCGAAGAATGCCGATTCGCAAGTTCTTCACAACGCCGTCAACGGCGCTATGCTATGCAGTAGCAGATGGGTACGAAACTCGACCGCGCCGTGACCGCGGTGCTCCTCGAGCGGGCTGGGATTCGCGTTGCGACCGACGGCGTCCGGGGCGGGCCGTGCATTGCGATCTCCGGCATCAGTGACGCGCGGGGAACGCGTCGTCTCTCCGTGGGCGTGATAATCGAGGGTGAATCGCGGCCGCGCGTGCTCGTGACGCGAACGTGCCCCGTCCTGGAGTTCGAGGCGTCGGCGATTGTCGAACGGCTCGCGTCCGGCGGAATACCGGTCGGGGAAGCACGATTGCGAGCGATGCTCGTCCATCTCGTGATCGCGGCCTCGAAACTGTTCATCGAAAACGGGCTGGAGTCGTTCCGGCTCTCGCTGATCGCCCCGGCGAAGGGTAGCTACCAAGTCATCGACGCCGAGCTCTGTGTCGAGGGAAGCGCGCCGCAGATGAAGGATCTCAGTTAGCGTCGATTCCGGCGATGCCGGGGCTCTCGCCGAAGCGCGCGAGCCCCGACCACAGCTCCGCGCTATCGCGTCCGGCGATCTCGAATGCGGTCGTGCTCATCAGCTTGCCTTCTTTTCGCGTGAAGCTGATGCGCCCCGCGATCCGGGCGACGTTGAACTCCCGCGCAAGGCTCTTCCGGATGGCTTCCGCCGACGTGACCTCGGCGTCGAAGGTCACGACGAGCTCGACGCGCTGTAACGGCCGTGCCATGGACGCCACGCGCCAATCGGGCATCTGAAGCGCGGCGACCGTGATGAGCGTCGCGACGATTGCCACCAGGAGACCGACGGCGTTGTTCATGCCCGTCGCAACCCCGACGGCTGCGGCGACCCAGATACTGGCCGCCGTCGTCAATCCCGTCGGGGTGAGCCCCTGACGCACGATGGCCCCGGCCCCAAGGAAGCCGATTCCCGTCGCGACGCCGGGGATGACTCGGTCAAGCTGAAGGCCGCTGGCCGATTCCGCAAACGCGCACGCCGCGACGGAGACCAGCATGTGGGTACGCAAACCCGCCGGACGATGCACGAGCTCGCGCTGAAGCCCCATGGCCGCCCCGAAGACGGCGGCTAAGAGCATCCGTGGAGCAACGCTCGTGACCAACGCTCCATCCATCGGTCCCTTCATTCAACGTCCGAGTTCGCCGGCCCGTCGCGCCGTCGCGAGGAGCGCGTCCGAGAAGCCGACGGGCACCCCTGCGCGATCGAGCTCCAGCAGTCCAGCGATGGTGCACCCGCCCGGCGTCGTAATGCGCTTGCGGAGAACGGCGGGGTGGTCGCCGCTCTCGGCCAGCCACGCTCCCGTAGAGCGGAAGACCTGCGCCGCAACGGCGATGCCGCGGTCGGCGGGAAGTCCCAGAGCGATGGCCGCGTCGGCATACGCCTCGATCAGACGAAGGACGAGCGCCGGGGCCGAGGCCGTCAGCGCCGTGAACGCGTCGAGCGTGCTCTCCGGGACGTCGAGCACCGTTCCCAGCGGCGCGAAAAGCTCGCGGACGTGGTCCGGCGCGCCCTGACCGATCGCCGTCACGCCTTCGTTGAACGAGCAGAGCACATTGGGCATCGCGCGCACGACGCGCACCGGCTCGGGAAGACGGCGGCGCAACGCCTCGCTTCCGACACCCGCCATGACGCTGATGACGGTGCCGCCGTGGGAGCGCCCCCAAATCTCGAGCGCCGTGGCTACTTCGGGCCACTGGTGCGGCTTGACGGCAACGACGACCGTGCGCGCCCCGACCAATGCCTCCTCGAGCTTGGTCCCCGCCGCGATGGCGAAACGCTCGCGCACGCGACCGGCGCTTGCCTCCGTCTTCGTCACCGCGCGTCCCGGCAACCGTCCTGCGCGCTGCCAGCCGGTGAGGAGTGCCGATCCCAACTTGCCGGCACCCAGCAGCGTAACGTCTTCCATGCCCAATGTTCGCTCCGCTAGAAAAGGCGAAAACGAACGCGCCGCTCGATCGAGCGGCGCGTCCTTCACAACTTCCCTTCGACGAGGGGCTATCCGTGTGTGCGCGACCCGATCGACTTCGCGTTGCGAATCGGCGGGACCGACGGTCGAAGGCTCGTCCAATGGCACATCGTCGTTGAGGATAGCACGGGCGCCGGTACCCGTGCAACCCCGAGGACGATTAGGCGACCACGGCCGCGCTAAACTGCTCCTCTTCCGTTGAGCCGCGCAGGGCCGCCGTGGAGACCTCGCCGCCCGCGATGACTTGCGCCACCTCGTCGAAGTAGCCCGTCCCCACTTCGCGCTGGTGGCGCGTTGCCGTGTAGCCGCGGTCCTCGCTGGCAAACTCCCGTTGCTGCAGCTCCGAATAGGCGGCCATGCCGCGGCGCGCATAGTCGTAAGCCAACTCGAACATGCTGTGGTTGAGCGCGTGGAATCCGGCCAGCGTCACGAACTGGAAGCGATAGCCCATCTCGGCAAGGCGTTCCTGGAACGTCGCGATCGATGCGTCGTCCAGCTTCTTCTTCCAGTTGAATGACGGCGAGCAGTTGTACGCCAGCAACTTGCCGGGGAATCGTGCGTGAATCGCTTCCGCGAAGCGCTGCGCTTCTTCCAGATTCGGCTCCGAGGTTTCGCACCAAATCAAGTCCGCGTAGGGAGCATAGGCCAAGCCGCGCGCGATCGCAGCGTCCAGACCGCCGCGCATCCGGAAGAAGCCCTCCGACGTCCGCTCTCCCGTGAGAAAAAGACCGTCGCGCTCGTCGATGTCGCTGGTGATCAGATGGGCGCCGTTGGCGTCCGTGCGCGCGACGAGGATCGTCGGCACTCCCAGCACGTCGGCAGCGAGACGAGCAGCCACCAGGTGGCGAATGGCGTTCGAGGTCGGAATCAAGACCTTGCCGCCCATGTGGCCGCACTTCTTCTCCGATGAGAGCTGGTCTTCGAAGTGGACACCCGCCGCCCCGGCCTCGATCATCGACTTCATGAGCTCGAAGACGTTGAGCGGACCGCCGAAGCCAGCCTCGGCGTCGGCAACGATCGGGGCGAACCAGTCCGTCTCGTGACGCCCTTCCGTGTGGTCGATTTGGTCGGCGCGCTGCAGCGCGCGATTGATCCGCTGGACGACACTCGGCACGCTGTTGGCGGGGTAGAGGCTTTGGTCGGGATACATCTGCCCGGCCAGGTTCGCGTCGGCGGCGACTTGCCATCCGCTCAAGTAGATCGCCTTTAGCCCGGCCTTGACTTGCTGCACGGCTTGATTTCCAGTCAGCGCTCCAAGGGCGGCCACGTACGGTTCGCTGTGAAGCAGATTCCAGAGGCGCTCCGCGCCGCGGCGAGCCAACGTGTACTCGATCTGCAGGGAGCCGCGCAGTTTCAGCACGTCTTCCCCGCGGTAGGGCCGTTGGATACCCTTCCATCGCGCGTCGGAAGCCCACCGGGCCTCGAGCATTTCGGCATCCACGCCTTGCGCCGACATGTCGTTCCTCCTCAAAGCAAGCGACGGGTGACTGTTACCGTCGATTGTACAGGGTATGGATTGCATCTAAATCCCTAAAAAGAGGGATTTTCCACCGTAACGAGGTTTTTAGGCAATTTATTTACCAAGCACGCCGATGGCGCCATAGGCGGCGCGCGAGGCCTGAAAGGGGGAGTCAGACGTCATCTCGGAGCGCAGCACGGACGCACCCGAGCGCCGTGAACGCCAAACACCACATCACGGCACCGTGAAATTGCCGATCAGCGTCGGCCTGGGCGGAAGGCATCCGTCGGGCGTCTCGGCATACACCAGCGCTACGTCGTATTTCGCGTCGTGACGGAGCGGCGGAAGCCGCGCGCCCAGTCGTTCCTCATCGCCCGACACGGCTCGGTTCCCGGGGGCCGATGGCATAGGCATCAGCACGTCGCTTTCCCAGCGCAATCCCGGGCCGCCGACGAACGCGCGAATCGGCATCGTCAACAGCGGCACCCGAACGGTAAGCACGGCATGTGCCGGATCGAGTTGCGCGCTACCAGGGGTGGAAACCGTGAGCTCCGTCGCAGCGATGGGCGGAGGCGGATCGCATCCGTCGCCGTGCTCGATCGTCCCGCCGCCAACCGCGAGCGCGATGACCATGGCTAACGCGAGCATAAGGTTAGATCGTTCGATGCCGGTTACGCGCCTCCATGCATGGAATGGTGCGGCATGAAGAAAGGCAACCTCACGCTCCCTCTCTCGCGTGATTCGTTCGCGCTACGAAGCGACGCTCGACGAAGCGCGCGGAGCCTCGCGCAGAGCACCGAAGTGGAGGGAGCTGGTTGACGGAGAACAGTGCGCGGACCTCGTTCGGTCGATCGAGGGGCAAGATCGGTGGCGACCGCCACTTCGGGTAATTCCGCGTGGAGCTAAGCGATCAGCCGGTGGACGTTGACGATGCGCGTGCCGTCCCACTCGTAACGTAGAGCGGCTTCACGCTGCGGTGCGCGTAGCGCGCGTGGCCGGAAAGCGCCGACGCAGATGCCACCCTGGAGCCGAACGCTTCGGTAGACGATAGCGTCTGAGCCGTCGTCGCGCACACGGCGGCCGTAGGATTGAGCGGCCGTGTAGTCGTCGGGGTCATGAATCATGGCGTCCACCGGAGCTGGGAGCGCCGTTGCCGGATGCGCGTTGCCTGTAAACGATGCGCTGATCGCAAAATGCGGGAAATAGCCCGGCGGCTCAGCGACTGCGGCTAGGAACCGCGCTCGGTGATAGCGGGTCTCGGCGATCGCCGTATCGAGATCCAGGCCGCCGTACCACACGCCGTAGGAGCCATCGCTGAATCGGCTGGGGCGCGGAAGGACGAATGGGAGCATGATGAGCGCGGCGCTCGGCCCAGTATACCGATCCGCGGGTGAAACTCGACGAATATGGTCGAGAGCCTCCGCCGCGATGTCGCTCGTCTCGGCTTCGAGCGCGATGAGCTCGTCGAGGTCCTCCGGACGTTCGACAAGGGAGCTCAAGGCGCGCAGCGGGGACTCGAGGGAGCTGACGACGCGAAAGAGGAGCGCCTGGAAGGGCGCATTTACCATAGCGTGACGGCCCGATCGACGAGCTGACGCACGGTCGCAAGGTCGGTGATCCGCCCGGCAAGCATCCGGTCGAGCGCGCTTTGGCCGCCGAGGTCTGTGTTTGGCCTCCGGATCCAGGCGTCTGCGCGCGGATCGTTGTCGCCGAAGATGCGATGGAGCCCGGCGAAGATGCCGATGAGGTAGGAAATGCGCTCGCGGGTGTCCCGACTCACCTCTGCTGTTGCAGGCTCTCGATCCCAGCGGTAGAGCGTGCGTTCGGAAATGCCGAGGAGCTGGCGCTGCTGAGCCCTAGTGAGCCCCCAGCGCTTGGCCAGGCGGAAGAAGGCGCCGAGAGCGACGCGCGGGGACGTTGCAGGGGCGGAACGAGGGACGCCTGGCATAATGGCCTCCTGACAGTATTATATCATATTTACTGCCAGATGGCATAGATCATGGGGTTCTAACGCTGAAGGGTTGCCGCGGGGACGCAGGCTTCTGCGCCGAGGACGTTCCGGCGAGTCTCGTGACCGACGAAGCGATGCTGCAACGGCGCACGCAGTGACGATCGTTCGCCCATCAGGCGCCCGTCCACCCATAGCGCCGCCAACGCCTGGCCAACCGGTCCGGGCGCAACCCTCGACATGGCGAGCCAGTGCCACATTTGACGATGTCTCTGGCCTCCAAGACCTGGTTGATCGCGTCGGGGAGCTCAACGCGCAGTAGCGGGTCAGCCGTTACGCTTTCACGTCGCGATCGAAGTCGGCTCTTCTGCCTCGCGGCCTCCGGCTGAGGTCGTGCAGCGGGTGCGCGGGATCCTAACGGAAATATCGCCCGGTTTTGAAGAGCGCGGGGAAGGGTGATGTCCGGCCAGCGCAGACCACCGGTCGTACACGTTACGGATCATCAGGCCGCCGAACGGTTTGGCCAGCGGAAGAGTGGTTAAGCGTCCTGACTCCTCGTGTGCGGAGGCAGACCTACTGTCGATCAATCTCATTGCACTACTCCGCTACTGGTCAAGGTTGGCTCTTTGTTGGCATGAAATGCATAGCAGCTATCGCGAACTGTTCCTGGCCCGCGCTTGCCAAATTGCTTCAGAGGTATTCGACTCTTCCGCATGCTCTTGCGCGAGCTGGGTGAGAACCTCTGGCACGCAGGGTGTCGGGCGATACCCCTTGACAACAACATACACACTTGCGCCATATAATGATGTCAGGTCGTGGGAGCGCGCTCCCGCACCACCCCTGCCGGCCTTTTGCTGGTCGATAAGGACTTGCACCAATGAAAAGACATAATCTCTACCTCGATGAGGAAAAGTTGCGTACCCTCCGGGTCGTGGCTGCCTCCGAGAACGTGACCGTCTCCGATCTCGTGCGGGAGGCGATTGACCGGATCATCGCCGATCGACTCTCCGGGGCGAAGCGGTCGCCGTCGGAAAACCTCCAGGTTCGCCTCAATCGGCTCTTCGAGCACGTAGCTCAGAAGATCCCAGCGGACCTTTCGGAGGAAGAGATCGACGAACGCGCACTCGGCCGGCGACACTTGGAGTCGGTGTAAGCTATCCGATCGGGGAAATCTCGAAAGGATGCTATGAGCCCGACTCCTTGTGTAATTGATTCCGAGCCCTGTGGCGATGGCCCGGCGAAGCTGACTACCTGGGGCGACGTAGCCGGCCACCTCTACCCTGTAGATCAGCTACTACGTCTTCTATGCGCCTGACCCCGAAAAACTCGCGAAGCGCGGTCTCGACCGTGAATGCTTCTGCGACCTTGAATTCGTAGCGCAGTTTTCGAAGGGTCTGGCGGAGCGAGGCGTCGATAGGGGTAGACAGCATCTCCCGCACTCGCGGAGGCGCGGGCGTTGGAGGGGCCGACGGCGACTGCTCCTTCTTCTCCTGGCCGACCGAGAGACTCTGGCTAATGCGCTCTTCTCGCCCCTCGTCCAACGCCTCCCCGTGGTTACCTCGAGTGGAGTCAAACAAGTATACGGTAAGCTGTAGAAAGTTTACGTGTGCCACCGGAACGCGTTCCATCGATGAGGCTCGCTGGCGGCGGCTTTACCATGATCCCGGATGAGGCGATCCGTGACGCGAGTGTGTCGGGCGAAGTTCGTTTGACGTTCTTCGCTTTGAAGTCGTTTCAGTACGGCGATACTCCAGTGCACGCTTCACTGCCGCGACTGGCGCGTACCGCAGGCTGCTCAGATAGGTGCCAGAGCGTACGACCTGCCGTCGCCGGGGCGGCTCCCTCGCGCTGTGCCAGCGCGAGATAGAAGCAAAAGGTTCCGTTTTCTGCGAGCTCGACCACGCGCCGAGAATGTTGGCGAAAACGGTCAATCCGGCAGCTCGCCGGGGAAGACGGCGATCTGCGCGCGGCCGCCGTCTCGCAGCAGTTCCAGTTCCACGCTGTCCTCGGGCTCGTAGATCCCGAGCGCCCGCTGCAAATCGTCAGGCGTGCGGATGCGCTGCCCGTCGAGTCGGATGATCACGTCGCCGCTGCGCAATCCGGCGCGGCGCGCGGGCGTGTCCGGGTGTACTTCGGTGACCTGCACGGCCCGCGTGTCGTCGAGGCCGTGCCGCGCCGCGATCACGGGAGCGAGATTGAAGCTCTGCGCCGAGATCCCGAGATATGCGCGGCGCACGCGCCCCTCTCGCATGAGGTGACCCGCGACCCACGTCACGGTATTGATCGGAATGGCGAAGCAGATGCCCTGCGAGCCGGCGATGATCGCCGTGTTGATGCCGACGACGCGGCCGTGGCCGTCGAGCAGCGGTCCACCGGAGTTGCCGGGATTCAGCGCGGCGTCCGTTTGAATGACGTTCTCGATCAAACGTCCTGTTTGCGCGCGCAGCGTTCTCCCGAGCGCGCTGACGACGCCGGCCGTCACCGACGCCTGGAATCCCAGCGGGTTGCCGATCGCGACGACGAGTTGTCCGACGCGCAACTCGGACGAATCGCCCAACGTGGCGCTGGGCAAGCCATCGGCCACGACACGAATGACGGCCGTATCGCTGTGGGCATCCTCGCCGATGCGCTGCGCGGGGAGGACGCGTCCGTCGTGCAGGATCACGTCCAACGGCCCGCTTCCGTGAACGACGTGGCTGTTCGTCAGAATGTAGCCGTCCGGAGCGAAGACGACGCCGCTGCCCACGCCTCCGCGCGGACTGCGCACGCCGACGACGGCCGGGCTCACGAGCTCCACGACGCCGACGACCGTTTGCGAGTAGGCGTCCAGCGGGGCAGTCGCGTCGGACTTGACGGAGAGAACGGGTGCATTCATAGGTGTTGTTAGCAACACGGAGAAGCCGGTGCCGGTTTCCACGCGTGGAAACCGCGGGACGCGCCGGCGGGTTCCTAGGTCCAGCAAAGCAGGCACTCGCAAGCTTTGGGGGAGGGTTTGATGCGCAATGTGGCCGTCACGGGCATGGGGGTCGTCGCTCCCATCGGCCACACGATCGAAACATTTTGGAACGCGCTCATCGACGGGACTTCCGCCGTCGCGCCGATCCCGGACGGCGCGTCGTTGACGGGGAATCGCCTCTGGGCGGCCGTTTCGGACACGTTCTTCGAGGCGGCGGGCCTGCCGTCTGCAGCCTTGCGCAACACGGACCGCTTCACACAGTACGCCCTTGTGGCCGCCCATGAGGCTGTCACCCAGGCCAACGTGGAGCTCCATCCGCTGCGGACGGGGGTCATCGTGGGCAACACGATGGGGGGCTTCCCCCTGGTCACGCGCACGCAGTCAGCCTACGCCGCCGAAGGCCATCGCGGCGTGCCGCCCAAGCTCATGGCGTTGGTCATCCCCAACATGGCCGCGGCGCGCATCGCCCTGCACTGGCATCTCCACGGCCCGCAGCTGGCCGTCAGCACGGCTTGCGCTTCCTCGCTCGACGCCATCGGCATCGCGGCGCGCATGATCGAGCAAGGCGAAATCGACGTGGCGATCGCGGGCGGGACGGAGACCTTGCTCACGCACGTCGTCTACGAGAGTCTCGCGCGCGCCGGAGCGATCTCGAAGAATCCCAATGCCGCCGATGCGTCGCGTCCCTTCGACGTCGATCGAGACGGCTTCATCATGGGGGACGGCGCCGGCATCGTCGTGCTCGAGCATCTCGACCGCGCGCGTGCCCGCGGAGCGCGCATCCTCGCGCGCATCCTCGGCTACGCTCAAGTCGCCGACGCCTACCACATCACGTCGCCCGAACCGACGGGCGAGTGGGAAGCGTTGGCGATGCGCCGCGCGCTCGACGAAGCCATGGGCGAGAGCCGGGAGCCCGTGCGCGCCATCTACGCGCACGGCACGAGCACGGTCGTCGGCGACGCCGCCGAGCTGCGCGCCATCAACCGGGTCTACGGGAGGGACGCTGCCACCCCCGTGGTGACGTCCCTCAAAGGTCACATGGGACACAGCATGGCCGCATCCGGAGTAATGTCGCTTATCTCCGGCATCCTCGGCATGGAGCGCGAGCTCGTCAGCCATACCCTCGGTACGCGCCGCGTCGATCCGGCCGCAGAGTTCGATGTCGTGACCGAGCGCCCGCGATCCTTGTCCTTCGCCGCATTCCAGGTCAACGCGTTCGGCTTCGGAGGACAAAACTCGTCGGTAGTGGCCGGTCGCTGAGTTTGCTTGCCTGGAGGAGGGTACAAGTGTCGTTAATGAACTGAACTCAGGTCTCAGCCTGAGTCAACGCTCCTGCGGCTCGGCCGCCACGAGGTTTTCGCTGGACATGCGACTTCTCGTCAAAGAGACCACGCAACGGCTCCATGGAGACGTCGTCGTACCCAACTCGAAGTACCACGCGCACCGCGCCCTCATGCTCGCCTCCTTGGCGCCGGGGACGAGCCGGATCCTCGGCCTCTCCGATGCGCGTCACGTTCAGTACACCGTGCAAGTCCTCCGTGCGCTCGGCACGGAGATCGATATCGACGGCGATACCTTCGTCGTACGCGGAGGTCCCTATCGGCCGACGCGCCGCACGATCTCCGTCGGAAGCTCCGGAACGACGCTCTACTTCATGATCGGCTTGGCATCATTGGCGAGCGCTCCGGTCACGCTCACGGCGCAGAAGTATTTCCGCCGCCGTCCCGTCGGACCGCTGCTGGACTCGCTTCGCCAGATGGGCTTGCGCATCGAGTCCGGCGCGCGCGGGTGCCCGCCCATCGCCGTCGCCGCCCATCGTCCCCGCGGCGGCCGCGTGACCGTCCCCGGCACGCTCTCGCAGTGGATCTCCGGTCTCTTGCTCGTCGCGCCATTCGCGCAAGAGCGGACGATCGTCGAGGTAGAGGGTCCGCTGAACGAACGCCCGTACGTGCAGCTGACGGTCTCCATGATGGAGCGCTTCGGGCTGCACGTGAAGGTCTCCGATGATTGGCAGCGCTATGAGATCGAGCCGCGCCAGGAAGCTCACCCCGCAACGATCGCTCTTCCGCCCGACATCGGATCGGCGGCCTTCGGCCTGGCTGTCGCCGCGCTCCATCCCTCCGACGTCACCTTCCACGGCCTCGGCGACTCGCAAGATCATCCCGAGGCCCATTTCATGGACATCATCCGCGAGATGGGTCTTCCGATGGAGATCGATCGTGAGAAGCAGACCGTGCGCGTCAAGCACGACGGCATTCGTTTGCGCGGCATGCGCGTCGATTGCCGTGAGATGCCGGACATGCTGCCGATCCTCTCGACGCTCGGCACGCTGGCCGACGGCGAGACGGTGCTCGAGAATACCGCGCACGTGCGCCTCAAGGAATCCGACCGCGTCGGCGCCATGCTTCAGCTCAATCGCATGGGCGGACGGCTGAGCCTCGTCGGAGACCGGCTGCACATCCGCGGTGTCGAGCGCCTGCACGGGGCCCAGCTCTCCTCCTTCAACGACCATCGTGTGCTGATGTCGCTGGCGGTCGCCGCCACGCGTGCGGAAGGAGAGACGTCGCTCACCTATCCAAACGCCTACCGCATCTCCTATCCGATGTTCCTGCGGTCGATGCAGACGCTTGGGCTCAACATGAGCATCGACGAGCTTCCAAGCGGACCGAAACCGCGGCGAAAGAGCGCGACGCAGCGGGCGCCGTCTCCGGCGCGCGCCGCCAAGCTCGTGATGCCCGACTTGCTTGGCCGCTGGTCTCAAGAGCGCGCCGGCGAAACGGCCGTGATCGACGTGCGCGATGAACTCACGACCGCCTGGACCTGGCACGAGCTCAACGACCAGGTGGAGCGCACGGCCACCCTGCTGTTGTCGCTGGGCGTCAAAGCCGGCGAGCCGGTCGCCTATCAGTTGCCGAATTGGAGCGAGTTCATCGTCATCTCGCTTGCCGCGTTGCGTGTCGGCGCAATCTGTTGCCCGTTGATGCCCATCTTCCGCGAGCGCGAGATGGCGTTCATGCTCGAGCGCGCGAAAGCCCGGGTCGTCTTCGTGCCGGACTCGTTCCGCGGTCGAAACTATGCGGACTCGATCGCGGAGATTCTCGCTCAACTGCCCGCGCTGGAGCACGTCATCGTCGTTCCTGCCGGCCGCACGGCGGCGCTCGACGGCGTGCGCTATGGGAAGGTAAAGTGGCACCGCTATCATGAGGCGCTGCGCAACGTCGGCGTCGATCGCGCGGCGCTGGATTCCCGCCGGCCTCAACACGACGCGATCGCCCAACTGCTCTTCACGTCCGGCACCTCCGGCGAGCCGAAAGGCGTCCTTCACCGCAACGACGTGCTGATGCGAGCCGCCGCGATGGAGGCGGCGCATTTCGGCCTCACCAGCGCCGATCGCATCTTCATCCCCTCGCCGCTCGCCCACCAGACGGGCTTCCTGTACGGCATGTGGTTGGCGCTGCTCTTGGGTGTGCCTCAGATTCTTCAAGACATCTGGAACCCCACGGTCGCGCTCACGGCCCTGCGCAAGTGGGGCGGCACGTTCGTCCAAGCGGCTACCCCTTTCCTCGCCGACATCGTCAAAGCCGTCGACGCCGGAGCGGAGCCCCCGACGGCGTTGCGCATCTTCGTGGCTACCGGCGCCGCCGTGCCGCGCGTCCTCGCGCAACACGCGACGAGCACGCTCGGCACAGCCGTCTGCGGCGCATGGGGCACGACGGAAACGTGCTTGGGAACGGCCGCCGTTCCGGGTGATCCGCCGGAGAAGGTCTGGGGCACTGACGGGCGCGCGCTCGACGGCGTGAAGATCCGCGTCGTCGACGACCATGGGCGCGTGCTCCCCGCGGGGACGGAAGGGAACTTCGAAGTCTCCAGCAAGTGCATGTTCGCCGGCTATCTCGACCACCCCGAATGGACCGAGGCCGCGTACACGAAGGACGGCTGGTTCCGTACCGGCGACCTCGCCGTCATCGACGAGAGCGGCTACATCCGGATCACGGGGCGCGTCAAGGACGTCATCAACCGCGGCGGCGAGAAAATCCCCGTAGCGGAGATCGAGCAGCTGCTCTACGGGCACCCGGGAGTCAGCGAAGTCGCGATCGTCGCCATGCCGGACGAGCGTCTGGGCGAGCGGGCGTGCGCCTTCGTGGTCCCCAAGACCAGCGCCGTTTTCAACTTCCAGACCATGCAACGCTATCTCGACGACCTCCGCGTGGCCAAGCAGTTCTGGCCGGAGCGGCTGGAGATCGTCAACGAGCTTCCGAAGACGGCTTCCGGAAAAATCCAGAAGTATATCTTGCGCGAGCGCGCCAAGGATCTTCGACCGCAAACCGTGGAGGAACGTGCACGTGAAGTCCGTTGAGACTGCTCCGGCCTTCGACGAGCGCCGCTTCGCCGATCTCAAGGCGGAGATCGCGGCGTGGGTCGTCGGGCCGGGAGAGGCGTACGCCGAGCGCATCGAGCGCGAGCGCGCCGTGCCCCCGGAGCTCTGGGACGAGCTGCGCGAACGGGGCTACCTTTCGCTCGCGGCGCCGCGCGCGTACGGCGGCGCGGGGATTCCCTTCAGCCGCTACATGGAGCTCATGGAGCTTTTCTCGATGTCGCACGCCTCCGTGCGGATGATCGTCCACGTCGTCAACGGCACGTGGCGTGCCATGGATCTCCTCGCCACCGACGACCAACGCCGCAAGTTCGTCTTGCCGTCGATCGCCGGCGAGATCAAGGTGGCGTTCACGCTGACGGAGCCGACGGCCGGGACCGGCGCCGATATCCGCTCGACGGTCGTGCGAGAAGGCGACACGTATTACTTAAGCGGTGAGAAGCACCTCATCACCTTTGGCACCATCTGCGACTATTGGCTACTCTTCGCGCGGCTGGCGGGAACGCAGGGTGCGCAAGGCACGGTGGCGTTGATGGTGCCGCGCAACGTGCCCGGCGCAACGGTCATCGAGATGGGCGAGACGATGGGCGTGCGAGGCAGCGATCACGGACATCTGATCTTCGATCGCGCCCCCGTTCCCGTCGCCAACCGTCTCGGCGCGGAAGGCCAGGGATTGGAGGTCGCGTTCAGCGGTTTTCTCACTCCCAGCCGCATCTCCGTGGCGATGAGCTGCGTGGGTCTCGCGCGCCGCGCGCACGAGCTCGCGCTCGCCCATGCGCGCAAGCGCATGACCTTCGGGAAGTACCTCATTGAACGCCAGGCGATCGCGTTCATGATCGCGGAGAACGCCACCGACCTCGAAGCCGCACGACGCCTCGTGCTCCACGCCGCGCGCGAATGGGAGCAGGGCAATCCGGAGGCTTCGATGCTCTCCTCGATGGCAAAGCTCAACGCCGTCGAGATGCTCCAGCGCGTCACCGACAAGGCGCTCCAAATCCACGGGGGCCTCGGTTATTGGAATTCTCAACCCATCGAGCGCGTCTATCGTGATGCGCGCGCTCAACGCTTCGAAGAGGGAACGAATGAGATTCAGAAGGCGGTCATTGCTCGCGAGATCCTGCGCGGCGGGAGGATAGGCGTAACCGCATGAGATTCGAGAGCAAGATCGCGCTCATCACGGGCAGCTCGCGCGGCATCGGCAAGGCGCTCGCGCTCACGCTGGCGCGTGAAGGGGCGACGTTGATCATCAATTACAAGAAGAACGAGGAAGCGGCGCGCGCGACGGTTGCCGAGATCGAGCGCATCGGCGCGCGAGCCGTGGCCATTCAAGCCGACATGGAAGAGCCGGCGCACATCGACCGTCTCTTCGAGCAAATCGGGCGCACGTTCGGCAAGCTCGACATCTTCGTCTCCAATGCAGCGGCAAGCTCGTTCAAGAACATCCTCGATCTCAAGCCGCACAACCTCGACCGTTCGTACGCGCTCAACGTGCGCGCCTTCGTCTTGGGCGCGCAGCGCGCCGTTCCGTTGATGAAGGACGGCGGACGGATCGCCGTGCTCTCCAGTTACGGCAGCATTCGCGCGTATCCCACGTACGCGAACCTCGGCTCGGCAAAAGCGGCCGTCGAGGCCTGGGTACGCTACATGGCCGTGGAGTTCGCTCCGTACGGCATCAACGTGAATGCCGTCAACGGCGGCATCATCGAGACGGAGTCGTCGGCGTACTTCTACAACGTGCCCGGCATGCCGCCGCTTTCGAAAGTGCTGCCGAAGATCCCGGCGGCGCGCATGGGCACGGCGCAGGAAGTCGCTGACGCCGTCGCGTTCCTCCTGGGGCCCGAATCGTCGTACATCACGGGACAGACGATCATCGTCGACGGCGGCTTGAGCGTCGTTGCGCCGCCGTTCTTCGACGACGCGACGCCGCCGCTCTCGCTGCCCGCGCGCAAGGGAGAGGAGCACGCCGCCTCGCGTGTTTGAGGCCGCACTCCGTCCGGGGCGCATCGGCTCGCTGCAGCTGCCGAATCGCATCGTCATGGGCTCGATGCACTTGGGCATCGAGGCGGAGTCTACCGATGGCGCCGCGCTCGCCGCGTTCTACGTCGAGCGCGCGCGCGGCGGGGCCGGCCTCATCGTCACGGGCGGATCGGCCGTCAGCCGCGTGGGCGCCGGCGGCCGCCATTACAGCTTCATCAACGAGGACGGCGACGAGCCCAAGCTGCGCCGCGTCGCCGCCGCCGTTCACGAAGCGGGAGGCCGGATCGCCCTTCAGCTCTTCCATGCGGGACGCTACGCCTTCCAGGAGTCGTTCGGTCTTCAACCCGTGGCTCCGTCGCCGATCGCCAGCAAGTTCTCGCGCGCCGAGCCGCGCGAGCTCACCGACGGCGAGATCTGGGAGACGATCGGCGATTTCGCGCGCGGCGCGGCACGCGCGAAGGACTTCGGCTTCGACGCCGTCGAGGTGATGGCGTCGGAAGGCTACTTACTGAATCAGTTCATCTCGCCGCTCACCAACCGTCGCGAAGACGCATGGGGCGGCGACGCGGAACGGCGCATGCGCTTCGGCATCGAAGTGTTGCGCGCGATCCGCCGCGCGGTCGGCCCCGATTTTCCTGTGATCTTTCGCATCTCCGGCGCCGACTTGATGGAAGGCGGCACTCCCCAAGAGGAGATTCTCGCCTACGCGCGGGCCCTTGCGGGTGAAGGCGTCGATGCCCTCAACATTGGGATCGGCTGGCACGAGTCGTCGATTCCCACCGTGCAGGCGATCGTTCCAACGGGCATCTGGGTTCGCTACGCCGCCGCCGTGAAGGATGCCGTGGGCGCGCTGCCGGTGATCGCCAGCAACCGCATCAACAGCTTGGACATGGCTGATCGCGTCCTCGCGGAAGGACGCGTCGATTTCATCTCGATGGCGCGGCCGTTCCTGGCCGATCCTTTGCTCGTAGCGAAGGCGATTCGCGGCGAAGCGCGCCTGGTCAACACGTGCATCGCGTGCAATCAGGCGTGCATCGATCGTTCGCTCTCCGACCAGGCCGTCTCGTGCATGGTCAATCCGCGCGCCGCGCGCGAGCTGGAGCTGCGCGAGGACGAGGCGGTGCGCGCGCGCGAGCCGCGCCGCTTTGCCGTCGTCGGCGCGGGACCGGCGGGCATGGAGGCCGCGCGTGTCTTGGCCGCCCTCGGCCATCACGTCGAGCTTTTCGACGCGCACGACGGCCTGGGCGGCCAGTTCCGGATGGCCTGCCGAATCCCCGGGAAGGAAGACTTCGCCGAAACGATTCGCTACTTCACCAACGAGCTGACGCGGCTCGGCGTCACGTTTCATCTGCGCCGAAGCCTCGGCGACGGCGACGCGGCGCTGTTGCGCTCCTTCGACGGCGTCGTGATGGCGACCGGCGTGCATCCACGCCGCATCTCGCTGCCCGGCGTCGATCTTCCGCACGTCGTCAGCTACGTCGACGTGCTCCAAGGCTCCGCGACGGTAGGCGAGCGCGTTGCGGTCATCGGCGGCGGCGGCATCGGCATCGACGTCGCGCACCTGCTCAGCCACGGCGACGCGCCGATCTCCGAAGAGGCGCGCTTCCTCTACGAGCAGGGCATCGACCACGTGGACGGCGCCGAGACCCTGCTCGTGACGCATCGACGCGTCGCGGTGATGCGCCGCGGCAAGCCGCTCGGCGAGCATATCGGGCGGTCGACGCGCTGGGCCGTGCTCAAAGCGCTGCGCCTTCAGGGTGTCCAGACGTATACGGGCATCGCGTACGAGCGCATCGTTTCCGAGGGGGTCTGGATCGTCGATGCGCAGGGCGAACGCAAGCTCATCGAAGCCGACACCGTCGTCATCGCCGCCGGGCAGGAACCCAATACGGCTCTTCGTCCAACGCTCGATCGTGTCGGCGTGCCGTATGCCGTCGTCGGAGGCGCGAAAGAGGCGACTGAGCTCAACGCCGTTCGCGCGTTCGAGGAAGGCGCCCGCGCCGCGCATGACTTTGCCACTCGGTCCAGCGTGCGCTTCTCTACTCACTTGCGAAGTGTGACGTGGTAGAGCCGCTTGGGCAAGGAGCCTTCCTCGAGCATCCGTACGTTGAGAAACTCATAGCCGGCAGCAAGTCGCTCGACCGCGGCGCGCCCGAAGAAATGGATGACGTCACCGTCGACATCGAAGGTATCGTCACCCAGAGGCGTTCCTGTTCCATAGTCAGGATCGTTTCGGCTACGCACCGTGAACACGTGCACGCCAATGGAAGCGGCCGCCGAACGTCGGCCACGAGGGCCAAAATGTTCGCACCGACGGCGGTGTCGCGGGCTCGTTGGCGAAGGGCCGCGATTCCTGCCCCGGCGTAGTCGAGCGCCGTCACCGCGTAGCCTTGCGAGGCGAAGAAGAGCGCGTCTCTCCCGGCACCGCATCCCAGCTCCAAGACCGTCCGACAACAGTGCTCCGAGAACGTCGCATGTGCGAAGCCTGCAGCCTCACTTGGCGCAGTACCGAATTTGCCGGGCTGCGTGGTGAAGACATGCTCCCAGTGCGCATGCTGGGCGTCGAGCAGCTCTCGTACGCTTCGCAGAAGCCCCTGATCGCGTCCGACCGGACGCGTCTGTTTCACGCTCAACGTATCGTCAGCCGCGACTCACTGCCGGATGGTCTGCACCCTGCGACTCGCAGCATCGCATCCAGGGGCACGTCCAGGGGGTTCGTGGTTCGCGTAAGCAACAGGTCCAAGTCCAACCTCCCGTTCTGCACGGTCGGCCCAAACGGTGACCAAAATGCCCCGTCGACCGTCAACGTCAGCTCCGGTGGCAGATCGGCGGCCGTGGCGAAGACGCCCAATCCATTAGTCGCCGCACGTCCCCGGTTCACAATTGGCCGCAGGATGTGGTGCTCGTCGGAGATGCCGAACGAGCGGTGCAACGCGCACAGCGCCGCGGCATCCGCCGGATCGCGCTCCTCGCCCGTCGTGGCGATACGCACCGGGATCCCCATCTCCACCAGGTGCGGGATGGCCTCGATCACCCGTGCGAAGTTCTCCGGCCCGCGCATCTCATCGTTGTGGTCGGGTGTGGCGCCGTCGAGCGACATCTGAATCGTTACGGGTCTTCCGACCAGTCGTTTCATCTCGTCGAGCACGCGCCCTCGAAAGACAGTGGCATTCGAGAGAACGAGGACGGGCCGCAACGCCGCCAGGTCCAGCAGCACGTCGACGATGTCCGGGCGCAGGAACGGCTCTCCGCCCGTCACGCCGAACGACGTGAAGCCTTTCGCTAGCGCCTGTTCGGCCAAGCGCAGCATCGATCCGCGATCGAACAGTCGGCGGCGCGCCGCCGGTGAAGATTCCGTCAAACAGTAGACACACGCAAGATTGCAGTGATAGTTGGAATAAAACCAGAGCCGCCCGCCGACGATGCCGGCTTCGAGGGCGTTCTCGAACCTGGTCACGCGATTCACACTCCTTCTCTCTGCAGACGCTCGGCCGTGGCCGCACTCACCGGAAGGGCGAGTGCCGTCGCAAACTTGTTCAGCATTATCGTGAGTGAGCCCACGGTCACGAGCTCGACGATCTGATACTCATCGAAGAAGCCGCTCAAGCACCGGACGGCGTCGGCGGGCCGATCGCACAACGCGTCCGTGAAGGCCACGAGCGCGCGTTCGCGCTCGTCGAATGATGGGGGAAGCTCGCACTCGCCCCGCAGTGCCGCCGCTTCGTCTGCGCTCAGCCCGGCATCCCAAGCCACGACCGTGTGTGTCTGCACGCAATAACGACAGGCGTTTCGCGCTGATGCGCGCAGTACGACGATCTCCTTCTGCCGTTCTGGTACTGAGGAATCGCCGTAGACCGTGCCGAGGAACGGCATCGCAGCCTGAAGGAACTCGGGGACGTGCGCGAGCGCCTGAACGATTGGACTGGGATCACCCTCGCCGAAATATACGCGTGCCAAAAGCGGTGCTTGGCCGCGCGTGATCAACTCAATGTTTGCCATGCTCTGCCTTTCCCGGCCGTGCCGTGCGACGACGAAAAAACGTAGCGTGCGATCGCCGCACTCGTCGCCGGCAGCGATACCGAAGTGCGTGCCAGCTCGGCCGACAGGCGATCGACGTCCTCGATCTCGTCGACATCGAACGTCGTCGGCAATAGGCCGCAGCGAAGTCCCTTTGCCTGGGCGATCGCAAGGGTGCGCGCAAGTACGAACGACGTGCTCATCGGGACGCCCGTGAAGACGTCGTGGGCCTCCTGCATCGCGACGCACCAATATCCGCCGTCAACCGCGGGACCGAGGACGACGTCGACGGTGCCGCTCTCGAGCAGCGCGAAGCCGGACTCAATCCATGCCGAGGGTACGTGCGGCGAGTCACTGCTAAGGACGAGCGTCGATCGATATCGTCCCCGATTGCGCTCAAAGATGGCGCGCAGGCGATCGTTCAACGTGTCGCCTACCTGCGCAAAGCTCGCTGCGCCGTATGCGTCGAACGGTGCGTTGGGTGGCGTGTAGGCCACCGCAAAGTCGTAGCCTTGACGCTCGAAGCGCGCGACGATGTCCCGAACGAAGGCGCGGTAGAGCTCGCATGCGGCGACCGCGCCGACACTCTTTGCGAGTCGCGTCTTCACGCACCCTATCTCCGGATGCTTCGCAACCACGACCAGAGCACGCTCGTTCACGTCTCAGCCCTCCAATGGAGGTACGCAACCGTCCGCGTCAGCAAGAAATAGGTGGCCCCCAGCGTTCCTCGCAGCGTACCGCTGACTTTCGAAGCCCCGATACGCCGCCGATAGGAGACGGGAACTTCCACGATGCGGCCACCGGCGCGCGCAACCTTCGCGAGCATCTCAACGGGCCATCCGTAGGTCATCTCACGCATGTGCAGCCGGCGAAAGAGCTCAGCATGGATGACGCGAAACGGGCCCAGATCGTTCAGCGAGAGCCCATAGAGTCCATCGACCAGACGTGCGACGACGCGATTTCCCAGCGCCGCATGCCACGCCATCGCTCCGCGCTGCATGCCGCTGTGCAAACGACCGCCTACGGTGAGATCCGCCTCCCCGCGAACGAGGGGCTCGAGGAGACGATCCAGCTCCTCCGGATGGTCGCTGAAGTCCCCATCGAGGAAAGCGATGATCTGGGCGCCCTGAGCCAGCGCGTACTCGGCTCCCGTCAGGCAAGCGCGACCGTAGCCCCGGCGTTGCTCGCGCAGAACGATTGCCCCTAAAGCGCGGGCGACCTCAGCGGTTCGGTCTCGCGATCCGTTGTCGACGACTACGACGCGCGCTCCCAACCCGGCTGGGATCGCCGAGATGACGTGGCCGATCGACCGCTCCTCATCGAGCGCAGGAATCACGACGAAGAGTCGCCGGGCCGCGTTCATCCCACTCGCTCCGCTCCGCTGCGCTCGCGGGAGCCCTGTTCCATTGAAGTCCCTCCGAGAGCGCAATTGCACACGAGGCAATTGCTCATCGGATGACGATCTGTTGCGTCGGCCAATGCGCATTCGTGTAACACGTTTCCGATGCGCCGAAGACATAGGCCGTGTACGTCCCCGGCTTTGCATCGCTGGGAATCACGAGCCTCGCCTGGTACCGGCCGTCTGGATTCTTGCCACGGTGCGTTAAGCCGATACCGAAGCGGGCGACGTGACCGAACTGCGGCACGAAGACGAAGATCTCGTCCGAGATGCCCACCTTGTCGTGAGCCTTCCAATCGGCGGTTACAGTCAACGTCTGGCCGGGCTTTGCCTGCGTGGCCGACCAGACGATGTGATCGACGGTCGGAGCCAGCGACGTGTCGCTCAGATGGACCAGGTTTCGGGAATGATCGTTCTCTCCAGCCTTGAGATCGGGAAAGCCGCCGTGGTCGTAAATGTATCCACCATCCGCGAACGAGAAGACATCGTGATGCCCCGTAGGAACGCCCGTGATTTTGAATCGACCTTCGGGGTCCGTCATCGCCGCGAGCGCCTTGCCGTACGGGTCGGCAACGACGATAGCGCGTGTGACGGGCTTGCCCCCCGAGGTGATCTGCCCTGCGACGGTTGCCACCTGCTGTGAGGCGGATGGCCGCGCCGTCAACGCGACAAGCATTACCGCCGAGAGCGCGAGACCGACGATCCCCTTCATGGATGACTCCTCATATCGAGCTGAGCGAAATACGCGATGAGATCGTGCACTTGATCGCGCGAGAGCGCCGCACCGGGTACGGTCGTCGCTAGATGCCGCGACAGCTCTTCGTACGATCGCCGATCCGCCACGCGCGTTAGGTCCGGACCGATCTCCGAATGAGCCGTGGGTGTGTGGCAGATCGCACACCGCTGGGCGAAGAGCTGCCCGCCGGCGGCAACCGCTAACCGATCGCCTGCAGCGTGCTGACACGCTCCAACATGCGCGCATGCACCCAGAAACAGGGGCGCCAATGCCCAACGTCCGGAACGCAGGATCAACGGCATCGCAAACCACGCGAGACCGAGAGCCAACGGCGCGTATTCCACGACGTGCGCCACGGTGTCGCCGGTGCTGCCGCGCGGGTAGACCCACGTGTCGACGTATGCGAGCGGAGCGGAGAACGTCCACGCGATCAGCGCCGAGCTGATGGCGCGGCTGCGCGGCGCAAACGCCTCCGGAAGCAAGGGCACGAGTACCGCAAAGACGGCCACGTACCACGGATAGACGTTGGAGGAGAGCAGGAGGTACGCGAGCTCGAGAAACAGCAGCGTACCGACGATCCCCGCACCGCGCGCTCGCGCGATCGTGGCCACGATGACAGCGGCCGCGAAGAGCACGGCACCGGCTCTCACGCCGATGAGGACGGAGAGACTGGGGTTGAACGTGTAGCTAAGCGCGAACTGCGAGAGGAACCCGAACGCGTCGCGATGCCACCTGACGAACGGGGCGTATGCTGAGGCAACGAGCACCGCGACGACGAGAGTCCCGCGCCACATCTCTCTGCGAACGAAGAACACGGGAGCAAGTGCGAGCGGATAGAGCTTCAGCAACGTTGCGGCGGCGAGTGCCGCCCCGCAACGCAGCGGGCGTCTTGCCTCACATGCGAGAATTGCGCTTAGCAGCGCCGCGTTCGCCCACGCGTCGATGTGGCCGCTATGCGCGAACTCCGTGATGACCAGCGGATTCCACGCGTAAAGCGCGGCGCGGCCGGAGGGGAGCCCGGCTCGCCGCAATGCCACCAGCAGCAGGCCCAACGTCGTCACGTCGCCCACGAGCAAGACGAGCTTCGTCGCCAGGATGCTGTGGGCATCGATTGCCGCGGCCAGCGTGAAGAGGGCCAGCGCCAACGGTGGGTAGAGCGTCGGGACGTGGATCCAGTCGATGTGCCGATAGAGCCAATCGTGCAACCGCAAAGGGTGCAGAACGGAGGCGTCCGGCGTGATGACATACGGGTCGAGCCCGTGCAGAAGCAGCCGACCGTCCCAGAGGTAGCGGTAGGCGTCGTTGGAGTGAAGCGGTGGAAAGAATGCCAGGGCAAGTCGCGCCGCCAACGCTACCGTAACGACCGTCACGACTGTCCGTCGCCCGTCGTGCGACCAGAGGAGGACGGCCCCGGCCGTTCCAGCGCATACGAGCACAGCGTACGCCACGACCGTGGCCGTAGCCCCGGAATAGCGCTCCGCGCTTAGGCCGAACGCAAGCGACGCAGCCACGACGGCGGCCGCAGCGGTGGCCACCCCTGTTCCACTGAGCCGCTTCGAGAGCAAACATCCCACGTTGACGTCAACGCAGGATCATCGCACGCGGATGACCTCGGAAGACGGCTTTCGCCTGGCAGCCCTAACCCAGATACTCGTTGATCACACGAATCATCTCCTCGGTGGTCGTGGCTTCCGAGAAGACACGGTCGGGAAGCTCATCTTCACCGCGGCGCAACGCCTCATGCGTCTCCGTGAGCGTGTCGAACGAAGCTCCGACCAGCCAATCTCCGTCTTCGTTCTGAACGGGCTCAAGCCATACGGCACGGCGGTCAGGCCCCAGGATGACCTCGTCTCCGTGGGCATCCTGAACGATCTTCCGCTGCCGCTCGGCCATCGCGCTGAGGATCTCTTTGATCTTCTCCTCCGCTTGCTCGCGGCGCACTGTCTCGATCTTCATTCTCGTCCCTTGCAACTTACCGCGAGATCGCCTCGACCAAACAGCCCAATGTCGGCTCGGCCGCCCCGCCGGGCCCCTACGCCTTTCCCGCCAACTGACGCAAGACGTACTGCAAAATCCCGCCATGGCGGTAGTAGCCGACCTCGTCGGGCGTGTCGACGCGGCAGACCACGTCGAACGCCGTCGTCTTGCCGTCGGCCGCCTTGGCCGTCACGTTCAGGCGCTGGCGGGGCTTCAACCCCTGGGCGATGCCTTCGATTGCGAACGTCTCCTCCCCGGATAGCCCCAGCGAGATCGCGTTCTGTCCGTCGAGGAACTGCAGCGGGAGCACGCCCATGCCGACGAGATTCGAACGGTGGATACGCTCGAAGCTCTCCGCGATCACGGCCCGCACGCCCAGCAAGTAGGTGCCCTTCGCGGCCCAGTCGCGCGAGCTGCCGCTGCCATACTCCTTGCCGGCCAGGATCACCAACGGCGTGCCGTCTTTCTTGTACTTCATCGCCGCGTCGTAGATCGACATCCGCTCGCCCGTCGGCAGATAGCGCGTGTAACCACCTTCGACACCCGGAACGAGCGCATTGCGCAGCCGAATGTTGGCGAACGTGCCGCGCATCATGACCTCGTGGTTCCCGCGACGGGCGCCGTAGGAATTGAAGTCCTTCGGGTCGACGCCGTGCGCGATGAGGTACTGCCCGGCCGGGCTGCTCTTCGCGATGTTGCCGGCCGGCGAGATGTGGTCCGTCGTGACGCTGTCGCCGAGCATGGCCAACACGCGCGCGCCGGTGATGTCGGCCGGTGGCGGCGGCGTCGCGGGCATGTCCACGAAGTACGGCGGGTTCTGCACGTACGTCGAGTCGCTCCGCCAAGAGTAGCGCTCGCCGCCGATGACCTCGAGCGAGCGCCAGCGCTCGTCGCCCTTGAAGACGTCGGCGTACTCCTTGCGGAATCCCGCGCCGCTCACATGCCGCTGCACCAGCTCTTGGATCTCGGCGTTGCTCGGCCAGACGTCCTTGAGGAAGACCGGCTTCCCGTCTTTCCCCGTCCCCAACGGCTCGGTCGCAAGGTCGACGTCCATGTGTCCTGCCAGCGCATACGCCACGCAGAGCGGCGGCGACGCAAGGTAGTTCGCCCGCACCTGCGGATGGATGCGCCCCTCGAAGTTGCGGTTGCCGGAGAGGACGGCAGCCACCAAGATGTCGCCATCGGTGATCGCCTGCGCGATGGGATCGGGAAGCGGACCGGAGTTGCCGATGCACGTCGTGCAGCCGTAGCCCACGAGATCGAAGCCGAGCGCCGACAGCTCCTTGTCCAAACCGCTCGAGCGCAAGTAGTCCGTCACAACCTTCGAACCGGGCGCGAGCGACGTCTTCACCCACGGTTTGCGCTCGAGGCCGAGCGCGTTGGCCTTCTTCGCCAACAAACCGGCCGCCATCAACACGGCCGGATTCGACGTGTTCGTGCAACTGGTGATCGCGGCGATCACCACGGCGCCGTCGGTGAGCTCGAACGTCCGGCCGGCATACGTCACCCGCGCCGCGTGCTTGCTTGCGGGAGCCGTGGCCACGGCCGCGCCGCCGGTCGACTTGCTCGCGCGCGCCGCCTCGATTTCGTCCATGAGCGAGCGGAAGGCCGACTTCGCCTGCCGCAGGGCAATGCGATCTTGCGGACGGCGGGGACCGGCAAGGTTCGGCTCCACGGTGGCGAGATCGAGTTCCAGCGTATCGGTGTAGATCGGCTCGGGGTCGGCATCGCTCCGGAAGAGCCCTTGCGCCTTGGCATACGCCTCGACCAATGCGACCTGCTCGTCGCTGCGGCCGGTGAGACGCAGGTACTCGAGTGTCTGCTCGTCGATGGGCGTGATCGCGATCGTCGAGCCGTATTCCGGCGACATGTTCCCGAGCGTCGCGCGATCGGCCACGGTCAGATTGCTGAGCCCGGGACCGTAAAACTCGACGAACTTGCCGACGACACCCTTCTTGCGCAGCATCTGCGTCACGGCGAGCACGAGATCCGTGGCCGTGACGCCTTCCTGCAGCTTGCCCGTGAGCCTGAAGCCGATGACGTCGGGAATCAGCATCGTGACCGGCTGGCCCAACATGGCGGCCTCCGCCTCGATGCCGCCGACGCCCCAGCCGACGACGCCCAAGCCGTTGACCATCGTGGTGTGCGAGTCGGTGCCGACAAGCGTGTCCGGATAGGCTTCGCCTTCCGCACCGAAGATAACGCGGCCCAAGTACTCGATGTTGACTTGGTGGACGATGCCCGTATCGGGTGGAACGACCTTGAAGTTGTCGAGCGCCGCTTGGCCCCATTTCAAGAACTCGTAACGCTCTTTGTTGCGCTCGAACTCCAGCTCGGCGTTCTTCGCGAACGCATCCGGCGTGCCGAAGTAATCGACCTGCACCGAGTGATCGATCACCAGCTCCACGGGCTGCAACGGGTTGATCTTCTTCGGATCGCCGTTCATCGACGCCATCGCGTCGCGCATCGCAGCGAGATCGACGACGACCGGCACGCCCGTGAAATCCTGGAGCAGGACGCGAGCTGGGCGGAACGCGATCTCGCGCTCGCCGATCGTCTTGGGATCCCAACCGGCAAGCGCCACGATATCCTCTTTGGTGACGGAGACGCCGTCCTCGCAGCGGAGCAGGTTTTCCAGGAGGATCTTGAGCGAATACGGCAGCCGCGAGACATGGCCGACGCCTTTCTTCGCCAGCGCGTCGAGCCGGTAGATGGCATATGAACGCCCGCCGACGGTCAGGGTGTCCTTGGCGTCGAAGCTGTTGAGTCGCGTACGATTCATGGGACTCCTCTCCTTGGTTCGATCGAAGCCTTCGCCATTGCCCTCTCGCCTCCCGGGGCTATCGCCTGCAGCGAAAACGCTCTCCGGTTCGATCGCTATCGCCGGTCCCTGGAGGGCCGTATTCGGAAGGCCGGCAAGCCGGGTATAAGGAGCTTCATTGCGACGACCTGCAATGGGAGGGCCAGAGGATGAGCAATCGCCTCCAGTATGCCGGCGCCCATGGAGGAGCGCGGACCGTGCCGAGCGGGCCGGAACCGTTCAAGCATCGGAGGGACAGGGACGCGTTGCTCGCATGGTACGCGGAGAACCGTCGGCGCACCGAGCGGATCTTCGACCTCGTGGTTCCCGAAGCGTACGAAGCCAGGCCGATCCCGCTTCGCCACCCGATCGTCTTCTACGAGGGACATCTCCCGGCGTTCAGCTACATCACGCTGGTTCGCAACGCGCTGGACGGCAAGCCCATCGACGCCGAGCTAGAGCGTCTTTTCGAACGCGGGATCGATCCCGGCAGACTGGAAGACGCCGACAAAGCGCAGCCGTCGGCGTGGCCATCCCGTGCGCGCATTCGCGAGATGGCGGCGCGCTGGGATGCGGCGATCGTCGACGCCATCGTCTCGGGGCCGCTCGACGCGATCGCTCAGGCGGTGTTCACGATCCTCGAACACGAGCAGATGCATCACGAGACGCTGCTCTACATCCTTCACCGGCTGCCCGTGGAGCATCTGCGCCGCCCGCCCGGGTACGAACCGCGTCTGCAAGACCGGCAGCCGAGGCGCCGCGTCGTTGAGATTCCGGCGGGACGCGTTACGCTGGGCGCCGATCGCGGCGTCGCCGAGTTCGGCTGGGACAACGAGTTCGACGCGTGTCGCACGAAAGTGCCGGCGTTTGCGATCGACGCGCACAGCGTCACCAACGGCGACTACGTGGCCTACGTCGAGGCGGGCGCCGATGCTCCGCCGTTCTGGGCGCGGCGCGACGGCGCGTGGATGCTGCGCACGCTCTTCGAGAAGATTCCGCTTCCGCTCTCGTGGCCCGTCTACGCGACCCGTGACCAAGCCAAAGCTTACGCCGCATGGAAAGGCGGGCGCCTTCCCACGGAAGCGGAATACCATCGCGCCGCGTACGGCACGCCTGACGGCCGCGAACGCTCGCAGCCATGGGGCGAGGAGCCGATCGACGCGACGCGCGGAACCCTCGATTTCCAGAGGTGGGACCCGGTACCGGCGGGCTCGCACCCCGCGGGCGCGAGTGCCTTCGGCGTGCACGACATGGTGGGCAACGGATGGGAGTGGACGGATTCGCCGTTCGAGCCGCTGCCTGGTTTCGTCCCCATGGCGACCTATCCGGTCTACTCGGCCGACTTCTTCGACGGTCAGCATTTCGTCGTCAAAGGCGCTTCGCCGGTGACGGCGCGCAGCCTGATCCGGCGGAGCTTCCGTAACTGGTATCGTTCGAGCTACCCGTACGTCTACGCGAAGTTCCGCTGCGCTTGGTCATGACACCCTCGTAAACGGAGCCACAAAAGAGCGCGTCGATTTCGGGAAGCGAGATAGGGGTCCGCACGAACAGCGCGAAGCCCTACCAAGCCCATGATCACGATTCAGCTTCCCGTCGACGACGGCACGATCGAGCGCCCGCGTACTCATGAGCTGCGCGCCACACAAGCGCGCATCAAGGAGCTCGCGCGCCGGAAGAACGCCGTCATTCTCGCGCATATCTACCAACGGCCGGAAGTTCAGGAGATCGCCGACTTCGTCGGTGACAGTCTCCAGCTCAGCCGCGAGGCGGCGGCGACCGACGCGGACGTGATCGTCTTCTGCGGTGTCCACTTCATGGCCGAGACGGCGAAGCTGCTCTCGCCCAACAAGCTCGTGCTCTTGCCGGACATGAAGGCAGGTTGCGGCATGGCGGACATGATCACCGGCGATCAGGCCCGCGCCTTCCGTGAGGAGTTTCCCGGCCTTCCGCTCGTCTCGTACGTCAACACGTACGCCGACGTGAAGGCGGAGTCGACGATCTGCTGCACCTCCACCAATGCCGTGAAGATCGTGCAGTCCCTTCCCGAAAAAGAGATCCTCTTCGCGCCGGACAAGTTCTTGGGCGCCTTCGTTCAGAAGAACTGTCCCGACAAGAAGATCATCACGTGGAGCGGCTACTGCCCCACGCACTTCGTCATCAGCGCCGACAACGTGCGCCGGCGCATGGAGCAGTTTCCCGATGCGTTGGTCCTCGCGCACCCCGAGTGTTCGCCGGAGGTGCTGGAGCTGGCCGACTACGTCGGCAGCACCAACGGGATCATGGAGTACGCGCAACGCAGCTCGCACCGCGAGTTCATCATCTTGACGGAGAGCGGTCTGCTCCTGCGGTTGAAAGAGCTCTGCCCGGACAAGAAGTTCCACTCCATCGCCCCGTGCCCGCACTGTCCGTACATGAAGTTCATCGAGCTCGAAAAGGTCGAGGCATGCCTAGCGCAGGAGCTCAACCCGATCGAGATCCCGACGGAGATCATGATCCGCGCGCGCGCCAGCATCGAGCGCATGCTGGCCGTCTAAAGGAACGTCACCCTTCGCGCGATCGCCCGTAGACTTGACGCATCTGCGCTTCGAAGTGCGTGAGATCGCCGCGAATCTCGTGGTTCGCCGTCGTGAGATCGCGGCGCTGAATGGCGTACGGCAAGTCATTGAACTCGGGGGCGCGCACGAAGTACGCCGTCGGCGAGATGGCGATCATCGGGTAGTCGCCGTTCAAAACCGGCTCCGCGGCGGGATGGTCGATGATCCAGAAGTTCGAGGCGCCGCTCCCCACGCAGCGAGCCTTGACGCCGCGCAGCAGCAATCGCGGCGCATCGGCCGGCGGCTTCGGCTGAGGCGTGGTCAAGAGCCGCCGCGCCGTCTCCTCCGACGACTTGCCCATGTGTGACACGACCCAGCTCTCGTGGCTGGGCTTTTCCGTCGAATCGCTCATCGTGAAACGGAAGATTCCTGGAGCGTAAAGTCGAGCCCTACGTCCAGCGCGCTCACGCTATGCGTCAGCGCGCCCACGGAGATGAGATCCACACCCGTGCGCGCGATGTCGCCGATTCGTTCCAGCAAGATGCCGCCGGACGCTTCGAGCACGACGCGCCCTTGCGCCATCTCCACCGCCTCGCGCATCGCGTCGAGCGACATGTTGTCGAGCAAGATCGCTTCGGCACCGGCATCCAGCGCCTCGCGCACCTGCTCGAGCGAGTCACATTCGACCTCGATGGGCATACCGGCCGGAGCCCATGCTCGCGCTCGAGCCAACGCCTCGCGCACGGAGCCGACGACGGCCAAGTGGTTGTCTTTGATCAAGATCGCGTCGTACAGCCCCGTGCGGTGGTTGCACCCACCTCCGGCGCGCACGGCGTAGCGTTCCAACGCGCGCAGGCCCGGCGTCGTCTTGCGCGTGTCGACGATACGGGTCTTGGCGTTACCCACGGCATCGACGTACGCGCGTGTCAGCGTCGCGATCCCGCAGAGACGGCCGAGCACGTTGAGCGCGACGCGCTCACCCGTGAGGATCCCCCGGGCGGGGCCCTCAAGGCGCAGCAACACGCTCCCCGGCACGATCCGCGCGCCGTCCGTGACGCCGATCGTCACGTCGATGCGCGGGTCCACGAGCGTGAAGACGCGAGCGGCGATTCCCACGCCGGCAACGATCCCCGCGCGACGCGACGCGATGACGCCCCGCGCGTGCGTGTCCTCCGGGATCAGCGCCAGCGTGGTGGCATCGCCTTCACGCACGTCCTCATCGAGCGCCGCCAGCAGCAAGCGATCGAATGCCGCGGCCCCGTCGAGATCGATCGGCGTGAAGGTCGCGTGCTCTTCATACGGATGGCGGATCATATGATCGCCTGCTCCAAGGCGACGGATTCGAACGATTGGCCCGCCGCGTTCCAGATGATGCGGCGGCGCCAGTGCGCATCGTCGCGTTCCGGAAAGTCCAGGCGCGCGTGGCTGCCGCGGCTCTCCTCCCGCAACGATGCGGCGCGGGTCATGATACGCGCCGCGGCCAGCGCGCTGCGCGCTTCGAGCGCGGACCGATTCATGGGTTGCTCCGGCGCCGTCGCGGCCAAGCGCTCCAGCGCCTCGCTCGCGTGTTCCAAGCCGGCGCGGGAACGTTCCAGGCCCACGTGCGCCCAGAGAAGATCGGCAATCTCCCCAATGCCCAGCGGCGCGCGCACGACCGGCGGCGGGGCCGTCCTCCTGGGGTCCTCAGGGGTCAGGCAAGCGCTATCGGCGATGCGGTCGGCCGCGCGAGCGGCGAACACCAGGCATTCCGCCAAGGAGTTGCTCGCCAAGCGGTTTGCGCCGTGCAAGCCGGTGCACGCGCACTCTCCCACGGCGAAGAGCCCTTTGACGCCCGTGCGTCCCCACAGATCGGTGCGGATGCCGCCCATGTGGTAGTGGGCCGCGGGAGAGACGGGAATCGGCTGCGTGCCGATGTCGATGCCGTAGTCCGCGCAGGCCCGCGCGATGTTGGGAAAGCGCGTACGAATCCGTTCAGGTGTTCCGATCGGGCGAAGATCGAGCGACGCACGTCCGCCGGCGCGCATGTGGTCGAAGATGGCGCGCGCGACGACGTCACGCGGAGCCAGCTCGCCGCGCGGATGCGTGTCGAAGCAGAACCGCCGCCCGCGATCGTCGACGATGACGCCGCCCTCGCCGCGTGCCGCCTCCGAGACCAGCAGCGCCGGGGCGCCCGCGACGGAGAGCGCCGTCGGGTGGAACTGCACGAACTCGACGTCGGCGAGCCAGGCGCCCGCTTCCAGCGCCAATGCCAAACCGTCTGCCGTCGCCCCCGGCGGGTTCGTCGTGCGGGCGAAGAGACGCCCGCTCCCGCCCGTCGCCAACCCCACCCCCCGCGAGACGAGCACAGGGCTCACGTCGCCGTCGATCAGCAGCCACGCACCGCAGCATCCGGCATCCGTCACGATCAGCTCGATGGCCGTGGCGCGCTGCAGCACCGTGACGTTCTCATGGGCCAAGACACGCCCGGCGAGCGTCTGTGAGATGGCGCGCCCCGTCGCGTCGGCGGCGTGCACGATGCGCGCGTGGCTGTGCGCAGCCTCGCGCGTCAGCTCCAGCGCCCCGGCGAGCGTGACGTCGAAGGCAACCCCCAAGCGGTGGAGCTCCTCGACGCGCTGGGGCGCCTCCTTGGCTACGACCTCGACAGCGCCCACATCGCAGAGGCCCGCCCCGGCCGCCAAGGTGTCGGAGACGTGCGCCGCGGCCGAATCTTCCTCCAGATCAAGCGCGGCGGCGACGCCGCCTTGCGCCCACGCCGTATTCGACTCTTCGATCGTTCCCTTGGTCGCCAAGACGACGGAGAGGCCGCGCTCGGCGCAAGATAGCGCCAGCAGCAGGCCGGCCGCGCCCGAGCCGATGACGAGAACATCGCGTCGTATCATCGGGCCGCTCCTTTCCCACCCGCAGGAACGCTACCTCTCCACATGCTGCGAGCGCGCCCCCTCCGGCGCGCTCGTACGTTTGAACTCCGACGTTTCTAGAGACCGACTCGCAAGCCCAGGAACGCCGACGACCCGACCGTGCTCTGCCCGCTCCCGTAGACGCGCAGCTCGACTGCGGTCGCCGGGGCAACCTTCTTGCCGAGGATGCCCACGAAGACGGTGCCGCTGCTGCCGTTCTGCTTGAACTGGCCGACGCCGACGCCGCCGCCGATGTAGCCTTCTGAGCCTCGGCCCACGACTTCAGCCGTCGCCGCGTAACGGCCGCCGTTATCGGAGAGCGGAGCCCCGATGGAAAGCTGCACCTGGGCGGGGGTCGCCGGCACCGAGAATGACTGCGTGAGGATACCGCTCACGTTCGCGCTGTTTCCGTTGCCGGTGCTGATGCCGCCCGCCAGCGACGTCGCGGCCGAAGCCGGCGCCGCAAGGACCAGCGCTCCGCCAAGGGCGAGCAGTGGGGTAAGACGTTTCATGGTTATCATGATTACTACTTTGCCCTCACTTACCGCTTACCCGCTCTTTCCGGCTTCAAGGAGTGTCGTCGCTCACGAACAACCTTAGGTCGCCATGAAGACCTCCCTCACCGGCATTCAGCCCAGCGGCACCGTTCATATCGGCAATTACCTCGGCGCGATCGTTCCCGCCATCGAGATGGCGCAACAATACGAGCGATCGCTGTATTTCATTGCCGACGAGCACGCGCTGACGTCCGTCGACGACCCCGCGAAGCTGCGCGGGTGGGTCTACGATCTGGCTGCCGCCTGGCTGGCGTGCGGGCTCGACCCGCAACGCACGATCTTCTACCGCCAGTCCGCCGTCCCGGAGGTCTTCGAGCTAGCCTGGATCCTCGGCTGCGTCACGCCCAAGGGCCTGCTGGATCGTGCCCACGCGTACAAGGCTGCCCTGGCCGAGAAAAAAGAGGTCAACGTCGGAATCTACATCTATCCCGTGCTCATGGCCGCCGACATCATCCTATTCGATACGACGTCGGTGCCCGTCGGCAAGGACCAGAAGCAGCACGTCGAGTACGCCCGCGACATCGCGCAGAAGTTCAACCGCCTCTATGGAGAGGTATTGGTCGCCCCCGAACCGGTCATCCGCGAGGAGGTCATGATCATTCCCGGCATCGACGGCCGAAAGATGTCGAAGTCGTACGGCAACGTGATCCCGCTCTTCGCCTCGGCTGACGAGCGGCGCAAGCTGATCATGCGCATCAAGACGAACTCGCAGCCCCCGGAGGAGCCGAAGGACCCGGAGAGCAGCGACATCTTCCAACTCTATCGTCTCTTCGCTACGACGGCGCAGACGGAAGAGCTGCGCCGGCGCTACGCAGCGGGGATCGGATGGGCCGAGGCAAAGACCGCACTCGCGGACGTGATGGAAGAGCGGCTGGCGCCGCTGCGCGAGCGGTACGAGGCGCTGCGCGCCGACGAGGCCGGGCTCGACCGGGTGCTGGCGCAGGGCGCCGAGCGCGCGCGCACGATTGCGCGAGCGACCATGGCGCGCGTCCGCAGAGCCGTGGGTCTCGCGTAACTCATAGCGCTGCACTCATCGTCCTCTCATCGTCGTCTCACCCGAGACGACAAGATGGCGGCGCTGCCGAGCCGTATAAGTGAGAGGTATGGTCGTTTCGCATCAGGCGCGTATTCTGGGCGTCATTGCTCTCTGTGTCGCGAGCGCGCTCCCAGCCGAGGGAGCCGTCTCGCGGACGGCCGCCTACGACGCTCCAGACCGCGATTCGCTGTCGGCCACGGGATTCGCCGATCTCACGACGCACGGCACGGCCCCGTTGTCGACGACGGCCACGCTGCGCATGGACGACCGCAACATCTATGTGACCTTCCATGCCGAGCAGGCGGGCGTGCCGATCACGGCAACGCAGACGACGAACAACGTGGGCTTCGGCCTGGACGATTATGTCGGCATCGGCATCGACACGAGCAACAGCGGACAACAAGTTTACTACTTCGAGATCACGCCGCGCGGCGTGCGCTATCAGCAATCCAGCGAGTCCAGCCGCTACGAGCCCGCCTGGAGCGGACAAGCCAAGATCGAAGGCTCCGCCTGGACGGCGACGATGACGATCCCCATTCGGGTCCTCCGAACGCAGGGTTCGTCCGTGCAGACGTGGCGCTTCAACTTCATCAGACGCGTCGCCGCCGCGAGCGAAGACTACAGTTGGGCCTACGATCCGCTGATGGACAACAGCCAGAACTTCCCCAACGTGATCGACGCGCGCTTCTGGCCGGCCCTCACCAACGTCCATGTGGCCGCGCAGCTCGTGCGCCTACGCCCGCACGGCGAACTCTACGCACTCGCCGACTTGGGACGGGATCGCCGTCAGTTCCAAGTTCAGCCGGCCGTTCCCAACGTTTTCGCCGCCCGATCGATCCGCGCGTACGGTGGCGACATCACCTATCCCATCACGGGCTCCATGGCGGCCGTCGCGACGCTCAGCCCGGATTTTTCTAACGTCGAGACGGACCAGCAGACGATCGCTCCCCAAGAGTTCCCGCGCGCGCTCTTGGAGACGCGCCCCTTCTTGGCGCAGGGCGCCTCGTTCTTGACCCCCAACCCATTGTTCTTCAACCCGTACTACCCGGAACCGATCTTTTACTCTCCCAACGTCGGCGCATTCGATCGCGGCGTGAAAGTGGAAGGAACCTACGGCCTGCAGTCGCTGGGCGCCATGGAGATCAAGGGCGCCGGCTTCGACGACGAGATCTTCGGCTTCAAGCACGCGCTCCCGGATCGCTCGTTCCTCTGGTGGGCTGACGGCGTTGCGGCGCATCACGCGAGCGGCGCCGACACGGCCACGGAGCTCGGCTTCGAGGGCCGGAATCTCAAGAACGGGTTCATCTACGGCGTCAACCGAGGGATGGATCGGGGAACGTTCGTCACCGCTCCCGGAGCAGCCAATAACCTCGGCGCCTTCGTTGACGTCCATCGCCCCAACTACGAAGGCTACATCGGCTACCGCGATATGGGTCCGCAGTATGCGCCGGTCGACGGCTACATCGTCGCCAACGATACGCGAGGCGTCTACTCGTACGTCAATCTCGTCGGTAACGGCTCCGGACACTCGGTCGTCAAGTCATGGGCGCTCTTCCTCAACGGTGACCGCTTCCTCGACCGCTCCGGGGCCGTGCGCGAGGCCGACGTGCTCGTCAACGCCGATATCACCTTGACGAACCTGATCCATCTGACGCCCGGCTCGTCAGTGAGCGAGCTGCGCACCTATGCGCAGCCATATCCCACCTACGCCGGCGGCGTGACGCAGTCGTTCAACCAACACAATTTCGCCGTCGGATACAAGGACGGCACGCCGACGCCCGTCGACGTCAACTATAGCTGGGGGCCGTTCTCGAACTTCTTCCTCCAGCAGTTCACGTCGAGCATGTCGCGGCCGTTGAGCGCTACGTCCAGCATCTCGCTCGAGTGGGACGGAACGCGCGAGCGCTTCACCTCCGGTGGAAGCGACGGTCAGTGGCTGCGGCGCATCTCGTACGCCCGCTCGCTGGGTCCCGAGGCGAACTTCTCGCTGGGCTTGCGCTCGGTCTCCGGGACGGGCGGCTTCGCGCAGCCGGGGGTCAACCTTGCCGCCAGCTACCATCGCAAGTTCCGGGGCGGAAACGAGCTCTACGTCGAGTACGGGACGCCGGCCGCCGTCGCCACCCTCCAGCGCATGATCGTCAAGTACGTGATGAACTTCGGCGGCGGAACCGGCACGTAGCGTACCTGCACACTAGTCGCTCTTCCAACTAAACGGCGCATAGTGGCCGTTGTTCTTGCCGCCGGCGTCCTCCCAGTCGATGCCGAACGCGTGCAGTCGCGCGCCGCGGCCTTTGGCCAACGCCAGTCGCGTGGCCGCCGGATGCCCGACGTTGTCGAGAGACATGGGCTGGCTTTGATCGCCCCCCGGCACGCCTTCGATCGCCATCTCGAGACCGCCGGGGACGCTGACGGAGCGGCGCATCCCACTCTGCTCGAAGCGAATCGGGTGCACCTCAACGCCCGCGAACGTGCCGATCAGTGGAATCAGTTGCGCCAGCGGCCCACCGGCCTGCCCTCCGGCGATCTTCACAAGCGCTTCGCGCTGGTCCGGCGTCGCGCGATCGTCGGTGATGATGCCGACGGTCCAGTTCCCATCGGCCATCACTCCCGGCGTGTGATCGCAGGATCCCTTCGTGGGGCGGGCGGTCAGGCTCGTTGGCACGCAAGGACAGAGATAGTCGCAGCTGCATGCCTCGAAGTAACTCCCGCTGATCTGCCATGACGGACCGGACATAGCTGCACCTTCCTCTCGATGGCGAGTTCCTATCCATGGAGTATGTTCGCCACGCCCATTGCGGCAAGGACACATCCGGCGATTCGAGCGCTATACGTGCCGTACGGCAACAGCTTCTCCACGAAGATAACCACGGATATCGCGAGCACCCAGGGCAGCGCCATTGCCCCGGCCGCGACGACGACCACCATGAGCGCCCAGCAACACCCGATACAGGACAGCGAGTGCTCCCATCCCATGCGCAGCGCGCCGAGATACCCTGAGCGCCAATGGCCCATCAGAAAGCCAAGCGGGCTCCGGCAGATGCGCAGGCAACGCTCCTTCAGGGCCGTCCATTGGTAGGCCCCGGCCATGAGAAGCACGACTCCGAGTGCGTAGGGCAACAGATGCGCGGCGCCCGGGCTCGTCGCGGTGACATGGGCGAGACCCTGACTCGCCGCGTAGATCGGAATCCCGGTCGCCGCCCACATCACGAGGTACGCCAGCGCGAAGAGCAGCGTGGGGAGCCCCGGCAGCGCCGGGGAGGAATGGCGCTTCGCGACGCTTCCATAGAGTGCGAGCATCGGCAGGGCGCTGGGAAGCATCATCGACGCCATCATGACGCTCCAAGCCGAGAGGTAGAGGAGCAGTCCCGCAAACTGCCCCGCTGGGGCATCGTTCATGACGCCCACGCTATCCATGGACATGGCTCGGCGCATGACCTCAGCCCACGCAAGAGTCGCCCCTTGCCGCCCGCCCGCTCGGCGCTCCAGTCCCCTGCGCCGGCGGTTTCCATGGTATACTACGTGCCGATGTCCACCGCGCACATTCGTAATTTCTGCATCATCGCCCACATCGACCACGGCAAGACGACGCTCAGCGACCGCCTGCTGGAGATGACCCAGACCCTCTCCAAGCGGGACATGACCGAGCAGACCCTCGATGCGATGGACTTGGAGCGCGAGCGCGGCATCACCATCAAAGCCCATCCGGTCACGCTCACGTACACGGCCCGCGACGGCAAGACGTACGAGCTCAATCTGATCGACACGCCCGGCCACGTCGACTTCTCCTACGAGGTAAGCCGAAGTTTAGCCGCTTGCGAGGGCGCCCTGCTGGTGATCGACGCCAGCCAAGGCGTGGAAGCTCAAACGCTCGCGAACTATCACCTGGCCACCGAGCACAACCTCCAGATCATCCCCGTCATCAACAAGATCGATCTCCCCAGCGCCGATCCCGAGCGCGTCAAAGAGCAGATCGAGGAGCTGCTGGTCATCGAGCGCGACGAGGCGATCCTGGCCAGCGCGAAAGAAGGTATCGGCATCGAGGAGATCCTCGAGGCGATCGTTCATCGCGTTCCGCCGCCGAAGGGAGCGCGCGATCATCTGCGTGGACTCGTCTTCGACGCGCAATTCGACACGTACCGCGGCGTCATCTGCTATGTGCGCGTCGTCGATGGCACGCTAAAGCCCGGCATGAAGTTCATGTCGATGGCCCACGAGCGCTCGTTCGACTGCACGGAAGTCGGCGTCTTCAAGCCGCACATGGTCAAGACGGAGCAGCTCTCCGTGGGCGAAGTGGGCTACGTGATCGGCAACGTCAAAACGCTTGGTGACATCGACGTCGGCGACACCATCACCGCCGCCGACAACCCCGCCGTCCACCCACTACCCGGCTACCGTCCCGTCACGCCGATGGTCTACTGCGGCCTCTATCCCAACGAGGGCGTGGAGTACTCAGCTTTGCGCGACGCGCTCGAGAAGCTCAAGCTCAACGATGCGGCATTGGTCTATGAGCCCGAAACCTCCGTGGCGCTGGGCTTCGGCTTCCGGTGCGGTTTCTTGGGGCTCTTGCACATGGAGATCGTGCAAGAACGCCTCGAGCGTAACTATAACCTGGAGCTGATTGCCACCAGCCCTTCCGTCGTGTATCGCGTCACCAAGACCGACGGCAGCGTGGAGATGGTGGACAATCCCGCGAAGCTGCCGCCGAAGACGCTGATTCGCGAGATCGAAGAGCCGTACGTCAAAGCGACGATCATCACGCCCAACGAGTACGTTGGAACGATCATGGAGCTCTGCCTCAACCGCCGTGGGACGATGGTCGGCATGGAGTACCTGCCGGACACGCGCGTGATCCTCACGTACGACATCCCGCTGGCCGAGGTCATCGTGGACTTCTTCGATCAGCTCAAGAGCCGCACGAAGGGCTACGCCAGCCTGGACTATGAGGTCACGGGATATCGTCACGGAAAGCTGGAGAAGCTCGAGATTCTCCTCAACGGCGAGCCCGTCGACGCGCTGAGCTTCATCGTCGCCCAAGAGAAAGCGCAGACGTGGGGTCGCGCGCTGGTGGAAAGGCTCAAGGAAGTCATCCCACGCCAGATGTTCGACGTCCCGATCCAGGCGGCGATCGGTGGGAAGATCGTTGCGCGCGAGACGGTGAGCGCCATGCGCAAGAACGTCTTGGCGAAGTGCTACGGCGGCGACATCACGCGCAAACGCAAATTGCTCGAGAAGCAGAAGGCCGGCAAGGAACGTATGAAGCGCGTGGGGCGCGTCGAGCTCCCGCAGGAAGCGTTCATGGCCGTGCTGCGTTTGGAAGAATAGCTCACGGCTTCCAACGCTTCTGGGATCCGTCAAGTCAGCCGGTGACGTATTTCCACTCGGACGACCCACCGAGAGAGAGGATACGCACCATGTCGATCAGTCGCACCGCACTCCAGAGCATCGGATACGCGTTGGCATTCACCTTAGGAATGCTCGCAACCGGACCGGCGCTCGCACAATTCCAGCACGCCAACAGCCCCTGCGCCGCCAAGGCGGCGCATGTCAAGAGCATGCAGAACCCCGCTCAGGCAACGAGCGCACAGGACCCCGATCCGATCCCGTGGGAGCTGCTCAGGGGCGGACCGTAAGTCCGGGTGTTAACGGTTCGCTGAACTCGCACGGCTGTACGCGGGAGGGCGCCGCTCGGACGGCAAAGTGGCTGCCATGGCCAAGCACGATGCGCTCGAGAAGGCCCTGGGCGAGATCCTCAAGGGAATCCCCCCTCTCCCGCGGCCGGCGGCAGCGCCGCCGGTGTCAAAGACGCCGAAGCGCAAGAAAGGCGAGCCCGATCCTCAAGCCGATCCGGAAGCGTGGGATCGCTATCGGACGTGCGAGCGCAAGAAGGCCTATCCCACGGAGACGGCGGCGCGCCTCGATGCGCTCCGCCAACGGCGCCGTCTCTTCGTCTACCGCTGTCGCTTCTGCGAGAAGTTCCATCTCACCAGTCAGGGACCGAGCTGAGCCCGACGCGGTCTGTTCGCCGTTGTCAAATATTCCTTCGGCGCGCTGCACGTCACTCTTCGACCGCGCACGATCGCATCCTGGAGTGCCTGCGTCGCATACGCCTACGCCGCTGATCCTTTCCATCTGATGTCCCGGTTGTTGGCGCTGCGAGGTCGTGATACAGTAGGCTCGTTATGGAGACGACGCTTCCCGCTGCCGCCACCACGCCAAGCCGTCGCGTCGGGGTCGTCTCGGCGCTCTTCTACGTCTTCCTCTGGGCATCGGCATTCGCCCCCAGCAAGATCCTTTCGGTCGAGGCGCAGCCGCTGTGGATGCTGGTGATCCGTTTTCTGATCGCAGGCATCGTGCTGGCCACCATCGCGCTCTTTGGGCGCCGGCGATTTCCCGCGAACACGCGCGAGTGGCTCGAGCTGGCGCTCCTGGGCCTGCTCACCAATGCGCTCTATCTCGGCCTCGCCTACATCTCACTCGAGCATCTCTCGTCGGGAATCGGCGCGATCCTCGCAAGCACGACACCGCTCATGCTGGCGTTACTCGCGCCGAGGCTACTGGGTGAATCGCTGACCTGGAGCAAAGGCCTCGGTCTCCTGCTGGGCTTCGCCGGCGTGTTGGCCATCATGGTCGTTCGCGCCGGCACGGGGACGGCGCAGCCGCGAGACGTGGCGATCAACGTCCTCGGCGTGCTCTCCTTCGTCTTCTCCACCATTCTCTTCAAGCGCATCCAACGTCGGCACGATCTCGTCGTCGCCACGTCGGTCCAGCTCGCGGGTGCCGGGATCTTTCTCATTCCGGCGGCAGCGGCGCTGGAAGGTTCCTTGCACACCGTCTTCACGCCGGCCGTGCTGGCGTCGCTGGCCTATCTCATCATGGTCATCAGCATCGGAGCTTCTCTGCTCTGGTTTTGGCTGCTCACGCACGGCGAAGCCAGTCGAGTCAGCGCGTTCTATTTTCTCACGCCAGCTTTCGGGCTCGTGTTGGGATGGCTCTTGCTCGGCGAACGGATCGCGCCGCGCGACCTCATTGGCCTGATCGCCATCGCGGCCGGCATCTCCCTCGTTCAGCGCGGCAATTAAGGGAGATCCGTGTGAAAGAGGCGGCGCGTGATCTCCAGCGCCGTCAACGTCAGCGCGACGCCGAGCACGGTGCTCCACAGGATGCCGACGTGCGCCACCCAGATGGCGAAGGCCGAGGCGAAAGCGATCAATCCGACACAAGCCGGAGCGAAGCCAGCCAGCATCGCGCGCACGGCCGGCGCGCCGGCGTCGACCTGCGCGAAGCTCACGGCGATCGTCGTTGCGAGCGGATACGATCCCAGCACTCCGGTCCAGGTCGGCCCCAGGCGACCGGAGAGCTCGCTGATGACCACGACGATGACGCCCGCGAGAAGCGAGCGCGCCAACGTGAGTCCCGGCGGCGGATGCGGAAGCTTGACGTGCGTGACGAAGCGCCGCACCCACCACGAAACGGCCGACAAGACCAAGAGTGTCACCGGCAGCGCCGTCCCGACCGTCCAATGCGGCAACGTCACCAGATATCCGCCGATGAGAAAGCAGAGAATCCCCAGCGCGAGCCCGGCTACCAATCCCACCCAGCGCCGGCGCGCTTCCACGCTACATCCAAAGACGTAGCCGACGACGAAGCACTCGACGGCGGCGAACCCGGCCAACGAATACGTTGCCGTGTGGGCGGCAAACGCCGTGCCGTTCTTCAATGCGATCAGCACAAGCGTCGGCCCCGTCGTCAACGGCAAGCCCAGCACGAGTCCCGCGAAAGCGGCGCCGAAGCGTTTGGCGAGCACGGGAATGCCCGCGACGAGGATGGCGACGATCGCCACCTTGATCACGACGACGATCAGGGCCTACCTCCCCAGCGCGTAAAACTCGGCGTTGGGACGCAAATCCATGGCGGCGGCCATGCGATTGCTGAAGCCGAAGAAGGCGGCGATCGCCGCGATGTCCCAGATATCGTTATCGCTAAAGCCCGCATCGCGTAAGCGCGCGAGCTGTGCGTCGTCGACCGTCGAGCCTTGACGATTCAAGCTCGTCGCGAACTCCAGCATCACTCGCTCGCGATCGGAGAGCTGGGCCGTGCGCCAATTCGTTGCGATCTGATCGGCCAACAGCGGACGCTTCGAGAGGATACGCAACGCCGCGCCATGCGCCACGACGCAGTAGAGGCAATCGTTCTCCCCGGAAACGGCCACGACGATCATCTCTCGCTCCGCGCGCGAGAGGCCGCTCTCGCCGCGCATCAAGACGTCGTGGTAGTGCATGAAAGCGCGGAAGTGCTCAGGACGCTGCGCGTACGCGAGGAAGACATTGGGAATGAAGCCGAGCTTCGCCTGGTTCTTCTCGATCGTTTCGCGCACGTCGTTGGGAAGCGCGGAGAGGTCCGGTGGCGTGCCAAACCGCGAAATGCGTTCCGTGTGCTCCAGCATGGATGGGGACCTTCGTGACCAGCCGCGCGGAACCTCGCTACACCCCCATTGCACGCGGCTGCTCGTCGAAGAAGCGCAGAACGTCGGTCGTGAAATCGCGATCGTGTTCGCCATGCGGCACGTGCCCCGTGCGCGAGTACACCTTCAGCGATCCGCGTGGAAGCGTCCGGGCCAGGCGCTCGCCCAACTCGGGCGGCACGTTCCGATCGGAGTCGCCCACGATGATCAGGGCCGGCGCCTCGATCCGCTGATAGCGCCGCTCGAGCTCTTCTTCCCTATCGAGCGCGATTCCGCGCGCCAGGTGCATCCAGCCCGTGATCACCGCGCGGGGATCTCCGTCATGTATGGGCAGGCGGCGGAAGCGCTCTTCGCTCCACGTCCGAGATTCGCGGTGAACCATGCGCAAGAACGCGCGCTGCGTGGCCGCACGTACCACCCATGGCGCAGCGCATGCCGCGAGAAGCTCGCCGATCAACGGCAGCACCAGCAGACGCATCTGCCAAGGAAGCGGCATGGCAAACGCGGGCGGCGCCTCCAAGGCCAGCGCGCGGATCCTGCGCGGAGAGAGCGCCGCCGCCGCCAGGGCGACCTTCGCGCCGATGCTATGACCGACGACATACGCGCGCTCGATGCCCAACGCGTCGAGCACTCCCAGGGCTTGCCGGCCGAGAGCGGCGAGATCGTATCGCCCCGGGCCCTTCTCCGACGCTCCGCAGCCGTAGAGGTCATACGCGACGGCGCGGTAGCGCTGCGCGACCGCCGGGAAGGTTCGCCACCACGTGCTCAGTGCGTCGGCGAAGCCGTGAATCAGCAGGACGGCCTCGCCGTGGCCCGCCTCGCGTACCCGCGTGCGAACCCCACCCGCGACGACGAGGCGGTCGCACGAGGCGGGTGTCACTCGCTGCGCAGCCCCAGTCCCGTCGAGATCAGCGAGCCGACGGTAAGCGCCAACACCGTGGCCACCAAGACCACGATGGCGGTCAGGATGCCGGTCTCCGGCTCGGGAAGAGAGATGTTCATCGCGGCGTCGAGGGAGGCGCTGCCCGGTCCCGCGGAGATGAGCCCGAGGTTCACCGCGATGAGGACCAGGTTGTATTCGAAGCCGCCGTGAGCGACCCAGAGGCCCTTCTTCAGATGAACGGCGGCAATGGCCGTGATCATGACGCCGATCAGGATAATCGGGCCGATGGGGTTGAGTAGGCCAAAGAACACCAAAGCTCCGCCCGTAAGCTCGGCCAGTCCGGCCAAGATCGCGAACGGACGCCCGGGCCGAATGCCGACCGATTCGAAGAAAGCCGCCGTCCCGGGGATTCCGGCGCCGCTTTCGAGGCTCCCGAAGAGCTTCTGCAGGCCGTGGAGCACGAAAAGGCCTCCGACGACCACGCGGACGATGAGCAGTGCGAAGTCCATAGTCTCTGTGCCTCCTGCTCTCTTGTACCGCAATTCGAACCCTTTGCCGCGCGGCGAAGGATGCCCGCGCGCTCCCACCGTAAGGAGGGCGCGATGATCACCCAAGACGAGATCGCCGAGCTGATCCGGCGCCGGATGCCGGATGCCGTCGTCGAAGCCCAGGAGTGGGGCAGCGCCACGGGCGACCATTACAACATCCGCGTCATCTCCAAGGCCTTCGAGGGAGTCCCCCTGATCGATCGCCACCGCATGGTCTACGCCGCGTTGGATGCCGCCCTGAAGGATGGTCGGCTACACGCAGCTCAGCTCAAGACCGAGACACCGAGTCCTTAACGAAACGCAGGTACGAGGGAAACATCATGGCCATCACCGTCGAGGAAGAGATCCAGCAAGAGATCGCCCAGCACAAGATCCTGGTCTACGGCAAAGGCACGAAGTTCCAACCGTTGTGCGGCTTCACGGTGGAGACCATCGAGTTCTTCCGCCAGTTCGGCTATCCGTTCGAAGTGATCAATGCGTTGGAGAACCCGGAGAAGCGCGAAGCGCTCTCGAGGATGACGAATTGGCCGACCCTGCCGAAGGTGTTCATCAACGGCAAGTTCTATGGCGACACCGACGTCCTGGGACCGATGGCCGAGAGCGGCGAGCTTCAGAAGCTGCTCGAGGAGACCTTCGCCGCGAAGTAGACGCCGATCACTTCGGCGCCGGCCCCACGACGAGGCGCACCAAATCGTTCGGTCTCAGCCACTTCGCCGCAGCTTGCCGCACGACGTCGGATGTGACGGTCAGCTCCTTACGCGCGTCGATGACGTCTTGATCCAGTGGCTCGTCCTCCGACGCGTGCTCCAGCAGTTGGTCGGCGACGCCTTGGAAGCTCACCTCGCTCAACGGCACGGCGCTCAGCAGTAGCGCCTTCGCTTGTTGAAGGCGTTCGTCCCCGACCGGTGCGCTCTGCAGGCGCTGCACGTCGGAGACGGCGATCTGCTGCGCTTTGGCGACGTTCTCCGGCATCGTGCCGTAGGCTATCAGGAACTCCGAGCGCGTCTTGCCGACACTGAGCTCCGATCCGGTGGAATACACCAGGGACGACTTCACCCGTAGATCCTGGTACAGATCCGAAGCAAAACCGCCACCACCCAGGATCGTGTTGGCCAGACGCATCGCCGGGACGTCCACATCGTTGCGCGTGAGTCCGAGCATCTCGACGAGATAGACTTCGTCTTGTATGCGTCCCGTGGCCGGAATCTGGATATCCTTCGAAGGATTATTCGGCACGGGCGGGTTGTCCACGTTGGGCTTGGGCCCCGTCGCCGTCCAACTGCCGAACCACTTCTCCACTTCCGCTTTCGCCTGGTCGGGCGTGACGTTGCCGACCACGACGATCGTGGTCATGTCGGGACGATAGGCCATCCGATACCATGCCTTGACGTCGGCCAGCGTCAAGCCTCGCACCGTTTGCGGCGTGGCGAAGCGCGTGTTGGGATCGCCCTTGGGCAGCAACGCGTTGCGCAGCGCGACCGAAGCCAGATGGTTCGGGGAGCGCTCCGCGGCGGCGACGCTCTCGTACTCTTGCTCCTTGACCGTTTCGAAGTCGTTGGCGCGAAATGCAGGGTGCAGCTCGTCGTCGGCCAGCAACTGCATCCCGCGATCAAGGTATTTTGCCAGCACGCTGAGCGAGAACGAGGTCCCCGTCGAGACGGTTGCCGCGATCTTGTCCAACTCCGCCTGATAATGCAAGCGGCTGTACGTGGTGGTCCCGTACGGGAGCAGCGCCGCCGTCAGCGAGGCGACGCCGTCCTTTCCCGGCGCCTCTTCGAGCCCAGGATTGGTCTTGATGAGTCCGCTCACGAACACGGTGGGGGAGATCGTCTCCGGCTGCACGACCAGCGTGATGCCGTTCGAAAGCTTCATCTCCGTCGGGTGGAGCAGCGGATCGGGAGGCTGCAAGTTCGAGAGCGCCGCCGTGGCCCAATCGGGAAGCGGCTCCGGCTTGCTCGGAGCGACCGCGTTCTGCTCGGGTGCCTTGCCGCTGGGAGGCGCGGCCACGGTCATCGCGCCCGTGTTCTTCGGGACCGCGTAAGCGATGGTCGCTGTTCTGCTGACGAAATAGGTGCGGAGAACTCGATTCACGTCGGCCACGCTCACGCGCTGGATGGCGGCGATATCGTCGTCGGGAGAGGTGCGCTCTTCCACGGCCACGGCCTGGCTCCACTGGAATGCCAAGCCTTCGATGGAGTTCTTCTTGAACTGCGCCTGCGCGACTTCAGAACGTTTGGCCGCCTCGACTAGATCGGCCGGCACGCCGCTCTTGCGATAGCTGTCGATGACATGCTCGATCATGGCGACCGCCGCCTCGGGCTTCATGCTGGCGGGAACCTGCAGCTCCGCCGCGCCGTAACCCGCTTGCATGAAGGTCTGCTGTCCGAAGTCGGCCTCGAAGGCCTTGCCTGACGCGACGAGGCCGTAGAGCGCCGCGCGCCGGCTGTTGAGCACGTCGTTGAGCACGACGGAAGCCGCATAGTCGCGGCTCGCGTAGCCCGGCAGGCGGTAGTAGACCTGCGCCAAGGTGTATGGCTGATCGCTGGTCTCCTTGAAAACAGCCGGCGTCAGCGGGCGCAGATGAACGCTCCGGCGCGGCGGCAACGGCGCGGCCGGAATGGGGCCGAAGAGTTCTTTGATCTTCGCCAGCGTCGCTTCCGGGTCGACGTTGCCCGTGATGACGAGGATCGCGTTGTTGGGATGATACCAGGTCTTGTAGAACGCTTGCAGCTGCGAAGCGTTGATGAGCTTGCCGAAGCTCTCGAGCGTGCCCAGGCCTTGATCGGCGTACGGCGTTCCTGCGAAGAGATGCGCCTGCGCCTTGGCTTGTAAGCGATAGTCGGCCTGGCTGTTGTCGCGCGTCACCTCCTGCTCGATGGCCCCCCGCTCCTCGTCCCAGGCCTGTTGGCTGTCGAGCAGTCCCGTGGCGCGCGAGGCCTCGATGTGCAGGGCCAAGTCCAGATCGCGCGAGGGCACCGTGTAGAAGTATTGCGTGACCTTGTCCTGCGTGTCGGCATCGTACTGGCCGCCCATCAGCGCGCCGATCTCCGCGAGCTGATTCGCGGAAAGCGTTTGGCTCCCCCGGAACATCATGTGTTCCTGCGCGTGGGCGAGTCCGGGGATGCTCTCGTCGTCGGAGCCGACCTCGTAGTTGAGCATCGTCGTCGCGACGGGCGCCAACGAATCGGGCACGATGATGACGTGCATGCCGTTGTCGAGCGTCGCGCGAAAAACGTCTCGTGCAGCGTTCTTCGCGCTCGACGGCACCATCGTCAGCGCGACCCCGATGGCCATGGCCAACAGCGCCGACCATACCCGCTTGCGAGTCTTCACCATCGTCCTCCGTCTCTCCGAACTGTTGACGCCCTTACTTCGCACGCCTCTCATGCGCGCCTTTCGGTCCAAACGTCTCAAGCACGGCGAAAGGTAGAAGCCGCCCTGTGACTCGAACTTGGCGTTTCCATGCCCGACGCGCGCTCTTTTACCCGCCTTGTCACCGCTCTACCGGCGACGGTTCCGTTCGTCGCTCCCGAGGCGCTGGAACGACACCGTGGCGAGCCCCTCGAATTGCGCCTCGGCGCCAACGAGAACACTTTCGGCCCCTCGCCGCAGGCGCTGGCCGCCATGCGCGCCGAGCTCGAGCGGTCGAGCTGGTACGGAGATCCGGAGAGCTACGATCTGCGCAACGGCCTCTCGCAACGCCTGGGCGTGGCGATGGAGAACATCGTCGTGGGCGCCGGCATCGACGATCTTCTCGGTTTGGTCGTGCGCGCGTTTCTCGATGTGGGTGAGTGCGCCGTGACGTCGCTGGGCGCCTATCCCACCTTCAACTATCACGTTGCCGGATTCGGCGCACGCCTGGAGTTCGTGCCGTACCGGGACGATCGTAACGATCTCGAGGCCCTTGCAGAATCCGCGCGCCGCCACGACGCGCGGATCTTGTACGTGTCGAATCCCGACAATCCCACCGGAAGCTGGCACGACGCTCAAGCGATAGCGGCGCTTCTCGATGCGCTCCCGGAGCAGACGTTGCTTCTGCTTGACGAGGCGTACGTGGAGTTTGCCCCCACGCCGCCGCTGCCGCTCGACGCCGAGGACCCGCGCGTCATCCGGCTGCGCACGTTCTCGAAAGCTTACGGGATGGCGGGCATGCGCATCGGCTACGCGATCGCCGAGCGTTCCACGATCGCCGCCTTCGAGAAGATCCGCCTTCATTTCGGCGTCAATCGCATCGCCCAATCCGGCGCGCTAGCGGCGCTCGCCGACCGTACCTTCCTCCAAGGCGTCATCGAAGGGGTCGCTCGAGGGCGAGAGGAGTATGCTGAGCTCGCCTCCTCTCTGGGCATCGCCACGTTGCCTTCGGCGACCAACTTCGTGGCGTTCGACTTCGGCACGCCGGAGCGCGCCCGCGCCGTGGCGGATGCGCTGCTCGCGCGGCGCGTCTTCGTGCGCATGCCGGGCGTCGCGCCGCTCAACCGCCTGGTGCGCGTCACGGTCGGCACGCCGGACGAGCGCCGCCGCTTCGCGCGCGTACTCAAGGCGGTCACGCCCTAAACGCGAACGGCACGCGAGCAGATGCGGCGTCGGCCTTCGTCACTACACGTCGACGTAGATATCGTCGCCTTCCTGGCTCACCGAGTACGTGCCGATGGGGATGACGGCGGGAAGCGCCAATACTTCGCCCGTTCGCACGTCAAAGCGCGCGCCATGACGGGGGCACTCGATCGCGCAGCCGTCGAGAAAGCCCTGCTCCAGATGGCCGCCGTCGTGCGTGCAGACGTCGTCGATCGCGTAGACCTTCCCGTCGCATTTGCAAAGCAGCACCTCGGTCCCGTCGAGAACGACCTGTTTGGTCGTCCCTTCGGGAATCTCCGAAGCCTTCGCCGCGAACCTCTTGGCCATCGATATCCTCTGCGTCCCCCCGCCGAGTTCAACGCGCGCAACTCGAACATGCGAGGGCGCCGTCGTTTAGATCGGACAATATGCGATGAGGGGACGGTATCCTTCGAGTGGTCTCCGCCGGTCGGCGGCTGCGATGCTGCAGCGCGAGCGATTTCGATTTCGCCCGCAGCCAAGAAGCGAGGACCCGACACGTACGAGAGTACGCGAGCGGCCGCAGCGACGATGGACCCGGGTGAATGCGCCGCGCTTAGCCGACGGCGCCTTCCATCTCCATCTTGACGAGCCGATTCAGCTCGACCGCGTACTCCATTGGGAGCTCTTTCACGAAGAAGTCGAAGAAGCCGTTCACGATCATCCCAACTGCTTCGTCCTCCGAGAGCCCGCGCGTCATCGCGTAGAAGATCTGGTCCTCGCCGACCTTCGAGACGGAGGCCTCGTGCTCGACGGTGCTGTGCTGCTCGTTGATCTTCATCGTCGGCAGCGTGTCGCTGGACGATTTCTCGTCCATGATCAGGGCGTCGCACTTCACGCGCGTCTTCGCGCCGACGGCTCCCGGCATCACCTCGACCAAGCCGCGGTAGGTCGTCTTGCCGCCGTGCGCGGAGACCGACTTGTTCGTCACAACCGACGTCGTGTTCGGCGCCACGTGAATCACCTTCGCGCCGGCGTCCTGGTGCTGCCCTGCACCGGCGAAAGCCATCGAGAGGATCTCGCCGCGTGCTCCCTCGCCCATCAAGTAGATCGACGGATACTTCATCGTCAGACGCGAGCCGATGTTTCCGTCCACCCACTCGACCGTCGCGTTGCGGTAGGCCTTGGCGCGCTTGGTGACGAGGTTGAAGATGTTGCGGTACCAGTTCTGGATGGTCGTGTAGCGGATGTGGCCGCCGTCCATCGCGATCAGCTCAACCACCGCCGAGTGCAACGAGCTGGTGGAGAACTTCGGCGCCGTGCAGCCCTCGATGTAGTGCATCGAGGCGCCCTCTTCGGCGATCAGCAGCGTGCGCTCGAACTGGCCCATGTTCTCGGAATTGATCCGGAAGTAGGCCTGGAGCGGAATATCGACCTTCGTGCCCTTCGGAATCCAGGCAAATGACCCACCGGACCACACGGCGGAGTTGAGGGCCGCGAACTTGTTGTCGGCCGGCGGAATCACCGTCCCGAAGTACTTCTTGACGATCTCCGGGTGCTCGCGGACGGCCGTGTCCATGTCGCAGAAGATCACGCCCAGCTTGTCGAGATCCGCGCGAATGTTGTGGTAGACGACCTCCGAATCGTACTGCGCCGAGACGCCGGCGAGGAACTTCCGCTCCGCCTCGGGGATGCCCAAGCGGTCGAAGGTCCGCTTGACGTCCTCCGGCACATCATCCCAAGACTGCGCGTTGGCCACGTCGCTGGCACGCACGTAGTACTGGATACCGTCGAAATCGATCTCCGAGAGCGCAGCGGTATCGCCCCACGTCGGCATGGGCTTCGACATGAAGATGTCGTACGCGCGCAACCGGAAGTCGGTCATCCAACCCGGCTCGTTCTTCAATTCCGAGATCTGCGCAACGATATCACGCGTCAGCCCCTTGCCGGTGCTGAACGCCGGTTTCTGCGGGTCGTGGAAGCCGTAGCGGTAGTCTTCGAAAAGCTCGTTCGGTTGCGTCTTGATCAGCTCGGTCGCCATCTTGCGCCTTTTGGGTTCCCGGGGGCTTTCCCCAAGAAAGAATCGGAGATTTTCCAGTGACTTCTTTACTTTCTCAGATCGACCTTCCGGGCGTCAAGGGGCTGAACGCGACCCGACGACCGAGCTGGCGGGCGGTCGCTCTCAGAAGCAGACGAAGCTTTGAAGCTTCGAGGCCAGGACCTGGACCAGAATCAAGACGATCAGGAACGAGAGATCGAGGCCTCCTAGCGGCGGGATGATGCGCCGAACGGGAGCAAGCACCGGCTCGATGATGGCCGCCAGCGCGTCGCTCCAGCGCCCGCGCAGCTGCGGCACCCACGAGACGAGCGCGTACACCAGCATGGCAAGCCAATACAGCTCGAGCAGCTTGCCGATCAGCGGCCAAAGACACAGATTCATCTGCTGCTCGCGATGACGTCGGCGGGGGCGCCGTGCAAGAACGGCGTGGGGTCGATAGCCCGCCCGTCGAGCATCAGCTGGTAATGGAGGTGGGGACCCGTCGCGAAGCCGGTCGCGCCGACGAGGCCGATCTCCTGGCCGCGCTTCACGGCTTGGCCTTCATGGACGAGAGCTTTCGAGAGATGAGCATACCAGCTATGGTAACCGTTACCGTGGTCGATGTCGACTTTGATGCCGTAGCCCCCGTCCCAACCCGCGGACGCCACATAACCGTCGGCCGTCGCCTGAACCGGCGCGCCGTAGTCGGCCGCGATGTCGACCCCCTCGTGGAACTCTCTGTCGGGATAGCTCCGATAACCGAAGCCGGAGTCGATTGGACCTTCTACCGGCATCGTCGAAGGGATGGCGGCCAGGGCGCGCGCGCGAGCTGCCGCCTCGGCTTTGCGCTCATCGATGACCCGACGCGTCTGCTGCGCGAGCAGGCTCTGATCCGCGTCGATGCTTCCAACGAGATGGCGCAAGGCGGCGAGACGCATTTGCAGCGTTTCGGAACCTCCGCGATAGGCAAGCTGACGGGGAAGCGGATGCGGCGTTTCCGGCTTAAGCCCGACCATGCGACGGATCTCGGCATTCTGACGTTGAATGCGCTGAAGCTCGACGTTGAGGCTGGTGGCTTGACGGTCGACGGCAACCAGCTGACGGCGCTGCTGTTCAGCCAGCGCCCGCAAACGCTGAACGTCCCAGAGTATATACCCAAAGACGACGAACAGCGCGGCGACCAACGCGGCGAGCCCGACGTACAAACGGCGCCGGGTAAACTCGAGCCTGTACACGGAATAGCCGTGCGGCGGGATGACTTTAACCAGGTACCGATCGCTCACCGCGGTCCCGGGTTCGCTCGCAGGCTCGGCCCTCCTGCCGGACAAGGAAGCGGTGGGACACATTGGCCGCGCGACCAGGCGATCCGCGGCACACGAGTGAGTTCGCTTACCGTTGCTTCCTTCCGGACCTGGCGGGGTTCACGACCACCCGTTGCGCGGGACCCGGCCGCGTGGCTCACCTATCGTAACAGAGGCGCGCAATACCGTGCACATGCCGTCCGCGGCATGCCCGTATGGCGTGGTCCTGCGCTCTCTTTGCAGGGAGAAAATTTACGCACGGTTCCGGGAGAGCCGGAAGGAGGGCCCATCCTCCCGGAGAATACGGCCTGCGAAGCGATCGTTGTGCGCAATCTCTTGCGCCCACACCCGGCAACGATCGCTTCCCTGTTTTCTCCGCGTCACGCTTCACGAGCGCGGCGGCCTGCCCGGCCGCCTCGACGCGCAATAGGCCGCGAACTCGGCGGCGCGCAGCGGCGGCGCGTAGAGAAACCCTTGCGCTTCGTTACAGCCGGCGGCGCGAAGGAATGCGGCATGCTCCTTCGTCTCCACCCCCTCCGCGACGACGTCGAGCCCCATCTCGCGGGCCATCGCCGCTATCCCGCGCACGATCGCGGCGTCGACGGCGTTGGCCATGCTGCCCTGCACGAACGCTTTATCGATCTTCACTTGATTGACGGGCAGGTGCTTCAGATACGAGAGCGACGCATGACCCATGCCGAAGTCGTCGATGGCGAGATCCACTCCGGCGTTACGCAAGGCCTTCAGCGAGCTTGCGTCCTGTTCCGCGAGCCGCACGGCCACCGATTCCGTGATTTCGAGCGTGAGCGAGCCGGCATCGAGCTTGGTGACGCTGAGCACCCATGTGACGAAATCGGCGAAGCGTTGCTCGCGCAACTGACGTGCCGAAACGTTTACCGCCAAGCGCAGCGCGCCGATGCCATCGCTTCGCCATGCAGCCAGTTGCTCGCACGCCGTGCGGAGCACCCACGCACCGATCGAGAGGATGGTAGCCGTCTCTTCGCTGACGCCCAAGAACTCGTCGGGCAACAGGAGGCCATGCTGCGGATGGTGCCAACGCACGAGCGCCTCGCAACCGATCAACGCCTCGTCATCGAGGCGAACCACCGGCTGGTAGAAGACTTCCAACTCACCGTTGATCACGGCACTGCGCAAGCCCGCGTCCAGTGAGAGGCGACCGTACTTGCGCCCCGAGATTGCGCCGAAGAAGGCCTGGCCGTCACCGTCGGAACGCTTGGCGTGGCGCATCGCCGCCACGGCATGGTCGACGAGATGCGTCGCCCGATCGCCGTCGGCGGGATAGAGCGCGATGCCCACGCTGGCCGTCGAAAAGATCTCGTGACCGTCGACGGATACGGGTTCCGAGAGCGCGCCGCGGACTTCGTGGGCCAGCAACAGCGCCTCATCGGCCCCTTTCCGAACACACGCGTATCCAAGGAACTCATCGCCGTCGCCGCGAGCGAGATTGCCCTGCGCCGAGAAAACGGCTGTAAGGCGGCGCGCATGCTCCCTCAAGACGGCATCGCCCGTGGGGCGCCCCAGCTCGTCGTTGATCAGCGCGAAGCGATCGATGTCGATCACGAAGACGGCGACGCCGAGCTGCTCGCGTTCGGCACGCGCGATGGCCTGCTCGAGCAGACCGAGATAGGCGCTGCGCATGGGCAGGCTCGTGATAGGGTCGCGCGGCATCTTGCTGCGCGAGCGATCCGCCGCGACGCTCTGCCGTCCGCGAAGCTCGCGTCCGACGAGCAGGACGTCGCCTCCGGAGACGGCGGCGACGCCGTAGGCTTCGAAGCGGCGCCAATGGCCTTGCGCATCCTTGACACGCACGGAGAAGCTCTCCGTCTCGCGCGATCCGTGCAGCCGTTCCAAGACCTTCATGAAGGTCCCGGCGTCCCGCGGATGAATGAACGACAGGAACGAACGACCGATAACCTCTTCGGCCGCGTAGCCGAGGCCCTGCGCCGCATCCTCTGGGCAAAGCGTCACGCGTCTGTCCCGCGCGATACGCACGCGCAGATCGAAGGCGTCGTCGATGATCCGCCGATAGACGCGCCCGTCCGGCTCACCGTCCATCGGTTTGCGTGGGTGTCTGCGTGGGCGTAGCGTCATCACTAGCAGGCCTCCCGGCAACGACAAACCTACGAGAGAAAGGGAGCGGATGCCTGCCTTGTGTCCGCCTTCGCCGTTCGACGTTCTTGCGAAATTCTCAGGGAAAATCGGCGGTAAGCCGCTATAGTCTTAGCGATGCATCGGAACCGCCGCTGGCTCGCGCTCGTCGTTTCATTTGCCGTGTGCTTCGGCCTGGCGCCGCCGCTGGCGGCGCAGACGCAAGCCGACTCGGCGACGATCGCGATCGCTGTCGTCGACGGATCGACGCAAGCGCCGGTCCCAGGTGCCCGCGTCATGCTCCAGGGGCCCGTGATGACCAGCGAGGTGGCGGGGGCCGACGGCAAGGTGACGTTTGCCGATGTTCCCAGCGGCATCTACCGGGCACGCGTCGTCAGGGCCGGTTACTCGAGTGCAACCTCGAAGGACTTTGAGGTGCTGCCGGGCCGTACCGTCACGGTGGCCGTCACCCTCTCGATGGAAGTTCAGGGGCTCAAGGTGATCGGTCGCATCACCGTGACGTCCCAGCCTTCTCCCGGGCCCAATGACGTGGGCCCCGACAGCGCCGTGCGCAAGCTGTCGGATGATCTCATCGGCGCGATCGGCCAGCTTCCCGGCGTGACGGTCGATGACGGGTTGGGCAACGGCGACACGGATGCGCCGCAGACGATCTCGTTAGACGGCCACGATCCTTCGCAGACGGCGCTCACGCTCGACGGCATTCCACTGAACGCCCCGGGAACGGCCGGCGACCTGAGGTCGATCGCCAGCGATCTTTTCGCGAGCGCCAGCGTGACGCACGGCCCCGTGGTCGGCGCGCTCGGCGGCGGCGTGAACTTCCGAACGTTGGAGCCCACCCTGACGTGGCAGGGCTCCCTTAGCACGGCCTTCGGTTCCTACGGAAATGCTCATACCACCATCTCCGAGCGCGGCACGCTGGGCGGCATCGGCATCGCATATGTCCACTCCGTCCGCGGGCGCGACAGCCTCATCGCCGGCGAGCGCTTCGCGGACACCAGCGGCGTCGACACGCCGTTCGGCGGCTATATTCACGACGGCTCGCGGCTGTACGGCGGTGACATGCTGAAATTGCGCGCGCGCCTGGGCTCGGAGCAGACGCTCACGGCGACCTATCTGTCTTCGCGCCTGTACTCCGATCTCGTGTGCGCGACCGACACCGGTCCCCTGCCCTGCGGCTACGGTCCCGGAAACGCCGCGTATGGCCACTACGCGATGTACTCGCTGACCGACGCGGCGATGCTGGGAGTGGTCGGAGTGCAGCTCTCGCTTTTCGGTATCGACAGCACGCACGACCGCGACTTGCTGAACCGCTACGTCAACGGCGTCGCCGACCCGTACGGCACCAACGTCGATAGTCACACGCGTGGTCTCAATCTGAACGCCACGCTGCCCTCGCGCGGGAAGCACACCTTCTCCGTTCAGGCGACCGCGGAGCATTCGCGTCAGACGACGACGCCGGAGATCGCCAACACCGGCGTCTATCTCACCTCGCCTACGAGCAGCAGCGATTACAGCACGCTCACGCTGAGCGATAGCGTCAAATCGAGCGCGCGCCTGCGCTTGGCCGGACGCGTGGGACTCTCCAGCTCCGCGGGCGGCCGCACGGCAACGTTGGTCGGATCGAGCGCAACGTGGACGCCGACGATCGATGATACGTTCACCGGCTCCGTCGATCTCGGCGACACGGGAGCCGCGCCGCCCCGTGACGGACTCTTGGCCGATCCCGCGGCGCTGCGCTTCGACTGCAACGGCGCGGTCGCGTACGGCTACGGTCCAGGCGACAATGCGCAGCCAGGAAGCTCTCTCTCCCTCCGCGGCACGTGGGCACACCGCTTCACCCGCGGCAACTTCAATGCCACTCTCTATCGTCAGGAGCAGCGTGGAGCGCTCGTCTCGACGCTCATCAACGCCTCGGCGCTTCCTGGCGGGTATTTTCCGCCGGGCTATTTCGCGGGCGCGGCGAACGCCTATAACGCGTCGTGCGGTGCGAGCCTCGCCGGCTTCACGCCCAACGATCTCTATCTGACGATTCCGATCGCCGGCGTTACCCGCGTCTATCAAGGCATCCAGTTGGGCGGACAGCTCGCCGTCGGTCCAAGCCTCGTGCTCCAAGGCTCCTACGTCGTGCAGAGCGCTGTCGTCGCCTCCGGCGATCCGCGCATCAACAGCCCATACTCGCCCACGATCTCCGGCGCGCAGATCGCCGGCGTCCCGCTCCACACCGCCGCGTTCCTGGCGGACTACAAACCGCCGCGCTCGGCCGTTGAAACGCTCTTCGACGCGCGCTACGTCTCCGCGAACAATCCGGAGAATCTGCCCGCCTACGTGACGTTCGACGCGGGGGTGACCGTGCAGTTGCGGCACGGCACGCTGGCGTTTCTCGGCCAAAACCTCTTCGACACGCACGGCGGCTTCTTTGCGACGCCGGGCGGCGTGCCGCTGGTGACGCAGAACGGCACGCTGCTCCCGACGCTGCAGCGTCCCCTGACGCCGCGCTCATACTCCGTCACCTACACGGTGCCGCTCGGCGCGCCGGCCGCGCAAACACAGCGCACGCCGGCCCAGCTCGGTGAAGGTTCGCAACGCGGGTCGGGCGGCGGCTACTTCGAACCCCTTGCCTCGGCGCCGCCGAAGAATCCCTTGGCGATCGACACGCAACGGCCGTCATGTCCCGCGGACGTCGCGGGTGATGCACGCTCGATCCTCGATGCCGTCGGTGCGTATGCCGCGGCACTGGAGCGCGCGAAGAGCTCGGATGCCTATCCGAGCGCGCCGCCCCCCGATGCGCCGCCGATTCCTTACTTCGCCGCGGCCTACCATCAGAGCGGCTCATCGTACGCGCTGACGCTGATCCCGACGGACGTCAAAGGCCTTCGCGCGCTCGCGCGCTGCGCGACCGTGCGCGTCGGCACGGAGACCGAGGCGCAACAGCGCGGGCTGTACGTTCCGCCTCCCACGCCGTTCGGCGGTTTCGCGCTGGCGTTCTCGCCGGATGCCGGGCTCTACGCCGTGCGCCGTCCGCCTACCGCGGGGCAGGAGCAGTTCCGGCTCTACCGTCTCCCGAGTACGCCGCCCGCGCGACCGTTTGCCGTGGAGACGCGGCCCACGTGCACGAGCGAGGCGCGAGAGATCGCTCAACCGTTACTCGACGCGCTCGCCGCATACGCCCGCGCGCTCGATCCCGCGCATCCGCCTTCCGCACAGCCCGCGGGATGGCATGTCGACGTGGCGCGCGCCGGCGCGGCGTGGTGGCTCGAAGCGCGCCTCGCGAACATCCAAACCGTGCCGGCCGTCCTTGACTGCGCGCATGTCTCCGGCGCTTCGCGAGAGGAGCTCAAGTCGCACGGCTACGACGGCGGCGACCCGCCCGTGCTCAACTTCACACCGGCCTACGGTCTCTACGTCGTGCGCAACGAGAGCAACGGCCGCGCGCGCTAGCTCGGCGCGTACTCCTTGGTCGTCAGCGCGGCCGCCACGATGCGCTCCTGCTCGTCGGCATGGGCGCCGGCGTAGCCTTCGCTGGTCGCCGAGCGGTCGGCGCGGCCGACGTAGCCCCACCCTATGCCGCGCGGCAAGAGACGCTCGCGCAGGCGGCGCGAGACGAACGCGCGCGCGCCTTGGTTGCGCGGCTCTTCCTGGACCCACGCCACGCTCTTCACGTTCGGATACGCCGCGATGACGCTCAACACATCGTCGAACGGGAACGGCTCGAGCATCTCGACGCGCACGATGGCAAGATCTCTCTGGTCGGCACGCGCCGCGTTGCCCGTGAGATCGTAATAGATCTTGCCGCTGCAAAGGATCAGGCGCGTGACGGCCTCGCGGTCCGTCACCGACGGATCGTCGATCACGGCCCGGAACGAGCCCTCGCTGAGATCCTTGAGCGTCGAGGATGCCGCCTTCAGGCGAAGGAGGCTCTTCGGCGTCATGATCACCAGCGGCCGCGCCTTCGGCGAATGCGCCTGGTCCCGCAGCAAGTGGAAGTACTGCGCCGGCGTGCTGCAGTTGGCGATGCGGATGCTGTTCTCGGCCGCTAGTTGGAGGAAGCGCTCCAGCCGCGCGCTCGAGTGCTCGGGGCCGCCGCCTTCGTAGCCGTGCGGCAGCAGCAGCGTGAGGCGCGAGGTCATGCCCCACTTCGAACGCGCGGAGACGATGTACTGATCGATGACGATCTGCGCGCCGTTGGCGAAGTCGCCGTATTGCGCTTCCCACAGCACCAGCGCGTCGGGAGCGGCGACGCTGTAGCCGTATTCGAAGCCCAGACACGCGTACTCGGAGAGCGGGCTGTTATGCACTTCGAACGAGGCGCGCGCGTTCGACAGATGCTGCATGGGCGTGTAGCGCTCTCCCGTCTTCGCGTCGTGGAAGACGAGATGGCGATGGCTGAACGTGCCGCGCTCGCTGTCTTGCCCCGTGAGACGGACCGGCACGCCTTCCGTCAACAGCGATGCGAAGGCCAGCGACTCCGCCACACCCCAATCCAGCTCGCTGTTCGGATCGTCCAGCAGCGTCCGCCGGCGCTCGAGTTGGCGCACGAGCTTCGGATGGATGGTGAAGCCTTCGGGCGCGCTCACCAATTGCTGGTTGAGGGAGCGCAGGATCTCCGCCGGGACGCAAGTCTCGACCATAGCGACGGAACCGTTGCCGCTCGGCGGCTCGACGGGCCGAGGACGCAGTTCGTCGGCCGCGCTCTTCAGCTTCTTGTGCGCTTCGCTGAGGCGTTTGGTGGCTTCCTCGTAGGCCGCCTTCGCCTGTTCTTCCGTGATGAGACCCGCCGCCACGAGTTTGCGCACGTAGAGCTCCCGCGCCGTGGGATGCGTCGCGATCTTCTCATACATCAACGGTTGCGTGTACGCCGGTTCGTCGGCTTCGTTGTGGCCTAGGCGACGATACCCGATGAGATCGATCACCACGTCGCGTTGGAAACGCTGGCGGAAGGCCACGGCCAAACGCGTCGCGGCGATGGCGGCTTCCACGTCGTCCGCGTTCACGTGAATGACGGGCACATCGAATCCCTTGGCGAGATCGCTCGCGTAGCGCGTCGAGCGTCCCTCGTTCGGATCCGTCGTGAAACCGACCTGGTTGTTGGCGATGATGTGCAACGTGCCGCCCGTGGCGTAGCCCTGCAGCTCCGAGAGATTGAAGGTCTCCGCCACGACGCCTTGCCCGACGAATGCGGCATCGCCGTGGATGAGGATCGCCACGCCCTTCTTCCGATCGATCCGCGCCTCGCCAAAGGATCGATCCGTCTGTGCCGCGCGCGTCTCGCCCTCGACGACGGGGTCGACGGCCTCGAGATGGCTGGGATTGAACGGCAGCACGACGTCGATCTGCTTGCCGGAAGGCGCCCGAAAGACGCCGCCCGAGCCGAGATGCACGGGCACGTCGCCGCTCACGGTGCCTTCGCCGAAATCCAATCCGCGCCGCTCGACGAGCTCGAACTCCTTGAGAACGTCCTCGAACTTGCCCCCGGCCACGTGCGTGATCGTCGAGAGACGACCGCGATGCGGCATGCCGAGGAACGCCCTGCCGATGCCGTCGTTGGCGAACATCTCCAGCGCTTCGGCGAGCATCGGCACCATCGCGTCGACCCCCTCGATCGAGAACGTCTGCTTGCCGAGGAACGTGCGGCGGAGATAACGCTCAAATGCTTCGACGCTGGTGAGACGATCCAGGAGGCGCTTACGCTCGTCCGTCGACAGCGGGCGACGATGGGCGCCCGTTTCGATTTGCTCGCGCAGCCATGCCCGCTGCTCGTGACTCGAGAGGTGCTCCACCTGGTAGGCGATGGTGGAGGAGTAGATTTCCTTGAGCCGCTCCAGGACGTCGAGCGCGTTGTTGCCGGGGACGGGAACATTCAGCACCGACGCGGGAACGGCCGCCAGCTCTTCGCGCGAGACCCCGATCGTGCTCGGATCGAGTGTGGGATCACCCTTCGGCGGCAAGCCGAGCGGATCGAGATCGGCCGCCGTGTGCCCATGCGTACGGTAACGTACCACCAGCGCTTCGGCGGCGGCTGCGGCGCGCAGCAGCGCATCCGTCGCGGGCGCCGCCGCGGTCCCGCCGGCCGCAAGGGCGGTCAGCGGTACGGGCGTCGGCAACCGCAGCGGCCCGGGACGCGCCAGCCCCAGAGCTTCGAAGGCGTTCTCGTAGAACGCGTCTTCGCCGCCCAGCAGCTGGTCGATCCGCCGTAAGAACTCGCCTGACTCCGCGCCTTGAATGATGCGGTGATCGTAGGTGCTGGTCAGCGTCATGACCTTTGAGACGCCCAGCGCCTTGAGCGTGGCGTCTGGCACGGAGCTCAACCCCGGCGGATAGCCGATGGCGCCCGCCGCGACGATCGTGCCTTGGCCCACCATCAAGCGCGGCACGGAGGCGATGGTACCGATTCCGCCGGGATTGGTGAGCGTGATGGTCGCGCCGACGAGGTCGTCGGCCTGAAGGCTGTTCGTGCGCGCCCTGGCGACGAGCGTCTCGTAGGCACGGTGGAACTCGCCGAAGCTCATGCGATCGGCGCCGCGGATCACGGGAACCATGAGAAACCGGCTCCCGTCCTTGCGCGTGACGTCGACGGCGATGCCGAGGTTGACGCCGCCGGCGACGCGCTCAGGCGTGCCGGCGACGTTGCGCCGGAAGCTGTGAGCCATGCTGGGCACGTCGACGGCGGCGCGCGCGATCGCGAAGGCGATCAGGTGCGTGAAGGAGACTTTCTCTGCGCGCCCCGCGGCTTTCAGCGCATCGTTGAGCTCGCGGCGGCGAGCCTCGAGCACGTCGACGGACAGCGTCCGGAAGCTCGTCGCCGTGGGGATCTGGAGGCTCTGCTCCATATAGCCGGCCAGCGTGGCCGCTGGACCCTTGATCGGCGTGACGTGCTCAACGCCCGCGCCCGCCGCGCTCGCGAGGCCATCGCCCGCCGCCTTCGCGGCGAGCACGTCGTCGGCGGTGATTCGGCCGCGATTGCCCGTGCCGTGAACGTGGGCGAGCTCGACGCCATGTTCGCGAGCCAGCTTGCGAACGGAAGGAGCGGCTGGACCGCCGGGAGCCGCCGACGGCGCGCCGGCCGCAGGATGCGCGGGAGCCGTCGGGCCCGCAGAAGCCGCCGCGCTGGGGGCGCCTTCCTCGATGGCCGCCAGCGCGGCGCCCACGCGGACGGTGTCTCCTTCTTGGACGTACAGTGCGGCCAATCGCCCGTCCACGCCGGCGGGGAGTTCGACATTGACCTTGTCCGTCGTGATCTCGGCGATGACGTCATCGGCCGAGACGCGGTCGCCGACCCTCTTCCGCCACTCGAGCAGGGTGCCTTCGGTGACGGACTCGCCCATCTGGGGCAGCGTGATCTCGACCAGGCGCCCAGCACCGGCGGGCGCTGCCGCCCGCGCCGCTTCGGCAGGCTCCGGTTCCACGGGAACGGAGGTGTCGATCTCGGCCAAGACGGTGCCCACCGTGACGCTGTCGCCTTCGGTGGCCAGAAGTCGAACGAGCCGGCCGGCGGCCGGCGCGGGAAGCTCGACGTCGACCTTGTCGGTGGTGATCTCCGCTAAAGGCTCTCCTTCCGAGACCGTGTCACCGACCTTCTTGAGCCAGGCCGTCACGGTTCCCTCGCTGACCGATTCGCCCATTTCGGGAAGGGCGACTTGGACCAGCGTTTGCTCCACTATGAACTCCTCGTGCAACGTTTCGTCGGACGGACAAAGGAAAAAGGCTAGCGGCGTGGCTTCCGCGTCGGGGCCGTCACACCCTTGGCGACGTTTGTCGTTTCAATCAAGCAACGTGGCGGGGCGACATGAGATGCCGCCCCGCTTCGCCGTTGACGAATTCGACGTCGTTAGCGACGTCTGCGTTTACGCGTGCGCGGTCGTGCCGCCGTGCATCGACGATTCCGTGCCGAGCTCGCGCTCGTAGACCTGCGAGACGATCGCCGTTACGATCGCCAAGATGCCCGTCACCACATTGCTCCAGACCATCGCCGCGTCACCACGCACGAACGACGTGGAGATCAGCAGCCAGATGCCGGCAAGAATGTTGACGACGGGCCACCAGTTCGCAGTGCCCTTGGCCTGCATACCCAGCTCGATGATCGCCACGATGCTGATCACGATGCCCGTGATCGTAATGTTCCAGGCTACGCCGGATGAGACGTTCGCCAAGACCCACGGGGATAGCAAGACAAGGATGCCCAGCACGAGGTTAATCCATGGCACGTAGATGTGGCCTCTCATCATGTGTGGAATCACCTCCGGCCACCAATATACCCACGCCGAGCGCGTTTTCGCGTGCCGACGTTGCGCGCATCACCCCGCGGCGACGATGCGGCCGCGCACCTCTCCGAAACCGATGCGCGGTTTGCCGCTCGCTCCACCCGCGTGGCCCATCAATCGGACGGTATCGCCGTCCTCCAAGAATGAACGCCGGCTGCCGTCCGGGAGCGCGATCGGCTGCGCGCCGCGCCACGTCAGCTCAATCAGGCTGCCGTAGTTCGGCGCCGCGTCGGAGATCGTGCCGGAGGCGAAGAGGTCTCCGGCGCGCACGACCGCGCCGTTGGCCGTCGCGTGCGCCAACTGCTGGGCCATGTTCCAGTACATGCGCCGGAAGTTTGGTCGCGAGATGGTCACGGGCGCCATGCCGCGGCGCTCCATCTCCTCGCTCTGAAGCTGGACTTCCAGCGCGATGTCGTAGTTCCACGGCTCGGCGGTGCTCAGGTACGGAAGAGGCGGTGGATCCTGAGCTGGCCCATGGACCCGATATGGGTCCAGGGCATCGAGCGAGACGACCCACGGCGAGATGGACGTCGCGAACGATTTCCCGAGAAACGGCCCCAGCGGCTGGTACTCCCACGCTTGAATGTCGCGCGCGCTCCAGTCGTTGACGAGCACGAGGCCATAGATGTGCTCACGGGCCTGCGCAATGGGAATGGGTGAGCTCAGCGCGTTGCCGGGCCCCGTCACGAAGCCCATCTCAAGCTCGATATCGAGAGCGGCCGTCGGGGCGAAGACGGGCGGCTGGTCGGGATGGGGCCGCCGCTGGCCGCGTGGCCGCATGATAGGCGTTCCGCTGACGACGATCGTCGCCGACCGGCCGTGGTAGCCGATGGGGATGTAGCGATAGTTGGGCAGCAGAGGCTCGCCGTCGGGACGGAAGAGCTTGCCTAGATTGGTCGCATGCTCGATGGAGGAGTAGAAATCGACGTAATCGCCGACTTCCACGGGCACGTGCAGCCGCGCATCGTCGCGCCGGTAGAGCGCGCGGTCGACGAGAGCGGGCATGTCGCGCAGCGCACGGCTTTCCTCGGAGAGCAGCGCGGAGAGACGATTGCGCACGGCCGTCCACGTCGGGCGCCCGCGGGCGAGAAACGCGTTGAGCGATCCGCGCGCAAAGATCGCGCGCGCCTCCGGGAGCACGCCGTCGAAGAAGCCCGCATCCGCCACGACGGCGAGGTCGAGCACGTGATCGCCGATGGCGACGGCCACGCGCGGCGACTCGCTGCCCCGCGAGACGATGCCCAACGGCAGGTTCTGAATAGGGAAATCGCTCTCGTCGGGCACGGGGACCCATGAGCGGAGCGCCGGATCGGTCGTGGTTCGGTCGAGCATGAAGAAGCCGCTTGTGACGATGCGGTTACGCGCGCGCCGGAGCGCGTTTCGCGCGCTCGTACTGCACGGGCCAAGGAACGTCGACGCCGAGCTGCGCCGCCGCCGCGAGCGGCCAATAAGGATTGCGCAAAAGCTCCCGCGCCATCGCCACGGCGTCGGCGCGTCCGGAAGCGACGATCTCTTCCGCCTGCTCCGGCTCCGTGATCAGTCCGACGGCCACCGTGGCGATCTCCGCCTCGCGACGGATACGCTCCGCAAAGGGAACTTGGTAGCCGGGACCGAGCGGAATGCGTTGGCGTTGATCGAGGCCCCCGGAGGAGCAATCGATCGCGTCAACGCCGAGCGCGCGCAATTGGCGCGCAAGCGCGACGGTCTCGTCGATGTCCCAGCCGCCGTCGACCCAGTCGGTGCACGACAGGCGCACCCATAGCGGCTTCTCCCGCGGCCAGACGCGTCGCACCGTTTCAACGACCTCGCGCAGCAAGCGCGTGCGATTCTCGAATGTGCCGCCGTATTCGTCGCGACGCTCGTTGGAGAGCGGCGAGAGAAACTGATGGAGCAGGTAGCCGTGCGCCGCGTGGATCTCGAGAAGATCGAAGCCGGCTTGATCGGCGCGCTCCGCCGCGTCGCCGAAGGCCTCCCAGATGCCGGCGATCTCCTCGAGCGAGAGTGCATGGGGCGGTGGCCACGCCGGATCGAAGGGCTTGGGCGAAGGGGCCACGCTCTGCCAGCCTCGCTCGTGCGGCCCCAGGTGGCGACCGCCGCGCCACGGTGCATCGACCGACGCTTTGCGTCCGGCATGCGCCAGCTGAATCCCGGGGACGGCACCCTGCGCGCGCATGAACGCGGCGATCGGAGCGAGCGCGTCGCGGTGCTCGTCGCTCCAAATGCCGAGATCGTCCGGCGAGATGCGTCCTTCGGGTGAGACGGCGCTGGCCTCCGCTATCACGATGCCCGCGCCGCCTACTGCGCGCGAGCCGAGGTGGACGTGATGCCACTCCGTCGCTTTGCCGTCGACCGCCGAGTACTGACACATCGGCGAGACGACGATGCGGTTGCGCGCGGTCACGCCGCGCAGGGTCCAGGGCGAGAAAAGGTGCGAATTCCTTCCCGACACGCTGCTCTAGTTAGCCCTCGATGCCCTCCGGCACCTCGTCGAGCACGCGCTCGATCGCCGCGACGATGCGGTCGTAGCCGTTGCCGCCGGCTTGGTAGTGGCGCAGCCGGTGCATGCGATCAAAGACGTAGTACGAGGGCACGAATTGATTCTGGAAGCGCTCGACGATGGCATGCTCGTCGTCGACGGCGCAGGGCTGCGTGATGCCCATCTCCGTCAAGGCGTCACGTTCGACGGCAGCCGTGTCGAGCTCTTCGGGACCGCGCGGCTGGTGGACGCTCACGATGGCAAGGCCGCGCGGCGCGTAGCGCTCCCGCCACGTCGCGACGGTTTCCGCCACGTCGTGGCACAGGTAGCAGCCGATCGACCAAAAGTGGACCAGTACCGGCCGTCCTTCGAGCGAGGCGTCTGTGACCTTGCCGTTGATCCAAGCCGCAGCCCCCTCCAGCGACGGGAGGGGACTGCGCATACGAAGCGCCATCGCCTCAGGCGATGAGCAGCGCCTTGCCCGGGCGCCACTCGGCCGGGCAGAGCCCGCCGCTTTGCAGGGCCTGCAGGACGCGCAGCGTCTCGTCGACGCTGCGCCCGACGTTGTTGTGCGTCACCGTCTGATAGACCACCACGCCTTCGGGATCGATGATGAACAAGCCGCGCTGAGCCGTGCCGGCCTCTTCATTGAGCACGCCGTACGCGCGCGCGACGGCTTTCGTGTAGTCGGCCGCGAGAGGATAGCGCAGGCCCGCGATACCGTTCTTCTCGCGCGGCGTATTGATCCACGCGAAATGGCTGTACACGGAATCGGTAGAGCAACCGAGCACATCCGCGCCGAGCTCGCGGATCTCATCATAGCGGTCGGAGAACGCGAGGATCTCCGTGGGGCAAACGAACGTGAAGTCCAGGGGGTAGAAAAACAGGATCAGCCACGTGCCGCGGTAATCGGCGAGCGCGACTTCTTTGCCCAGCGTCTTCGGGCTGGTCGCGTCCTTGGTCGTCTTCATCCGAAAATCGGGGGCCGGAAGTCCAACGTGCGCGGGCATCGTTCGTCTCGAGGTCCTTTCTTTAAAGGGCAGTGCCTGACTCGATTTTGCAAGTGATTACTGTTTGCATTTAGTTAAATCCTTCCGGCATTGATATATGCCGGAAAAGGCTTGGCAGGCGGCACCTTCATTCCCCCCCGCGGCGCCGGCTCATGCGGAAAAGGCCCCGGAACCGTCCCCGCGAATCCCGGAGACCGTGCTTATACCACGCTCGTGGCGCCATCGCGCCGGACGCGATCGCTCATCGCTTGCGCGCGGCTTTGCTTTGGTCGTTGGGCTCTCGACGCTTCTCGCCGCGCCGCTCCCGTCGAGCCGGGCAGCGGCCGCCGCGCAGCTGGAGACACTGCCCGCCGACACGGGCTTGAACTGGCACGTGACGCCGGAACAGCTCACGCAAAGCTGCGACGCCGCCATCGCGAAAACGAAGGCCGCCGTCGCCTCGATCGAGGCGACGCCCCTCGAGCAGCGCACGCTCGACAACGCGATGCTGCCCATCGAGAACGCCGAAGCCCAATTGAACGACGATACGGCCGTCGATGCGGTTCTCTATCAGCTCTCGCCGGACAAGAACGTACGCGACGCCTCGGCGGCCTGCAATCAGAAGGTCTCCGACTATCAGGCCGTGCTGGCTGCCGATCCGCAGATCTACGCGACGGCGGAGCGCTTGCAGCGGGAAGGCGTCGCCACGACGGACGCCGACAAGCAGCTCCTTCAGCTCTACGTCGTCGCCGGCCGACGCTCGGGAGCGGATCTCAGCGATGCCAAGCGAGCGCAGGCCACGGCGCTCTTCCAGAAGCTCGGCCAGCTCCAGCGTCAGTTCGCGATCGATCTCTCGGAAGACGCATCGACCATCGCCATCACGAAGGCCGAGGCCGCGAGCCTTCCCCGCGCGCTGGCGGCGACGTTCAAGAAGACGTCAACCGGCTATATCGTGCCTGTCAACGAGTCGACCGTGGGGCAGTTCATGGCGAACGAGGAGAGCTCCGCGGCACGCCGGCGTTTTAGCTACGCCTACAACCGTCGCGGCGGCACGAAGAACGTGCACTTGCTGGAGCAGGCCATCGCTGTCCGCGACCAATTGGCGCACGTGCTCGGTTTCAAGACCTGGGCCGACTACCAACTGAGCAACAAGATGGCGCAATCGCCCGCGAAGGTCGACGCGTTCCTCGCGCAAATCGACGCGAAGTTGCTGCCCAAAGCGCGAAGAGAAGTGGCGACGCTCGCCGCGCTCAAGCGCGCGAAAGGCGATCCGGGGCCGCTCCAGGCTTGGGACTACGCCTACTACGAGAACCAGCTGCTGAAAACGAAGTACGCCCTGGACGAGCAGCAGATTCGCCAGTACTTCCCCATCGATCACGTCGTCTCGAGCGTCTTGGACATCTATCAGAAGCTGCTGGGCGTGACGTTCTCCGAGATCACTCCGGCCGACGCATGGGCGCCGGGCGTGCGCGAGTTCTCCATCGCCGATACGGCCAGCGGAAAAGCGATCGGGTGGTTTTACCTCGATCTCTTTCCTCGGCCCGGCAAGTACAATCACTTCGCCAACTTCCCGTTGCGCATCGGGCGGTCGCTGCCCGACGGCACGTATCAAAAGCCCGTGGCGGCGATCGTCGGCAACTGGCCCGCGCCTGAGCCCGGAAAGCAGGCGCTGCTGAGCCATGAGGACGTCATCACGTTCTTTCACGAGTTCGGCCACTTGATGCACGCCACGCTGTGCACGGCGCCCTACGAGTCGGAGAACAGCATGGTGGGCGTCGAGCAAGACTTCATCGAAGCGCCTTCACAGATGCTGGAGAACTGGATGTGGCAGGCACCCATTCTCGAGCAAGTCTCCTCGAACGTGAAGACGGGCAAGCCGCTTCCCCAAGCGCTGGTCAAGCGCATGGTGGCCATCAAGCATATCGACGACGGCGTCTCTTGGACGACGCAGGCGTTCTACGCCACGTACGACATGCGGATCCACAGCAGCGGTCCGCGAGTCGCGGTGACGGACACCTGGGCAAGACTCAAGAGTAAGATGACGGTCTTTCCCATGATGCCGGGAACGTTCCCGGAGGCCGGCTTCGGCCACCTGATGGGCGGCTACGACGCGGGCTATTACGGCTACCTGTGGAGCAAAGTCTATGCGCAGGACATGTTCACGGTCTTCCAGCGCGGGGGCTTGGAGAATCCGGCGGTGGGCGCCCGCTATCGTCAGGATATTCTCATGCCCGGCGCAATCTATCCCGCGCAGCGCCTCGTGGAGACCTTCCTCGGACGTCCGCTGAGTTACGATGCCTTCTATCGTGACATCGGCCTCGATCCCGCGCGCTGAACGCGCGTCATCGTTCTTCGCCCGAGCTCGTCGTCACGATCCGAACGGAGGCGGAGCAGCCGAGGCGATCGGCCCCGGCGTGGAGCATCTGCAGCGCCTGCGCCCGCGTTCGTATTCCACCGGAGGCTTTCACTCTCGCGCGACTACCAACGCATGCGCGAATCACGCGCACGGCTTCAGGCGTCGCACCTCCGGCCGCATGGAAGCCCGTTGACGTCTTGATGAATGCGGCGCCTCCTTCCACGGCCGCTGCGCAGGCGCGACGAAGCTCGTGGTCACCGAGCGCCGCGCTTTCCACGATCGCCTTGACGGGCACGCCTGCCGCTTGGACGACGGCGCGGACGTCGTCGCGCACCCGCTCGTCGTCAAGCCCGCGCAGCGCGCCGAGGTCGATTACCATGTCGATCTCACGCGCTCCGTTGACCACGGCCTCCGCCGCTTCGGCGGCCTTCGCCGCCGACGTGATCGCGCCGAACGGAAATCCCACGACGCAGCAAACCACCACGCGCGAGTCGCTCAATACGGCAGCGGCGCGCGAGACCCAAACTGGATTGACGCACACGGAAGCGAAGCCGTGCTGGAGGGCTTCGGCGCAGAGGCGATCGATGTCGGCCGCCGTCACAAAGGGCTGGAGCAACGTATGGTCGATCAGTGGGGCAAGATCCATGCGGCGCGCCTTTCGCGCGTCCGAGACGGCCCCCTTGCCCGCAACGCCGTGGACTGCTACAATCGCGCTCGTGCACGGTCAGGCACGGAGAGGTGTCGGAGCCTGGTTGAACGAGCGCGACTGGAAATCGCGTAGGCGGCAAAAACCGTCTCGAGGGTTCGAATCCCTCCCTCTCCGCCAGCAATCGAACGCGCGCTTACTGCGTGCGTTCTGACGTGACGATCGCATTTGGATCCCCGAAGACGGCGCGCTCCACCATCTCCACCGTGGCCGCTATCCCGCCTTCGTCGAGCGCCTCTTCGTCGACGACGGCGCGCCGCATGGCAGCCTCGAGCAACGTCAACAAGACGACGGCGACGTCGCGCGATTCGCTCGTGAAACATGCGTAGCCGCGGGCGCGCAGTCGATCGAGGTACGCGGACCACGCGACGACGGCACGTTCGATGCGCTCCCGGCGAAGCTGGGCGATTCGCGAGTCCATCGCGGAGAGAGCGAACCACGCCCGCATCAAGCCGCGATGGGCGGAACGTTTTCTCAGCGCCTCTTCGCAGCGCAGGCGCAAGCGCGCGCGCTCGTCTTCGAGGCTGCCGAGCTCCGCGGCGGAGAAATCGCCGCGCAAGCGCTCCGCCTCCTCTGCGATGCGATCCAACACCTGGTGGAGCGCGTCGCCGCGATCCTTGAAGTAGCGGTAGAACGTGCCGTGGGCGACTCTCGCCTCGCGCGCGACGGCGCCTGCCGTCAGCTTTCGATGATCGCCGTCCTCTAGCAGGCGTTCCACCGCGTCCAAGAGCCGTTCTCGCGTCTCCCGGCCGTTCTTTGGTTGGGGCGGCGGCGCTTCAGTGCCCCGCACGCGCCCCAAATACGTCCAGCGGCCTCGCGCATGCCCCGTGGCAGGGTCCCGATAGCTCTCCACCCGGTATCGATACGCTCGCCCGCCTACTCGCTTGGTGACTTCGTACGCCATTACTTTAGTGCTTAATCAATTGACGCACAGTGGCCCACTAGGTATCATGATGGAACCGTCACCAAAGCATACCACGACACCCGGAGAGACGTCATCGATACCATCGCGGCCGCCGCCGGCGCGCCGGCCAAGCCGAACGATCGAGCCCTGGCGCTTCTGACCGCCACGGTCATGCTCGGCATGATCATGGCCATTATCGACTCCACGATCGTGAACGTCGCGCTCGACACCATGGCCGGCAATCTCGGCTCGTCGATCGACGAGATCTCGTGGGTGGCCACGGGCTACATTCTCTCAAACGTCGTGGTGATGCCTCTCAACGGCTTCTTGACGGCGTTGCTCGGCCGCAAGGCGTACTACGCTCTTTCGCTGGCCGTCTTCACCGGCACGTCATTTCTCTGCGGGACGGCGCACAGCGTCGGCGCCCTGATCTTCTATCGCGTCATTCAAGGTTTTGGCGGCGGCGCGCTCCAACCGACGGCGCAGTCGATCCTCTTTGAATCCTATCCACCCGATCGGCGTGGGCAAGCGATGGCCGTGTTCGGTCTGGGCGCCATGGTCGGTCCGGCGATCGGCCCGACGCTGGGCGGCTACATCGTCGACAATTACTCTTGGCCGCTGATCTTCTATATCAATATCCCGATCGGCATCATCGCTCTGCTCATGACGATGGCCTATGTTCCCGATCCGCACTATCTCAAGAAGCCGGACACGGCGAATTTCGACTGGATCGGCCTCGGCGCGATGGTGGCCGGCCTGGCCTCGCTGCAGTACGTCCTCGAACGCGGGCAGCACGACGACTGGTACAACTCCAAGACGATCGCCGTCTTGACCGTCACCGCCGTGCTGGGCCTGGCGGTCTTCATCTGGCGACAGCTCACGGAGAAGAACCCCATCGTCAGCCTGCGTATCTTCCGCTCGCGATCGTTCACGGCGGGGAATTTGATCGGCGTCGTGACCGGCTTCGGCCTCTTCGGCACGAATTTGATCCTGCCGCTCTTCTTCCAATCACTCTTGGGGTTCACCGCCTTCGACACCGGCCTCGCGCTCTTGCCCGGCGCGCTCGCCACGGCGCTCAGCATGCCGTTCGCCGGCCGGCTCGCGGATCGCATCGATGCCCGCATCCCCATCTTCTTCGGAATGCTGGCGTTCGGCACGTCGACCTGGTGGTTGGGTTCGCTCAATCAGACGGCCGGTTATTGGGATGTCTTCTGGCCCCGTGCGCTGCAGGGATTCTCGCTCGGCTTCATGTTCGTGCCGCTCTCGACGGCGACGATGGCGGGTGTCTCACGCGCGGAGACGCCCAACGCATCGGGCCTCATGACGCTGATTCGCCAGCTGGGCGGAAGCCTCGGCATCGCGATCTTGACCACGATCCTCCAGCGCGATCAGACCATCGCCTATCGGAACCTCTCCAACGGCGTGGCGATGTCGCACCCGCCTGTACAGCAGGCCCTCCGGCAGCTGACCCACATGTTCACGGCGCAAGGGCACACGCTTTTCGAGGCGCAGCACATGGCGCTCTTGCGGCTCGCGCAGGAAGTTCAGATCAACGCGCTGGCCATCTCGTACGGAGACCTCTTTCGCTTCTGCGCCGTGGTCTTTTTCATAGTCTTGCCGGCGGTCTTGCTTCTGCGGAGACCTCGGCTCGACCCGGGCCGGCATGTGATGGCCGCCGAGTGAACGTGGGTATCTGGCAGCTATATGGCCATGTCGGATACCGCGAAAGCCGAAGCATCTTCTAACGAACGCGCCCTGGCGCTCCTGACCATCACCGTCATGCTGGGGATGATCATGGCGATCATCGACGCCACGATCGTCAACGTCGCGCTCGCGACCATGGCGGGTAATCTCGGCACCTCGATCGACGAGATCTCGTGGGTGGCGACCGGCTACATCCTCTCCACTGTCGTCGTGATGCCGCTCAACGGCTTTCTCACGGCGGTCTTCGGGCGCAAGCTCTACTACGCGTTTTCGATCGCCGTCTTCACCGCCGCTTCGTTCTTATGCGGAACGGCGAAGAGCGTCTGGATCTTGGTCTTCTATCGGGTGCTGCAGGGGTTCGGCGGCGGCGCTCTGCAGCCCACGGCCCAAGCGATTCTCTTCGAGTCCTATCCCGCGGAGCGCCGCGGGCAAGCGATGGCGATCTTCGGCATCGGGGCGATGTTGGGCCCGGCTCTGGGTCCCACGCTCGGCGGTTGGATCGTGGACAACTACAATTGGCCTCTCATCTTCTACATCAACGTGCCGATCGGGATCGCCGCGATGTTGATGACGCTGGCCTACGTGCCTGATCCCCGCTACATCGAACGCCGCTCCATACGTACGGTCGATTGGACCGGTTTGACGATGATGACGGCGGGACTGGCGTCACTGCAGTACGTCCTCGAGCGTGGCCAACACGACGATTGGTACAACTCGAACACCATCGTCGTGCTGACGATCGTCGCCGTCGTCGGCATCGGCTTGTTCGTCTGGCGCCAGCTCGCCGTCGCGCATCCGATTGTGGACCTCAAAGTCTTTCGCATCCGCTCGTTCACGGCCGGAAACGTTCTCGTCATCGTGCTCGGCTTCGGCCTTTTCGGCACGAGCTTGATTCTGCCGCTCTTCTTCCAAACGCTCTTGCGCTTCAATGCCTTCCAGACGGGCTTGGCGCTGTTGCCCGGTGCGATCGCGACGGCCATCGCCATGCCGATGGCCGGCCGTCTCGTGGACAAGATCGACGGGCGCCTTCCCGTCCTCTTCGGCATGCTGCTCTTCGGCCTCTCGACCTGGTGGATGGGCAACCTCGACCAAAACGCCGGCTACTGGGATATTTTCTGGCCGCGGGTCTGGCAAGGTTTCTCGTTGGCGTTCATTTTCGTCCCGCTCTCGACGGTCACGATGGCAGCCGTTCCGCGAGCCGAGACGGCAAACGCCTCCGGCATCTTCAATCTCTTGCGCCAGCTGGGAGGAAGCCTCGGCATCGCCGTCCTCACCACGATCCTACAGCGCGATCAAACCTCGGCCTATCACAATCTCGCAAACGGCGTTACGATGCACAACCCATCGGTGCAAGCCGCGATCGATCGTATGACGCAGTTCTTCATGGCGCACGGTCACACGTTCTTTGAGGCGCAGCGCCTGGCGTTGCTCCAGTTCGCGAACATGGTTCTCATCAATGCTCAGACCATCTCGTACGACGACCTCTTCCGCCTCTCGGGCCTCGTGTTCTTCGCGGTGCTTCCGCTGATCGTGCTCTTGAAGAACCCCCGACCCGGCAAGCAACCGCAACTCACGGCATGAACGGGATCCAATCTGAGAGCCCGGCATTCCAGCCGGGCTCTCTGTACATGGCGGAGAGGGTGGGATTCGAACCCACGAGACGCTCATCACGTCTGCTCGCTTTCGAGGCGAGTGCCTTCAACCACTCGACCACCTCTCCCCATCGGGGGGTCGGGCCTCATCGGGGAAGCGGTCGCGGCTTTCACCCCCGATGGGGACCCCTCAAATATTACTCTTCCACGTTCCTTCGTTGTTCGGCAAAGAACGAACGAAGCTGCTCTGCCGTCTCAGCCTCCAGCAAGCCGCCCTCCACCGTCAAACGATGGTTCAGGCGCGGATCCCGCAGGAGGTCCATCACGGATCCCGCCGCGCCGCCTTTCGGATCGTAGCATCCGAAGACGACGCGGTCGATCCTGGCCGCGACAAGGGCTCCCGCGCACATGATGCAGGGCTCCTTGGTCACGTAGAGCGTCGCGCCTGTCAGCCGCCAGCGCCCAAGGCGACGCGCCGCCTCTCGAATGACCACGATCTCGGCGTGGGCAGTCGGGTCGGGCGTCGTCTCCTTGACGTTCCACGCTTCCACGACCGCGTCGTCGGCGACCAGCACCGCTCCGACCGGCACTTCGCCCACGCGACGAGCCTCTTCGGCGAGCTCCATCGCGCGGCGCAGATACCGTTCGTCACTCTCCATCAATTCACGTGCGCCCGAGTGGGCTCGAACCACCAGCCTTCGCCTTCGGAGGGCGACGCGCTATCCAATTGCGCCACGGGCGCGCAGGGTGTTGGAAATTGTCCCCTGACCAGCGATTACCTCTTTACCGCGCGTCGTCGGGAATGTTGGTGGGGATGTGCTTGAAGAGATCCAGCTTGTGATCGATCAAACCACGATAGAACTTGCGAACGCAATCCGGATGTCCAAAGAAATACGTTCGCGCGTAAGCGAGATCGTCACCCGAGGAGTCGGGCACATAGTGGGCGATCTCAATCTCTTCCATCTGGCCCCGATCCACCGGATGCGGACAAAAATCGCAAGGAATCGTCGACATCTCTCTTCATTTCTCCGCACGCGCGCGGCGCGCGCTTTGCGCATCGCCCGACGTGCGGACCCCTTCGTCTTTCGATTTTTCCGGCACCCGTCCGGATTTCACTCAGTATCGGCCTAAAGGTGCCGATACGTTATTCCCATTACAGCGCCGAGCTACGGTTCTCTTGGACAGCCCAACGGGCGAGTTACCTCGCCCGTTGAAGGTGAATTTTGGTGACTCGGGCAGGATTTGAACCTGCGACCAAGGGCTTATGAGTCCCCTGCTCTACCGCTGAGCTACCGAGCCGTTGAAAGCGTTAGCGCTTCGGGATACCCTTTCGACGCCCTAGTATACCCGACCCCTGCGGTGCGGTCAACGGCACCGAACGATGACGCCGGCGACAGAGCGCCGGCGTCATGCGAACCAATGTGGCGCGCTCGGAGAGATTCGAACTCCCGACCCCCAAGTTCGTAGCCTGGTGCTCTATCCAGCTGAGCTACGAGCGCAACCGCTATATGTTGCCAAAGAAGCACCCGGTCCGTCAAGCCCTCGAAGGACGCGGGGCGACGACGGCTGCGCGTTGCCGCCCCGGCCCGAATTGGCGGAGAGAGAGGGATTCGAACCCTCGCTACGGGTTGACCCCGTAGGACGGTTTAGCAAACCGCTGCCTTCAGCCGCTCGGCCATCTCTCCGTGCCCCACGCGCGCAGGCCCTGCGCATGGCAACTGCTCTATTTTGAAAGATTCCGAAGCACTCGCTTCGGTTTCACCCCCAGCAGACAGCCAAGGTTCACCTTGCTTGGCCGTTCTCCTTCGCCGTCACGTGGCCGCCCGTGCGGCGTCGCTCCGCCAAGCGGGCGATGACACGAGCAGCCTCGCGAGCAGCATGAGGGCGGCGCAGGGTAGCCATGCGCGATCGCATGTCGTCCAACCGCGCCCGGTCGTTGAGCAGCCCTTGCACCACTTCGGGCAGCGCCCGGATGCTTCGTACGCGCACGGCTGCTTTACGTTCCAAGAGAAAGCGCGTATTGCGCTCTTCTTGCCCCGGTAACGGCTTCACCAACACCATGGGGAGCGCGGCGCAGAGCGCCTCCGAGCTCGTCAGGCCGCCCGGTTTCGAGAGCAGGAGATCGGCGGCATGCATGTAGTCGTACACGTTATCGATGAATCCGACGACGCGCAACGGGTATTCCAGCGTCTGTGCCACATCGAGGAGGCGACGCTCCAGACGGGCGTTCTTCCCTACGATCACGACGGCCGCGAGGGGCATCTCGATGCTCTCGAGCGCGCGCATCATCTTGTCGACCGGTCCGATTCCCAGGCCCCCTCCCATGATCAGAATCAGCGAGCGATCGACCGGCAGCCCTAGCGCGCGCCGCAGCTCCGTCTTCTCGCCGCCTCTGGAGAAATTCGGATTCACCGGGATACCGCTCACGTGGATGCGCTCGGCATGCACGCCTCGCGCCGCCAGCGACGCGCGCATCTCCGCCGTAGCCACGCAGTAGGCATCGATGTTGCGGTAGATCCAGAACGGATGCAGGGCGAAGTCCGTCACGATACCCATGACGGGCAGCTCATCGCCGAACTGGCGTTTGTATTCGGACATCACACCGCAAGGGAATGCGTGCGTGCAAACGACCACGTCGGCCTGTGAGTGCTCTACCATCGCTCGAAGCTTGGTCGCCGTGAATTGATTGATCCACGTCTTGAAGCTCCCGACTTTCGTGGCGCGCTCCGCCTGATCATACATGTAGCGGTAGAGCTGCGGGATGGTCTTCACCATCCCGATGTATCCGTTCGATACCAGCTTGGAGAAGATCGATGCCGCATACTTGTACGAGTCGACGATCTCGCATTCGAATTCGCCGGGATACTCCTGCTCCAACGCGGAGCATACCGCGGCGGCAGCAGCCGTATGGCCTACACCTACGCTGGCGGAGAGGAATAGAATGCGCGCCGGCACGGCTCGACGACTAGGGGGCCCGATCGGCTCCTAGCTTCCGTCCTCGGCCGACTCTTCGGCGAGGGTCAAGAAATGATCCAAGACCTCTTGCGCGAGCTCTTCGTCCTCGAGGATCTTGCCGACATCATCCGTGACGATGAACTCGTCATTGGCCTTGTTGTAGCAGATGGCATACGACTCGTGACTCTCCTCGTCTTCGAGCAGGCCGACGACCTCGTACTCGAGCCGTCGCTGGTCTTCTGTTTCGACCAGCAGCACATCTTCGAGCTCGAGTTTGCCCGAGGGGGGCTGTCCGTTCTCAGAAATAGCCGTATCCTCCCCGTGGAGCGCTCAGCCCCACGCACACGCCGATGGTGCGGTCGGGCTCTGTTCCTGAGGGGCGGCGTCCCCTCCTACTTCAAATAGCGGGCGATGTTGGCTTGTTGCTCGGCGAGCGTCTTTGCGAACGCGTGACGTCCGTCTCCGCGGTAGACATAGTAGAGATACGGCGAAGGCTCCGGATTGAACGCGGCGCGCAAGCTGGCGGCGCCTGGGTTCGAGATCGGCGTCGGTGGAAGCCCTTCGTGCTGATATGTGTTGTACGGTGAATCGACGGCCAGGTCTTTGTACGTCAGGACCGCGTGGTGCGCCGGCAATGCGTATTCGATGCTCGCGTCGACTTCGAGCGGCATCCCCAATCGAAGCCGGTGATAGTAGATCCCCGCCATCAATGGGCGCTCATCGTCGACCTTTGCTTCGCGCTCAACCAACGAGGCGACCGTCACCACTTGCGAAATCGTCATGCCGAGCCTTCGAGCGCGCGCGGCGGCGTCGGGCGGCAGATGCCGTTTGAACTCAGCGATCATGCGTTGCGCGTTTTGCTCCGGCGTCGCTCGACGATCGAAGTCATAGGTGTCCGGGAAGAGAAAGCCCTCCATGTTCGCCTCGCGCTCGCCGTCAACCACGACGGGCGTGTGCAGGAAGAGCCGCTCGTACGTCATGTCTTGACCGAGTCCCGCCGCCGCGAGACGCTGCGCTATCTGTCGCGCCGAGAAGCCTTCCGGGATCGTGACACGAGCATAGGGCGCGACACCGCCCGCCAGCAAATGTTGCAGGATCGTCCACGTGGACTCGCGTGGCTCGAAGGAATACTCGCCGGCATGAAGCTGCGACTCGTCGCCGCGCAGGTGGACGAGAGCGCGCAACGCCAACGGATACCTGAGCACGCCTCGATCGTGCAGCTGAGCGACGATGGCGCTGACGCCGCTTCCCTCCGGGATCACCACCGTCGTGCGCTGAAGGGGCCATGGCGCGGCGACGAACGTCACCAGGAGGAAGGCGACGATCGCCGTCGCCACGACGGCGCCGGCGATGCCCGCTGCCGGCATGGACGACCGTGAGAACAGCGCGCGCATCATGCTCGCTTTCGGCGCGCGAGGAACGTCTCCAAAATCAGCGCCGCCGCCATGCCGTCGACCGCCCGTTTTCTTCGCTTTCGAGAGACGTCCGCGGCGATCAGCGTCTTGGTGGCGGCCGCCGTCGTCATCCGCTCGTCGACCAAGTGGATCTCGCCCTCGGGGAATGCCGCGCGCAGCAGCTCGGCGAACGCCTCCGCCTTCAGTGCGGCGGGACCGCGCTCACCCTGTAACGTGAGCGGCAACCCCACCACGAGCTCGCGAATGCCGCGCTCCCGCGCCGTCTCCGCGACGCGGCGAGCGTCGTCCTCTCGACTGCCGCGCTCGATCGGAGGCAACGGAAACGCCATGGTGTCGCGTGGATCGCTCACGGCGAGGCCGATCCGCCGCTCGCCGAAGTCGATGGCCAGAATAGGCATAGGCTACCTCGCGGTCAGCGCGTCGAGGGCGGCCATCGAGCGCGCTCGCTTTCCGAGATGATAGGTGATCAACGCTCCCACGGCGCGGGCCACCTTCGCGTTCGCCGCCAGCGATGCCCCCTGCCCGATGGGCGCGCCCAAACGGCGCAGGGACGCTAAGTCTTCCGCGTCCAACAGCGTGTTGCCGTCGGGCCGTAGGCACGACGTGCAGGAGAGCGCGCCCGCTCCCAGATCGACGACCGCTTCCTCGTTGAGCCCCCGTTGGCAGTGGACGCAGAATTCAAGCGGGATCGCCAATCCCAATTCATCGAGCAAGCGCAGCTCGAAGCGCGGGATGACGCTGGGCGGATCCGCGCTTCGCGCGATGGCCGCCGTGACGCCGCGCACCAGTTTATAGACTTCGGGAAGCGGCAGCTCCGGCTCGCAAAAGCCGTCGACCAGCTCGGCGACGAGGTTGGCCGTGGCAAAGGCCTCCGGCGTCACCAAACGCTGCCAATGCTGCGTCACCGGCTCCGCGCCCGTGATGATTTCGAGCGAGCGCCCGCGATGAAACGAGGCGTCGACCTCTGAAAGCAGCTCCAGTCTTCCTGAAAGACGTGACGAGCCGCGCCGCACGCCCTTGGCGACGGCGTCGAGCTTGCCGCGCTCGAGCGTCAGGAGCGTGAGAATCCGGTCGGCCTCGCCCAGGTTACGCCCGCGCAAGACGATCGCATGCGCGCGGTAGGCGCGCGGCAGGCTCACGGTGCCCCCAGCATCTCCGGACCAAAGTGATGAGGCAACAGCTCTCGCGCGCGACTCTCGCGGATGGTGCCGCCGAGACCACCGGCATAGATCACGGGGTCGCCGAACTCGATCAACACTTGGCGGCAGATCCCGCACGGCATCGTCGGTTCTTGCGACGATCCGAACACAGCCAAAGCGCGCAACCGGCGCGCTCCATCGGCGATCGCCGCCGCCACAGCGGCGCGCTCGGCGCAGATGCCTGCCGGATG